>Ga0164241_10000392_pt1 | contig 85005 bp, 72 predicted proteins | sample OricomyardsoilBY_FD_108780 | JGI IMG/M metagenome (GOLD analysis project Ga0164241, IMG submission 108780) | Backyard soil microbial communities from Emeryville, California, USA - Original compost - Back yard soil (BY) | ecosystem: Environmental > Terrestrial > Soil > Unclassified | place: USA... | reverse complement strand
GTAAAGATCGCACTGGTGCTAAGGGTGATGATCTCTGTTTGCCCGTTCCAGTCGGCACCACCGTTATCGATACGGATACCGAAGAAGTCTTTGGTGATCTCACCGAACACGGCCAAAAATTAAAAGTTGCACAAGGTGGTTTCCACGGCTTGGGCAATACGCGCTTTAAATCCAGTACCAACCGCACGCCGCGCAAAACTTCTCCCGGTAGTGAAGGTGAATCGCGCAACCTTAAGTTAGAGCTTAAGGTATTGGCGGATGTCGGTATGCTTGGTCTGCCTAATGCAGGTAAATCCAGCTTTATTCGCGCAGTAAGTTCGGCTAAGCCTAAAGTGGCGGATTATCCTTTTACTACTTTGATTCCAAATTTGGGCGTAGTAAAAGTTCAGCAATATCGCAGTTTTGTGATTGCCGATATTCCCGGTTTGATTGAAGGTGCCTCTGAAGGTGCTGGCTTGGGTGTGCGCTTCCTTAAGCATTTAACACGCTGTCGGTTGCTGTTACATGCCGTAGATATGCTTCCACCAGATGGTTCTAACCCAGCTGAAAACGTGCGTGTTATCGCCAACGAATTGAAAAAATTCAGCCCGACTTTGGCGACCCGTGACCGTTGGTTACTGTTAAATAAAGTTGATTTGTTGGATGAGGAAGAAGCTGAAGCACGTTGCCAGGCAGTAATTGATGAGCTTGAGTGGAAAGGCCCAGTATTCCGCATTTCTGCGTTACATCGCGATGGTACAGCAGCTTTATCTGGTCGTATCATGGATCACCTTGAAGCTATCTGGGAAGACGAAAAAGAAAATCCAGAATCGCGCGAACGTGAAACGGAATTGCAAAATCAAATGGCGCAAGAAGCGCGCGAGCGCATCGAAGAGTTGCGCTTGGCTATGCGTGAAGCGCGTTTGGCGGCAGGCGAAGACGATGATTACAACGATGATGACTACGACGTTGAAGTGGAATATGTGCGTTATTAATCCATTGCAGTCACGCTTGTAAATGAAAAGGCCATCATGCGAATGATGGCCTTTTGCTTATCGTCTTTTAAATCTCTTTTCGCTATTTTCTTTATGTCACTTAATTGCGGTGATATGTAATAATTCGACCCATTCACAATGATTATGACGCGTTAAAAATAACCGTTCGAGCAGTAAGCAATTATGAGTAGAAGAGAACTAATCCCCCAAACTAAACGTTGGGTGGTCAAAATTGGCAGTGCGCTCCTAACTAACGATGGCCGTGGTTTGGATGCTAATGCCATCGCCGGCTGGGTAGCGCAAATGGCTACGTTGCGTTTGCAAGGCATTGAGCTGGTGTTGGTGTCGTCTGGTGCGGTAGCGGCGGGCATACGCCGTTTAGGTTGGAGTTCTCGCCCCACCGAAATTCACCAACTACAAGCTGCAGCTGCTGTGGGGCAAATGAGTTTGATTCAAACCTATGAGGTTGAATTTCAACGCTATGGCCTGCTTACAGCTCAGGTATTACTCGATCACGATGATCTTTCGTCTCGTCAGCGTTATTTAAATGCGCGCTCTACGTTGAAAGCGTTGGTCGATTTGAAAGTAGTGCCGGTGATTAATGAGAATGATACTGTCGTTACCGATGAAATTCGTTTTGGCGATAACGATACCTTAGGTGCGCTAGTTGCCAACTTAATTGGTGCCGATTTATTAGTGATTCTCACCGATCAAAAAGGTATGTACGACAGCGACCCGCGTTCAAACCCCGACGCAAAACTTCTTAGCGAAATTGCGGCAGACGATTCTCGTCTTGAAAAAATGGCGGGCGGCAGCGGTGGCGCACTTGGCCGTGGCGGCATGATTACTAAAGTACGTGCAGCGCGTGTTGCAGCGCGCTCCGGTGCAGATACCGTTATTGTTGGCGGCCGCATTGAAGATGCTTTATTAAAAGTGGCTGCCGGTGAAAATATTGGTACTTTTTTATGGGCAGAACAGCAGCCTCAAGCAGCACGTAAGCGTTGGCTGTCTGGTCAATTGCAAACGCGTGGCACTCTAATTTTGGATGATGGCGCTGTACGCGTTGTACGCGAGCTTGGTAAAAGTTTATTACCGGTGGGCGTAAAAGAAGTGCGCGGCGATTTTACTCGCGGTGATATGGTGATTTGTGCGGATTCCGAAGGCCATGAAGTTGCGCGCGGTCTAGTGAATTATCACGCCGACGAAGCGCGAAAAATTATTGGCAAACCCAGTAGTCAAATCCTAGCGCTATTGGGGTATCAGGATGATAGTGAACTCATTCATCGCGATAATCTTGTGCTGAGCTGAGTTAACCTTATTCATATAAAAAGCTCACACTGTTAACTATGTAGCAGTGTGAGCTTTTTTATACTTCAGCTTTTTTAGTAATACTTCAGCTGCGTCGCCTTGCCCCAAAACACACGATAAGAAAAAATGGTGTAGAGCAAAATAGTTGGCAAGACTATAGCTACCCCGTAGAAAATAAACATTAATGATTCCGGTGCGCTAGCTGCTTGCCAAATATTCATTTGATTGGGTACTACAAATGGAAAGAAGCTGTAAGCCAAGCCGATAAAGCATAAGAGAAAAATAATGACGATTGATGCAAATGGAATCCAGCACCCAAAATCATTTTGGTAGGGAAACTGTTTTAAATAGCGATCTACCAATAAGAATAAGCCAAAACAAATTGTCGGAACAATTAATAATAAAATCACTGCTGGGCTGCCAAACCATTTTTCAAAAATGGCGGGGTTGATGAGTGGGTTCACAATAGAGACGGATAGAATCCCTAGTGCAGTCAACCGGCCACAATTGCGAGTCCAGCGTGCAGCGCGCAATTGCAGCTCACCTTCGGTTTTCATCACCAACCATGCACCGCCTATAAAACTATAGCCAGCGGTGACGCAAATTGCGCTTAAGGCACCAAATAAATAAGCTGCCACACTTTGCTCAAAACCCATTACATAAATACCGAGCATATAACCTTGCGATAAAGTGGCGAGCAGTGAGCCAATTTTAAAAATTTTGTCCCAAAGTGTTTTATGGTCTTCAGGTGCTTTTGCGCGAAAGTCAAACGCAACTCCGCGTAAAATTAACCCGGCTAACATTACCGTTACGGGTAAATATAAATGAAATAAAATAAGACTGTGCGCACTGGGGAAGGCAATTAACATGATGCCCGCTCCCAGCACCAGCCAAGTTTCATTGGCGTCCCAAAAAGGGCCAATAGATGCGATCATTGCGTCGCGCTGCGGATCAGAATCGCTCGGTAATAAAATACCTACACCTAAATCATAGCCGTCGAGGATGGCGTAAATAGCAAATGCCAAGCCCATTAGCCCGATAAAAACAATAGGCAACCAATACGCTTGACCGGAAATGTGCTCGGAAATACTTTGCAGCTCTGTCATAGTTTACCCTCCGTTTTATAGGTTTCTGCTGACTTTGCCGATTCAATGGCGATTAATTTTTCTTGTAGTGTAGGTACTTCATTGGTGCGATCAACCAATACTGCCTTGCGAGCCATTACAAAAAGTGTGCGCACATAAGCAAATAATAAACTTGCATAAAGCGTTAAATAAATTACAAAGGATATGCCCACATTGCTAGAAGGAACCTGAGTAACCGCATCTGCCGTTTTTAATATGCCAGTCACTAAATAAGGTTGACGGCCAATTTCAGTAACATACCAGCCTGCTAAGGTTGCAACCCAGCCAGAGAATGTCATACCGACAAATACTTTTAACATCCAATGCGATAATTCTTTTTTTCGCCAATACTGCCAGCATCCAAACCATGCAACCGCTAGCATCAACATACCAACACCAACCATTATTCTGAAACCATAAAATATGGGCTTCACCGGCGGGTGCGCATTGGGGAATTCATTTAAGCCTTTAATTTCGCCGTTAATATCGTGCATCAAAATTAAGCTGGCGACATTTGGAATCTCAATAGAGAATTTATTGGTTTTAGTTTTTTCATCGGGAATTGCAAATAAAACCAACGGCGCACCCTTTTCGGTATGCCACACACTTTCCATGGCCGCAATTTTTGCGGGCTGATGATGCAGCGTATTTAAGCCGTGCATATCGCCCAATAAAATTTGGAGTGGAATTAAAATTGCTGTTGCAAACACAGCCACTTTTAATGCGCGGCGCGGCGCGGGTTTGTGGTCGCCCTTTAAAATACGGTAAGCAGAAATCCCAGCAATTAAGAACCCCGCAGTTAGGCCAGACGCCGTCACCATGTGTGCTAAACGATAGGGCATGGAGGGGTTAAAAATAATAGCCAGCCAATCGACGGGGAAGGCGACACCATTGCGCATTTCATGACCGGTGGGAGTTTGCATCCACGAATTTAACGCGATAATCCAAAATGCCGACATACTGGTGCCGAAGGCCACCAAAAAAGTCGCGAGTGTATGAATGCGATTTGAAACGCGATTAATGCCGAAAAGCATAATGCCTAAAAATGTTGCTTCTAGAAAAAATGCAGTGAGCACTTCATAGCCGAGCAGAGGCCCCGCAATATTGCCAACAGTTTTCATATAGCCCGGCCAGTTGGTGCCGAATTGAAAACTCATGGTAATGCCGCTGACGACACCTAGCGCAAACGTGAGTGCAAAAATTTTTACCCAAAAACGATAAACGCGCATCCAGACTTCATCGTTAGTGCGGTTGTATTGCACTTTAAAAAATAATAAAAACCAGCACATAGCGATAGAAATAGTGGGAAACAAAATATGAAACGAAATGTTCGCAGCGAATTGCATGCGGGAGAGAAGCAGGGTATCCATAATCATGGGTGTTACCTCGATAATGCAGATTTTTTACTCAATATTTAACGGCCTAGCAGCTTATCTTTCATATCCAATACTTTGCCTATATTGCTGCCCAGCTTTAGTAACTTGCCCAGCTTGGCGGAATCTAAACGCTGTATTTCACTGGTCCAGAGCGTAAGCATTTCAATCAGTTCGTGCATTTCGCGCATGCGTTGCTGAGCATATTCCTCTTCAGTATTCCCTGGGCTTTCAATCAATAAATTGCGCAGAGTGGAAAGTGTGGGGTCAATTTCGCGTTTGCGGCGTTGTTCTATTAAGGTTTTGGCGATATCCCACACGTCTCCAGGGGCTGAATAAAACTCTCTGCGTTCGCCTGGTAAATGTTGGAGCTTAATCAGCTCCCACGACAGCAACTCCTTAATACCCATGCTGACATTGGAGCGTGAAAACCCCAGCGCCTCGGCAATGTCGTCTGCACAAAGCGGCTCTTTATTCAGCACAATCAACGCATACATCTGCCCTACAGTACGGTTAATCCCCCAGCGACTTCCCATCTCGCCAAAGTGCATCACACAGGATTGAATCATAGGGGTGAGATTTTTGGTCATGCTCTATATTCCTGTAATTTCAGTATTTACTGAAATTACAGGAATAGTTGATGTCGGTCAAGGAGAAATGAAGAGGGATATGGCTATGAGATATTAACGCGCCTTCTAAGGAGATGAAGTTGTGGGCAAATAAGCTGTATTAGAAGGTATAAAGAACAAAATTAGCCTATTAGGTTACATTTTGACTCGGGCGCTCTGAAAAAATAACGTTTAAGAGATGCCGCTCACAGTAACAGTAGCTTCCCAAATTTCATTCTTCCCTGTCGAAAGCAGCGTTTTTCCTTTTTTGTCTATTTGCCCCATTGTTTGATAGCGCACTGAATTACCCTCAAGATTCCTCCAACCTTTGTCAAATATTACCGAGCGGAACGTGCGTAGGATCAAGCGAGAATGTCCGTAAAACCATATTACGTTCAGCGCTTTATTCACTGTTTAATTTCAAGCAACTCAAAAAAATATTGGAGTATTTTATGAGATTTCCACCAAAAAGTTATGTATTAATAACAGGTGCTACGAGCGGTATTGGTTATGAGCTAGCAAGAATCTTTGCGGCTCACCACTACAACCTGATAATTGTCGCTCGTACATCAAATCGGTTGGCAGAAATCGCCAAACAGCTTTCATCTGAATTTGGCGTTAAGGTTGTATCTATTACAAAAGATCTTTTCCAGAAACAAACTCCGTTCGAATTATATGAAGAAGTTTTAGCAAAAGGTTGTCAGGTAGATATTTTAGTTAACGATGCTGGTCAAGGTTTATATGGACGTTTTATAGATACCGATATCTATCAAGAGCTGAATATCATTCAGTTAAATATCAGTGCATATGTAGTGCTTACCAAACTATTTTTGCGCGATATGATTCATAGGCAACAAGGAAAAATTCTAAATGTTGCGTCTATTGCAAGTAAGATTCCCGAGCCTTATCAGTCGGTATATCACGGCACCAAAGCCTTTGTGCATTCGTTTACGGAAGCCATTCGTGCTGAAATTAACCATACAGGTGTCACAATCACATCTTTATTGCCTGGCGCAACTGATACGGATTTTTTTCAAAAAGCTAATATGGAGAACTCAAAAATTCTTGATCATGAATTAGCTGATCTTGCCGAGGTTGCTTGGGATGGTTTCAATGCATTGATGGATGGAAAAGATATGGTGATTTCAGGGTTTAAAAATAAAGCAAAAATTGCCATGAATAGCATCACCCCAGACAGTTCGGTCGCGAAGCAAATGTTAAAACAACAGTCTCCGCGTGATTCTCACTGATAAATTTAGTATTATTTTGCAGGTGATAAAAATGAACCATTATCAAAAAGATTTACCAGAAGAGCCGTTTGATCCAGATTCCGAGCCTCCGGTTGAAGACGAGCCATCAGTGGAGGAAAATGAGTTAGATTTTTCCAACGACAAGGAGCAATCATTCAACCAACTTTATCCAGAGTTGGAATCGTATGAGCGCCCATTAATCGATACATCGGATGAGCTTGAGCCCGAAGATTTAATTAAAGAAGATGGCGCGCGCTCACCGCATGATCCGTCTGCCGAAATTCCAGCAGACGAAGATCTCAGCATTGTCGAGGTCAATGATATTGGAGCAGGCTTTGGATTGGATGAAGCGGAATGGGCGCATGTAAAACCATTGGATGGAAAGCCTGTAATCTAATTTGTAGGGAATCTGCTGTTAGCTCTGGCATTTGATTTGCTGCTAAGGCACACAATAGCTAAATTGTGCCATTCGCCTTTAGATTATTCAGGCGACAAAATAATAACCTTGCGATGTTTTTTAACGTCACTGTTCTACCCATCCGTTGTTTTTTGTTCGGCAGCACACCGATAAAAAAATCTCTAAACGAGAAAATTATTTCTTTAATTTTATTTACTCTTTTGGAGACATGGTAATGCCAGATAAAAAAACAGTATCAAAAAATGTAGCAGGAGCTGGCTCAGTGTTGAGTACAGTTTCAGGGCCTTCAACGGAAAAGTCTCCAGATAGCCTTGGCGCTGAAAATTCCATTGGAGATCGCCTGCTGGAAAAGGTAGTCGCGGGAAAAACACTATCTGCAGCTATGCCCGCAAACGAAAATAAACTCAACGAATATGGTGACGCATCACGCTGCCCTTATAGCGGAGCGACAGTCGAGCCCACTTCTGATGCTGCAACCGGGAGCACATCTTCTGAAATTATATCTTCCGCTAAGGTGGGAGAGGGCGAGCCAGCTATAGGTGAAAATCCAACCGTAGCACCTTTGGATCGTGTTCGAGTTGATGGCAGTAATCAAGTCTTAACGACCAACCAAGGTGTGGCAATAGCTGATAATCAGCATTCTTTAAAAATTGGTTTGCGTGGCCCTACGGCCATGGAAGATTTCATTCTACGTGAAAAGCTCACACACTTTGATCACGAACGAATTCCGGAGCGTGTGGTACACGCGCGCGGTTCTGCTGCGCACGGATATTTTGAGGTATACGACTCTTTAACTGATATTACGCGAGCAAATTTATTTTCAGAAGCTGGGAAGCGCACTCCCGTGTTTGTACGATTCTCAACAGTGGCAGGTGAGCGCGGTTCGGCGGATACCGTACGCGATGTACGCGGGTTCGCGGTAAAGTTTTATACCGACGAAGGCAATTGGGATTTGGTGGGTAATAATATTCCGGTATTTTTTATTCAGGATGCTATGAAATTTCCAGATTTAGTACACGCCGTAAAACCTGAACCGCATCATGCCATGCCACAAGCATCTAGCGCACACGATACATTTTGGGATTTCGTTTCGCTAACGCCAGAATCAACACACATGCTGCTTTGGCAAATGTCTGATCGCGCTATTCCCCGCAGTTACCGTACCATGCAAGGTTTTGGTGTTCACACATTTCGCTTGGTTAACGCAGAGGGGGAATCCGTTTTTTGTAAATTTCACTGGACTCCGCTTGCGGGCACTCACTCATTAGTATGGGATGAAGCTGCTAAAATTACTGGTGCAGATCCAGACTTTCACCGTCGCGATTTGTGGGAAGCTATTGAATCCGGTGAATTTCCTGAATGGGAATTAGGCCTGCAAATATTTTCTGAAGAGCAGGCAATTAGTTTTCCATTTGATGTTTTAGACCCTACCAAAATCGTACCAGAAGAATTGGTTGCAGTTACGCGCGTAGGCAAAATGACATTAAATCGAAATCCGGATAATTTTTTTGCAGAGACAGAGCAGGTAGCATTTTGTACCGCGCATATTGTCCCTGGTATAGATTTCAGCAACGATCCTTTATTACAAGGCCGAATCCACTCTTATTTGGATACCCAACTCACGCGTTTAGGCGGGCCTAACTTTCACGAAATTCCAATTAATACACCCATTACCCCTATCAACAATAATCAACGGGATGGACTTCATCGTCAGGCAATTCATCGTGGCCGCGTTAATTACGAACCTAATTCGCTAGCGGGTGGATGCCCTTTCCAAGCGGGCATTTCAGGTTTTACCAGTTTTCCAGAAACTATTTCTGAAGACAAAGTGCGTGGTAAACCGGAATTATTTGCAGATCATTATTCGCAAGCGCGTTTGTTTTGGCAAAGTCAGTCAGTTGCAGAGCAACTTCATATTATTGCAGCATTCCGTTTTGAATTGTCTCGCGTGCAATTCCTCTCGGTTCGCCAGCGCGTGTTGTCGTTACTCGTGAATGTAGACCCAATACTCGCTGAGGGAGTGGCGGACGGTTTAGGAATCGAATTACCGCTTGGTGCACCACTTGCCACCAAACTCCCCGTACCTGTATTTGAACCTTCACCTCCATTGTCTTTGCTGGCACATCCTGGTCAAACAGGTATTCGGACGCGTCGTGTTGCGATATTGGTAGGGAGTGGTGTTGATGCTGCAACCGCGTCTTCAGTTTATTCTGGGTTGTTGGCAGAGGGAGCGGTGCCCCGCATTGTTGGCTCCCGCCTTGGAAAAGTTACCACGATAGACGGTAAAGCCTTGGACGTAGAAATTTCGCTCGAAGCTGGCCCCTCCGTTTTATACGACGCGGTAGTTATTGCCGATGGTGAAGATTCGGTGCAGGAATTAATAAAAGATGCACATGCGTTGGATTTTATCCGTCAACAATATCGTCACTGTAAACCCATTTTAGTTTTAGGGGCGGCCGATCAATTATTAGCGAAAGCAGATGTGCTGAGAACTTTGCCAGATGGCGCAGATGATCCTGCTATTATTTTTTCGGAAGGTTCGTCAGTGAGCTCAGCACTGAAAAAATTTAAAAAAGCTTTGGCGAGCCACCGCTCTTTTGCAAGAGAAATGGACCCGCCTGTTGTGTAAAAGAATAATGCCTTTTTGGATTTGATAGCTTGCCAGCTATCAAATCTTTTGCCTCTTTAAGTACAGTGTTTAGCAAATAAAACGTTTAGCGGAGCGAAAGTATGTTTGGATTTTCTGCGCTTGAATTAGCGAGAATGCAATTTGCTTTCACTATCTCATTCCATATTATTTTCCCCGCAATAACCATTGGTCTTGCCAGTTATCTTGTCGTTTTAGAGGCATGCTGGTTGCGTACTAAACGCGAAGTTTATCGCGATCTTTATCATTTCTGGTTAAAAATATTCGCTGTTAATTTTGGTATGGGCGTGGTTTCCGGCATTGTTATGGCGTATCAATTTGGAACCAATTGGAGTTTTTTTTCAGATTTCGCCGGCAGTATTACCGGCCCGCTATTAACCTATGAAGTACTCACTGCCTTTTTTCTTGAAGCCGGATTTTTAGGGGTAATGTTATTTGGTTGGAATCGCGTAGGGCCTGTTCTGCATTTAATGTCTACGGTTATGGTGGCATTAGGTACCCTTATTTCGGCGACTTGGATCATCGCATCTAATAGTTGGATGCAAACACCGCAAGGTTACGAAATAATCGATGGGCGCGCAGTTCCCACCGATTGGTTAAAAGTTATTTTCAATCCTTCATTTCCATACCGTTTGATGCATATGAGCGTGGCGGCATTTTTGGCTACCGCGTTGTTTGTGGGCGGATCGGCAGCGTGGCATTTATTACGAGGTAATAACAGCCGCGCTATCCGCAAAATGTTTTCCATGAGCATGTGGATGTTATTGTTGGTAGCCCCCATACAAGCTGTGATTGGTGATTTTCACGGTTTAAATACTTTGGAGCATCAACCTGCAAAACTCGCGGCAATTGAAGGTCATTGGGAAAATGAAGGCGAAGGGGGAACCTCGCTTATTTTATTTGGCTGGCCAGATATGGAAGCTGAAATAGTTCATTACAAAGTTGAAGTTCCGCGTTTGGGTAGTTTAATTCTCACCCACAGTTGGGATGGAAAAATACCCGCATTGAAAGATTTTCCCCGTGCAGATAGACCTAATTCAACCATTGTGTTTTGGTCGTTTCGAATTATGGTGGGTTTGGGATTTTTGATGATATTTCTGGGGCTTTGGAGCGCTTGGTTACGCTACCGAGAAACCTTGTACGTTAAGAGATCATTTTTATATTTTTCGCTGTGGATGGGGCCTGCTGGGCTCGTAGCAATTTTAGCCGGTTGGTTCACTACAGAGATTGGTCGCCAACCATGGACTGTTTACGGTGTGTTCCGCACCGCGGACTCAGTCTCTCGGTTAGATGCTACTCAAGTTGGCATTACGCTTATTATGTTTATCTTGGTGTATTTTGCAGTATTCGGTACTGGCATCGTTTATCTTTTACGGCTTATTCAAAAAGGGCCGCTTGTAAATGAAGGTAAGGAGAAAAGTCCAGATGATGAAGCTCGCACACCTATGCGCCCAATATCAGCGGCAACAAAATCTGATCGTGAAGATGCAAATGCGAACGATTCAAATACGATTGGTTTAAATAAAAGCAATGACCACGGGGAGACATAAAAATGGGTATCGAGCTCTCAGTGATTTGGGCCGTGATTATTTTATTTTCCATTATGATGTACATCATAATGGATGGATTTGATCTTGGGCTTGGAATTCTTTTTCCGTTTTTCAAAGATAAAGAAGACCGGGACATTATGATGCATACAGTCGCACCGGTATGGGATGGCAATGAGACTTGGTTGGTTTTAGGTGGCGCTGGTTTATTAGCGGCTTTCCCGCTCGCCTATTCGGTAGTTTTGAGCGCGTTATATTTACCCATCATCCTCATGCTTATCGGGTTGATTTTTCGCGGTGTGGCATTCGAATTCCGTTTCAAAGCTTTGGATCACGAGCGTCATTTTTGGGACAAGGCATTTATCGTTGGATCCTTATGCGCAACCTTTTTTCAGGGCGTTACCTTAGGTGCCTATATTCAAGGTTTACCGGTAGTGGATCGTGCTTATGCAGGCGGATCACTTGACTGGCTTACATGGTTTTCAGTGTTTACTGGGTTGGGTTTGGTCGTTGCTTTTGCTTTATTGGGCAGCACATGGTTGATTATGAAAACGGAAGGGTCGCTTCAAGAGCGTGCGCATAATATTTCTCGTTATTTAGCATGGTTACTGCTTGCCACTATTATTATCATTAGCATTTGGACTCCCTTGTCCGATGAAAAAATTGCTGCGCGATGGTTTACTCTACCGAATATATTTTGGTTTTCACCCGTTCCATTTTTAGTGGGATTATTTACGTTTCTATTAATTCGTTCCGTAAAAAACCGCGATCATATCAAACCCTTTATTTTTACATTGGGGCTTATTTTTCTGGGGTACAGTGGTTTGGGGATTAGTGTTTGGCCGAATATCATTCCGCCTAATATTTCAATTTGGCAAGCTGCTTCGCCGCCGCAGAGTCAAGGTTTTGTATTGGTTGGTGCACTGTTAATAATTCCAATCATCTTGGGTTACACGTTTTGGGCGTACTACGTCTTTCGTGGGAAAGTTAAAGCAGGGATGGGGTACGATCATTGATAGCTAAAAATAAAACGGATGCTCAGCAAAATCAGCAGCCAGAAGTATCTTCATGGTGGGCTAGAGTGGGTTGGTTAATAGCAATTTGGTCAATGAGTGTTTTAACGCTTGGCGTAATAGCTTTTGCAATCAGAAAATTTATGGTTGCCGCTGGTATGTCCAGTTAATGAGTGCAGCGTTACATTGTTTGAATTCATAATCTAATAAATTTTCTTTTGCTCTAGTTATCGCTTTTCTATCCTTATGGTTTTACTGTTACGTCTGCTACTAAAAATTCTAAGCCTTCACCAGGGTCTTCCTCACCACAAACCGCCATGGCTTCTGGACTTGCAGCTTCCGCTTCTCGTTCGGTTAGCACAAACACAGGTTTGCGCGAAAATACGTCTGTATACTCATTGAGCTCAGAAGCGGAATTTGGGATATGTTTCTTTGGTGGAATTGGTTCGAGATAAGTCATTTTTGGCCTCATATGAAAAATGTCTTGGCTTAAGGGTTCCTTGATTCACTGGTAGATACAGCAAACTCCAAGGGTTTAACACGGGCGCCACGACGATCAGCGTGGATACGTGTAAATTCGGCACCAAATAAAATGATAGAACCAGCATAAGAAACCCACAGCATAATTAATATCACTGTACCTGCTGCGCCATAAGCAGAGGCCGGGTTACTGTGGCCGAAATAAAATCCCAGTGCCAATTTTGCAACTACAAAAAGGAGGGCTGTAACGAACGCACCAATCCATACATCCTTCCAAGGAACTTTGGCATCGGGTAAAAACTTAAAAATGGCAGCAAATAATAAAGTAACTACGCTAAGTGATAGTGAGAAATCAAGAATACGGAAGAGGGTGATAAAAGTTTCTGAAAAATAAAAAGAAACCCATTCGCTTAATAATGTCAGCAGTGCAGAGAGAACGAGCGACACTAACAACAAAAACCCGACGGCGAGAATTAGCCCAAACGAAAAGATGCGATCCAGAATCATTTTAACCATTTTACGTTTAGGTTGTGGCTTGACTTCCCAAATTAAATTCAAGGTTTGTTGTAGCTGATAAAAAACACCTGTGGCGCCAAAGATTAAGGTAGCAATGCCAATTAAAGAAGCGAAAGTAAAGTCTTGATTAACGCTAGCGTTGGCGATGATTGCTTCAATATCCTTGGCAGTATTTCCACCGATCATGCCTTCAATTTCTGAGCTAATACGACGGGTAACGGCTTCTTGCCCATAAAAATAACCTGCAAGATTAATAATAATGACCAATAAACCGGGGAGTGAGAAAATAGTATAAAACGCAATTACAGCAGTGCTTCGGAATGGATCCCTATCTAACCATTGGATAAATGTGTCGCGGAAAATAAGCGCGAACTCGCTAATATTTTTTAGCAACGCCATGGGCAAAATCTCTAACAGCAATAACATATTTATATCACTGTCTATTTTTACATGTATGTGCGGTTGCACACGTTAAGGGTTCCACTTATTGCGCTGGTGGTATTCGTTTGTCATATGGTGCGACTATGGCGCTATCTATTGAGATTAAACGAGATAGCCATAGAGCATTATGGAGTGCTTGGAATACGCAGTTGATGGATAAATATGGTAATGATTAGAAGGCTAATGGTTTCGGTATTTATCTTGTGTTTTGGTTTGGTGATCAGAAAGGAATGCCAAACCCTATGGATAAAGGTAAAAAACCTGTTTTAGCCGAAGAGCTTCAGTCTTGTCTAAAAGCCCAACTTGGCCCGATTGAACGCCAACGTATTTTTATTCGCGTGTTAGATGTAAGTTGGCCAAAATAGTACGTTATTTTAATCCTCTGGGCACCGCAAGATATGCTGATTTCACTGCGAATAGATCTTGGTTACATGTGTGGGTAGATTCAATTGTACTTTTGCTTATGGTGCCGCCATTGATTATTTTATGGTGGGTTGATCGAAAATCTATTATTGCTCGTAGTGCTTAAATGATCTTAGACATTTGGGAGTAAATTTATGACATTAAGTTTTGGCGTCACTGGGCAAAATGTATTGGTTACCGGTGCTACAGGTTTTATCGGCCAGTTGTTAGTTAAGGCATTACTTGCTGATGGGCAGCAAGTAACGGTATTAACCCGCAATTCCAAAAAATCCGCTTTGGCTTTTGGTGGCAAAGTGAAGTGTGTTGAAAGCATGAATGAGCTTCCCTCCAATCATCCTATCGATACCATTATCAATTTAGCGGGCGCGCGAATTTTAGGTTGGCGTTGGAGTGAATCGCGCAAAGCTGCGTTGCTTAAAAGCAGAGTGGATTTAACGCAGCAAGTTGTCGCGTGGATTGCAACAGCCGAGCAAAAACCTAAGCTATTTTTGTCGGCTTCTGCGATTGGTTATTACGGTATTCAAGCCATTGGCGATAACACTGAATTAACGGAAGATGCTCCCACCCAAAATATTTTTATGGCGAAGCTCTGCCATGATTGGGAGGTGGCTGCACAATCTGCAGAGCAATACGGTGTGAAAGTGGTGCGTATGCGCTTTGGTGTTGTTTTGGGGTATCAAGGCCCGTTACCTATGCTGCTGTTGCCGATTAAATTATTTCTGGGTGGAAAATTAGCCTCAGGCAAGCAGTGGTTATCGTGGGTTCACGTAGATGACTTGCTCGCAGCTATCGCATATATTTGGCGCTTACATCAAACAGATGAAACCAAGTTACGTGTGAAGTGTGTTTATAATTTCACTGCACCAGAAGTCTTATCGCAATTTGAATTTAGTAAAGTGGCTGCGAGAGTTTTGCATCGCCCATGCTTTTTTCCAACACCTGGTTGGCCTATAGGTTTAATGCTAGGTGAGCAGGCTGATTTACTATTGGAGGGGCAGCGAGTGATGCCAACCAATCTACTGGAGAGTGGATTTACGTTTACCTATCCCGATGCAGAAAGTGCATTGCGAAGTCTTATATAAAAAACCACCGCACCCGTTGAGGCAAATGCAGTGGCGAAAAGGGTTCACTCATCGCCGTTATGGCCATAAGGGTGATGAGTGAAAAGTGGATTGGATCTTGTGGATGATCCAATGTGTTCAAGTAGTGTATTCAACATAATTTATTCAAAGTTTCGCGTGGTGTTCGAACTTTGAGTTTTAATCGCGCCGATTTGTGGGGTTCGGCGGTAAATGAAAAGCGCTGTGGCGGCGCCTTTATCTACTAACAAGCATTACTACCGCTGCAAATCCTTCTATTCCTTGGCGGTAACGCTGGCATTCATGGTTACGGGCTTTTCGTAAGTGAAAGGCTGCAACAATTCGTCGGGCTTGCCTTTACAGGCTTTAGCCAATAGTTCGCGGCGTTGCGCTAACAGCAGGCCAATGGCTTCGCTGTGTTGCTCATCAATACCGGGGATATTGTCTTCAATTAATTGAGTGATGTTGGCGGCAAGTTCTAAATACTTGTCGTGTTCTTCTGCAAGTTTTTTGTCTTCAAACATACTGCCATCCCGATCACATAGCCATACGGCGACTACCGACATAATATTACCTCGTGGTTATACTGTTTTTATGTACAGTATTGTTTATTGGGCTGCTTGTCAACCGCAAATTGCATTGCGGTTGCCGGCAGATCAATTTTATACCTGTGATTCCTTGTGCAGGGCAGGCTGTGTGAGGGCGTGATAATGTTCTTTTCCTTCCACTTTATAATTGCGTTTGCCCTCCAGCTTGCGTAGCAGCACATAAAACATGGGGGTAAAGAACAGCCCAAAGAAGGTTACACCAAGCATGCCTGAAAATACGGCGATACCCATTACACTGCGCATTTCTGAGCCAGCACCGGTTGAAAATACCATTGGCAATACGCCCATAATAAATGCGAAAGATGTCATTAATATTGGGCGCAAACGCATGCGGCTTGCGGTAATTGCAGCTTGATAAGTTGCCATGCCGCGCTGCTCTAATTCGCGTGCAAACTCCACAATCAAAATGGCATTTTTACTGGCGAGACCTGCCAGCACAAACAAGCTCACCTGCGTAAATATATTGTTGTCACCGCCCGTAATCCATACGCCGAACAAGGCGGATAAAATTGAGAGCGGCACAATTGAAACTACGACTAAGGGCAGCACCAAACTTTCATACTGCGCAGCCAAGACTAAAAATACCAATAATAAACACAATGGTAAAATGTAGATGGCAGTATTGCCGGCTAACACTTCTTGATAGGTTAGGTCAGTCCATTCGAAGACAATGCCGCTCGGTAAAGTTTCTTCCAGAATTTGTGTGATTGCATCTTGTGCTTGGCCGCTGGAATAACCGGGTGCCGCGTTACCGTTGAGATCGGCAGCAAGGTAACCGTTGTAGTGCGCCGCGCTCTCTGGGCCATAACTTTCTTTCATTGTTAAGACTGCGCCGAGCGGAACCATTTCGCCTTGGTTATTGCGTACTTTCAAATTCAACGCATTTGCCGCGGTGTTGCGATAAGCGGCATCAGCTTGTGCAATAACTTGATAAGTGCGGCCAAATTGGTTGAAATCATTGACATACAGTGAGCCCAAATAAATTTGCATGGTGTCAAAAATTTCTTTTACATTTAAACCCAATTGTTTTGCTTTAGTGCGATCAACATCCGCATAAAGTTGTGGCACATTAATTTTGTAATTTGAAAATACACTGGCAAGTTCAGGGCGCTTGGCCGCTTTTTCTTGTACTTGCTTTAACACATCTGCAAGTGCTTCATAACCCAAGCCGGCGCGGTCTTCAATTTGCAGTTTAAAGCCGCCCGTTGTTCCTAAGCCGCGCACGGGTGGTGGTGGGAATACGGCGATGAATGCTTCTTCGACACCTGCGAACTTTGCTTGCAGTTTTTGCGAGATGGCCGCGGCAGAAAGTTCTTTACCTTTGCGTTCCTCAAAAGGCTTTAAGGTTAAAAACACAATGCCCGCGCTGGAGCTGTTGGTGAATCCGTTAATGCTTAAACCGGGGAATTGCACGGCACTTTCCACGCCGGCTTCCGCTAAACCAATTTTGCCCATTTCGCGAATCACATCTTCGGTGCGAGCCAGCGTTGCACCGTCTGGCAATTGTGCGAATGCGATCAGGTATTGCTTATCTTGTGCGGGTACAAAGCCTTTAGGGATAATATTAAAACCTACTGCGGTAATACCGAGTAGAAATGCGTATACCCCGACTGCCAAGGTTTTGCGTCCTAAGAGTTTGCCAACTTTGGTTGAGTAATTGCCGGATGCACGCCCAAAGCTGCGATTAAACCAGCCAAAAAAGCGGCCAAATATTTTATCCATAATAATCGTTAAGCGATCTTTGGGTTCGTCGTGGCCTTTGAGTAAAAGCGCGGCCAAGGCAGGGCTTAAGGTTAACGAATTGATCGCTGAAATTACGGTGGATATTGCAATGGTTAAAGCAAATTGTTTATAGAATTGGCCCGTTAAACCGCTAACAAAAGCGATAGGTACAAACACCGCAATCAAAGTTAATGAAATAGCAATGATGGGCCCGCTGACTTCCTGCATGGCTTTGTAGGTTGCTGCGAGTGGTGTTAAACCTTCCTGAATATTTCGCTCAACGTTTTCTACCACCACAATAGCGTCGTCTACAACAATACCGATGGCCAACACCAAGCCAAATAATGACAAAGTGTTTATCGAAAACCCAAACGCCCACATTAGTGAGAAGGTACCAATAATGGATACAGGTACAGCAAGCAAAGGAATGATGGATGCGCGCCAGGTTTGCAAAAATAAAATCACAACCACTACCACCAACGCTAAGGCTTCAAGTAAGGTTTTGATCACGGCCTTAATTGAGCTTTTAACAAAAATGGTTGGGTCGTAGACGACATGATAATCCACACCTTGTGGAAAGCGTTTTTCCAATTCGGTCATGGTGGCACGCACGCCATTGGATATTTCAATGGCGTTTGCGCCGGGTGATTGGAAGATGGGAATTGCAACCGCGTTTTGATTATCGAGCATAGAATTCAGGCTGAATTCGGAAGCGCCCAATTCTACTCGTGCCACATCTTTTAAGCGGGTTATTTCACCCGTGGCGCCTGCGCGAATAATAATTTCCCCAAATTCCTCTGGGCTGTCTAAACGCCCTTTGGCATTGACGGGTAATTGCACATCAATCAGATTGCTCATGGGTGCGCCGCCGATCATACCGGCTGCTACTTGCACATTTTGTTCGCGAATAGCGCTAATCACTTCATTGGCGCTGAGATTTTTTTCAGCAATTTTTTCCGGGTTTAACCAAATACGCATAGCGTAATCACCAGAGCCGAACAAACGCACCACGCCTACGCCGGGAACTTTCGCCAACTCGTCTTTAACATTCATTAAGGCATAGTTGCGTAAATATAATTCGTCGTAACTTTTATCGGGCGAAATTAAATGCACCACCATGGTTAAATCGGGTGAGCTCTTTACAACAGTGACGCCCGCTTGACGCGTGACTTCGGGCAACCGCGGTAAGGCTTGGGATACGCGGTTTTGCACCATCTGTTGGGCTAAATCGGCGTTGGTGCCAATTTTAAAAGTCACCGTTAAAGTTAAGCGGCCATCGGTAGTGGCTTGTGAAAACATATAGAGCATATTTTCAGTACCGCTCAATTGCTCTTCTAGCGGAGTAGCAATTGTTTCTGCAATGACTTTGGGATTTGCGCCGGGATAAGTGGCATTTACCACCACAGACGGCGGTGATACTTCCGGGTATTCCGAAATGGGTAATTGAAACATGGCGAGAAAACCGCCGATAAATATCAACAGTGAAATGACGCCGGCGAAAATAGGGCGATCCACAAAAAATTTGGATATGTTCATGATGTGCCTTCCTGCAGATGGCTTTATTGAAGACGAAAAAAATCATCGCTGGTGCAAAGCACCTACGATGTAAATAGAGAAATTAAATTAGGTATTACGGATTCGACGCGACTTGTACACTGGCTTTTTCTACAGTGGGATTAACCACACTGTTTGGGCGAACGTGGGATAAGCCATTGACGATAACCTTATCGCCCGCATTAACACCCGCAAGAATTACGCGCTGTCCTTGGTGCTGATCGCCCAAGGTCACCTCGTGATAGCTTGCAACATTTTTCTCATCCGCAACCAACACGAATTTTTTACTTTGGTTGGTACCAATGGCGCGCTCTGGCACCAATAGTGCGGATGTTTTTTCCGCAGAACCCAAACGCACATTCGCGAACATACCTGCGGTTAAGGCGCCGTCATTGTTGTCGAATATAGCGCGTGCGCGAATAGTGCCGCTGCTGGTATCAAGACGATTATCAAATGCCGCAATATAGCCTTGGTAAGCCACGCTGGAATCGCTTGCAAGTGTTAGTTCCACCGGCATTGTTTGGGTGTTTTTGGTGTTGCGCACGAATTGAATGTAAGTCGTTTCATCTACATTAAATTCTGCATAGAGTTTATCGCTCGCGACTATTTGCGTTAACAAGGGCGCGTTGGCTCCCGCTTCAACAATATTGCCGGTAGTAAGTTCTGCGCGGCTGATACGCCCTGCGATAGGTGCACTTATATGTGCATATTCCAAGTTCAGTTTTGCCTGGCTTAAAGCTGCTTCAGCTTCTTTTACTGCTGCAAGTGCAACTTGATTATTACTAGTCGATGCATCGTAAATACTTTGTGATACTAATTTCGCAGTAATGAGCTGTTGTGAGCGCTTGAGTTCATCGTGCGCTAATTTTGCACGCGATTGTGTTGTCGCTAGTTGTGCTTGGGCGCGTTCTACAGAGGCTTGATGTGGGCGTGGGTCAATCACAAACAGTGGCTGGCCCTTTTTTACTTGCTGACCATCCTTAAATAACACCTGTTGAATCGTACCGCTGACTAAGGGTTTGATAGCTGCGCTTTCAACTGGCGATAAGCGCCCGGAGAAGTTGGCCCATCTGCGAATTTCTTGCGGCTGTAGTACGACTACATCCACCGCCGGTGCAGGTGGTACGCCTGCAGTGGCTGCTGCAGTGGCATTGCTGACGTAATAAAATCCGGTTATACCAGTTAGTATGGTTGCAACTACATACTGGTAGGTTTTGCGCGTAAATGTGTGTGTGTGCGTGGCATTCATGGCAATCTCCTGATGCTCAATAGTAAAATTATGGCTAATTGAATTTCCCTCAAGGGTCAAAACTGCGGGGTCAAATCGTCATTTTTGAAAACTATACATACCGGTAGGTATGTTGGTCAACAGGAATTTTTATTTTTCGGTTGGAAGACTTGCTGGGGGAAGTGCTTTAGAATGGGTTAGCACCAATAATTACAAGGTTTTTCACTTACTTAGCACTATTTCGCCAAGAGCGAAAAAAATTGTTACAGTGGTATGTATTTTAAATGCATAGTTGAAAAACATACCAGTCGGTATCTATAATAACAACACATACTCCCGAGATGAGCTTTTATGTCACCTACAGATACCCGAACTTTGCTATTGGAAACTGCTCTCAATTTAATTTGGCAGAGCAACTACAGTTCCGTAGGCGTGAACGAAATCTGTAAACAGGCCGGGGTGACCAAGGGTAGTTTCTATCACCACTTTGAATCAAAAGCAGAGCTGTTTTGCGAGGCAACTAATCATCACTGGGAGCACATTCGCCTGGATTTGGATGCACTTTTGTCGCCTGTTAATAATCCCTTAGAGCAACTCGAAAACTGGATTCAGTTTATTTTCATCAACAAGATTGGTGAAGATGAAATGAATATTCCAGGCTGCGCTTTTTTTAGCGCGGGCACACAAACTGGCTGCTGCGAAGTTAAAGTAATTGAGTCTTTGCAGGCGATGTCGGAGCGCAGCTCTAAGTACAATCTTGCGCTAATACGTACACTGCAAAGTGGCAATTATTTGGATGCGAATGTTGATCCCGAACAAGCCGCGCGCCTTATGCAGCAATATGTGCAAGGTGCAATCAGTAGCGCGCGCGTTTTGCGCAGCATTGCTCACCTCAAACGCGATTTGCCGGAAGGTATTTATCGCATCATCGGTTTGAAGCCTGAATATTGGTTTACTGCTAAAGCGACTTGGCCGCGCGCGCAAAAATAATTGCGGGCGATTACAGTCTTTAACAATTGCGTGCAAATATCGCCTATTTTTCAGGGGTTCTATCTTCCTATACTGATTTCACTCCCTAGCGTATTACTGGGGTGCGTTGCCCTTAAGTTTTAATGTGCTTGAGAGGATTGTGTAATCTCAGTTTCGTTTAGGAATATCCCATGAAAAAAATCATGCAATTAACCGCGCTTGCTTCGTTAATGTTGTTGACGGTAACTTCACAGCACGTTTTCGCCACCGAAACTGGAAAATTTTATCTAGGTGCAGATGTAGGTTCTACTCAATTCAAGGGTGATGGGCCCGGTAAAAATTCTGTGTTTATTGCGGGTCAAGAATTTAAAGATTCCGATTCATCTTATGGTCTTCACGCCGGCTTTCAATTTACCAACTGGTTTGCGGTTGAGCTGGGTTATACCGATTTTGGTAGTGCCACTGATACTTTCAAAATTAAGCCGGATATCGTTTTTATTGTTGCGCCTAACGATACTCAAACGGTGGAGGCTAAGGGCGCATCGCTAGCAGGTGTGTTCTCCTACGCGTTGAGTTCCAGCTTTAACGTTTTCGGTGTTTTGGGTGTTACCGCTATGGAATATGACGCTACCTTATCCGGTGGTTTTTCTGAGGTGACAGGCAGGTTGTTAGAAAAGAACAGCTTCTCAGATCAAGGTTTACTTTATGGTGTAGGTGCGAAATACGCCTTGAACGACTCCTTCAATCTGCGTGTCGATGTGCGCCGCAACGATGTGGGTGATTTCAGTTTGGATACGGCTTCCGTCGGCCTTGAGTATTCCTTTTAAGTCTCTTTTCATTTCTGATTGAAAGTACGGACAGGGATGTTGGCCTAAACAGACCTGAGCAAAACGCTATATCTTCCTTAGCCCCCTCTATATCTTCGCAGGAGGAGAGGGGATAATGCGCGCTTTTACGCCAAGTGCTAAAGGATTTTTTCGTGTCTGAGCCTGCTTTACCTCCTACTGAGCCGCCATCTAAACCGCCTATTAAATCCGGTGGGCGAACTATGCTGCGCTCCAGTTTAATCACGGGTGCTATGACAATGATGTCGCGCGTCACAGGTTTGGCGCGCGATCAATTGCAAGCTTATTACCTAGGTGCTGGCGCAGATGCGGATGCCTTTAATGCTGCCTTTCGCATCCCCAATTTTTTTCGCCGCCTATTTTCTGAAGGTGCCTTTTCACAGGCATTTATCCCCGTTTTATCTGAGTATCGCGCTAAAGGCTCGCAAGAAGCGCTGAAGAGTTTGATTGATCGTGTGGCGGGCTGTTTGGGGGCTGCCCTGATTTTGGTTACGATGCTGGGGGTAGTGGGTGCGCCAGTTTTAGGGGCAGTATTTGCCTCAGGTTTTATGGATGACCCTGAAAAGTTTGATCATTACACTTCGCTTATTCGCATCATGTTTCCTTATTTAATGTTGATTTCGCTCAGCGGATTTATGGGGGCAATTCTCAACAGCTATGATCGGTTCGCAATTTCTGCATTTACCCCTGTACTGCTCAACATAGTCTCTATTTTTGCGATGTTGGTGGTTGCGCCCATTATGGGTTCGGTAACCTTTGCTTTGGCGTGGAGCGTTTTGCTGGCGGGAATCTTATCCATTGCGTTTCAAGCTCCGCACCTAAAACGCTTACACCTTTTGCCATCGCCTAAAATGGATTGGAAGGATCCGGGCGTAAGGCGCATTTTGGCGCTTATGGCGCCAGCGATTTTTGGCGTCTCCATCGCCCAAATTAATACGCTGTTTGATTCTATTGCCGCTTCTTGGTTGCCTGAGGGGAGCATTACTTGGCTCTACTATTCCGACCGTTTAGTGGAGTTGCCGCTGGGCATTTTTGCGGTGGCGATTGGTACGGTGATTATGCCGAGCTTGTCGCGCTTACATGCTACCGAGTCCACTGAGGAATTCAGTAAAACGCTGGATTGGGCGCTGCGGTTAATTGTGCTGATTGCACTGCCTGCGACCTTGGCGTTAGTGATTCTGGCCAAGCCGGTGATGTTCACTTTGTTCCAGCACGGTAGATTCGATGCAGAAGCCGCCATTATGTCCTCCTACAGTTTGCAGGCTTACGTGTTGGGTTTGCTGGCTTTTATGCTGATTAAAGTAATCGCGCCCGGTTATTTCGCCCGCCAAGATATCAAAACACCCGTAAAAATCGGCATGATTGCCATAGGTTTTGGCATCACTTTGAAATGTATCATTGTGTATCCGCTGCATATTCATTGGCAGATAGGCCATGTCGGTTTGGCCTTATCGACAGCCTTAGCGGCTTACCTTAACGTGATGTTGCTTTACCGTGGTCTGCGCAAACGCGAGGTTTATATTCCCTCCGCCGGCTGGGCAAAAACCTGGTTGCGTTATGGTTTGGCGAATACCCTGATGGTGGCAGTGTTATTGGCGGGTACTTACTACCTAAATGACTGGGCTGCGTGGGGCATTTTAGAGCGTATTCTTTATTTGGGCGCACTTTGCGGCGGCGGCGGCTTGGCTTACATCGCTGGTTTAGGCGTTGCGGGTTTCCGGCTTAAAGATTTTCGCGCGCCGCATTAACAGCAGCGCGCGCGGCTCCTGTATACTTCTCGGCCTTTAAACATCACTCTTTACAGCAATCTAGGTACCAGCAACCCGTGCAGCTAGCGCAACGAGAATTTATTCGCGGATTACACAATCTTCGCCCCCAGCACAAAGGCTGCGTGGCCACGATTGGCTCTTTCGACGGCGTCCACCTCGGTCATCAAGTGATACTGCAGCAACTGATGAACGTTGCTCGCGCCCAAGGCTTACCTGCTGTCGCCATCGTTTTTGAACCTCAGCCGCATGAATTTTTCGCCGGTGATAAAGCCCCCGCGCGCTTAATGCGCATGCGTGAAAAGTTGGATGCACTTTGGGCGGCAGGTGTGGATAAGGTTTTGTGTTTAAATTTCAACCAAGCGTTACGCGGCCTTTCCGCAGAACAATTTATTGAGCGTGTGCTAGTGCAAGGCTTGGCTATAAAGCATTTAGTTGTTGGCGATGATTTTCGTTTCGGTTGTGATCGCAAGGGCGATTACCATTTGCTGCAAACTAAAGGTAAAGAATTTGGTTTTGTGGTAAGTGATACCCATACATTGGAAATAGATGGCGAGCGCATTAGCAGCACCCGTATTCGGCAGTTGTTAGAAGCGGGCGATTTTGTCGCCGCTGAAAAATTACTGGGTAAACCCTATGGCGTCTATGGTCGTGTAGTTTACGGTAAGCAACTCGGCCGCCAATTAGGTGTGCCTACGGCTAACGTAAATTTGCGTCGTTATCGTTCACCGCTACACGGCGTATTTGCAGTTACAGCTATTTTTACCGACGGTACTCAAGTTCAGGGGGTTGCTAATATTGGCGTTCGCCCCACAGTAAATGGCCTTAAAAAGCCATTGTTAGAAGTTCATTTGTTTAATTTTTCGCGCACTATTTATGGCGAAGTGATTGATGTTGAGTTCCACCATAAGCTGCGGGATGAGAAAAAATTTGCCTCGCTCGATGAATTAAAAGCACAGCTGCAAACTGATATTACCGACGCTAAAGCCTTTTTTAATCGGTAGAATTTTATAGTAACCCCAAGGGCAAATTGCTATGAGTAACGTATGGGAACAAGTTAGTTCGACGGTGCTAGTAGAATTTTCTGATTTAAATGATGTAACAGAGCTTGTACGCATCACAGTAAGATTATTAATGGCGGCATTGTTAGGTGGCATTCTGGGCTTTGAGCGCGAACACCGCGGTAAATCTGCCGGTATAAAAACCCATATGTTAGTGTGTATGGGCGCAGCGCTTTTTGTATTGATTCCCCAGCAAGCCGGTATGATCGCTGCCGCAGAAACAAGCCGGGTAATGCAAGGTGTTATTGCCGGTATAGGGTTTTTAGGCGCAGGCGCCATCCTGAAAGGGGATGACGAAAAAGACCTCAAAGGTTTGACCACCGCTGCAGGCATTTGGTTAACGGCAGCCATTGGTGTGGCGGCAGGTTTAGGACGAGAATCATCCGCCATACTATGTACGGTGTTTGCCTTACTCGTGTTAATTATTATCCCCAAAGTGGCGGGATTGATTGGGCCAAAAAATACCCCATAACGGTTAAAGAATTAAAATTTTTCCAACACATTAAGTGAATAAGTTGAGCGTGATGACCGATTACAAAGCAACATTGAATTTACCCAATACCGATTTCGCCATGAAAGCGAACCTCGCCCAGCGCGAGCCGGAAACGCTAAAGCAATGGCAAGCGAATAATCTCTACCAAAAAATTCGCGCTGCACGTACAGGCCGCGAGCAATTTATTTTGCACGATGGCCCACCTTACGCGAATGGCGATATTCATATTGGCCACGCGGTTAACAAAATTCTGAAAGATATTATCGTCAAGAGCAAAACGCTTAGCGGTTTCGATGCGCCTTATGTTCCCGGTTGGGATTGTCACGGCTTGCCTATCGAACACAATGTTGAGAAAAAACTCGGTAAAGCAGGCGATAAAGTTGATGTAAAAACCTTCCGCCAAAAATGCCGTGAATACGCCGCTAAACAAGTAGACGGTCAAAAAGCTGATTTCGTGCGTTTAGGTGTGTTGGGTGATTGGGATAAACCTTATCTCACCATGGATTTTAAATTCGAAGCCGACATTATTCGTTCGCTGGGTAAAATCGTCGATAACGGCCATCTCCACAAAGGTTTTAAACCTGTGTACTGGAGTGTGGTTGGTGGTTCTGCGTTGGCAGAAGCAGAGGTTGAATACCAAGATAAAACGTCTTTCTCTATCGATGTAAAATTTGCATTTGTAGATCAAGCTGCTGTATCTGCGGTTATAGAAGATCTGTCTGGCTCGGGCGATATTTCGCTGGTGATATGGACTACCACACCTTGGACATTGCCTGCAAACCAAGCTGTTTCTGCAAACGCAGAAGTAGATTATGTATTGGTGCAAGTGGGCGATTCACGTTTATTAGTTGCCGAAGCCTTAGTTACCAATGTACTTGGCCGTGCGCAAGCAGGCGAACATAAAATTGTTGGCCGTGTAAAAGGTGCAGCACTTGAAAGTTTGTTGTTGCAACATCCGTTTTACAATCGCCAAGTGCCTATTTTATTGGGCGATCACGTTACGACTGATGCCGGTACTGGTTTCGTTCACACCGCACCCGATCATGGTGCGGACGACTTTAATGTCGGTGTGAAATACGGCATAGGTACGCTCAATTATATCGACGACAACGGCTACTATCGCCCCAACGTAGAAATTTTCGCGGGCGATCACGTTTACAAAGTTGATGAAAAAGTTATCAACTTATTAATCGAAAAAGATGCATTGCTGGCGCAAGGTAAAATCACTCACAGCTTCCCGCATTGCTGGCGCACGAAAACGCCACTGATTTTCCGTGCTACGCCGCAATGGTTTGTCAGCATGAGCAAAAACAATTTACGAGATCAAGTGGCCAAAGCCGTTGATGGTGTGCAATGGGTTCCCGATTGGGGCAAGGCTCGTATTGATGCAATGCTCGCAACATCACCTGACTGGTGTATTTCTCGTCAACGTACGTGGGGTGTTCCCATTGCGTTGTTTGTGCATAAAGAAACGCAAGAGCTGCATCCAGAAACTGCAAAATTAATTGAAGCTGTTGCGCAAAAAGTTGAACAGAGCGGAATGGATGCTTGGTTTGATTTGGATGCGGCAGAGTTGCTGGGCGCAGATGCCCAAAACTACACCAAAGTTACTGACACTTTGGATGTATGGTTTGATTCAGGCGTAACTCATTACGCCGTATTGGAACAACGCGCTGGTTTGCGTTTCCCTGCAGATTTGTATTTGGAAGGTTCAGATCAGCATCGCGGCTGGTTTCAGTCATCGCTCAAAACGTCGATGGCGATGAATGGTGTTCCGCCTTACAAAACTGTGTTAACGCACGGTTTCGTGGTTGATGCGAAAGGCCTGAAAATGTCGAAATCAATCGGCAATGTAATCCCACCTCAAAAAGTGATGAACGATTTGGGTGCTGATGTTTTACGTCTCTGGGTTGCGGCAACAGATTTCAGCACCGAGATGAGCGTGTCCGATGAAATTTTAAAACGCACGGCTGATTCCTATCGCAGGATTCGTAATACCGCGCGTTTTATTTTGTCGAACCTCACCGGTTTTAATCCTGCGACAGATGCTGTTCCATTGGAAAACATGTTGCAGTTGGATCGCTGGATTGTTGGCCGCACAGCTGCGTTGCAGAAAGAAATTATCGAAGCTTACGATAGCTATCACCTGCATTTGATTTATCAAAAATTACACAACTTCTGCGTTGTAGAATTGGGCGGCTTCTATCTCGATATTATTAAAGATCGCCAATACACCACCAAAGAAGATTCGCTTGCGCGTCGCTCTGCACAAACTGCAATGCAACATATCATTGAAGCCATGGTGCGTTGGATTGCGCCAATCTTGAGCTTCACTGCTGATGAAATGTGGCCAGTGATTGCAGGTGATCGCAGTCAGTCGGTGTTTGTGGCTGAATGGTATCCATTGCCTGAAGTGCCAGCAGATAGTTTTAGCGATAGCTATTGGGAATTGATCGCTCAAGTTAAAAATGCCGTAAATAAAGTGCTTGAAGCAAAACGTGGTGCTGGCGAAGTGGGTGGTTCTTTAGGGGCAGAGGTTGTACTTTATTGCGATGCAACCCTACAAACCGAATTGCAAAAGCTTGCCAATGAATTACGTTTTGTATTGATCACTTCAACCGCAGAAGTTCGCGCTCTAAATGAAGCACAAAACGCTGAAGCAACAGAAATAACAGGTTTGTTGGTAGCGGTGAAAAAATCTGAGCACGCCAAGTGTGCTCGCTGCTGGCACCACCGTGCGGATGTTGGCACAAACGCAGCTCACCCAGAAATTTGTTTGCGCTGTGTAGAGAACGTAGATGGTGCAGGCGAAGCGAGAAGTTTTGCGTAGTTAAAATCTCTTGTAGAAAAATCCCTCCCAACCTCCCTTTGACAAAGGGAGGAGTTTAGTTCCCCTCTTTGAAAAGGAACGGCTAGGGAAGATGTAGAATTTCAGCCTAGGTACTTATTAATGAAAGATTTAATCGTAGGCGAGGGCACTCGCGTAACACTGCATTTTGCTTTGCGCTTGCCGGATGGCGAATTGATTGACTCTAATTTTGAACGTGATCCTGCTACTTTTACAGTGGGCGATGGCAACTTGCTGCAAGGTTTTGAAAAAGCTATTTTTGGATTGCAAGAAGGTGATCGCAAAACGCTAGTAATCAAGCCCGAACATGGCTTTGGTCAGCGCAATCCCAACAATGTTCAAGAAATCCCTCGCGGTCAATTTGATGCGGGCTTGGCGTTGGAAGAAGGTTTGGTTTTATCTTTTGCAGACGCCCAAAAAACTGAGTTGCCTGGTGTTGTTAAACGCTTTAATGATGATGTAGTGACAGTGGATTTTAATCATCCTCTCGCGGGCCGCGATATTGTGTTTGAAGTTGCGATTTTGAAAATCGAGCCAGCTCAAGTCCACTAAAGGCACCCCTTCAGTCTCCCCTTAAAAAGGGTTTAAAAAATAGGTGTATGCATGACAGAAATTAAACTCGCCAATCCCCGTGGATTTTGTGCTGGAGTTGATCGCGCAATCGATATTGTGAATCGCGCGCTTGATGTTTTTGGTGCACCTATTTATGTACGTCATGAAGTCGTGCATAACAAATTTGTGGTGGATTCATTGCGCGAACGCGGTGCGATTTTCGTCGAAGAAGTGGATCAAGTTCCTGACGATGTTATTTTGATTTTCAGTGCGCATGGCGTGTCCCAAGCAGTTCGCAAAGAAGCTGAAAATCGCGGCCTGCAAATTTTTGATGCAACCTGCCCGTTGGTAACCAAAGTACATATTGAAGTGACGCGTTATAGCCGCGAAGGCCGCGAATGTATTTTAATCGGTCACGAAGGTCACCCTGAAGTCGAAGGCACCATGGGACAATACAATAATACCAAAGGCGGTGAAATTTATTTGGTGGAAGATGAAGCTGATGTTGAGGCCTTAGTTGTAAAGCATCCCCATGTTTTGGCTTATGTAACGCAAACCACTTTGTCTATGGATGATACTGCGAAAGTCATTGACGCACTACGTAAAAAATTCCCCAAAATTCAGGGGCCACGCAAAGATGATATCTGTTACGCAACCACTAATCGTCAAGATGCGGTGCGTCAGTTAGCGCTAGAGTGCGATTTGGTTTTAGTGGTGGGCTCACCTAACTCATCCAATTCAAATCGTTTGCGTGAATTGGCTGAACGCTGCGGGACTGAGTCTTATCTTATTGATGGCCCAGATGATATAAATCCTGAATGGATAAAATCAAAAACATCAATTGGCATCACTGCCGGTGCATCCGCACCTGAGGTACTGGTAAAACAAGTTATCGAAAAACTTCAAGCCTGCGGCGCAACCATCCCCCAAGAAATGGATGGCACGCCCGAGACAATTAGCTTTTCTTTGCCTAAAGCGTTGCGCCAATAACAAATAAATCGGCTGCGCTAATACCGCATGCAGCCGAGTTTTTAAGTGTGCACTAAATCGAATTACATTTTTCTTCGCCAATCTCTGTAACTCTCACTCGTCCACCTCGCGCCAGAATTAATTGATACCCTTTTCCTTTGGCATCAGGACAGACCTTTAAACTACCCGCTTGGAAAGCTCCTGCTGTTGAGCCGCTTGCTTTTCTGCTTTCACCTGTACCTATATAAGAAATGTAATTTTCTAACTTTGAATCTGGGATTATTTTAATACCTTTAAATTTTTCATGTCTCTGCATAATGGTTTCGTTGCTATCGCGTACACCGTCATTATTTTTATCAATGAATATTTCCCAGCCATTGTGCCATTCGGTTTGCTTTTTAATAGTTGTGCGTTTATTGGCAAATACCGCTTGAGTTCTGGTCAGGCTTATCGCCTCAAGCAAGCTATAGGTTGCGGTTTTAACGCGCATTTGTTGAATTTGACTAGAAAAGCTTGGCAAGCCAATAGTTAAGAGAATTGCTAAAACAGAAAGGGTGATTGTTAAGTCGACAAGAGTAAAGCCATGGTTACGCATAATATCCCTCCGTGGAATAAACTTATATGTTGATTTGAGTGCCATTGAGCCACTCATTCATCCGTGATGACCGCATATCAGGCGATAAGCGCGGTCAGAAGTTACCTGTGTTAAGGTTTGGTTAATATAATAGCTAGATCAGGTTTCGTCTAGATATTGAACGAATTTAATAAGTGAGTAGATTCATGCTAAAGAATCAGAAAGCATTTACGTTGATCGAGCTATTAATCACTCTTCTAGTGCTTGCTATTTTGGCCTCATTGGCTGTGCCTAGCTTTAGAGTGCAGATGCTTAATGCTAAAGCTAAGGCATTAGAGGAGGATTTAGCTGGCCGCATTAACCAAGCAAGGTATGAAGCTATAAAGAAATCTCAAAGAGTTTCCATATGCGCTAGTTCAGATGGCGCAACCTGCACCGGTAGCTGGATCGATGGTTACATAGTATTTGAAGATGGTGCAGCCTCAGATGGTGACACTGACGTCACTGTAGGCACCATTTTAAGATCCTATGCCAAACCTGATCTTAAAACAGTGATTGACGTTAAAAACGATACGACTGAAGTAACATTTATGCGCTTTACGTCGATGGGTACCTTGGCTCGTATTGCTAATAGCGCGAACCCCTTGGTCATAAATGCTTATGTAACGGGATGTAAAGGTAAGAACAGGCGTGTCCTTACTATAGGTGTATCCGGTTTGGTTTCTATTAAACGCGAGGATTGCCCCGCATAGGTCTAGGTAGCTGTTTGAGGTTTGTATGAATGGAATTTTTATAAAGAAATCGCGTGGCGTAGGTTTGATAGAGGTGTTGGTAACATTGCTGTTGTTGTCTATAGCATTGTTAACACTTACTACATTGCAATCGCGTTCTCTTCAATACAATCAAGGTGCTTACTTTCGCTCTCAAGCCAACATTTTGGCCGGCGATATACTGGATCGGATGCGAAGTAATAGAGCTCTGCTCACGGCCTATAATGTTACAGCAGCAACTTATGATTTGGCTGGAACGCCCGTAACAGGAGCCTTAGCTGCTGTTGATGTGGATCAGTGGCGTAGGGCATTAGCAACGAGCTTGCCAGATGGTCAAGGCGGTATTAGTTGCGCCGCTGCTACTAATATTTGTTTGATTACAATTTCGTGGGTTGAGCAAATTCACTCTGGTCAAACGGAAGATGAAGGCACATCAACGCTCACCTATAGTGCTCGGCTTTGAGGGTAAATACCATGCAAAAGCAGTTAGGTCTCTCATTAGTAGAGCTTATGATTTCAATCACACTAGGCCTAATTTTAATGGCGGGTGTTGTACAAATGTTTGCCTCAAGTACAGTAACGTTTAAATCTCAACAATCAATTTCCCGTATTCAAGAAACTGGTCGGCTCGCTATTGAGTTTATGTCTAAAGATATCAGGGCAGCGGGGAATTATGGTTGTGGCAAGTTAGATCCAGCAAATCCAGCAAAAGAATTACAAAACGGCAGCTTAAATCTAGGTGGGCTGCATAGAGACTTTAATGTGAGTGTTCAGGGCTATGACTCTGTAACGAATATCCCATCGCCCCTGACCGCTACAACAGCCTTAGGAATTGCGAGCGTAGCAGCAAACCAAAATATTATTGTCGTACGTTCCGCACTGGATCTCGGACTACCTGTTACTAGGTTGAATGAAGACGATAAAGTTTTTGCTTTTACGAACCAAGCGGATGTAAACAGTAGTTGTGTGGAAGGTATTTGTATTGGTGCTGCTGTAGTGGTGGGTGATTGCTATGGTGCCCGGGCTTTTCAAGTCAGTGATTTGGCTGTCACCACTGGCGAGGTAACTATAACGCCTGTTGCTTCAAACCCTGCATGGGATACAACAATCGTAACTCAGCAGTTCAAAACGGGGGAAGTAGCCCCATTAAAAACTGTTGTTTACTTTATTGCAAATGGCGCCAATGGTTCTCCAAGTTTGTTTCAGAGAACAAATACTGATGCTAATGCCGTAGAGTTACTCGAAGGTGTTGAGAGAATGAATATTAGATATGCAAGGTCTGGTAGTCCAGGTACTTATTCTACAGCTAGTGTTATAGGTGCCAATTGGGCAGATGTTGTCTCTGTTCGTATAGAGCTAGTGGTAAGAGGTTCAAATAAAACCGCAGTAGACTCCCCTCAACCCTACACCCTTAGCAGTGGAACGGTGACTCCCACAGATAGATATATGCGTCAAGTATTTTCAACAACCATAAATCTTCGTAACCGTAATTTGTAGGTGTAGGTATGAACAGACCGTTTACGTTTAATAGTGTCGCATCTCCCTTCAGTCAGCGCGGCGTTACGTTAATTGTAGCCTTATTTATAGTGCTTCTTATGGGAATCCTAAGCCTCTCTGCTATTCGTGGCAGTGGTATGCAAGAGAGTATGGCCGGTAATATGCGAGACAAAAGTTTGGCATTTCAAGCTGCGGAATCTGCACTGCGAGAGGGTGAGGGGGTTGTGATGAAGCCGGGGCCTTTACCAGCATTCGATGGCACAAATGGCCTCCACTTAGAGTTAATGCCTGCACTCTCCCCTATTAGATATACGGATGAAGATTGGGCCGATACATTCAAGGTAAGAATAACCGCGCTTAATTTGGGCGTAGAGGCTGAGCCTGCTTACGTAGTTGAGGAGTTAGAAGCTGACCTAGGTAAAGAAGCAAGCGCTTCGGGCAGTGGTGTAGATGCAGATTCATTGTATTTAGAAGCAGTGCCTTACCGAGTAACAGTAAGAGGCGTGGGTCTCACTAGCGATAGTGTCGTCATACTTCAGTCACACGTAAAGCGTATTCCTTGATTAATGGAGATTGGGTTATGTTAATTTTTAAAGCATGTGAGCGTGTTGTTAACATGATGAAAACACCTGTTGCTCAAAGGTTAAAAATAAGCGTTGCAGTGATGCTAATGACCTTGTGTGTAGCGCATAACGCTTATTCGGCGCCTGCGCAAAAACCGCTGTTCCAAACGAACTCGGTCAAACCCATTATGATGTTGAATATGTCTAAAGATCATCAAATGTTTTTTAAAATTTATGATGATTATAGCGATATTACAAATCCAACCGGTGGCGCAGCGGATGGCATTCCCGATACAACCTATGTACCCAAATATGAGTATTACGGCTATTTCGACGGCAAGCTCTGTTATGAATATGTTTCAGATAATTATTTTAATCCGGTTGCAAAAGCCGATGCAGATCATTATTGCGTGGCCAACTCCAATCAGTGGAGCGGTAACTTTTTAAACTGGGCGTCTATGACACGTATAGATGCCATTCGTAAAATTTTATATGGCGGTTACCGTTCAACCGACACTACAACCGCTACCATATTGGAGCGAGCATTTATTCCTCACGATGCGCATGCTTTTGCCAAGTTTTACGATGGGACTGATATAGCAAAATTAACACCTTTCACTGTACCTAAATCTACAACAACATCAGCAACTGGCATTACTATTTGTAATGTTACGCCTGCAGATGTTGCAGCAAGAAATGCGTCTCAGTTAAACACCCAGCCTCCGTTGTTGCGTGTAGCCAAAGGTAATTACTCGTTGTGGGCCAGTAATGAGGGTATGCAGTGTCAGTGGGGTGTTCCAGGGAATGATACTACTAGGGGTGCAAATAAAAATGTGGCTACCTCTTCTGGGATTAATGCGTACGATGCCGCACCTGCTGATGGCGGAACCGATAAGCTCAGTGCTACCAATAAATATGCATATGGCGAATATGTTGCCAGGGTAAAGGTATGTGTTGCAGGTTACGAAAACAAAGATGAATGCAAACAATACTCTGCAACGGGTAGCGTGCAAAAACCTATAGGCCTTTTTCAAGAGTTTGGTGAAACTGGTAAAATTTTATTTGGTTTATTAACGGGCTCCTACGGGAAAAATAAATCAGGCGGCGCCTTGAGAAAAACTGTGGGTAGTATGGTTAATGAAATTAATTCGACAACGGGTGAATTTCTCATTAACTCTTCGGATGCGTCTACGCGTACAGCAGCAAAAGGCGCGATTAGCGTATTAAACAGCCTACGTATTTATGGCTATGACTATGCGGGTAATAACTATGGTGGTACTAGTTACGACAATTGCCCATTTGGTATAACGCTTTTTGATAATGGTAAATGCACTAATTGGGGCAACCCCCAAGCAGAAATATACTTGGAGTCTTTACGTTATCTTGCAGGTAAAAGTGCTAACCCAAATTTTAATGTAGACGATTCCGGTAAAATCCCTGGCTTTACTACTGCTGCTTGGGGCACTCCACCAGTTACTGCAGATAACTATTGTGCGCCTTTAAACGTATTGCAATTTAACTCATCAAGTTCAACTTTTGATGGCGACGAAATGACTAAGGAGACGGATCTAGGGCTAGCAAGCGGGGGCGTCACCGCGTGGACGAATAAGGTAGGCGATGCTGATCACGAGGCTTTAAACGGCAGCTATTTCGTGGGAACGAAGGTTGGTGGTACAGAGACGGGTGATCAGAATGGAATTTGTACAGGTAAGTCTTTTTCTGTGTTGTCAGCATTTACTGGCTCGTGCCCAGATGCCCCACGTTTAGGTGGCAGTTATGGTATTGCTGGCTTAGCCTATTATGCTCGTACTAATGATATTAATAACACGGTGGACAAAGTACAGACGGTACGTACCTTTGGTGTTTCTTTAGCACCTGCTGTGCCCGCTATTAAAATCCCAGTGCCTGCTACAACTGGGGATACAACCAAATATATTGAAGTGCTTCCAGCCTGCAAGAATGATCGAGATGCTACTGTTGGCCCTTATCCTCCCGTAGGTGAGTCTAAAAGAGAGGGAAACTGCTCAATTATAGATTTCAAAATCGTGAGTATGGATATCGCTACGGGCAATACAACTAATAAAGCTAAGCTCTATGTAAATTGGGAGGTGGCAGAGCAAGGGAATGATTATGATCAAGACATGTGGGGCACTATCGATATTAGCGTTACAAACACTAAGGCGTATGTTCATACTAGAATTTTAAACATGTCTGCGAGTCCTAGCATTGGTTTTGGATATGTTATTAGTGGTACTAAAACGGATGGGTTCAAAGCATCCTCTGGCGCTAATAATTTCGTTGCGGCAGGCACTTATTGCGATGCAGTAGGCAAATGCAATTGCCCTAACGGAGCGTGTACACAGTTTAAGTCTAAAAAAGATAAAGACAATAAAGATATCCCTGATCCCGAAGTATTCGATGTAGCAACTAGTACAACTGGGGCAACATTCTTACCAAGTGCGTTAGAGCTTGCTGCTAAATGGGGCGGGTTTTCGTCAGACTTTGAGAAAACAGCTCAAAATGCTGCAGCGCTTGCTAAAGAAACCTATGATGCTAATTTTTTAGCTAAACAAATTAAAGCTCGGAAATACACAGATTCTTATTACTTTGCAACAGATCCGCGCAAGCTGGCGGCTTCACTGCGTGAAGCTTTCAATGCAATTGCGGCGGGTATTGGTGCTGCATCATCCGTGGCTACGGTAAGTGCGCGGGTGAGTGAAGGTTCTTTGGTGTACCAAGCTCAGTTCAATAGCGAAAATTGGACAGGGAATTTACTCGCCTATGAGTTTGATAAAGCCGGAGGCATAAAAACGAAACCCACATATTGCACATCCGATATTATCATTGCTGGTAAGAAAGAATGTGTAGGGCAGATGGCAACCAATTCATCCAATAGAACCATTTACACCAGTAACGGAACTGCATTGAAGAGTTTGGAATGGGGCAATCTTACCCAAAACCAGAAAAATGGTTTACGTTTATTAGCAGAGGCAACAGTTTCACCAGATCCCACAGAGATAACTTACGCTAATGCCAAGAAGCGTTTAGATTGGCTTTCTGGTAATGCAACTTATGAAGAGGCAACAGCGGGCGGTACTCTGCGTAATCGCGGTGTGGACACAGCTAGAAATATTTTAGGAGATGTCGTTAACTCAAGCCCTGTATATGTAGCTGATAGAAACTTCCGTTATGAAAGTTTACCAGGTGATGCGGGCACAAGGTATAAAGCCTTTTTAGCTGCCAAAAAAGATATGCCTAAATATATTATCGTGGGCAGTAATGGCGGCATGGTGCATGCGTTTGATGCAACTACATTAAAGGAAAAGTTTGCTTTCATTCCATCCAACAATTTCTTGCGAGAGAAAGCGACGGATGACGGCACGAAGCTCACAAATCTAACCAGCCCAACATACGGTAATACCACTGCGAATCCCCACACCTACAACGTAGACGGCCCCATTACATACAGCGATGTCTACATTACCGTTGGTGTGAACACTAAAGCATGGCGCCGTGTGGTGGTTGGTACATTTGGTGCGGGTGGACGTAGTATTTATGCGTTAGATGTTACTGAGGCAACACCCAAGCTACTGTTTGAGCTGAATGAAGCTGACTACCCAGAGCTTGGCTATGTTATTGGTAAGCCCATAATTGCCCCAATGAAAAATGGTCACTGGGCTGTAATCTTCGGTAATGGAAGTGACAGTACCAAGGCGTCACATTTATTTGTTGTTGATATAGAGGAGCCCAAAAGTAGCACTCTTACCAAAGTGATTAGTGCGGGAGAAGGAACGGGTTTATCTGCACCTTCGTTGCTACTTGACGGTGTAGGTCAGGCTGTTACTGTTTATGCTGGCGATGTTGACGGGAATCTCTGGCGTTTTAATTTAAACAATACTGACCCGCAATACTGGGTGAAGGATTACAAACTTTTCAAGGCCATGACTACGGCCACGCCTTCAAAATCTCAGCCTATAACGGGAGCTCCAACACTTGGTGTGAATGCGAAAAAAGGCTTTAAAACGATGGTGTATTTCGGAACCGGTAAGTACTACGATGTGGGTGACGGTAGCGCAAGTATTCCTGCGCAAAGTTTTTATGCGATTTTAGATAAAGGTTCTGAGGTTACTCGTTCTACTTTGTTGCAAAAAACTATGACTACTACTGGCACAACTAGCAGAACGGTATCTACAGCTAATCCAAATTGGGATACTCAAAATGGGTGGTATTTAGATTTCGATTATTCCGGTGCTCAAGGTGAGAGGGTAACAACCAAGCCTCTGCTTTTATTTGATAAATTAATATTCCCGACCTTAATACCTACAACGGCACAATGCGATGCAGGTGGAGGTAGTTGGCTCATGGAAGTTGTAGCAGTAGGTGATAAATACTTGAATGAACATGTTTTGGATCCAAGCGTATACGACCCTGCATTGGTTGTGGGAAACGTAAATTATGTATCTCTTCCTGATGGCGGTGGTGTAATTGTGAAAAACAATTCTAGCGGTGATATTAAAGGTGTGAAAACCACTGGCAAAAAAGCTTTAGAAGGGCGTGAATCTTGGCGTCAAATCCAATAAAGGTTAAGGCATTTATATGAATAGAGCATCAGCAGGCTTTACATTAATTGAATTAATTATTGCCATAACAATAATTGCCATTCTCGCTGGGATTGCGTACCCGGTGTATATGGATTACGTGCGGAAAACGAATAGGGCTGAAGCAAAAGTTGAGCTGATGGATGCAGCTCAACGATTGCAACGGTGTTACACGTCGCTCGGTAAATTTAACGACTCGGCTAATTGCCCGGTATATTCACAAGTAATCTCTAATATAGTGACGAGGAAAGGTCTCTACAAAATTTATTTTGACAGCGGAACTACTTCGGCTACAACTTATACTCTGCATGCTGAAGCGGTAAAAAAACCACAAACGGAAGATATTAAAAATGGATGTAATAATTTAACTATTGATCAAAATAGTAAAATGTTACCTGTAGCTTGCTGGTAAATGGCTTGGTGAATTTATAGCAACCTTTTTTGGGGAGGTTGTTTATATTCGGTTAAAACTTAACAACGGTTAAATTGTGAGCGAGCGTTATTCATCATCTAATCCAAGCTTCTGCAATCTATATCGCAATGAGCGAAAGGTAATCCCTAAGCGTTTGGCGGCGAGCGTCTTATTCCAGCGTACTTTCTCTAGTGCATCGCAAAGAACTTCTTTTTCTACATCTAACAAATAATCGTCGAGCGATGGATATTCCGCACAGCGTGCGGGGTAGTCAATGCGGTTGGCTTTGTTGTCATTATTGGTTGGTGTTGTACTTCTGCTGTTATCGATTTCAGATTTGGCAAAAATAGATGTTGCATTAGTATCAGTTTGTAATTGTAAATCGCCTGCATCAATTACATCGTTTTCGCACAACGTAAAAGCTCGCTCTAAAATATTTTCTAGCTCGCGCACGTTTCCTGGAAAGTGATAATCGTGAAGTGTTTGCTGCGCAGCAGCGGATAATTTGGGTGCCGGTAATTGCATTTCGCGCGCGATTTTTTCCAATAAATAACTAGCGAGTAGAGGAATGTCTTCGCGGCGTTGACGCAAGGGTGCAACACTGAGTTGAATTACGTTTAAGCGATAAAATAAATCTTGGCGAAAACGGCCTTCTTTAACCTCGTTGTCTAAAGATTTGTGCGTTGCGCAAAGAATGCGAACATCTGTTACTAATTCTTCGGCAGAACCCACTGGGCGAATCGACTTTTCTTGAATGGCGCGCAAGAGTTTAACCTGCATATCCAGGGGTAAATCGGCCACTTCATCAAAAAAGAGTGTTCCGCCTTCTGCCGCTTGAAATAAACCTAAATTATCTTGATGTGCGCCAGTGAAACTGCCTTTTTTGTGGCCGAAGAATTCACTTTCCATAAGTTCGCGCGGAATTGCACCGCAGTTAACGGCTATAAAAGGCTTGGCCGCGCGCGGGCCTAATTCATGAATTGATCTTGCGACTAGCTCTTTGCCAGAACCCGATTCACCGCTGATGTAAATTGGCGCTTGTGATCGCGCAAGTTTTTGAATGCTACGGGTGAGATCTTGAATAGCTTTTGATTGGCCGATAATAAAACTTTCGGTGGGCAATTTTGCGCCTGTGGGTAACTGGCTGGATTGAATGGCGGTGTTAACCAGCTTGCGCAATACATTTAAATCCACAGGTTTGGAAATGAAATCAAATGCACCCGCTTTCATTGATTCAATAGCGGTATCTATACTGCCATGCGCGGTGATGACGGCAACTGGAAGGCGAGGAAAGTGTTGCTGAATGAATTCGACAAGATCCAAGCCTTTGCCATCTGGCAAATGCATATCAGTTAAACATAAATCATAAGTTTGCTGCATTAAGAGTTGTTTTGCGCGTGTAATATTTTCTGCACAATCAGTATCCAAATGCATGCGTCCCAGTGTGATTTCCACCAGCTCACGAATATCGGGTTCGTCATCAATAATCAGTACGCGTTTATTGCTCATAAATCACTGGCTCACATTGATCGCTGTAACAGGATGGGTTGTACAAGTACCCAAGGTTTTATCACCAGTGCCCAGACTGAGACATCTTGTTCATACCATTCTGCAGCTTGCATATCTTTTACGGTATCCACCAAGCCGGTATCCATCCAGACTTTTACTTGTGTGGCATTGTCTTTGGTTATTTCGGTGGCGACTTGAATTAAATCGAGCGATGTATCTACAGCAATAGCGTTGCCACTAGCAAAAAAGCGTTGTAGTTCATGCCAGCGAATTTGTGCAGTTTCTAAAACCAGTTCTGATGCTAAATTTTTTTCGTTCATTATTGAATATGCTTTTTATTAAAGGCCTGTGCAGCTTTGGATTGATTGGGTTTGTTAAGAATCTTGCTAATAAAATTTCCAGTTTGAATAAGTTTTTGTAAATCAACACCATGCTCAATATTCAAGCCGTTGAGTAAATACACTAAATCTTCAGTAGCGACATTACCGGATGCTCCCGCTGCGTAAGGGCATCCACCCAAGCCAGCGACTGAACTATCTAGAACATTTATGCCCATTTCTAGCGATGCATAAATGTTGGCAAGTGCTTGGCCATAGGTATCGTGCATATGCACTGCAAACTTATTAATCGGAATATCTTGTGTAACTGCTTCAATTAGGTTTTTGATTTGTCCGGCTGTGCCTGTACCAATAGTATCGCCCAGTGAAATTTCATAACAGCCCATAGCCAATAACTCTTTGGCGATGGTGGCAACGGTTGCTGCGTCCACGTCGCCAGAATAGGGGCAACCTGCCACGCAAGAAATATAACCGCGCACCGGAATTTTTTGTGCTTGCGCTGCGCTGATTAAGGTTTCAAAGCGTTTAATACTTTCGCTGATGGAACAATTAATATTTTTTTGGCTAAAGGCTTCAGATGCTGCGGCAAAAATAGCCACTTCATTGACGTTAACGGCAATCGCTCGCTCGTAACCTTGCAGATTCGGCACGAGTGCGGCATAGGTAATATTGGCTTTGCGATTTATGCCCGCAAACACTTCCGCGCTGTCTGCCATTTGCGGAACCCATTTTGGGTTCACAAAACTACCTGCTTCGATATAAGTTAGCCCCGCATCCACTAATTGCTCAATTAATTGAATTTTTGCAGAAGTAGGGATTGCCTGCTTTTCATTTTGCAAACCATCGCGTGGGCCAACTTCTACAATGCGAACTTGTTGAGGTAATGCCATATTAATCCTCACCCCAACGCGGCATTAAATCTTGTTCAATACCTAGCTGGTCTAAAATGCGCGCCACAATAAAATCAATTAACTCATTAATCGTTTGCGGCTGCATATAAAACCCTGGGCTGGCGGGAATAATCATTGCGCCGAGTTGTGTAAGCTTGAGCATATTTTCTAAATGAATGGCTGAGTAGGGCGCTTCACGCGGCACACAAATAAGTTGGCGGCGTTCTTTCAGCGCAACATCAGCAGCGCGCTCAATTAAATTATTGCTAGCACCATGAGCAATGGCTGAAAGTGTCCCCCCGCTGGCGGGGCATATCACCATAGAGCTAGGTGAGCTTGAGCCAGATGCAACTGGCGAAAACCAATCGTCTTTGGCGAGTAATTGCAATTGATCTTCATCAGCTTCAAACATTTCGCTTAAGAAAATTTGTTGATGCTCTAAAGTCTCAGGTAAATCTAAATCTGTCTCTGTGCGAATAACCACTTCGGCAGCGCTGGAAAGCAATAAATACACTTTGCAGTCAGCGGCTAACAAGCATTGCAATAATCGCAAACCATATTGTGCGCCGGATGCGCCGGAAATGGCGAGTGTAATACTGCGCTGTTTGATCATGAAGTTACTCCGCCATGTTATGGTTAATTTTATTCGTTAAAGCGCGTGCTTCTTTAGTTGCTCAATCAGCTTCTGATGCACACCACCAAACCCGCCATTGCTCATAATGACTATGTGCGTATTGGCTTCGCTGAGTGAAATGGCGCAGTGAATGAGTTCATCTAAATCGCGTAATAGTTTTGCGGGCACGGGGCTTTTATTGACAACTTCATCCATTGCCCAATCTGCATTGGCGGGTTGATACCAGAGTACATCGTCGGCATCGGTGACACTTTTATTGAGTGCATTTTTGTGAACTCCCATTCGCATGGTATTTGAACGCGGCTCAATAATGGCGATAATTTTTTCTTCGCCCACTTTTGCGCGTAAACCGGCGAGTGTGGTTTTAATCGCGGTAGGGTGGTGCGCAAAATCATCGTACACTTTTACGCTGTGCACATCCGCTAAGCATTCCATACGGCGTTTTACACCGGCAAATTGCTCCAAGGCTTTTGCAGAATGCTCGGGTGTTACGCCGACGTGGCGTGCAGCGATCATTGCCGCTAAACCATTGTTCACGTTGTGAATGCCTGTTTGTTCCCAGTTTACTTGTGCGATTGTTTCGCCGTTATGTAGCACGGCAAATGAAGAACCGTCGGGAGCTAGCAGTTTAGCTTGCCATTCAGCAGGATTATTTTCGGGTGTTTCTGTCTCATCAATTACCGAAAATTGTTGCTGCGGTGTCCAGCAGCCTTGGGCGATAACATCTGCAAGCGCTTTGTCATTGCTGGGCGAAATTAACAAACCATTGCTGGGCACTGTGCGAACTAAATGATGGAATTGTTTTTGAATCGCTGCCAAGTTTGGGAATATATCGGCGTGATCAAACTCCAAATTATTGAGAATTACCGTGCGCGCATTATAGTGAACAAACTTGGAGCGCTTATCAAAAAAGGCGCTGTCGTATTCATCGGCTTCCACCACAAAAAATGGCGTGTCGCCTAGGCGTGCAGATGTGGGGAAATTTTTAGTCACGCCGCCAATTAAATAGCCGGGTGCCATACCTGCGTATTCTAAAATCCACGCGAGCATTGAGCTGGTGGTGGTTTTGCCGTGAGTGCCGGCAACGGCCAAAACCCACTTGCCTTGCAATACATGATCGCGCAGCCATTGCGGGCCTGAGGTGTAGGCAATGCCTTGGTTGAGCACATATTCAACAGCTGGGTTGCCGCGGCTCATGGCGTTGCCAATCACGACTAAATCTGGTGCTGGCTGTAGGTGTGCGGGGTCAAAACCTTGCATGAGTTCTATGCCCGCTTGCTCAAGCTGGGTACTCATGGGTGGGTAGACGTTGACATCGCTGCCGGTAACGCGGTGGCCTAAAGCCTTAGCGAGCTGCGCGAGGCTCCCCATAAAGGTGCCGCAGACGCCGAGGATATGAATATGCATGGGTAAGCTCGTATCGTTTTTGATGAAAGCGAGCTTATCATGAAGTGCCTTATGACAGAAATTCTGTTGTGGATTTAGCCCGCATTTGACGCAATATAACGCGAACGTTTTGCTGTCTTCATAAGGGTTAAATCGGCCATAAATAAACCGTCTACACAGTTGCCAAATTCTGAATCAATACTGAAGGCGAGTAATTGATAGCCGCCATCTTCATAGAGTGCGGCGTATTGTTTAAAGAGCACGGGGATTTTATGGTCTTGCGTATTAAATTTATTTTGCAGTACTTCAAATCCTTGTTCACGATTCAAACCAGAAAATTGTTGCTGTAAATAAATTAATTCGTCTTCGTTAGTTTCGTAAGGATATTTACCATCTGCTAGTCCATTCGTTGAATAGTTACCAGCTGGGCAATAATAGCGTTCGTAGTAGTAGACCAATGCATCGCGCAGATTTTTAGGGTATTGCGCGCTCATGCTCACAGGGCCAATCACATAGCGAATTTCCGGGTGATGTTGTAAATAAGCCCCCAAGCCTTGCCACAAATAATCGAGGCTGGCCTTGCCCCAATAATGCGGGTGAACAAAACTGCGACCTAATTCCAATGCCTGCTCAAGATAGGGCAATGCCGTGTGATGATAATCAAATAAATCTGCCGTATATAAACCCTTCACGCCCTTTTTGTGGAGAATTTTGTTTACCTCACCTAAGCGATAAGCGCCGGCAATGGTGAGTTTGTCTTCATCCCATAAGACTAAATGACGATAGTAGTGGTCGTATTTATCTAAATCGCGGCGGCTGCCGGTGCCTTCACCCACTTTGCGAAACGTGTGCTCACGTAAACGACCAATTTCGCGCAGTACGGTTGGATGATCTTCATAGCGGCATAAGAATATTTTGTGATTGTCGCGTGTACTACCGATCAGTTCTGCTGTTTTTAATTCTTTTTTTATTGCGCTACTGTCTTCTGGATGAGCAATAGTTTTTTCGGTAACAAAAATAGATTTTTTGCCTTTACCGATTTTATAGAGATGTTTCTTAAGGCGCTTTACGAAGGCCTTGTCGGCAAGTTGATTGGATTCTAATGCGTGATGCGGAATAGCTTCGCCTACACGAAATTTAATTTCTGCGGAGCGTTTGTTAAACATTTCTTGTGCTAGTAGCGCAGTGGCCAGTGGTTTAAAAATCATCGATGTTGCATAGAATAGCAGCGAATTTTTGGCGGAGACAAAAATCGGTAAAATCGGTGCTTTGGTTTTGCGGGCAAAATGTAAAAAGCCCGCTTGCCATTTTCCATCGCGAATACCTTGTGGGCCGGCACGGGAAACTTCGCCAGCAGGGAAAATGATAATCGCTTCATCATTGTTCAGTGCCTGCACAATGTTTTTATAGCTTTCTTTGTAGGCGCTACGCGTCATATTGTCTAGTGGTAGTAATAGGTCATGCAGAGGCTCAAAAGCCATAAGCATATCGTTGGCGACGATTTTTACATCGCGTCGCACTTCGCTGACTAAGCGTAAAAGCGCTAAACCATCCAGCGAACCTATAGGGTGATTGGCAACAATAATGAGGCGGCCATGGGCGGGTATATTGTCTCGGTCGCGCTGGGAAATGCTGTAGCTGAAATTAAAATAATCAAAAATTTGGTCAATGAAGTCGATGCCCGTAACACCTTGGTGTTCACGCAAGAAGCTATTAATTTCTTGCTCGCGGGTGAGTTTGCGCAGTAGGGATAAAGTGGAGTTACGGATAAGAGCAGATTGATCGGCAAAGCCGGGAAATTTATCGATAACAGATTGTTCGATGTTAAGCATGAGCTCGCACCTTGTAGGCTGGATTTCCTACAAGACTATGACTAATAAATGACAGGGAGATGATTGAAAGGTTACAGATTTGTGAAGGAGAGTGCGAAGATTTTTGGGTAACGTCTTGTTCATCCTGGGTGCACAGTAGCCGAAGGATTTGCCGCAGACCCTTCGACTATTACGCTCAGGGTGAGCGGAAATAGTTACTTTCTAGCAATTACTGCCTCAGCAATAATTGCTCTTCTTGCTTGCTTACGTAATCGCTATAAGGCGCTTTGATTTGAATAAGCCTACCGGATTTCAAATCGAATTCTGCGTGGTGTTGTAAAGCGGTATCTAACAAGCTGCCATTCACCAAAATTTCATTTTTGCCCGGTGTGAGCGTGTTGTTGTGCTGCACTAAAAATTCTTTTACCAACACACAGCCCGCTGATTGTGGAGCTTCTGGTAGCGGTTGAATAGCTGCCGCAAGTTGTAGGCGCGGGCTAGGATTGCGCACTGCCATATTGAGAAGAATTTGCGCACAGCACACCGCTCGGAAACTACACTCGTGAAACTCTTCCCCGAAGAAATCAATTAGAAGTGTATCGTCCGATAACAATTGGCGCTGGCCATTATAAAGGCTGAGCAACCCTTGCAGTTGTTTTTCAAAGCGGCGTACAACACCGTTAAAGCCTTCGTTATTCAATTGTTGGTGTAATTTACTGAGGTTGACAATATGCAAGCTCAAGCGTACTGAAACACGTTTTGGTGGCGCCGGTACTTCGGGCTCTGGCGGAACTTCTGCTTCGGCGATGGTGGGGATTTTATCGACCACAGCAGTCACAATCTGATCAGCACTGGGGATTTTGTCGCGCAAGGCGCTCCACCAGCGGCGCTGAATTGACCACCAAATTATTAACAGGCAAGCGCTTACTGCTCCAGCCCAGCAGATTAAAAAGAGCTCATCGTGCGCTGTGCGTCGAGGAACTTCCAAAGTGACTTCCAAGTAGCCTGCTACATTATTGTGTAGTGCTACAGGTGCGGTGAAGTTGTAGCGTTTGCCGTGAGCGGGTTGATTGGGTCGATAGCCGCTTTGTACTAATAATTTATTGTCCACATTACGTAGGCTGGCACCAACCACATTGGGGTATTGCCCCACTTCTAACAGAATGGCTTGCAGGCTAACCTTGTCTTGGTTGAGAGTGGCATCAACTGCTTGGCGTGCAGTGCTGGTGGCCAAAATATGGCCATAGCGATTAACGCTGGCTTCTTGATTGCGGTCGGCGTTGTACAAATAAAAGACCGCACCCATTAAGCCCAATACGAACAAAAGCGCACTGCATAAGCTAAGTTGAGGATAGGTGCGGTATTGGCTTAACAGTGACATGTGTCTCTCAGTAATTTGTGTTATTGGATCAGTCCGTGATTTTGCGAGCCTGCGATAATCGCCAGCGTGATTGCGGCACCGCTAATTGGCAGCCATTCTAGCCTAATTGACCCTATTTCTGTAGATGCTTTATGGCTACTAGTAGGTGCTCACACATTACTTACGCTAGAATGCCGCGCATCAAATCAAACGCTTCTTTTTAGTTGTAAATGCCTTCTTGAAAGCACAGCTGTGGAGTAAACAGTGAACAGTATTTTATTGATTAATGCATCGGGTGTGGATAAGCCGGGTGTAACGCGCGCTATCAGCAAAGTGCTAGCGGCACATAATGCAAATGTATTGGATATCGGCCAAGCCGTTATTCACGATACTCTCGCTTTGGGCATCTTGGTGGAGATTCAGTTGAGCGACGATATTCGGGCGCAGCTTGAAAACGAGATTGAAGACTGCACTGCACCCTTGGGGATTCAAGTTCGCTTTCAAACCATTAACCACGATAGTTACGCCCATTGGGTGGAGCAGCAAGGCAAAACTCGCCACATCGTCACCTTGCTTGCACGTCAAGTATCTGCTGGCCAAATTGCTGAACTAACAGCCATTACCTCCCTGCACGGCTTAAATATCGATAGCATCAGCCGTTTATCCGGCCGGGTAGGTTTGGATGTATTGAAAGGCGAAGCCGAAAATACCGGCAATGCTTGCGTGGAATTTTCAGTGCGTGGAACGCCAAACAATATGGCTGCATTGCGTGCCGATTTTATGGATTTATCGGCGCGTTTGAATATGGATATTGCCTTCCAGCGCGATACAGTTTATCGCCGCAATCGTCGCTTGGTGTGTTTCGATATGGATTCCACCTTGATTGAAGCAGAAGTCATTGATGAACTGGCTAAAGCTGCGGGTGTGGGTGAGCAGGTTTCAGAAATTACCGAAGCGGCTATGCGCGGCGAACTGGATTTCAAACAAAGTTTTGCAGCACGTATGGCGTTGCTCAAAGGTTTAGATGAATCAGTATTGGCTGGCATTGCGGAAAATTTACGTTTAACTGAAGGCGCAGAAAAATTAATATCATCGCTAAAAAAGCTCGGTTATAAAACGGCAATTTTATCAGGTGGTTTTAATTATTTTGGGCGCTATTTGCAAAATAAACTTGGCATTGATTATGTTTACGCTAATGAACTGGATATTGTTGACGGCAAAGTTACTGGCGAAGTAAAAGGCGTAGTGGTCGATGGCCAACGCAAAGCAGAGTTATTGGCGATGCTCGCACAGCAAGAAGGTATTGCACTTGAACAAGTGATTGCCGTGGGCGATGGCGCCAATGATTTGCCCATGTTGAGTGTCGCCGGGTTAGGCGTTGCATTCCGTGCCAAACCATTGGTGAAAGCATCTGCAGAACATTCTATTTCTACATTGGGATTGGATGGTATTTTGTATTTACTGGGTTTTAGAGAGCGGGATAAATTGTTGTAAGTATTATGGCTAGCTATTTCCATTGATGTAAAACGGAAACCTATATTTTTCTGTTCCCCTTAAATGCTTTGCATTTAAGGGGATTTTTTTATTCAGACTTTTAGTAGGGCAGTGCTGAACGCGAACGAATTTAAGGGATCCAACGGTAATATAGTTGATGTGCCTTCATCATGAATGCTTCTTGTTGTGCGAACCATCTCATTCCCGTATCTGCATGCTTGTTACCATCTTGGTGTCAATTCTATTCCTCTAGAGATTATTCCAATGAATAGCGTATTACTAGCCAAGTTTTTATTCGTTATTTGTATCTTATCGCTCGTATCCTGTGGCGGCTCTTCTGGAGGGAGTTCTACTACGCCTGGCGTATCCAGTATTGCCCTGAGTAGCTCATCAAATAGTAGTTCTCTGGCTGTCAGCAGCTTGTCATCTTCTTCAACATCAACGAGTGCATTAGCCGCGCCACAAAATATTGCCGTGGTTCCTGCGAATGGTTCGGTAACGCTCACCTGGAGTGCGGTGGTGGGTGCAAGTAGTTACAATATTTATTATGCATCTGAAGCGAATATTTTAGTTCGCAACATCGCCAGTTTTGATGATGGTACTGCATTGTTAAATGTCAGGTCGCCCCGCGTTATTAATTCATTACGCAATAATGAAACCTATTATTTTGTAGTCACTGCTGTGAATGGCGCGGTAGAAAGTCTCGCAAGCAGTGAGGTAAGTGCGACTCCCAGTGCGATTGATTTTTCCAAACAGCCAACCGCGCAGGAAGTCTTGGTGATGGAACTCATTAATCGTGCACGCGCTAACCCTGAAGCAGAGGCTGCGCGTTATGGAATTGGTTTAAACGAAGGGATTACTGGCGCTACAATTACCGCGACACCCAAACAACCGCTCGCACATAATTTATGGTTAATTGATTCTGCTCGTAAACATTCACAATGGATGTTGGATGCAGATATTTTTTCTCACACAGGTATTAATGACTCTACCCCTAGTGCACGGATGAACGCAGCAGGCTATAACTTTACCGGTAATGGGATGAGTGGTGAAAATATTGCTTGGGGAGGCACAACCGCTTCGAGTATTAATTTAACAAGTTATGCGCTGCAACATCATGAAGGATTGTTTAAATCGCCTGGGCATCGCCTTAATATTCTTGAAGCTAATTTTCGCGAGCTGGGTATCGGGCAAAAACAAGGTTACTTTGTTAATAACGGCACTAATTATTTGTCGTCCATGTTAACGCAAAACTTCGCGCGCTCTGGATCAAACTATTATTTAACGGGCGTTGTGTATAAAGATATAAATAACAATGAATTTTACGATGTGGGCGAGGGCTTGAGCGGAATTAATATCAGTTTTAATGGAACGACTTATCCTGTGTATGTAACAGGGGCATATTCCATCCCGGTGAATAATGGAACTTACAATCTAACCATTACAGGTGACACTTTGGGTACGGCGGTTTATCACACCGTACAGATTAATAATGCAAATGTGAAAGTAGATGTTCTTCAGTCAGGGAGAAATATTAAGGTGGTTTTGCCTTAGTGCAAAGAGATTTGGTGGTTATTTTTAGGTTTGAAACTAGTGTGGGAATAAAAAAATGAGCGCTCATTGCGCTCATTTTTTTTGAATGGTTTTCCGTAACTCAGAAAATTTATTAAGGTGCAACTTCGCGCTCTACTTCTATTTTGTCAATTTGAACTCGGCGATTTGGTTGGAGGCATTCTATGAGTTTTTCGCGATTCTTCTCATTACATTGAACCACCGGTTCTCTTTCGCCTTTACCCTCAGTTGCTAAACGGTCTGCTTCAATGCCATTGGCAACCATATAGTTTTTTACGGCAAGTGCACGTTGCTCGGATAGCTTCTGGTTGTAGTTATCAGAGCCTAAGCGATCTGTATGTCCAACGATATTAACCCGCTTAGGCTCTGAACTACCTTTGAGCGTAGTTGTAAGCTTTTCCAGTTCTGGTTGTGCTTGGTTTACCTCTGAACTATCAAACGCAAACAGTTCAGTTGCTGAGATGGACATTTTTTCAAACCGTGGTGGTGCTGGCGTTACCGTAGGCGTAGAGATTGCAGCAACGGGTACAACTTTTTTACTGGTACCGAAACGGTAAACAATACCCACTGAATACAAGTCGATATTGTTGTGATCTGTGATTGCATTGCTAATCCTGTAACGTTCAGCTTCAAGGCGTAGAGCCAGCGCATCAGTAAATTTGTATTCCAAGCCTAGGCCTGCTTTAGGAAAGGTATCACGGTCGCTCAATTTTCCGCCAAGCACATTAGGCGCATTGGTTACAGTAAAAGTGTCTTGGGTAAGTGCATAGTTAACACCAACACGCGCAAAGGCTGAAAACTTCTCAGTCAATGGCAAGTAACCCAGCACATCCAGATTTATTCCTCTGACTTGCATATTGGCTTCTATCAATCCATCGGGTGCGATGGAATTGTTAAATTGAAATTCACCTAAATCAAAATATCCACCTTCAAAAGAAAAATATTTGTTTAATTGATAGCCTCCGTAAAGCTTATAGCCTCCATCAATTGTATTGTCGTTCAAAAAGGCGTGTGAAATAGGCGTAGGAACCACATCATTGATTATTTTTTGCTCGTCAATTCTGGCTCTAGATTGACCAATGTTCCCCCCAATATACCAGCCAGAATCAGCTGCAAAGGTGAGTGAACTGGTCATTGTGGTCAATGTTAGAAGGCTAAAAATAGCTGCCGAGTTTCTAAATTTCATAACTGTCTCCTCAAAAATTATTTGTTTAAGCACATATATAAAATGACTTAAACAATTTTATTAAAGAGTGCGACTTAAGGACTAAATACACACATCTTGCTACTAAGGTTATTTAGTAACAATGAGTTGATCTGTTCGATAAGTCACATAAGGGGCTGAATAATGTTGAGTACGGAATATTTTCCAGTATCGATCGGCGGAGTTGCAATATTTAATCTTGGGCTATGGATTTTTAGCTTCAGTAAAACTTAATACGGATGTATTGCAACTGGAGGGTAAATAACCACGTAGCAGAGCACTTTACTATCGAATTGAATGGAGTTTTGTAAGAAGTCGGGCTGAATTCATCAATTATGTGAATTGAAAATTGGCATTGCATCAGCGCAATGCCAATTGTAGTTTAATGGTTTTTAAACATGCTTATTAAGGCTCCAACACCACATAATCGTAGTGAGCATACATGAACTGATAATACATGTAGCCGTAACGGTCATACCAATCCTCAGTTTTATAAAACTTGGCTTCACACTTGCCAACTTCACGTAGGTTTTTTTCTAATTTTCCCAGCAGCTCAAGATTTTTATTTTTTACAACCTTATCAAAATCTTTTAATGAGGCTTCCACATCTTCAATTATTGGCACGGCACCCATTGCCGAAATACCGCCCCCTGCATTAGCGGCGCCTTGCATAATGGCAATACCTTTAGTGGTAAAGCGATGTGTAAAATCATAGCGTGCGCGAACCTTTTCAAGATTTTTACGAGTAATATTCACCTTTCCATAAGCATCATCGTAGCAAGGCTTACAGGCTTTATTTTCGTAGCACTTGGAAGGCACTGCAGGTGTACCCGGAGGCTCATAATTGGGCTCAAGTCTTTTATCGTTATTGGTTAAAGGCTCATATTTATCGAGCGCTTTGCCCGCTTCTTTTGCGCCCTTAATTGCATCTTTCAGCCCGGCAAAAACTTCCAGCCCAGCCATTGTGCCGCTTACTAATTTGGGTGGTTTATACTCCGCTATTGCGAGCGGTGATATGACTAACGTCGCACCGATCAATACCATGGTGCCAAAGCGAAATTTTTTCATGGTAATTCCTCCATTAGTTTTTTTTGCGCAAGAAAATGATACCGAAGCCTATTAGCAGTAATAACACCACACCAATAAGGCCGAGCTCAAGATAAGAAAAAGAAACTCCCCCCGATGAGTTGGTGTTATTTTTATTGCTGGCATTTTCTTTCGGCTCTACATATTCACTGGCAGGCACGGCGATGGAAGGTTGACTGATTTCAAGCTCATCACCGATCCACACCATAAGTTGATAAGGGGTTTCTTCGTCAGCCGTTACCCAGATTTTAAAGTTATCGAACGTGCGAAATTTAAATTCTGCTTTGCTGGTACCATTGGTGCTTTGTTCTTGCTCAGCTTTTTCCCAATCATCTTTGATAATGCGTACACGTACTTTATCGTCCGCATGTTCAGTGAAAACGCCCACGTGAATAGGCTGGGCTATTTCAATGCCCTCGACCAGATATTTATCCCCAAGCTTGTCTGCTTGGCCTTGGATAAAAGCAGACTTCCCCTCAGGGATTCGGTCATCTGCTTTAACTTCTATTTGCATTAATGATCGCGCTTCCGGCTCCGCGTCATTTTGCGCAATTGCAATATTACTGTTGAACAAGAGATACAAGAAAAGTGCACCACCACTTACAAGGCGGCTAGTAGTATTGGCGATCATTTTTTTGCTCCCGCTTCAATTTTGGCGTAGCCGTGACCGATTAGTGCGATTAATTCTTCGCGGCTCATACCGCGTTGACGCACCGCTATTTGAGCGTCGCGTTTTACCGTGTTAAACATGATCGGGCTATCAATAGCAGCTTCCCATGGGCCTGGAATAGCCGTACTGGCTTTTAAGCTAACACCTTCTTTCTCGCCTATTGCATTAATGCTTGCTTCGAAACCCGCATTGCTGCCGTTATCGGTACGGTAGCCGCGATAACCATTGCGCAAGGTCACCATGGTCATAAACATCACATTGTTACCTTTGGCGTTGGTATAAGTGTAAGTGCAGGTGTTGTCGCTACGTTCAGGCTCGCCCGTAGGTGCGCCCAGTAATTTGGTAATGTCTTCTGCTGTCCAGAGGCTGCAGGGGTCGGTGGACGAGTAACGTGCAAGCATATGTTTAAGGCCTGCAGCCAAACCTGTTTGCCCGCTGATATCCAGTGGTTTTGTTAGACGTGCCAACGCTTTATTGGCCAGATCGGCCGCTTGTTGAGTCGTGGTGGTTAAGCTGCCGCCAAAATCAATTTCCACCATGCTGTCACCTTGCATGGCAACAAAAATACAGCAGCCTCTTATTTTCGCTTCATCCCAATCACCTACTAATTCAGTTCCATCTTGTAATTTGAGCATACCCTTGGCAGCGCCTTCTGCTTTGGCAAGGTTGGCACTTACGCCAGCATTAATCGCGCCTGCATTGGTCCATTCGGCTTGTACAGTAAAGTTTTTGTTATCACTGGTGTAATACCAGCAGGCGTCACCATCTTCTTGTGGTACACCGGCGTTACTGCCAATCGCTTGGCCGCCGCGATAGGGCGCACCCGCTAAAGGTGCACCCAGAACAGCTTCTGCCTCTTTGGGGTCGAGTAAACGGCAGGGGTCATGAGGGTCTGCCGCTGGCGGCGTTGGCGTTGTGGTTTCAGCAACGGTTGGTGCATCAGCATTTTGCGATGCGGTTTCTTGTTTACTACAACCAGTAATGGCAACGGCGATTACGAGCGTCAAAAATAATTGCGATACTTTAATGTTCATAACATAGTCCTTCTTGATCGTTGTGAAAGGGATTAAGGGCAGGTACGTGCAAGCTCAACGCGGCGATTGGCTGCGCGTCCTTCTAAGGTGTCGTTTTTAGCTACAGGTTTGCCAGCGCCAAAACCTTCTGAACTCAGGCGCGTTGGTGATAATTTGTAGTCAGTTGTGAGGGCAGCATTAACCGCTGCAGCGCGGCGTTTGGAGAGATCTAGGTTGTAGGCATCGCCGCCGATATTGTCGGTGTGGCCTTCAATACGCAGCGTCCAGTCGGGATTTTTGTGCATCAAATCCGCTACCGTTCGCAGGGCTACAGCGGATTGCGGCAATAGACTGGCTTTGGCAAAGTCAAAATAAATCCCATGCAATGCTGCTCGGCATTCACCGGTCGATAACGCTTGCTGTAAGGCCGATTGCTGTGGTTGCTTTGGAGGGTAATTGATCCGAATGGTTTGTCGCTGGCCACTATCGCCGCGCATCCGCAACATCATAGGGTTGGCGGGATTATCCAATATCCACAGCTCAACATTGAGGTTATCACCTGCCACACTGAATACACCCTTCCCATGAATAGTCGGCACACTGACGGATTTGCCATTCACTAAAATATTCATGGGTACAGTGTCGGTACCCACGCGCTCAAGCGTACCGCGAAAATATTTGCGGCCTGAGCTGATATCCAAAATAGCGGGCAGGTCATCCATGGATAGATCGCGTTTAATCGTGCCGATAATCAAGGGGGTTTTGCCTTGTGTTTTCAGCGCGCTTAAGGATGCCGTGGATAAATGTATTAACGTAGAGCCGGGATAGATTGGAGCGTCGCCCGGTTGGAACACGATATTCTGCCGGCTAGAGTTGGCTAAATCCTCCGTGCGAACACGACGAGTTCTGGTATCGGTGGCCGGTTTATTATCTTTTAGATAGCGAAATTCCACACTGAAATCGACAAACGCTGGCGTAAGTTCGGTAATTGTCATTACCTGTTCTTCATCGCCACGTTTGGATTGGCTAACGGCAACTTCCACCATCCCTTCTGCTAATGGCAAGTCTGCTTCGTTAGCTACTGCCGTTGCAGACAATACCAAGGCATTGAGAAAAATGGCGCCGAATAGGAGTTTGCACGTGAGTGTATTTTTTAGCATGTTGGCGTTACTCAAAATGCTACTAATTCAACACGGCGATTTTTAGCGCGCCCTGCTTCAGTGGCGTTAGTCGCAACGGGTGCTGCAAAGGAAGCACCAAAACTCTGCAAACGCTTGGCATCAACACCGTGCGCCGTAGTTAATGCCAGCACTACCGCTTTAGCGCGTTGTTGCGATAACTCGCGGTTCACTTCAAATGCACCTACGGTGTCGGTATGGCCTACCACCATCAAGCGCATTGTGGGGGTGGCTTTCATCAGTTTTGCAATTTCTTCTAACGATGATTTTGATTCAGGTTTCACATCTGCTTTTGCGGTATCAAAAAGAATACCGTAAAGCGCAACGCGACCGTTTTTGGTGAGTTCTTCAGACATTTCAGTAGAGGTGACGGTCATCATGCGCTCCACCCGCGCTTTGGGTTCCACAATATCCAAGCGCACACCTACACGACCATAGGGAATGGTTTGTGCGTTAGCGGCGGAAACATCAACATTTAAACCCGCGTAAATACTCACAAACATATCGCCATCGGGTCGGGTTACCTGTAATGCTGCATAGCGATATTCTTCATTCCACGCCATAGAGCGAGAAGCAACGGTGCCTTCACCATAAGTTTGTACGTAGAAGCTGGTATTGAATGGGTCAAGCTCTTGACGCCCGCCTGCATTGACGCCCTGAAATAAGATTTTTACTTGGCCTAGTTTGGCCAGTTCAGCCTGATAAGCGCGAATAGCTTCCAAGGTTGATAAATCATGGGGCATAACGTAAACCAACGTAGTTCTTACCCCTTCAACAGTTTGCGTTTTAAGCGGGTCTGAGTTCGTTGAACTTAAGCTCATCACGAGCTCTGCAAAAGGTTTCTTTTCCATGAAGCGAATACTGGAGCCTTTAAAACGCTGAATTTGTGGATGATCACTCGCATTTTTTACGTCAGTGCCATCAGGTAATTCGCTAGGGTCAGCTGCATAGGAGGCCAGAGAGCTAAATGCAAATAAAAACAGCAGTGCACGAATTGTAAAACGAGAAAACAGCTTCATAGAGGATCTCCAATTTACAGGCTTGATGAATGTCGGTGAATGACAATTGAACGTATACAGATATTAAGAATTGAGCGAGGCCAACAGTGAAGCGTATTCACTGCGGCATACGAAAAATTAAAGGACGTAAATTTTTACAATGTTTAATGGCGCGTTATTCGTTATAAGCTTTTTCATAGTGCAAAATTCTTGCAACTTAAAAACATCAATATGCGTTAGCTTGGCGATTACCTATGTGGTTTTTTTATTATGTAAGCTAGCGATAATACTAATCATTTTTGGTGTGAAGCATTAAGATTCCATATTGAAATCGTAACTCAAACTTTGTGTGGGTTCTTGCAAATAGTGGCCTTGAATATAATGTGCACCAGCTTGCCAAAGTGTGGAGAGTACGCTTGCGTTTTCTACAAAGGGCACAATGGTTACTTTGTTTTCTGCGTGCAGTTTTTCAATGAGCTCAATAAGCGCAACCGAGCTTTCATTTTTGTGCTGAATGTCGCTTGTGAAAGAACCATCAATTTTAATCATGCTTGCGGGAACATGTTTGAGCGCATTAAAAGGATTGAGCGAGCAGCCAAAATTGGTAATCGACATTTGGGTTTTCATTTTTTGCAAACCTTCAGCAAAGGTTTTGGCAGCATTTAAATGATTGGTGATATCCACTTCATTAGCTTGGAACGTAATTGTATCCGGTGCTAATTTGGCAGCTTTAAAGGCAACGGCCAGCCACGGTAATAGAGTTTCATCGCAGAGTGATTGACGGCCTAAATTCACAATCAATTTGGTTTTGTTGCCTTTGCTGCGGTGTTGCGACAGCATTTTTATAGATTCTAAGATTACCCAGCGGTCGATCTTAATGCTTAAATTAATTTTGCTGGCCGCTTCCAGGAATTCATCGGGTTCAACGTTGTTACCTGCTTCATTTATCATGCGCAAATACACTTCGTAATACTCTTCTTCTGAACCCCGCAAACTAATAATAGGTTGAAACAATAAACGGAATTTGTCGTTATCGAGCGCGTGTTGTATTTCCGCCGCCATATCCCGTACTGTATCTACAACCACAACCTCTGGTTCAAATAGGCTGGCATTATTGCCCTGTGCCGCGCGCACTTTTTCCATTGCGGTGCGCGCTTGTTCAATAACGGTTCCGGCATTAGTTGATGTATCGTTAATGATAGATACACCTATGCTGCAAGTGAGCTGTAAGGTCTTACTGTCTATTTCAATAATATGATTTTCAAGCAGCTTGCAGAGTTGCAAGGCACGATTCACGGCGGCATCGGCTTTGATATTGGGAATCAACAGCGTAAAACTGGTATCGCCAAAACGCGCCAGAATATCGGTCGTATTCATTTTTTCGCGCAGAATGGTAGAGATATCACCCAAGACTAAATCAGAACCTGCTACACCAAATGCGGAGGATACGCGCTCAGCAAAACCATCGAGTTCCACGTACAGCAAGCTCAATGATTGCTGGTCGCCAATATGGTCAATAGTGTTTTCTAAAACTTGTAGCATGTGTTGGCGATTGTAGAGGCCGGTTACTAAATCTTGCGATTTAATTTGATCAATTTGTGCTTGTAGCTCTTCACTATTGCTTTGAGCTTCACTGCGTGTTGCACGCGCTAAAAATTGAATACAGGGCTCTTCGTCATAGGTGACGTGGGAGACTTCTAAATTAATAGCGGTGGGTGTGCCGTCCTGCATAACACCGCCAAATGCCAACTGACTTGAACCTACGTCTTCGCCTTTTAAGGTGAACTCTTTCAAGAAGTTTTTGAGTTTGTTTTGTTCTGTATCGGCCACCATATCCATAATGGGCATACATTCAATATCGTCGCGTTTTTCATAGCCAAATAACTCGGCAAACGATTCGTTGGCGTACAAATAAAGACCGTCTTGGACATAGGCGATAGCATCGCGTGAGGAATCCAATAATTGCTGGCTACGGCGTTCAGCTTCCCGGAAGCGACGGTCAGCGGCACGGCGCGCTTGGCGATCTAAACGGTTAGTCATTTCGCGTTGAATAACCAGAAGCAGGTGTTGATCATCGTCAAGATTAACCACGTCAACAGCGCCCATTTTCATCCCTTCAACTTGCGCAAACGGTTCTTCGTCTTCGTGCAGCAGAATCACAGGCACATCTTTATTTAAGCGGCGAATATGTTTAAGTGTAATTTGTGGTGTGGGGTTGGTGGTATTGTCGTTGGCAATCAATAAATCCCACGTCTGTTCTTGCAAAAGCTTAACTAGCGCTTCTTCGCTATCTACATGTTGTGCGCGGCTGGGTCTGCCAGCGTTATGCAGCATACTGATTAATCGCTCTGCTTCTGCGCGTGAGTTGTTGAGAATAATAAGGCGAATGGTGTCTATGGAAGTCATATTATTTTTTCTGTGCCGATCCTTTTGATCGCGGTGGGCGATGTCTATTAATCGTTAGGTAACCGTTGGGCGCGGTATCTGCGCCAAATATAGGTAACGAATTGCTATGAGCTTTAGATTAATTTAGCTCGAATAATGCGGCTATCTTACTCAAATATCGCATTTGCTCAAGCGAAGCGTCGATTTATGCGACTTGGTTAACCTTGTTAGATATTTCCTAGCGTTAATTTCTCTTTTTGTCACAGCGCCAATCGGTTGATAGCATTATTTTGTGTGGGACTATGAATCCCAAATCGAATCGAAATCATCATTTTTTGCGGCCTCTTTGGGTTTTGCGGTGGCAAGCTCGCGGTACGTAAATTGGCTAAAGGCACCCGTGGCAAATAAACGGCGGGTCAATTGAATATTGTGTTGGTCGCTTTCGGCGCCGTCGTTAGTGCGCTTAAAAATACGGGCTTTACTGTATTCGCGAAAGGATATCGCGTTGGTAATTAACGTCGCGGGCTGATTAATGGCTTTGAGTGGTGGAATTTCCAAAGCGCGCAAATATTCTGATGAGTCACCGGTTTTATGAAGTATTGCCAAACCCACCGGAGTGACGCTTGCGGCCAAGACTTGAATGCCCAATTGTGTGGCACCTTTGGTTTGGTTGGCCCAGCGCACTACACCTAAATTCCAGCGATTACGCTGAGGTTCACGCAACGCTAAAAGTTCACCGGCTTTCACTTGGTTGGGAATTTCATCGCGCCATTCAATGCAATAACCACCTGGGCTACTGTCGATTAAAGGCACGTGGTAAATGGGATAGGTATCTTTAGATTCTTCAATTTCTTGTTTTTGGATCGCAAATTCAATTTTGTCGGTAGCAATTGCGCGCCCAGCCAGTGAAGTACCGGTGATATCAAAAGCATCATCCCAAGGGTCTACTTTGGCTTTTTGTTTGGCGGTATCTTTCAATACGGCTCCGCGCTTTTGAAAAATAGCATTCATTTTATCAGTTGATTGCACACCCATGGTTCTATTTAAAAAGTGCGTGAAATTCATTTGCCCGGCGAGTTGATAATGAATGTTGCTGAGCCCCACTGCGACATCAAGTGCACCTTGGCTCTCTTGACGTTCAAAACTGCGCTGCGCCAGTAGGTTCCATGCTTGGATTAGGTGCAAGGTTAACGAAGAGGTGAGTTGTAACTCATTGCGCAAACTGGCGTTCTCTATGGATTCAGTATTACTCGCGGCATTGATTTCAGTGAGCTTTTGGCAAATCTGCGTGGTATTTAATTCGAGTAGCAGTGTGTTTTCATCTGCCGTAAAGCGCGAACGATAAAGGGGGGGGCGATTGCTGTTGAGCGCCACCGCAAATAAATTATCGTGGTTGCCGGTTTTAGAGTCGTGTAACTGTGCTAATTCACTTAATACATCCAAGGCTTCAAATGTAGATAGAATTTCGTCCTGTCGCAACTGATTAGGGCGTGCGCAGGCCAGCAGTAAAGCGCGTGTGTAAGTGAGCCTAATAGTTCGGCAGCGCTGCAGGTGTGGGTAATCATCCACTACCGCGTTTTCGGTAATGCCTAGGTGCAGCGCAATTTGATAAAGCGAATGCAATTCCGCCCAGAGCTGGCCAGAAACAGGCACATATAATTGATAATACCTAAGCAACAAGAGGCTTAAGCCGGTGATAGCACGGTGGATGGCAAGGGTGAGTAAATTGGTGTTGGCATTGGCTTGGTTACAAAGGTCGCGTATGGCGACGAGGTAACCATTGATCATGTGCTTCTGTAAGGCTTGGGCGATGGTCGCCGTTTTTACCGCAGGGTCGGGCAGAATCAAAGGTTGATTGAGAAAATTTTGTGTTAAACCTTCAATGGATTGCAAGGTTGGGTTGCGCAAATTCTCTAAAATTTGAATTCGGTTTGCCGGCAGTGTTTGTAGTCTGCCAACATCGGGCAAGGCTTGATAAAGTAAGCCGCTAACAAATTGCGTTTGGGTGAGGGGTAGTGAGCGCACCCAAGCTTTAACGCTGGAATCTCGCGTACCATCACAAAAGCTCAACTGTGCCAAGTCTTGTATGGGCACATTGAGTTGTTGAACCAGTTGGGTGATGGGTTGGAGTTTTATCATCGCCTTACGACTATCGCTCTGATGATCTGAAAGTGTTATTACACTATAGCCCAATTATTCGTGTTAGCCTGAGTTTGTGATCTAAGATATAGCCTTAATAACTCCTTTTAAAGGGACACGAATATGAGGTAACCCTCGTTATTAGATTGCGTGCCCTCATAACACCTCCTAAGTTTCGCCTAAGTGTTCCTCGCTAAGATGTGTCTTCGTTGCCCATTAGAAGGCGTTATGCATGACTGTTAAATACCCCAAATTTCTTTATAGCCACGCTGTTTATCCGTTCGCCATGTTGGTGGTGCTTTCTGCCGCAATTCATTTTTTTGATATTGATAGGCGTGTGGCTGATTATTTTTATGATTTGCAGGGCCAGAGCTGGGCTTGGAGGAGCAGTTGGTTAGCTGAACGGGTTTTTCATCAAGGTGGCCGCGCGCTTTCGTTATTAATCGCCTTAGCGGCTTTCATAGCAATGCTCACGGCTTATATTCATACCGATTTGAGTCGCCATCGAAAACCACTGTTGTATCTGTTTTGCGCGGCCAGCGGCAGTAGTTTATTAGTCAGTGTTTTGAAAGCAGCGCTCGCGGTTTCTTGCCCGTGGGAGTTCGCGCGCTATGGCGGGCAACTGCCTTATTACTCGGTTATTGAGCAGCTTGGGCTGCGCAATGGTGCGGGTTGTTTCCCCGCGGCACAGGCTAGCGCTGGCTATGCGTGGGTTGCGGTGTATTTCGTTGGCTGCCTGTATACCTCACGTTTGCGCTGGGTAGGTTTGGCGATGGCTTTACTCTTTGGTTTGGTCTTGGGGGTGGCACAGCAAATTCGTGGTGCGCATTTTATTTCTCACGACTTATGGACCTTGGCAGCGTGTTGGTTTTACTGTCTTGGACTATATTTATACATGTTTAATAAACAACCCGCGCGCCTACATTCGGGGTTGCTATGTCATTAAGTCTTGCGTTGCCACGCGCAACTGAAAAATCCTATCTACAGTGCAGCAGCAGTGTTTTCTCTGCGCTGATTGCAGTGTTGTTACTGCTTTTTTATAACGCCGCTTTTTTTGGTGCGATCATTGAGCAAGTTGACTATAGCAGTGTGAGGGGTTGTGTATTTATCCTCAATGTTACCCTGCTATTGGCACTTTTAACCTTTATCTTGATTTCCGCTATCACTTGGCCCTATGTGGCTAAACCAATATTAAGTGTGCTGTTGTTGGTAGCAGCCTGCGTTGCCTATTTTATGGATAGCTATGGCATTGCCATCCATCGATTGATGATCCAAAACGCGGTAGAAACAGATACATCGGAAGTTCGTGGGCTAATTAATAACACCTTGGCGTTTTATGTGGTTGCGCTGGGTGTTGTGCCATCGCTGCTAATGTCGGTGACGAATGTAAAATTCGCTAGCGTAATACGCGAACTTTGGATCAAAACCAAACATATTCTAATCGCCCTGCTGGGCTGTATTGTTTTAATTGGGAGTATGTCTGCGGATTACGCGACTTTTTTTCGCAACCATAAAAATATTCGGCAAATGGCCAATCCCGTTAATGTTATAGCGGCAGGGGCTTCGTATCTAACCACAAGTAGAAAGCCTGTGGTTGTTCAGCCGATAGAGAACGATGCCCATCTCAACGCCTTCGGCAAGCAGCAACTAAAACCCACGCTGTTTATTTTAGTGGTAGGGGAAACGGCGCGCGCGGATCACTTTGGTATTAATGGCTATAACCGTGCGACTACACCTTTGTTGGAGCAGCACAATATTATTAACTTCACACACGTGCTGTCTTGCGGAACAGAAACGGCAGTATCGGTTCCCTGTATGTTTTCGGCACTCGGCCGCGGTAACTATTCGGACAACAAAGCCAAGGCGCAAGAGGGCTTGCTAGATGTTATCCACCATGCGGGTATTCCCGTGTTGTGGCGCGATAATAATTCGAGTTGCAAGGGTGCGTGTGATCGCGTTACCTATGAGGATGTACAGCAGCTTCAAGTGCCAGAAGTGTGCAACGAGCGCGAATGTTTTGATGAAGTATTGCTGCATAACTTGGATGAAAAAGTAGCCGCCGCGCGCGTCAGTAAAGTTATAGTGTTGCATCAAAAAGGTAGCCATGGCCCTGATTATTTTAATCGCTACCCCACCACGAGCGAGTATTTCACTCCCGCGTGTAAAGTTAACCAATTGCAAAAATGCACTACTGCAGAGGTGATTAACGCTTTTGATAATACTATTCGCTACACCGATTATTTTTTACATAGCACGCTGAAATGGTTGGCAACTAAAGACCAAGATTACAATACCGCGTTACTGTATTTGTCGGATCACGGTGAATCGCTTGGGGAAAATCATTTATACCTCCACGGCATGCCCTATGCGATTGCTCCCAAAGAGCAAAAGCAGGTGCCATTCTTCCTGTGGTTTTCCAATGGGTTTGAAAAAGTAAATGCTATTGATAGCAACTGCTTGCGAGAAATAAGCAATGCGGATTACTCGCACGACAATTTGTTTCACACTGTGCTTGGGCTACTCAATATCAACACTCAAGTGTATAAACCCAATTTGGATATTATCAAGCCCTGCAAAAATGCGGCGGCGAACTATGATTTGGGTGCAGGCGGTTTGGCTGTGGGCAATTTAGCGACGGACAGTTTGGTGGTGGGTGATTCGGCTGCACGTAAGTGAGCGCTGTTTATATGTGGAAAACGAATCGCAACCGATAAACCCGCAGCCTTGGCACTATTATTGTAAATTTCAAGTTCAATCCCTAAGCGATTCACAATAGTTTTTACGATAAAGAGGCCAAGCCCAGAACCCACTTGCTCGGTACCGGGTACGCGGTAAAACGGATCGAATACTCGCGCTTGTTCGTCGCTTGCAATACCCGGTCCGGAATCTTTAACGATCAAGCGCACAAAGGTGTGTTTGTCTTCCAGTAAAATATCGACTGTGCCATTGTGCGGCGTATAGCGAATCGCATTGTCGATAATATTTTTAAGGATGATATGTAAATCAATCGCATCGCCCTTAACCATAAGATCTGTACCAAAAACTGCTACACCAATGTGCTTTGCTTCTGCCTGCGGCAACAAATCTTCCAAGGTTTCTCGCAATACCGCTTTGAGTGAAATAACGTTGTCGCTGCTGGCGATATTTTCTTGTGCCCTTGCCATGCTTAGCAGCTGTTCAATCAGAATTCGGGTGCGCTCTGTTGCTTTATGCAAATTAACTAATTTGTTGCGCAGTGCCGGTTCAACGCTTAATTCAATTAAGCGCTCCGCTTGCAGGGAAATAGAGGTTAACGGCGAACGTAACTCATGTGCGGCATCGCGCACAAATTGACGTTGTTGCACCATGGATTGGTTAACGCGCACCAGTAGCCGATTGATAGCCACCACAAAGGGTGAAATTTCCCGTGCTAAATTTTCTTCCGGTAACGGTTTTAAATCGTTGTCTGATGCACCATCTAATTGCGCTGCCAATTTTTTTAAAGGGGCAAACACCTGGCGGATTAAATAGCTCACGATGATTGTGAGCAGCAGCATTAAGGCAATTAAGGGAATTAGTGTATCGAGTGTGCTCATGATAGCAATTTCATCGCGCACTTCCGTTTGCTGCGCAACCAAAACACGGTTGCCATTTTTTAACGTCTTTACCAATATTCGCCAACTAACGCCTTGTACATCTCGCGTTTGTAAGCCCTCTGCAATATCGCTGGGAATATTCGGCAGTTCATCGGAAGATTGTGCTGCCGATGAGCCGAGCCACTGCACTACAAAATGTGATTCAGGATCTGCTCTGGAAATTTCAACGGGAGCTGCAGGGTCTTGTGGTGCAATACGCTGATTGTTAACCAACGCGGCGAGGCGAATAAGTTGTTCATCTTGCAGCTCAACGGCTTCCTCGCGCGCCCACCAATAAGAAAGCCCGCCGGCAATAATGGCGACAATTAAAATCGCCAGTGCAGTACCCATGGATAAGCGAAATTGAAGCGAATCAATTAATTTGACTTTGCGACCATCCATCCTAATCCCCGAACATTTTTAATAGTGTTACTGCCAAATTTTTTGCGTAGCGAGTGAATCAAAAATTCCACTGCGTTACTCTCTACTTCTGACCCCCATGGGTATATTTTTTCTTCCAGTTCGGCGCGGGAAAGGATCGCGCCGGGGCGAACCAAGAGCGCTTGTAAGAGCGCAAATTCGCGTGCCGATAAACGAATTGGATCGGTGTTAGTAAGATAAGCTTCGCGCGTAGCAGGATTTAACGAAATAATTCCATTGCTAAAATTCGGTTCTGCCGTATTGGATTTTCGCCGCAACACCGAGCGCATGCGCGCTGTTAACTCGCCCAGCGCAAAAGGTTTCACTAAATAATCATCGGCACCTGCATCTAAACCTGTGATGCGATCTTGAACACCGTCGCGCGCGGTTAAAATAATAATAGGGAGGGGATTTTTTTGTTGCCGGATATTTCGTAACACATCAATTCCATCCTTGCGCGGCAGCCCTAAATCGAGCAGCAAGAGATCATAAGCTTGGCAGTTGAGTGCGCTTAAGCCGGAATCGCCATCTTTTACCCAATCAACGGCGTAGCTGGCGTCGGCGAGGCTTTCAGTTACAGATTCGCCTATCATGTGATCGTCTTCAATCAGTAAGACGCGCATGTTGTTGCTCCTGAACCTTAGGGGTTTTCATGAGTTAGTGATTGCGCGTGTGCAGTTGGGCGTCTAACTGTGCAAGCCGTTCGGGAGTACCAACATCGCTCCAGCGACCACTATAAACGGTGGCACTAATGCGGTTGTGAAGGATGCCAAATCGTAAAACTTCAGCCAGCGGAAACTTGTTGCGTTGTTGGGGATAAGTGCTAATCAAGCGCGGGTGGATCAGGCTGATGCCGCCGAAGGTAAATTTTGGCAGGTCAGGATTGTTTTCCAAGCGGCCTTGGTGGTTGGGAGAGAAGTCGCCAGCGGGATGAAACGCCGGGTTTGGGACGAGTATAAGGTGTGCATCTTCATCGTCCTGCAACTTATAAGCTGCAAGTTCTGCTAGCGGATAATCTGCCCACACATCGCCATTAATAAGAAGGAAGGGTTCGGCACCTAAGAGTGGCAAGGCGTGTAACAACGCGCCTGCGGTTTCCAGCGGTTCGGGTTCTTCGGAATAGCTGACGTTTAAGCCAAAAGCGTCGCCATTGCCCACAAAGGCGCGGATCTTATCGCCCAAGTAGGCGAGGTTGATAACGACTTCCCGTACACCAATCTTTGCCAGCGCTTCCAAGTGATATTGCAGTAATGGTTTGCCACCGGCGGTAAGCATGGGTTTTGGGAGGCTATCCGTTAAAGGGCGCATACGCTGGCCCAGCCCTGCGGCGAGAATCATGGCTTTCATTGATGATTACCTAGATTGCTCTCTGGATTGTCACCTGCTTGGCGATAATCGCTATACCAAGGTTGTTGTTCGGCTAGTGGTAAGAGTTTGCTGCAGAACCAATCGGCAAAAGGTTTGAGCTCTGGGTAGGCCTGTGCAACTTCCAAGGTGTAGCGAATCACCAATGGTAGGTCTTGCAGATAGTGAGCTTTACCATCGCGCAAATTCAAACGCGCGAATATGCCCAAGACTTTAATGTGGCGTTGCAACCCCAGCCAATCAAACCAATGTAAGTAGGTTTTCGTGTCGATAGTGGCATCCAATAACCCGGCGTTAATAGCGGTTTGGCGATACTCCAGCGCCCAAGCAGTTACCTGGTCCGCTGGCCAGCGGATATAGCAATCGCGCAATAGCGATACCAAATCGTAAGTACAGCCGCCCCAAAGCGCACCTTGGAAATCTATAACCCCCAGTGTTTTATTTTCGCGAATTAAGAGGTTGCGTGAGTGAAAGTCGCGGTGAACCAAGCATTGCGGTTGCTCTAGCGCGCTTTGTTCCAATTTTATAAAAAGTTCATGGAGCATGGCGCTTTCAGCAGAATTCAGCTGGTAGCCTAAAAGCGCATGTACAAACCATTCGCTAAAAATACCGAGTTCACGGCGCAAAAGTTCAAGGTCATAGCGCGGGATAAGCGTTGGCTGATCCGGGCAGGAAGCGAGTTTGAGTAGGCTGGTAAAGGTTTCACGATAGAGTTCATCCACGGTGCTGGGGGTGAGGTGACGGTGCAAAAGCTCATCGCCAAAATCTTCTACCAAGAGAAAACCGCGGTTTTCATCGGCCGTCAGAATTTGGGGAGTATTGATTTTATGGGCGCTCAAATAGCGCGCGAGCGCTACAAATTGACGGCTATCTTCGGTTTGTGGTGGAGCATCCACAGCCAACCATTGCGAAGGCGTAATAAAACGAAAATAACGGCGGAAACCCGCATCGCTGGCAATCGGTTTTAATTCAATGGATGCAAGGGTAGAATCGAATTGCTCAGCAACCCAGGCAGTGAGTTGTTGTTCGCGCTCATGGGGCGTAAAAGCCGTAGACATGGTGGCTCCATAAATAGAGAAGGCACAAAAGAATGGGCGCGATTCTAGCACTGGGCGGTGCGTGAAATCTTGCGCACAAATCGCTTCTTATAATATTTTAGTCTAGCGGTAGATCTTGTTTGCGAAGGATTAGTAGTGAATTCATTCCCTGCCACGGCCGATTGCAGTAGAATCGCGGCAATTTTTTGTGTGATCCTAAGCCATTTTTTACCGTAATGGCTGGAATCCCGCTCCAACGAGACAGTTGTTAATGGCTTTAGCCCCCAAGTTTCCTTTAGCTCCAATGACAATAGGTTTACGCGCTGCCGGTTTGGCGGTGCTTCTACCTATATGGGTACCTGTAGCGAGTTTGCTTCATTCTGCAAATCTCTATGCCGATGAAGCCGCGCAAGACTTACAGAAAGAATTTGAAGATAGCCAACATTTGGATTGGGTTCCTCTGGAGAATTTAACGGAAGCGCAAAAGCGCACAATTCCCAATAGCTGCTGTAAAGGCGCTTATGTACCGCCCGCTCGAACCGATAATGATGCTGTTTTGTTGCCCGAGTCTGCACCCTTTCGCTCCCACGCCGACGAAGAAATCAGTGAACGCCAAACACTGATGCAACTTAGGGGTAATGTCGCCATTACCCAAGGCAACCGTTCAATCAGTACTGAAAGCGTCAGCTACGATAAAGAAACTGGCCAAGCCCAGTTCTCGGGCGGAATCCAGCTGCGCGACCCTAAGGTGATGGTTCGCGCGGATTCGGGTGATATGGACTTGGAAGCGGGCGACGCTCGCTTCAATAACACGCGTTTTGTGTTGTACGAAAGCCGCATTCACGGCGTGGCCGAGACCCTGCAAAAGTTTGGCGACAATGTTATCAATCTTGAGCAGAGCCTGATTAGCAGCTGTGAGCCAGGCGATAACGCTTGGTCAGTTCGCGGTTCAGAGATTAGCTTGCATCCCGATGAGCATTACGGCACCGCCAAAAATATGCGCATCAATATTCAGGATATCCCGGTCTTTTACTTGCCTTATATCCGCTTTCCCATAGGCAATGATCGTTTGACAGGCTTTTTAATTCCCACGCCCAGTTACAGCAAGCGCAATGGTACAGAGTTGGCGGTGCCTTTTTATTGGAATATAGCCCCCAATGCCGATGCTACCTTTACCACCCATTATTTATCGAACCGCGGTTTTATGCTTGAGACGCAAGCGCGTCATCTGTCGAGTTATTTTAAAACTGAGCTGGATAGCAGTGTTATCAATAACGATAAAGGTGGTTTCAGTAGCTTTTTAGAGGACCAAATTGCGCAGGGAAAGCTTACTGAACAAGAAGCTTATCCCTACCGTGATCATGACCGCTGGTATGCCAAGTTAGAACAGGTGGGTGGTATTGGGCAGAATTGGTCTACCAGTATTAACTATGCCGATCTGAGCGATAAAGATTACTTGCGCGATATGTACAATGGCTCAACCGATTCCAATCGGCAGGCATTTATTCGTCAAACGGCCTCTGCAGACTATCGTTCTGAGCATTGGTTTAGCGGTATTAAGGTGGACGAATATCGCCTCTTAACAACCTCGCAGTTGCCCTACAGGGAATTGCCACGCATTCATTTAAACGGTAACTATCAAGTCAATGATTGGGTGTTAAAACTCAATAATGAATACGTTAATTTTGTGGAAAACCGATATTTGTCAGGGTCATTTGACACTCCTGAGGCTTATCAGGCCGCCTTGTTGAATACCATTTATGGTGATCGTATTAACACCGATTACAGCCTAACGTGGGATAAGTCTTATCCATGGGGGTTCGTAAAACCCAGTGTCGCGGTCAAAAGTTTGTCCTATCAATTGGATAGCAATAATTTAGTGGCGGGTGTTGAAGCTTCCCAGCGCTTTGTTGTGCCGCAAGTCAGTGTGGATGCCGGCCTCTACTTTGAGCGGGATGTGGGCAACAACTATTTGCAAACACTAGAGCCAAGAGCTTTTTATTTTTATAGTGATTACCAAAACCAAGATTCACTGTACAAGCTAACGGCTAACCAAATAAATTTTGTGAACTTTGATACCGGTGATTTAACCTTCAATTACAACCAGTTATTCCGTACCACGCGGTTTGCTGGCGGCGACCGCTTAGACGATGCCAATCAGCTCTCGCTAGCGGTCTCAACGGCATTTCTGTCGCAAGACACAGGTGTTGAGCGCCTGCGTATGAGTATCGGTCAAATTTTTTACGCGAAAGATCGCGAAGTCATGGTTTATGACCGTTCACAGATTACCGATCGAACTATTTTGGAAGAAAATACCCGCGCTAGATCAGATTGGGCGGTGCAGGCGAGCGGTCAAATTAATAAAAATCTGCATGCCAGTGCAGACGCCACTTATGATCAGCGCACTGGTCATTTGAATAGCGCTAACAGTGGCGTGCATTACATGGACAAGTCCTTCCGCATTTTCAATTTGACCTACAGGTATACTCTCAGCCCGGTTATATCAAGCCCATTGCAACCGGTGCCGGTGCGCACAGAAGCCATTAATCAGTTAGATGCATCAATAGTTCTGCCGATTAGTAGCCGCTGGAGTATTATCGCGCGCAATAGTCACGATTTTACGCATGGCGTGGAACTAGATACTTATGCGGGGCTCGAATACAACGATTGCTGCTATCGGGTTAGGGTGATGGGGCGCCGCTGGTTGCGGGTTGACTACACTACCGCTGACTTCTTTGCCAATTTAAAGAGCGATGATTTTGAGCCGGGCATCATGATTGAGCTAGAGCTTAAAGGGTTAGGCAGTATGGATAAACAAATTGGCAACTTGCTAGAAAAAACTATTACCGGTTTTACCGAACGCGAAAAAACTTTACGCTAAACAACAAGTGAAAACATTATGCAAAGTAGATTAACAAAAAAATATTCTAATCTTTTTATCGCCACACTGTTATTGGTTGGTTCGCAGCTGCTAGTGCCGCAGGTAATGGCTGCGAAAGCTATTGGGCTTGATCGCGTAGTAGCAATTGTTGATGAAGACGTGGTATTGGAAAGCGAATTAAACGACCGTACCCAAGCGGTATTACAACGGTTAAAAGGCCAATACACCGAGTTGCCCGACGAAAAAGTGTTGAGTAAGCAAGTGCTTGAACAATTGATTGTGGAGCGCGTTCAACTGGGCTTGGCTAAGCGCTATGACATTAAAGTTGAAGACGAAGAAATTAATGAAGCCGTTAGTCGGGTTCGCGAGAGAAATAACATGAATGACGAGCAGTTGCTGGCAGATTTAAAACGCCAAGGTTTGTCATTAGCTGGGCTGCGCAACCAAATTCACGATGAATTAACGATTAACCATTTACAACAAGGTGTTGTGAATGGCCGTATTAAAATTAGCGAGCAAGAAATTAATAATTTTCTTGCCTCAAGCGATGGTAAATTTGCTACTTCACCGGATTATCATATTGGCCATATTCTAATTGCTATACCAAGCTCTGCAGACGCTGAAACCATTGCCGCTGCTGAACAAAAAGCCAAAGATATCCATCAAAAATTACAAGCCGGTGCAGATTTTGCCCAGTTGGCTATAGCTAACTCTAACGATCAAGCGGCACTTCAAGGTGGCGATATTGGTTGGCGCAAATTGGCGCAATTGCCAGAGTTGTTTGGCAATCAATTGGCGAGTTTAAAAACCGGCGCAGTGACTGCACCTTTCCGTAGCGGCGCGGGTTTTCATATCCTAAAAAATATTGAACAGCGTGGTGGTGGCCAACAACTTATTGAACAAACTCATGCCCGCCATATTTTGATTAAAACCTCTGAGATTGTGGATGACAACCAAGCCCGCGAAAAATTATTAGCATTAAAAGACAAAATTGAGAAAGGTGAAGATTTTGCGAAGTTAGCTAAAGCTAATTCTGAGGATACTGGTTCTATGTTGAATGGTGGCGATCTAGGCTGGTCATCGCCAGGTATGTTTGTAGCTAGCTTTGAAGAGGCCATGAAAAATACTCCCATAGGCAAAGTAAGCCGTCCTTTTAAGAGCCAATTTGGTTGGCATATTTTGGAGGTTTTGGAGCGCCGCAAAGAAGATATGAGCGAGCAAATGAAACGCAATCAAGCGCAAAATATGATTCGCTCACGTCGCTTTGAAGAAGAGTTTCAATTGTGGCTTACGCAAATTCGCGAAGAAGCGTTTGTTGAAATTAAGCTGAATTAATCTAATAAAAATCCAAGCGCGGCCCAGCAAGGTTTATTAACAGACACAGGTTTGTTTAATGAATGACTTCGTTGCGGCCGCGCTTTGATTTTATGGCCACTTAAAATCGATGATGTGAGAATCTCTCATGGCAGCATGTTTTCGCATTGCCCTAACGCCCGGCGAGCCCGCAGGCATAGGCCCGGATTTGGCGGTAACCTTGGCGCAAGAGGCGCAGCCCCATGAAATAGTAGTCATTGCTGACCCTGAATTACTGCAAGAGCGGGCGCGGTTGTTAGCTTTGCCTTTAAAAATTCGTACCGTAAATTTTGCCGATGTACCGCGGCCTTCAGTTGCTGGCGAACTGGCCGTTTTGCCTATTGCCCTAGGCGCCTCAGTAATCGCAGGCGAATTAAATGTCCAGAATGCCGGTTATATTTTACAAACATTAGATGCTGCCATCAGTAGTTGTGTTAGCGGTGATTTTGCTGCATTAGTGACTGGTCCAGTTCATAAAAGTGTGATTAACGATGCGGGTATAGCCTTCAGCGGCCACACCGAATACCTTGCGGATAAAACATCTACTGAAAAAGTGGTGATGATGTTGGCGACTAAAGGTTTACGTGTGGCGCTGGCAACAACGCATTTACCACTCAAAGATGTCGCGGCCGCCATTAATGAAAAGGAATTGATGCAGGTAATTACTATTTTACATCGCGATTTACAGCAACAATTTGGTATTGCACAGCCCAGAATTTATGTCTGCGGTTTAAATCCTCATGCAGGTGAGGGCGGGCATTTAGGTCGCGAAGAAATTGACATTATCGAACCAACTTTAGAAAAATTGCGCGCATTGGGTATTAACTTAATTGGCCCTTTACCTGCAGATACTTTATTTACACCTAAATATTTAGAGCACGCCGATGCAGTCTTGGCGATGTATCACGATCAAGGTTTACCGGTTTTAAAATATAAAGGTTTTGGTCAAGCGGTAAATATAACTTTGGGCTTGCCCATTATTCGCACCTCGGTAGATCACGGTACAGCATTGGATTTGGCCGCAACGGGCAAAGCCGATTTAGGTAGCTTGCGCACTGCGTTAAGTTACGCAATAGACATGGTAGAGGCGCGCCAACGAGCGCAATAGAATACATGAGTAAAAACTACAATTTGAATAGCGAAAGCCAACACAAGGCGCGCAAACGTTTTGGGCAGAATTTTTTAATTGACCACGGTATTATTCGCGACATCGTGCGTGCTGTACATCCGCATAAAGATGATGTGATTGTAGAAATCGGGCCAGGTAAAGGTGCTATCACCCAATTGCTAGCAGACTCTTGCGACAACCTTAGTGTAATTGAACTCGACCGCGATTTGGTGCCTTGGTTGAAAGTGAAATTTGAGAAGCACCCCAACTTTCAATTATTTCAAGCAGATGCCCTGCAATTTGATTTTGCGCAATTAGTAAAAGACGCTAAGCCAATTCGAATCGTAGGTAACTTGCCCTACAATATTTCTACACCTTTGATTTTTCATTTGCTGTCGTACTCAACACAAGTAAGCGACATGCATTTTATGTTGCAAAAAGAAGTGGTAAAACGCATGGCGGCACACGCGGGCGATAGTGCTTATGGTCGCTTGGGGATCATGGTGCAATATTACTGTGCGGTGGAAAACTTATTTGAAGTGCCGCCAACGTCATTTGATCCTGCGCCAAAAGTGGATTCAGCGATTGTTCGCTTGGTTCCCTATAAAGATTTACCGCATAAAGCGGCCAATATAAAAACCTTAGAGAAATTGGTGAACGTTGCGTTTCAACAGCGCCGCAAAACTTTGCGTAATGCGCTTAAACAATTACTCGCACCTGAGGTTATTGAACAATTGCCGATAGACACCTCAGCGCGGGCAGAGGAAATAAGCTTGGCAGAATATGTGGCTACCAGTAACTTGCTGGATAGTCTTTCACTCCATGCTGATATATCACCTAATAGTTAAAATTTATGCCTTATAAAATACTTGTTAGTGTAAAAACCAACTACTTGGCAGATCAAACATTGCCCCAGCAGCGTTATGTTTATTCATACACTATTACGATTGCCAATGAAGGTGATGAAGCTGCACAGTTAATTAGCCGTCATTGGCTAATTCGCGATGCCAAGGATAATCTCCAAGAGGTGCAGGGTATTGGTGTGATTGGTGAGCAGCCACATATTGTACCGGGTGCAAGTTACACCTACACCAGTGGTGTAGTGCTTGAAACTGAAACTGGAATGATGGAAGGTACTTATCAAATGCGTGCGGATAACGGCGAAACCTTCGACGCAGCAATCCCAACGTTTGCCCTAGTGCCGCCGCATGCCGTGCATTAAAAATACCCCTGCACACAGTACAGCAGGCTATTTATTAAAAGGGTTCCATTGTTATGGCCACATATGCAATTGGTGATGTTCAAGGATGTTATGAATCGCTCCAATGTCTATTGGAAAAAATTGCCTTTAATCCCGAGTTAGATAAATTATGGTTGGTAGGTGATTTAGTTAATCGTGGGCCAGATTCGTTAGCAACCTTGCGGTACTTATATTCTGTTCGTAATTGTGTTGAATTCGTTTTGGGTAATCACGATTTACATTTTTTGGCGGTTGCTTATGGTCTGCGCAAAAAAGGACAGAACGATACACTAGAAGCCTTGTTGAATGCTCCAGATCGACAAGAGTTAATCGATTGGCTCATTCAAGGAAAGCTGCTTCATACCGATAATGCTTTAGGTTTTAGCATGGTGCATGCAGGCATTCCTCCTATATGGTCCTTGCAGCAAGCCCAAGCTCATGCGCGCGAAGTAGAAGCCGTATTGCAAAGCCGCTATTGCTACGATTTTTTAAGCAATATGTATGGAAATCAACCTAATCGGTGGAAAAATAAATTAATTGGTTTGGATCGTTTGCGTTTAATCACCAATTATTTTACCCGCATGCGTTTTTGTACTGATGAGGGTATGTTGGAATTTGACGCCAAAGAAAATATGACGGCTGCGCCCCTCGGTTTTGCGCCCTGGTTCTCATTTTCTGAACGTAAAACACGCGCTGATAAAATTATTTTTGGCCACTGGGCAGCGCTTGAAGGTAACGCCAATACGCCGAATATTTATGCGTTAGATACCGGTTGCGTATGGGGCGGGTCACTTACTGCACTTCGGTTAGAAGACGAACAACTATTCAGTTGTTTTTGCGATGCCTAACGCAATAGCTTAAAACCCCCATTCATTTTATATTCAGCCATAACTGCTAACCTGCGCCCGTATTCAAAACCAATCTGTTTCTTTTTTGGATTGGATCTATCTGTTATATCGTTTTATTTTTAAGGAAGTTTGTATGAAATTTAAATTACTTATTGCCGCATTGGGCGTAGCTGCATCTGGTTTTTCAATCGCAGATACTTATCAAGTAGAAGCAGGTGTAAATGCCGTGCGTTTTGATGTAGATGGCATCAAGGGCATGCGAGATAGCAGTTTGAATAGCTATGAAGCTAACGGGAAATATTATTTTAATGCTGTAACAACCAATAATTTACCTTTAGCGGAGGCTGCATATCTTGGTAAAAGCAGTAATGCGTTTTTAAATCTTACTCGTAACTATGGTCATGGTTATTTGTCGGACAGCAAAGTTTATTCTGGTGGAGTTGAAGTTTATATTCCGGAAAATTTCCTTTACATTAAAGTAGAAGGTATTCATCAGCGATACGAAGGTTACTCGGATACTAGCGCCCAAACTACCTTGGGTCTTACTCCGCTCGCAGGTTTGCGCTTAACGACAACTTGGAATAGTGATGACAGTTATCATGCAAATCTTGATGCAAAATACGTTACCGCGCTAGACAATGGTCAATATATTAATTTAGAAGCCAGTTTGGCCGATACCGATAGCGGTACTTATAAAGCGATTGGTGGTGATTATTATTTTGATAATACCTTTAGCGTGGGTGCAGAAGTTAGCGATGACGATACGGGCACAAGTTATTTGATCCGTACTCGCAAATTTTTTACCGAGCAGTTTAGCGGTGACGTGGCTTATGCGGATAGCGATTGGGGTAATGCTATTGCGCTTGGGGTTAATTACCGTTTTTAGTGATTTAGGATTCTGTAAGATAAAAAGCCAGCAACTTGCTGGCTTTTTTATGTGTGGCTGAAGGTCTACAAATATTCCGCCACATTTACTCTATTTCTACCTTGGTGCTTGGCTTCATAAAGTGCTTTATCGGCATTGTTAAACAATTGCTCTAATGTTTCATTGGCATTTAAGGTAGCCACGCCGAAGCTGGCAGTCACTTGTACATTGTCATTAAAGGCAAAATTGGCAATAAGCTCGCGTATTTTTTCAGCAATTAAGCTCGCTTGTTCTATTTTGGTATCGCGGCATAACAATACAAATTCTTCGCCACCCCAGCGAGCAAACAAATCATTGCTGCGAATATGTTGTTTCACAATGTTGGATAATGCGGATAAAACATGATCACCGATAGCATGGCCATGGGTATCGTTTATTTTTTTAAAGTGATCTATATCTATTAAAATAAGCGACAGCGGTTTTTTCTGGCTGCGCCACTCCCACAGGCCGATTCGAATAGCATCTTCAATCCCTTGCCGATTAAATGCACCGGTGAGTGAATCGGTTTTGCTTTTTTCTTCAAGTTGCTTACTGCGCACATCCAAGAGTGAGTTGATTTCTAAGAGTTCAGACTCGCGTTTTTTTTGCGAGCGAACTTGGCTATTAAGTGCTGCAATTCGATAACCGAGAAAAATCACAAAAATACCCAGCCAAGAGCTCATGATAAATAAATACCATTTCTCGGTGGTAAGCCTTTGCCCAACTAATTCCACTTTTTTTAACTGGAAGTTATGCTCCCCTAAAGGTTCTTTTGAGCCAGTTTGTACCTCAATCATAATAATGTTGTCGAATTGCGGATGACTAAGTTTTGGGGGAATGTTGTATTCCACCAGCCACCAGTCGGCGACAAAAAAATCTTTCAAAGAGAACTCTAGCGGCTCCTCTTCTAGCAGGTCAGTAGAGAATTCAATTTGGTTATATTTGGTGCTAGGTTCAATATCTACCGAGCTATAGAGGGGGTCAAAATTTCGCAGGTAAACACGCAACGTTTTGTTGGGGCCTTGGTAATCAAGCCAGAGACGAATTTTGGTGAAGTGGCTAAGGTCTAGGCCGTGTTCGCGTTTGGGATCGAAAATAATTTCAAAACCACAGTATGGGTAAGCATATTTATCTTTTAGAATGCAGCGCCATTGAAAGTGCTGAGGGTTAATTATTTCTGCTTGGCTACTGCCGCCATTGCGGGCATCAGTGTAGGTTTCGAGGAGGTAATCACTTTGTGGGGTTATTATCATAGAAGCCTGCAGAATTTTCTTTTCTGCAGCTATGGCTAAGAGAGTTAACAGTACTAGTGTGATCAGTACTATTTCTAAGCGCCATTTGGTTAGCATCATCAGTCTTCGAATTGGTTACTATCACTGAATACTAGACAAAATGCGCCAAAATGCAATTGCATTCACGGTGTTAGAGCTGGGCTGACAAGGTACTAAAACTGATGAGTCTGTTTAAGGAGAGATAAAAGGCTTCGGTTTGAGTGTATTAAACCGAAGCCTTGGGATTTAAAAATCGAGATCTGAAATATCATCGTAACCGAGTTGGTCTTTAATGCGTTTGCGTTCCAGGCGGTCTTCCAGTTTACGGCGCATTTCAAGGGTGTGTTGGCTGGCTTCTTTGCCGGTCAGTTTGGGGGCTGGGTCATCCTCAACTTCCATACTTGCGTCGCCAATTAAATCCGAATCTTGAGTGTCTACATCAACAGACATGTGAATGCTCCAGGTAACAGGTTGGTGGATAAATTTGACCCGCGCTATTTACCATAGGCCAAAATAAAAAAAAAGAAAAATATTAAAAAGTGCCCTAGTTTTTTTCTTTTAGTACTTCTTTGGATTAATCAGAAACAATCTATGATTCCAGCTCTATAATGGTGGAGTTCTTAAATAAGCGAGGCGTTGGGAGTGGTAGAGTTGAAGACTGAAGGACAGAAGGCCGTTATAGGCTGGCGCGAGTGGGTTAGCCTACCAGATTTGTCCATTGCCCATATTAAAGCCAAGGTGGATACTGGGGCTAAAACTAGCGCACTTCATGCCTTTTACGTACAGCCCTTTGAGCGCGATGGTATGCCGTGGGTAAGATTCGGCGTACATCCATTGCAAGCTTCTGCTGGGCAAGTGGTGGAGTGCGAGGCGCCTGTAAAAGATGTGCGCCGCGTAACCGATTCTGGCGGTCACGCCGAGATGCGCCCTGTGATTGAAACCACTATGGTGGTTCAGGGTGAAAAGCGAGTCATCGAACTGACATTAACTGACCGCGAAAATATGATGTTCCGTATGTTGTTAGGCCGCAGTGCGTTGAAAAAGCATTTTGTGGTGGATAGCGGTAAATCCTTTTTATTGGGTGGGAGCAAGTCCCAGCCTGTTCTTGTTTGAGCTGTCTATATCCCGTGCATCGCAGGGTTTTTAGGTTGCTCACCTTCTTACGTTAAGCTTCTCTGTTAGGTTTTTTATGAAAATAGCCATTCTGTCGCGCAACCGTCATCTCTATTCAACCAAGCGTTTGGTAGAGGCCTGCCTTGCTCGCGGCCATGAGGTGCGTGTTATTGACATCCTCAAGTGCTATATGGATATCAGTTCATCCAACCCCTCTATTTGGTATATGGGCGAAGAGCTGCAAGGTTTTGATGCCGTCATACCGCGCATAGGTGCATCAGTTACGCACTATGGTTTAGCGGTCATTCGCCAATTTGAGATGATGGGCGTTTATTGCCTCACTGAATCTGTTGCCTTGGGGCGCTCGCGCGATAAGCTGCGTGCGCTACAGTTGCTATCGCGCAAAGGTATTGGCCTGCCCAAAACCAGCTTTGCCTACAACGTTCACGATACCAAAGAGTTGATCAAACTTGTTGGTGGGGCGCCGCTGGTGCTCAAGCTGTGCGAAGGCACCCAAGGGCGCGGGATTGTGTTGGCAGAAACTTCCAAGGCGGCAGAGAGTGTGATTGAAGCTTTCCGTGAACTGCGCGCGGAGTTTTTGGTGCAAGAATTTATTAAAGAAGCCAATGGCAGTGATGTACGCTGTTTTGTGATCGGCGGGAAAATTGTGGCTGCCATGCAACGTACCGCGCAAGAGGGTGAGTTTCGTTCTAACTTGCATCGCGGCGGCAGCGCCAAGGTTACTAAGCTAACGCCAGCAGAGCGAACTACTGCAATTAAAGCGGCGCAGACGATGGGCTTGCAATTGGCGGGTGTGGATTTATTGAGATCAAACCGCGGGCCTTTGGTGATGGAAGTGAACTCATCGCCAGGTTTAGAAGGTATTGAAACCACCACTAAGAAAAATATCGCCGATATGATTGTGGCGTTTATCGAAGAGAATGCGCGGCCGAATAACAATAAAACCAAAGGGAAGGGTTGATCTTTTTATATCTCTGGAAGCGTAACCATTTCACTTTGTGCCTCAAACCAATCAAAAGAAGTTATTCTTCTTGAGAAACTTCTTTTGATTTAAATCGTTCGCTCACTTTCCCGCTTACAGCCAAGACTATACAAGCACCCCATGCAACAAAAGAAAACCCCGCTGGAATATTCACAATAAAAATCTTTTTTAGATGCCTTCGATTAAAGAATATGGCGAGCAGTGTTGGGATAAACCAAATGATAAAGATTAAGGGAATAACGACCAGCCATATGCCAAAGCTAGCGGTTGCCAGCTGTTGATAAGTTTGGTTTAAAAGTTCCATAGTGTTTGCTCTGATTAGAAAACTCATAACAGTATTAAACACACGACACACTAAATGTACTTAAAAATGATTTCAGGCTGACTCTCGTGATAAAAGGCTATTAAATCCCACCAAACAACTGCCGTAATATCAGTACTTGACGACGGCTCACTTCTACTTGTTCGCCGTTATGCATCAGCGCCAGCATGCTGCCTGCCGATAAGCCCGGTTCTAATTCTTTAATCGCACTAACGCGAATAATATCGGCGCGGCTGGCTTTAAAAAATTGTTGGGGATCTAAACGCAATTCAATTTTTGAGAGGGAGCTGTGCAAAAAACTTTTGCCGTAGGGTGTATAAACTGCGCTGTGGTTGCCAACACTTTCAAAACGGCTGATATCGCTTAGGCGAACAATGCGGCTGGTATCACCAAATTTCAGTAAGAGCCCGTGGCTTTCAGGTAGATAGTTTGCCGTTTGCGTTTTATTGCTCGGTTTTTCTGCCAATCGTTCCAAGGTTTTGCGTAAACGTTCCGGGTCAAGTGGCTTCACTAAATAATCTAATGCGTTTAGCTCGAATGCGTCTAAGGCATAGCTATCAAAGGCAGTGCAAAACACGAACTGTAATTCCGGGTTAAGTGTTGCTGCTAGCTCAAGCCCGCTGGTGCCCGGCATTTGAATATCTAAAAAAACTAAATCTACATCTAGCTCGGTCAAGTACGCTTTTGCTTCATCGGCATTGGTTGCTTCCGCAAGGATCTGTATTTGCGGGTGCACACTTAATAGCCGTTTAAGTTCGGCGCGGGCAAGACGCTCGTCATCAACTATGAGGGTTTTGATCATCGACCAGCTCCATGCTTAACTCAAAGCGATTCTCTGTTTTTTGATAATGTAATTGATGTAGCGGAGATAATAATTGCAAGCGCTGCTGTAAATTTGCAAGACCGGTATGAGTGCTGATCGCAGTAGATTCTACGGCAAGGCTATTGTTAACACAGAGTTGCCAATGGCCCACGTGAGTGCGGCGACTGATAATCTCTATTGTTCCAGTTTGGCTATTGGGGCTAATGCCATGCTTAATGGCGTTTTCAACCAAGGTTAACAGGCAGAGGGTAGGTAGGTGTTGCTGCCATAAGCTTGGGTCAAAATGAGTTTCTAAATGTAAGCGTTGCTCTAAACGAACTTGTTCAATCTCTAAGTAACGCTTGGCAATTGCCCATTCGTCTTCCAAGGTAGATACAGGTTTTAAATTGGCTTGTAGGTGGACGCGAAAAAGTTCAGATAACTGCGTGAGTGTATACGCTGCTTTCTCTTGATCTTCAAAAATTAATGCACGAATGCTATTAAGCGAATTAAATAAAAAATGCGGATTTAGTTGATTAGTGAGTTGTTGTAATTGTGCTTCACGCATTTGGTGTTGAATTTGTTTTTTGCTGACCAGTGTGTGCCAAAATACATAGGGCAGGCTCCACAGCCAATACAGAATGGATTGGTTGATGCCGCCCACGACAATTAATGTAGGCACCGTCATGGTCATGGTAAGTTTTTTCTTTGCGTCATTCGGGTCTTGAACGGTGATATTGGTGAAATCAATGTTGCCAAAGGGGGATAGTTTGGAAATTTGCAATGAAATAAAAACGACAGTGATGCCCAGCGCAAATGTATAGAGTGCAAACTTCAATATGTTCCAGCCAAACCGTCCCTGTGGTAGCACGTGTAGCTTGAGATAAGGTCTAATAAGAAAATGGCTGGATGCTATAAATAAAAACGTTTCTGTGGCAGCACGATAGATTAGCGCGGGTAAAAGCTGGGCATGTTCGGTACGAAACATGGCGTGCGCCATAATTATAAAACCCAAGAAGTACACCGCCGTTAGCGTAGCAATAACAACTTGGTAGCTACGGCTGCAGTGGAAGCTAATTTCCCAATAGGGTTTTATTTTTGCCAACAACTTATTCACGCGCACATCCACTCATTCAAAAAATTATTCGTAACGTAGCGACTCAATGGGGTCAAGATTGGCTGCTTTGGCCGCAGGTACTATTCCAAATACAATCCCAATCAGTGCGGAGAATCCCACCGAAATGGCCACGGCCCACCAAGGTACATGGGCAGGGGGAAAGTTGGGAATCATAGCCGCTAAGCCCATGCCCAAGACATAACCAATCATCAAACCTATTAGCCCGCCCAACAGACATAACACCAGCGATTCCATTAAAAACTGCAGCAAAATGTAATGGCGTTTTGCACCTATGGCTTTGCAAATACCAATTTCGCGAGTGCGCTCGGTGACTGACACCAGCATAATATTCATAATACCTATGCCGCCCACAAGTAGTGAAATACTGACAATGCCGCCCATCACTAAGGTCACCGCGGAAGTGATTTTAGAGAAAGATTCTTTTAATTGCTCTGATGACTGAATTTTAAAATCGTCGTTACCATTTTTAATGCGGTGTGACTGACGTAGTAGCTTGCGAATTTTTTCGGTAACAGTTCCCATCTCATCTAAATTAGTAACGGTCAACTGAATTTGAATATCCACTTGGGTTTGATTGCCATTTAAGCTTTGCATAGTACTGTAGGGCAGCAGCACTATATCGTCTTGTTTAAAGCCCAGCATTTCGCCTTTGGGCTCTGCAAGACCAATAATTTTCACCCACTCAGAATTGATTTCAATAAATTCTCCAATGGGATTTTCTGGCAGCAATAAATTGTCGCGTACTTGCGTTCCAATAACGCAGACACGACGACGAGTTTGATTGTCACTCTCCGATAAAAATCGTCCTTTCTGAATAAATAGCTGGTTCACTTGCTGATAGCTATTGGTGGTACCAATCACTCGACCAGTGGTGGATTTTGCGCCGAAACGCACCGCACTTGTAAAGCGTGAAGCCAACATAGGTGTTATAGATTCTATACCTTCGGTGCGATCGGTAATCAGCTGTAAATCATCCGCCGTGATGCGCCCAAAGCGACCTTTCATTTGATCTTCAAACGAGGTGTAGGAATAAACCGACAAGCTGTTTGCCCCTAAACCTTCAAATTGTTGGCCAATGCTATAACTCAAACCCTGCACAATAGAGACAGTAGCAATCACTGAAGCTACGCCGATAATAATACCGAGCGTGGTTAAGATACTGCGAAAGCCATGCGCTTTAATGGAGATAAGTGCAGAGCGTAAACATTCAATAAATGTGAACACAATCTAGTCCTGCTTTAATGAGCTTTTTCGTTGAAATAATCGTCTGCCAGTTTTCCATCTTGCATGCGTACCACTCTATGGCAGTGGCGCGCAATTTCTGGCTCATGGGTTACCATCACAATCGTATTGCCTTCACTGTGTAATTCATCAAACAATTTCATAATGTCGGTAGTGGTGGTGGAATCTAAATTTCCAGTGGGCTCATCCGCTAATAAAATAGAAGGATTAGTGACAAGCGCGCGTGCAATGGCCACACGCTGGCGCTGCCCGCCAGATAATTGATTGGGTAAATGGTGCATCCGGTCGGCAAGCCCCACACGTTTTAATACGGCGCTTGCGGCTTGCTCGCGCGCTTTTAATGCAATACCGCGATAAATCAGCGGCTGCATAACATTGCCCAGTGCTGATAAGCGTGGCAGTAAATTAAAACTCTGAAAAATAAAACCTACTTCGCGGTTACGAATGTCAGCCAACTCATCTTGATTGAGTTGGCTGACATCGCGGTTATTTAATAAATAAGAGCCGCTGCTGGGTTTATCCAGTGCGCCTAAAATATTCATCATGGTGGATTTTCCTGAGCCAGATGAACCGGTAAAGGCAACATATTCATTGGCGGAAATGGTTAAGCTAATACCATCCAAGGCTCTTACGGTTTCTTGCCCCATGACATAGTGTTTAACGATATCTTTTAACTCAATAAGTGACATAGTTATTTACCATCACTTTTGCTTTTGTCTGTAGATTTTGTTGTGGTCTCTTTTTTATCGCTGGTGGTTTTCCCATCTACTTTTTTAGTGTCAGTTTTTTTATCTTCAGGAGCAATCGTTTCGCCATCTTTTAAGTAACGCAAAATACGATCTGGGCCGAGGATGATCTTATCGCCCAGTTTCACTTCGTCTTTATTGATGCTGGTTATTTCCTGATATTCATCGTCCGATAAGCCTAAGGTAACGGCTACACGGCGCGCCTTATTATTGTTGGCAACAAAAATATAGTTGGTGGTTGCTTTTACGGTGTTGTCTTTATCTGTTTCAGATTTCTTGTCATCCGTTTTTTTTGCGTCATCATGTTGCGCAACTATAGCTTGAATGGGTACAGCCAGTTTACTGGTTTCGCCACTGGTAAAAATTTCTGCGCGGGCAGACATGCCCGGCCACAACTTAATATTTTTGGTGTCCTCAAAACGAATTTTTACCGCAAAGCTTAAACCGCTGCGGCCAGTGGCAACTTTTGCGGTTTCAGCAATAAACGCGACTGTGCCATTAATAGGTTGGTCTGAGTGTGCAATAGCAACCACTTCTGCGCGCTGGCCAACGGCTACGTTGGTAATATCCGCTTCATCCACATTCACTTCGGCATGCAAGCTGGCGGGGTTGGCGATGGTCATTAAACTCGATGCTGCAAAATTCATGGTACCGGCAATAGCGGTTTCCCCCACTTTAATGGTGAGCGATGTGACTACGCCATCAATAGGGGAATAGGCGCGGGTTTTTGTCAAGTTATTTTTGGCTTGTGCTAATTGCGCTTCTGCTTGAATCAATTGTTCGCGGCCAGATTTTACTTGGAAATCTGCACTGGCTAATTCTAGGCTAATTGCATCAAAGGTTTGCGGGTCAATTAATTTTTTATCGAACAGTACTTTTTTACGTTGCCATTGGGCGAGTAAGTTTTGATAATTGGATTGTAGGCGTTCAATGGCAATTTTTTGCATGCGTACGGCGGCTTGATTTTGTTCAGTGGCAGAAATATAAGCTTCATCGTCTATTTGTAACAGCAGTTGGCCTTTCTGTACCTTGTCACCTTCTTTTACAAAAATACTTTTAACTTTGCCAATCACTTCGGTACTGAGTTGCACTTTTTCTTCGTGGTTTAAATTACCTGAGGCAATAATGGACGCTTTAATGGCGTGATTAGCCAGAGCTTCAACATCAACTTTTTTAACACTGTCGCCGCTGGTCAATTTTTTAATCACCGGAACACCAATAATTAGACAAAGTATCACAGCGATAATAATGGGTTTTTTCATAGACGCAGACCATAAAGTAAATAGAAAATACGAGTGCAAAAAAGCCGGTGCAGAACACCGGCAAAGTCAGGGTGTGCTAATTAAAAGTGCACTATTTAAGAGTGTGTTAATTAGTTGAGCGCTATAGCAATCCAAGCGCCATAAATAATCAAGCTAGGTGCTAAGACAATTGCAGCTGATTTCGCGAGTGATTTTCCTGTCCATTGATTAAAACCAAATATCATTAAGCTCATACCCCACAGCATCATAGGATCCCAAGCACTCAATGGACCAAATAAAGGATCGCTAGGTACAAGGTGTAAAAATAAATTATTAAAACTAATTGGGTTAAGGGCTTCGAGTGTAATTTGACCATTACTGGCCAGCATTATATTGATGAGTGAAGCGAGCGACGTAAATACAGAGGGAATAGAGCACCAGCAGATAAATGAAAACCAGGCTTTAAAACCGAGATTGTCGCTATCCAAGAGTTTATTCACCAGCATTAAATAAACGGCCATAATCGAGTAAAAAATCGAAATAGCAATTACCATTCCCGCGACTGAACTACAGCCCATAATGGTAGGTGACATCATACTCATCGCTTTCTGCATGCCCTCACGCTCTGCATCGCTTTTGCCGGCTGTTTGTGCATTCACCATTTGCTCAATCATCCAAGCAAAATCTACGGTCGCATAAAAATAAACCATGCTGCAAATTGCCGCAGCAAGAATTAGCCCAAGTGGAAAAAGCACACTGGGTTTTTCTTTAATAGCGGGGAAGGCCAGTTTAGGGGCGGTAATAATATTGATCAGGTTGTTAGTGTTAGTTGCTGACTGTGTCATTTGAGGCTCCTTCTTAAAAGTATATTTTTCTTGAATGGTCTAATTGCTATCTAGCTCTTGATTTGGTGTATTATTACACTAATACACAATTGTTAGGATTGCAAATGCTTTGTAAGCGATAGCGACCTTAAGCTTAACCTAATCGCTAGGCGAAGGATGCATCAATAGTCCAGACCATGAAGTCTAAGCATTGCAGCGTTTTATAGTGTCGGAAAAATGATAAGAGGGGATGAGCGGTGCTAAGAGGGTGTAAAAACGGCTGAATGGTTGCGCCGCTATCGCGTGAGTGCAATCAGCGGCATCAATAAATGTTACGGGAGTTAAACCTAAGCCCCCATTTTATAGTTTTCCAAGGGTATAACCGTGCCATCAAAACAAAAACGGCCGCCGTGAAAGTGGCTTTCGAATTGTTTGGGTGCCATAGGTTTAGCGTAGAGGAATCCCTGCGCTTGATCGCAGCCGCATTGACGCAACCAGTCGGCTTGATGCTGCGTTTCTACGCCTTCAGCAACCACGCGCAATTGCATGCTGTGGGCTAAACCAATAATCGTTTTGGTAATGGCGGCATCATTCATATCGTCGTGAATATCGTTCACGAAGCTGCGATCAATTTTT
>Ga0164241_10000391_pt1 | contig 85360 bp, 77 predicted proteins | sample OricomyardsoilBY_FD_108780 | JGI IMG/M metagenome (GOLD analysis project Ga0164241, IMG submission 108780) | Backyard soil microbial communities from Emeryville, California, USA - Original compost - Back yard soil (BY) | ecosystem: Environmental > Terrestrial > Soil > Unclassified | place: USA... | reverse complement strand
CGCGCCGTCGAGCAAGGTCATGCCGTTATAGGAGGCCGACGAGGAAATACGGGTGATTTCGTTCATCAACTGGCCGAATTCCTTGTCGGTATAGGACCTTTCGGTGGTGGTCATGGTGTCGGTCGAGCTCTGAATCGCCAGTTCGCGCATGCGCTGGAGGACGTTGTTGATCTCCGACGTCGCGCCTTCGGCGATTTGCAGCAAGGCGATGCCGTCTTCCGCATTCATCTTGGCGCGCCCCATGCCGCGGATCTTGCTGCGCAGCGACTCGGAAACCGAGAGGCCGGCGGCGTCGTCCGAGGCGCGGTTGATCCGTAAGCCCGTCGAGAGCTTTTCCAGGGATTTGGACAAGGCCCTATTCTGGGTGTCCAGGGCCCCCTGGCCGATCATGGATGAAATATTGTGATTAATACGCATGTACAGAAACCTCCATGTTTCCTTCCCGGCGTCCATGCCGGGATAGGCCGGAAAAGCCGGCTCTACTTCATCGGCTTCTTCAAGCGGATCTTTAACTTTTGCTTTAGGGTTTACTTCAGGTTTTGGAGCACTTTGCCGAAAACCCAAAAACGAAAAACCGGGAGGTTGGGCCTCCCGGTTCGATGATTCGCGTCCGGTTCACTCCGGCTTTCGACGGAGGGTTGTTTTAAGCGAAGGTTATCCCTGGATGAGGGACAGCACGCTCTGCGGCACCTGGTTCGCCTGGGACAACATCGAAGTCGCGCTTTGCGACAGGATTTGCGACCGCGTGAATTCCGTCGTCTCGCTGGCGAAGTCGACGTCGCGGATGCGGCTCTCGGCGTCCTGGGTATTGAAGACCTGGTTGTTCAGGTTGGCGATGGCGAATTCGATGCGGTTGACATAGGCGCCCATGTCGGACCGCATGGTGTTCACCGATTTGATGGCATTGTCGATGACCGACAAGGCGTCGAGCGCAGCGACGTTGGTCGAAACCGAGGTGGTGCCGACCGACATGCCCAGGGCCCCGAGGGTCATGGCGTTGATGGTGATGCTGATGCGGTCGATGTTGGCGTTGCTGCCCGCGCCGATATGCAGGACGGAGCTTTGTCCGCCGCTCACGCCGAAGCTGCTGGAGCCGCCGTCGAGCAAGGTCATGCCGTTGTAGCTGGCCGAACTGCTGATGCGCGTGATTTCGTTCTGAAGCTGTTGGAATTCCTTGTCGATGTAGGCGCGCTCGGTCGTCGTCATGGTATCCGTGGCGCTCTGGATGCAAAGCTCGCGCATGCGCTGCAGGATGTTGTTGATTTCCCCGGTGGCGCCTTCCGCGATTTGGATGAGGGCGATGCCGTCTTCCGCGTTCATCTTGGCGCGCGACATGCCGCGGATTTTGCTCCGCAGCGATTCGGAAACCGAAAGGCCCGCCGCGTCGTCGGACGCGCGGTTGATGCGCATGCCGGTGGAAAGTTTTTCCAGGGACTTGGAGAGCGCCTTGTTCTGTATTTCCAGCGCTCCCGACCCTATCATGGCCGAAATGTTGTGATTGATTCTCATGCTTTACCTCCGTGTTTGCGTCAAGCCCTGCTTCCTTGCAGAGGAGACCGGTGGGACTTACCGGTCCGGCTCGTCGCCTTACGAGGGTTTCATCGGAAAGAATTTGCCCGGGGTTTAGGATTTTTTTTCCGCAAACAAAGAGTTTTCCTGCAGCAAAAGTTGAAGCTGAAGGCGAACTTAAAGCGGGGCTTACAGTAACATTTGAGGGACGTAGGTTTTCGGTGACTGGAACCGATCGCGGCGCCGGATCTAGGGCCGGAAACCGAAGCCGAACTTCACGCCGAAAGCCTTCGCCTGCGCGTCGCGGTATTCCTTGCCGCCACGCCGGATGTCCAGGGTGCGCCAATGGAAAAAGGGTTGCAAGGTCGCCGTATACCTGCCAGGCCAGGCTCGCAACCAGATGTCGCAGTCCGCCCGGAGGCCGTGCCCTTCGAGCATGTCGGCATGGGTGTCCGGCCTGACGAAGCCGTCATAGGCCAATGCCGGCGAAATCCGGACATAGGGGCTGAAGTCCATTTTCAACCTCATCACCAGCCCCAGCCCCAAGAGGCCGACGCGCAAGGGAGGCCCTTGATCGCGCGGCAGGGCATGGGCCAGCCTCCAATCCATGTCGAGGCCCAAACCGAGATTGAAAGGCGCGGGCTGGCCTTCATGCAGCAGGAATAAGCCTTTATTCACCGCGATATAGGCGTGATCCAGGCCCAGGTCCCGGCTTCCGCCATACCATTCGCCATAAGCCCAGTGGGTCATGGCCCGCATGAGGAAATCCAATTCCAAGGCGCCGAAAGAAGCTTCACCGACTTCGGCCATGGTCAGGAAGGCGGGCTCCAGGATATGGGAGGGGGCATCGCCGCCCTTGGAAGCGGCCAACTCGGAGCGGCCATATCCCCCCAGATTAAAGGCTAGGGAAGAGGACACGGCGGCGTGGGCGGAGGACAAGGCGAGGCCAAGCAGGGCCGGCAGCAATCTGGACAGGGAGGGGGAGGGGAAGAATTCGCCGAAAGACATTTTAAGGGGGATATAGAAAAGCGGGAAGCGATGGCCGCTTCCCGCTTTCAAATGACGGCGGACCGTGGTTCAGGCGAAGCGGCGGCGCAGGCCGAAGGCCAGAGCGAGCAGGCCCGAGCCCATCAAAGCCAAGGTGCCCGGTTCGGGAACTGCGGGGGTTTCGATGGGGCGTTCCATGATATAGCCGGTGATATTGCCCAAATAGCCTTCGTCATTCCACTTCAGGGAAGAGGAGCCATTACCCATGCCCCATATGCCGAGATACTGTTCGCTACCCGCGCCGTAATAGTCATTGGGTTCTCCGGGTACCCAATCGGTAAAGGCAAAGGTTTCCCCGCTGGTCCAATTCCAACCGTCGCTGGTGCTCGTCGCAGCGGACGATTGATAACCTCCCAGCCAAAATTCCCCGCGCAAGTCGAGACTGAGAATAAGGTTGGCGATAAAAGCCTGTTCATTGGCATCGGTAATGCTCGCCAAATTCCAACCATCGGACATGGCGCTGGTCTGGGCATCCGACCACGTCACGCCATCGGAAAAGACGATGTCGTACAGGCTATTGTTGCCCGGATTGGTCACGGGGGTCGCTTGGACCCCGAGGGCGAACAAGGCGAAAATCCCGAGGGCCACAAAATTTGGATTGCCGTTTTTCATGATAAATCCTCAAATTTCAGCGACATGCGGGTCGCTTCATGACAGGTCAACAAGAATAGTATGCAATTGCCGTGCCTGGTACACCTGGAGTGGCGTTAGCCATCCAAGCCTGTTTCGGACGATCCTTCCCCTCCCGAAACGGCCCGGTGTAAAAAAAACCGACAATCGTCGGGAATATTGACGCCTTCACGCCCCCTCGCGTGCCTTCAGCAGCAAATCCTCGGCAAGCCTCAAATACGCCGCACCGACATCCCCCGAGGTATGCCCAGGGGCTTCTATCCATTCCACGTAAAAGCGGAACTTGGGTTCGGTGCCCGAAGCGCGCAGCAAAAGCCATCCTCCGTCTTCGAAAACGATTTTGAGGCCGTCCAAGGTGATGACCTGGGCCACCTTCAAGGTTTGGGCGCCGGCTTTCAATTCCTGCCCGGGTTGGACGAGGCCATGGGTGAGGCGATGCATGACCTTGTTCTTGAGATCTTGCCAAGCCTCTACCGTGACGCCCGATAATTCCACGCCGCCCTTGGCGGGGTGGTAATGCCCGAAGGATTTTTCCAAAGCGCTTTGCAGAGCGCTGAGATTGCTTCCGGTGGTCGCCAGGATGTCCAAGGCCGCGAGGAGTCCGGCCAGAGCGCATTTTTCCAGGGTATGGCCGAAAAAGGAAATCCCATCGCTTTCCTCGAAAGCCATCAAGGCCTTGCCCGTGCTGAGAAAGGGGCGGAAATGCTTGAAGCCGACCGCGGTTTCGAAGACTTCGCGCCCGTTTTTACGCGCCACGGCCGCCGCCAGGCCGGAACTGGGCACCGTGGTGCAGACGCCGCCCGGCAAGCCCCTGGCGATGAAATGCGACAGGGCTATGGGCGCGAAACGGTTCATGTCGATATCGGCCTCGGCGTCGCCGAAGCGGATGCGATCGGCGTCGGGGTCGAGGGCCACGCCGAGGGTCAGCGGGCGTCCCGAGGCCTTGAGGGCCTCGATGATGGGCTTTTGGTTGGCGGCGCTCGGCTCGGGTTTGACCCCGTGGAAAGCGTAGTCCTCGTCGGTATTGAGGCGAGTCAGGGAACCGGCGGCCGTGAGTTCGGCGATCAATGCCTCCCCCAGGAGGGCTTCGACATAGCCGCGCGAAGATCCGTGCATGAAGTCGACGACGAGATGCAAATCGTTTTTGCGCTTGGCGAGGAAGGCGCGGATGGCGGCCAAATCGAAGACCTTCGAGCTTTCGGCGACGAAACGGGTGAACAAGGTTTTGGCGTCGACGGGAGAAGCGGCCGAGGCGGGAGTAGCCGGCGCCGGAACGAAAGGCGCGCCGGAACCCATGAAGGCATTGGCATTATTTTCGATGAGGGTCGTCCACTCGACGTCGGCGGGGCCTCCGTCGGCGGGATTGAATTTGATGCCGGCATACTCCATGGGATTATGCGAAGGCGTGAAATTGATGGAGCCCGCCACGCCGAGGATGCGCACCAGGGCCGAGCCCACGCCGGTGGGACACATGCCGGCATTGTGGAGGGCGAAACCCTGCGCCGCCAATTCGTCGATGGCCGCCGCGATGAAGGTATCTCCCAGGTATCGGTTGTCGCGGAAGACCAGGACGCCGGCTTTTTTCACCCCGGCCACGTCGCCGAAGCCATTGGCCTTGGCATAGGCTTCGGTAGCCATCATTTGCCCGATGCCGCGCACCGTCTTACGGACGTTCAGGACGGTGAAGCCCCCGCCTATGGCCTCGCGCCAGCCCGAGGTGCCGAAGACGACCATGGTCGTCCGGGCCGAGGTCAGCGCCAGGCTCCCCTGGTATTCACGGATGGCGGCGATGGCGGCAAAGGCCGCCTTTTTATCCTCCGGCGTGCGGCCGCTCTGATTGGCCCAGGCCCCGATGGCTTTGGCCGCTTCCCATAAAGGCGGGTCTTCCGGCTTTTCCACCATGGCGGCTACGGAGGCCGACGGCGATCCCATGCGGGCGGAGAGCGCGGACCAGGCCTGCTTCCAGGCCGTGGTGGGAAAATCTTGCAGGGAGGAATGGATACCGGTCGATTCAGTCATGTCCGCAAACTAGGAATTGGCGGTCCGGGCCGGGAGGTCCGGGGCTGGGGTGCGGCTCAGTCGGGCGATAAGCTCGACCATTCATCCTTCGGGCATTGGATGCTTAGCCGAGAGGCTCCTAGGGTTGGCTTTTCGGGATCCGGACCGGCCCCGACATCAAATCATCGACGAAAACATACAGCATCCGATCCGAATTCGCCGACTCGAAAGGAAGCGGCAGATTGAACCATCCCTGCATGATCTCTCCAGGCATTAGGGGTGAGGTTCCCAAAATGGGAATGTCCAAGTGCGCGACTTTGGGTGTTGTATCCAGGGTCATCAGAAGGAATTCGACACGGACCCCTGCCTGGATCTCGAGGGAGAGTGATTGATTGGAATTCGAAGAAATCAGGTGAAACTGCCTGGCACTGATGATCCATTTTGCTTCCTTCGGATTTCCCGGAAAGTGCGCACGTCGGGAAGACATGTGTCGCAATCGCGTGGGGATACCCTATATTGATCAATTACCCGCCGAGGTATCACCCATGAAATTTCGCCAACCAAGATTACCGGTATTCGCCGCTCTGGTCGCAATGGGCTTATGCCATGGCCTCATCGATGCGCAAACCAAGCCTTCGGAGTCGACCAGTAAGGTTAAAAAGGTGATGCTCTACAACAAGATTGGCGGCTGGGTGGCGGTCGACGGCGTCGCTGCGGTCAAGGCCGCATTTTCGAAGCTCTCCGAGGCCAAGAATTTCGAATTGGTCCAGTTGGATGACGACTCCCTCATCACTTTGGACTACCTCAAGCAATTCCAGGCCATTGTCTGGAATAACAATACCAATGGTACCGGATCCGTGCCCCGCGCCAAGGCCCGCCAAGCCGTCATGGACTATCTCAACCAGGGCGGCGGTTGGATGCTGATTTGTTGGGCGGGCGATCACGGGGATACCTGGCCTGGGTTGGCTGAAACGATGGGCACTAAGTTCGACCTGGATGGCATGATCGACCGCGGCGAAGTCGTGCTGGATAGCGCGGCCAGCCTCCACCGAGAACTGAAATGGATGGTCGATGGTTTTCCCCATGTTTTCGAGTTGAATGACCTTTGGTTCAGTTTCAGCAAAACCGTGCGGCCCTTGCCGGCAGTGACCGTGATCGCCACCGCGCGTAATATCCCCGGCTACCCTCCCGTTGTCTTCCCAACAGCCGATAGTAGCGGGGACAATGTGTATATCTGGGCGCGCGAGGTCGGGCAAGGGCGCATGCTCTACAATGCCATCGGTTACGGGAAAAACAATCTCATGGCACAGCAGGACAGCATCGTGCCCAGGCTGTATTGGGAAAACCTCCGCTATGTTGCCGGCGACTACCAAAACGGCTGCACCACTCCCTCCAGCCCCGGATTCGATCCCGCCGCCAGGGTCCATGTCGAGGCCATGTGCTCGGTCACCGGCATGAAGCCCTCTCCTACGAGTAGCAAGGCGTTGTTGTCTAAGGGCGGGCGGCGCATGCGCCTCGCCATCCCTGACGGTCCCTACGAGATCCGCCTTCGCGATCCACGCGGGGCGCTGATCTGGGAGCGGAGCCTGCCCGCGGGTAGCGATGAGATAGCCCTCGATGCCGATTTGGGGCCGGGTATTTATCCCGTCGAGATTCGAAGCGCGACCCGAACACTTCAATTCCGCCTGGCGCTTCCCTGAGGCGACCCCAACCCACCCTCCGACAGGGGCGTCGATGTGGCGACTACCCAAGGGCAGCCGGTGAAATACCGCCTGATCAGTTGCCGGGCCGGCGAACTCACCCGGCTGCGGCCTACACTCGGGTTTTTTCCTCGCCCCATAGCGATTTCCCCGTCCCTATCGCGGCTTGGGGTTAGGTACCGGGCTCGGGCTGGGTAGGGAATGACCCGCATCGCGTAAATCCGACCTCGGCGGCCACCTCCCCCGTCCTACCTTTCCTTGGCTATGGCTGACAATCCGACCCCGATGATGCGGCAATACCTCGGCATCAAGGAAAAATATCCCGATACCTTGCTGCTTTACCGCATGGGCGATTTCTACGAGCTGTTTCACGACGACGCCGTGAAAGCCGCCAAACTCTTGGGATTGACCTTGACCCAGCGCAATCACGGCGGCAAGGACGCGACGCCCCTGGCGGGATTCCCTCATCACGCCATCGAACGTTATATGCCGAGGCTGATAGGTGCTGGCCTCAAGGTGGCGATATGCGAACAAACCGAGGATCCCGCCGAGGCCAAGGGCGTGGTGAGGCGGGAAGTCACGGAAATCGTGACGCGTGGTACGGCTTTGAGCGAGAATTACCTCGACGCCAAGGCCAATAATTACCTGGCGGCGGTTTATCCGGGCGACGCCCTTTGGGGCCTGGCCTATCTGGATTTGAGCACGGGTTTTTTCGGGGTGGCCGAAGGGCGGCTCGATCAAATCGCGGGCGAGATTTACCGCCTGGACGCCAAGGAAATCCTGTGGCCGGAAACCGCCGCTTTGCCCGAGGCTTTGCGGCGCCTGAGCGAGGAGGATGGCGTCACCCTCACCTTGCTCGCCAAGAGCTTATTCCAATTCGAGACGGGGGTGGCCGACTTATGCCGCCAATTCGGGGTGCACAGTTTGGACGCCTTCGGCTGTGAAGGCCTGGAGACGGCCTTGCGCGCGGCGGCGGCGGCCCTTTTCTATGCCAAGGACAGCAAAAAAAACGACTTGACCCATTTGCGGCGGCTGACCCCGCAGAGCTTCGACAAGCACATGGCTCTCGACGCCGTGACCGTGCGCAACCTGGAATTGATCAAGCCCATCCACGGCGAAGACGTTTCGGGGACCTTGGTGCATTTGCTGGATAAGACGGTAACCGCCATGGGCGGACGTGCTTTGAAGCATTGGCTGACTCATCCCTTGCTGGACATCCCAATCATCCGGGCCAGGCAGGACGGCTTGGCGGAACTTTTGGAAAAGCGCGAGGTTTTGCTGGCCGTCCGCCAGCATTTGCAGGGCGTCAACGATATCGAGCGTATCGTTTCCCGAGCGGGCGCGGCCCGGGCCAATGCCCGCGACCTGCTGGGGCTGGGAAATTCGCTGCTGGAAGCGGTCAAGGTGGCCGAGGCTTGTTCGGCTTTGGCCTCGCCGCTGCTGCGGGAATGGTCGGCGACCTTGGGCGACATGGCGCCCTTGGGGCAATCCTTGGTGGACAAGCTCAGCGACCGGCCGCCGATGACCTTGCGCGAGGGCGGGTTGATACGCGAGGGGGCATTCGAGGAATTGGACGGCCTCAACGCCAATATCAAGGACGGGCGCGAATGGCTCAATAGCCTGCAGCAACGCGAACGCGAGGCCACCGGCATCAGCACCCTCAAGGTCGGCTACAACAAGGTCTTCGGCTATTATCTCGAGGTCACCAAGACCCATGAGGACAAGGTGCCTCCCCATTATATGCGCAAGCAAAGCCTGGTGGGAGCGGAGCGGTATATCACGCCCGAGATGAAGGAATGGGAAAGCCGCATCCTCAACGCCGAGGGTGAAATCAATGCCCTGGAGTATAAGCTGTTCTGCGCTTTGCGCGAGGAAGTCAATGCCCAGGCGGGAGTGCTATTGGCGGCTGCGCAAGCCTTGGGATCGTTGGACACCCTGGCCTGCCTGGCGACGGTGGCGCGCGAACGCGATTATACACGTCCCGAAGTGGTGGAAGAGGCCGTATTGGAAATCGTGGATGGCCGGCATCCGGTGGTGGAATCGCTATGCGCCGAGGGCGAATACATCGCCAATGACGCCCGCCTCCAGGTCAAAGACCGGCAAATGCTGTTGATCACCGGCCCCAATATGGCCGGTAAGAGCACATACTTGCGGCAAGTGGGCTTGATCGTCTTGCTGGCGCAAATCGGCGCTTACGTTCCCGCCGGGCAAGCGAAAATCGGTTTGGCGGATCGCATTTTCACGCGGGTGGGCGCATCGGATAGACTCGCCAAGGGGCAATCGACCTTCATGGTGGAAATGGTGGAGACGGCCAATATCCTGCGCAATGCCACGCCCCGTAGCTTGATTTTACTGGATGAAATCGGCCGGGGGACGAGTACTTATGACGGTCTCTCCCTGGCCTGGGCCATTGTCGAAGCCTTGCATGAGGACGAAAACCTACGCGCCCGCACCTTATTCGCCACCCATTATCACGAATTGACGCGCCTGGCGGGAAAACTGCCGCGTCTACACAATGTGCAAGTGCTGGTGCGCGAAGAAGGGCATGAAGTGATTTTCTTGCGCAAGGTGGCCGACGGCGCTTGCGACAGCAGTTATGGTGTGCAGGTGGCGCGTATGGCGGGTCTGCCCGATCATGTGATTAGCCGCGCCTGGGAAATACTCGGCGAATTGGAAAGCGGCGGCACCGTACATTTGGGGCTGAACGGCGCGGAAGGAATGGGAGCCGGTATCGGCGGTGGTGGAACGGCTCCGAGGCGGGGCAAGGCCAAGCCTCCCGCGGAAATGCAATTGGATATTTTCGGCGGAAGCGCGCAAATCCCCGTCGCCCAGGAGGATCCGAAACTGCGGGGACTTTACGATGCCGCCATGGCCATGGACGTCACCAATACCTCGCCCCTGCAGGCCCTGATGATGCTTTCGGAATGGCAGCAAAAATACGCCCCCGGGTCGCAAACCAGGAAAAGTCCGTAATCATTTTAAATACGTTGATTTTTAGGACTTCCTGAAATAGGCTTAAAATTGGATAAAAAAGACAAAATATTGGATTAGGTGTAACTGGATCTGGAATTTAACCTTGCGGTTTGGCCTAGGCGCGTATATGCTTAAGCTATGGCAGAACCGGTAAAAGAAGGGGCCTCGGCGAGCGGGGGTTTACCCGTCGACATCTACCAATACGAGGATTTCCGTAAATACCTCGGCGATGCTTTCGTGGCCTTGCGCCGGCAGCGCGGCAAGCTATCGCAGCGCGCCTTCGCCGCCTTGGCCGGCATCAGCAATCCGGGCTTCTTGAACGACGTCATCAAGGGCCGTCGTACTTTGAGCGAGGCCGCGGTGGCGAAAATGACCAAGGGCTTGGAATTGAAAGCGCATGAAGGCGAATACTTCAACTTATTGGTCGCTTATGGACAAGCCAAAAAGCAGGTGGAAAAAGACGCGCTCTGGGAAAAAATCCTGTTCCGCCGTAACCGCAGCCAATTCGTGCGCGTCCATGGGGCCAGCAGCAAGTATTACCAGGACTGGCATTATCCCCTGGTGCGCGCGGCCATCGAGGTGGTGGGATTCCGCGGCGACTATGACGGCTTGGCGCGTTTTATCCGTCCCGCTTTGCCCGTGGCCCTGGTGAAGAAATGCATCCGCGAGCTCTGCGAATGGGGTTTGTTGGAGCAAGAGCCCGATGGGAATTACCGGGTCACCCACCGCAACCAGGAACCCGCGCCGACCTTGGGGGAATTGATCCGGCGGCTCAACCGCGAATGGGTGCTGCAGGCAGGCGACGCGGTCTTCACCCTGCCCAAGGAAGAAAGGCATATCTCGTCGAGCCTATTGACGGTGAGCCAAAATACCCGCCGCGAAATCCAAGGCCGCATCGAAAAGTTCCGGGAAGAGGTTTTGGCCTTGGCCAAGGCCGATGAAAAGCCCGAAGTGGTTTTGCAATTCTCGATTCAATGCCTGCCCCGCACCCAGGTGAAAGCAAAGGATTGATGCCCATGGCCAAGCTCATATCCCTTTTTACCGGGCCCATTCGTGGTTTGACGCGGGTTGGGGCCTCGGCTTTTCGGTTGGTCTTGATCGCCTTGCCGGTTTGGCTCGGCGCTTGTTTATTGCAGAACGACGAAAAGCAGGCGGGAGTCGACGATTTTCCCAATAGCATTTATGCCCGCGTGTCCCAGCACATGGACGAGGCCGAGGAAAGCGAAGTTTTGCCGGTGCCGGATGCGACCTTGCCCAGCCCCCAAGCCGAAGTGCGGGTCTCGGCCGCCGCCAAGTCGGCGGCGCAAGCCGGAATGCCCGCCCTGACCGGTTCGCCTACCATGAGCCTTCGGAAAATGGCTTCGGCTTCACTGGGTTCGCTTGCCCATGCGACTCGGGCCGACGGGGATATTCCGGTCATCACTTCGTCCCGACAAATCGGGGATACTCTCTTCATCGATTCCACGTTTTTCCTGCCGGGTACGGACTTGGCCGATTCCACCTTGCGGATTCTCGGCTTGGTCCGATTCAAACACGTCGAATTACGCGGTGCGTCGGAAACCCGCAGCACGGTCGTGTCGGATGGCGACGGGGACGGCCTTTTATTCCTGCCTCTGGTCAACGCCAAGCTCGAGTTCCGGGTGGAAACGCAAAGCGGCGATACCGTCGGATACGCCGAATCCGTCTTCGACGGGGGATCCGATGGCAAAACCGATACCGAAGCGGATAACCGGATTTATCGCGCCCTATCCTATCGGCGGATAGGATCGGATACCCTGGAATTGGCCGAGTATGCCGATGGCGACGACGACGGGATCATCCTGGACAATGCCGTCCCATCCCTCGCCGATCTCCGCTTCATGGCGAAAAATCCGCGTGACGACCGAGCGGTCGCCGAACGCCGGGTGAATATGCGTCTCGTGGCTGTCTTCGGCCGGGAGAAACAGGAAATCCGGAGATTCTCCTCCGAAGAAACCCTGCGTGACGGTCGCTTGCGGGTTACCCAGGTCTCGGACTTGGACGGCGGCGAAGACTTGCTTCCCGGAATACGGGCGCGCGTGCAGGTGGTGGTCACCGGCTATGCGGCGGAGGACAGCCTCACGCGTTTGGAGACCCGTTTCGTGATGCAACCCGAAGGCGCCTTCGGTTTCGATGAGGACAGCCTGGTGAGCTATGAGATTTTCGCGAGCAAGCATTTGGGCGAGGAAATAGAAAGCCATTTCCTCTATACCGCCGCCAAGCCCATGGCCCCGCATGCGGATCCCGGCGAAGGCCGGATCAGTTTCCAAATCCATTATGCCGATGCTACCGAAGTCACCTTGGAAGGCGAATGGAAAAATGGAGCCTTGGACGCCCGCATCGTCGCCCGGGACCAAACCGTATACGTCGCGAAATGGGAGGCTTCAGGCAAGCTTGTGAAGTTGGAGGTTACCCGGCCGTAAACGGCGGGAAATCGTTCCCGCTAATCCGATGATTCTTCGGGGCGGATCTTCGGGCCGAATGCGCCCTTGGGATCGCGAATCTTCTCCAAATACTCAAGCGCTTTTTGACGATCGGCGCGGATCATATAAAGCGCGTAAATATTGCCGTATTCCGCTTCCTGATCGGTATGCGTGGCCCGGTAGGTCTCGGGATCCTGGTCGGCGAGGAAGAGATAACGCAATTCCTCGGCGGTGGGGTTGTGGTCAAAAACAGATTCCATAAATTGCCCGCGGCGGCACCCGTATTATACCCTTCTTACTTGACTTCGCCACTCGTCGTGCGATAATTAATCACAAGATCGGCATGGCGGCATAAGCCGCGTTTTTCCGATCGGTATGCTCGGTTCCCGGCTCTAATGGCGAGGATAATTATGGGCTTTGTCATGTCCCGGAAGCACGCTTATCGGCGATTTTCGGAAATCAAATCGGATTCAAAAAAATCCGCGTTCTTAGGCCATTGGTTTTTTTTCGCGGCATTATCCCTCGTCTTCGCCGGCATCGCCTGGCCGGCCAATTCCAAACCGGCGGCCTCTCCCGAACGACGCGAGAGCTCGCCAGCCGCGTCGGGATCCTCCCAGGAAACCGTGCAGGCCATGGAAAAGGAATTATGGCCGAGGGTGAAGTCGGCCTTGGACGGAAAATTACCGCAGCCGGAAATGGAAAGAGTCGCGGCGGAATTGGAAGTCCTGCTGACCCGCAAGGTCGGCCATGCGCCCACCCTGGAGGCCTTGGGCATTCTCTTGCAAAGGCTCGGGCGTTACGACGGCGCCAAGCAAGCTTTGATCGGCCTTAAAAAACCGAGTTTGGAAGCGCTCCGCAGCCTGGCTTTGAGTCATTTCGCCTTGGGGGAATACCGTAAGGCCGCGACCCTGTTCGCCCGCCTGCCCGACCCCATGCGCAATGCGGAAGAAGGCGAAAAGGTCGCCCAAGCCTTGCAGCTATCCGGCAAACGCCCGCAGGCGGTGCAAGCCTGGGAAGAATACCGCAAGCGCTATCCCCAAGCCGAAGCCGGCGCCGATTTTCTCATCGAGGCTTACCGTAATCCCCTGCAAAAGGAAAAGCTCATTCCCTTGCTCGAGGATTTGCTCAAAAAAAGGACGGGTTCCACCGACGAAGCCTATTTGCTCAAGGAATTGGCCGGCCTTTACGGCCCCTCCGATGTCCGCGCGGTGGAGTTACGTCAACGTTACCTGAAGCTCGCCCCCGACGATCCCGAAGTCTTGCGGACTTTAGGGAAATCCTTCGAAGAGCGCGGGGATAAGGTCAAGGCCGCCGCCGCCTATGAGAAGGCGGCCGTTTTTTACGGCGCCGACGGGCCTTTCCTGGCCTCTCTGGCCCGCCTTACCGACACCTTCGATTCCAAACGCGCCTTGCCTTGGTTCGAGAAAGCCAGGATGCTATTGCCGCGAGACGTGGATTTAGCCATCGATCATGCCCAGGCCTTGAAAAAAGCGGGCCGGCGCGAGGACGCCTTGGGCGTATTCGCCGAAGCCCTGCGCATGAAACCCGATCACGCCCTGGCGAAAAGGGAAATCCTCACCTTGGCCGAGACATCCAAGGGGGACGGCGATTGGATGGAGGCCTTGCTGCAAAGCGAGCGCATGAATCCCAAGGATCACGCTTTGCAATTCAAGCTGGCCAAATGGTATTTGGGACGGCAAAAACAGGAAGACGCCTACCGCTTCCTCATCAAGGCCATCCAGAACGCCCCCAAGGAAGAAGCTTACCTGAACCTCTTGCCGGATGTCATCGCCACCGAAGGACAAATCCTCAAGCATTTCCCCCAATTGCAGGAATTGCAGCGCAAAGGACGCAACGATCCGGAATTCCTCGTTTTGCTGGGACGCGGTTATTCCCGCTATAAGAATGCTCCCCGCGCGGCGGAAATCTGGCAAGACCTCCAGCGCCGCAAGCCGGACATGCTGGCGGGAAAACGTTCACCCATACTCGACGCGGCCGCCGCGAAAAACCTGCCGCTCACTGCGGCCTTGGCCGACGCCTATTTACAAGAAAAACCCGCGGACGTGGAAATCCGGCGGCTGCATGCCAAGGCCTTGGCCGAAACCCAGGCTCCCGAAGCCAAGCTGCGCGCCACCCTGACGGTTTTATTGCAACAGGATCCGGAATCGGTGGGTTGGGCTTATCAACTGGCGGAAATGGACTTGCGGTCCAAGGACAGCGCGGCGGCCTTGACCCATGCCCAATCCTGGTTGCGGGCGCATCCCGAAGACAAGCGTGGTTATCAAATGGTGCAGTCCCTGGCTAAGCATATGAAGGGGCAGGAAACCGCCTATCTCGACGCGCTCGACAATTTGGCGCGCATGGAAGGGGGCAATAAATCGGCCCAATACGAATTGGAAATGGCCTATCACTATTATGAAAAAAAGGATTGGGGCCGGGCCGTGGAAGCCATAGGCCGGTTGACCTCGCTATTTCCCAATGACGCGCAAATGTGGCACCGTTTCGGACGCGCCCAGCAAGAAGTCGGACGCGATGGAGCCCAGGAAGCCTTGGAGAAGGCGCAAAAGCTGGAACCTGCGAATTTCGAATACGCCCGCGCCTATGTCCTGACCCTGAATGACGATGCGGGTTTGAAAAAAAACCTTCCTTCCCTGCGTCTGGTGCGGCAAAAGGACAATAGCCTCAACCTGCGGCAAAGGTTCGCGCGTTCGCTTTACCTCAACGGCGAATATGCCGCCTCCGCCTTGGAATGGGATGGCCTCATCCGCGAAAAGCCCTCCCTGGGCATATCCGATTCCACGGCTTCGCTCGCTTACCTGAAGACCTCGCAAATTCCGAAGGCGAGACCGCTGCTGGAAAAACGCTTGGAAAATTCTCCCCGCGATTTGGCATTGATGACGACCCTGGCCGATTTATACGGACGCGAAGGCAAGACCGGCGAAAAAGCCGCCATGATGGAACGCATCGTCCAGGAGGATTATACGGCGGGCGACTGGGAATTGCGGCTCGCCAAGGAAAAGGAAAAGCAGGGGGAAACCGTGGAAGCCTTGCGCCATTTCGGCCGCTGGGTGCAACGCAATCCCGAGGACGTCGCCGCCCGCAAGTCCTATCATGCCCTCGCTTTGCGCGCCAAGGACACGCTCTCGGTGTTGGAAGCCTTGCGGGCCTTGGTCAAGTCCCCGCAAGCGGAGGATAAATACCGTTTCCAGCTCGCGGAAATCGATTACCAACGCAATGGGGAAATCGAAGGTCTGGAGGCCCAACTCAAAATGCGGCCCGATTGGCGCGATGGGCAATTGATGATCTTGCGCGAATACAACCAGAAGGAAGACTGGAAAAACCTGGCGCGCTTCGAAAGCGCTCTGGTCCGCGAGGCTTCGACTTCGGCGGAGTGGCTGGAAGTGCTTGGCGATTTGCGTGACTTCCAGGGACGTAAGGAGGAAGCGGCGAAAGCCTATTACGATTGGCTGGCCGTGAAAGGCAGGGAGAGACCGGTTTTCGACAAGGTCGCTCGCTACTTGCGGCAACCCAAGTCCTCGTATTTGATCCCCGCTTTGCGGCTGGGCGTCCAGGCTTTTCCCAAGGACCTCGACTTGCGGCAGGAACTCGCCCAGAACCTGGGCAAGACCGCCCAGGGTTTAGAGGCCTGGGACGCCGTCATCGCCAAGGACGGTGATAACCTGGAAGCGCTGATGGCGGCCAGCGAATTGGCCATGTCCCTGGGCAAAACCGAATCGGCTATCCGGTATTTCTCGCAGTGGAATAAGCTCAGCCCCAAGGAAGAGCGCCCGTTGCGGGCATTGGCCGAATTGTATGGCCAGAAAAACGATAGGGTCCGCCTGGCGGAAGTCTTGGAGGCGCTATGCGGCCTCACCCCGGGCGATAAAGGGCTTTTGACCCGCCTGGGAGAATTGCAGACGGGCTTGAAGCAAACCGAAAAAGCCATCGCCGCCTACCGCACGGCCCTTTTCATCGATCCCGGCGACGCCGTGGTGCGGGAAAGGTTGATGAGCCTGCTCAAAACCCCGGGCGGCCAGCCCTTGATGGCGGAAGTGCTGACGGAAATCCAGAACCTGGACAGCAGCGCCCACGAAGCCCAATTCGAATTGGCCAAGCTCATGCTTCGCCAGGGTGAAAAAGAAAAAGCTTACGCCTATCTGGTAAGCGCTTTGGAAAAGAGCCCGAAAAACCAAATCTACCAGGCGCTCTTGCCCATGGCCATCCATAACCTGGATCAGCTCAAGCAGCATTTCGCCTTGCTGGAGGAATTGGCTTCGAGATCCAGCGTCAATAAAGCGGATAAAAAGAATTTCGACTTGTTTTTCTGGTTGGGGCGCGGTTACGCGGCGCAACAGAAATGGGAAAAGGCCGGCTTGCAATTCGCCGTGGCCTGCCGTCTGAAACCCGAAGCCTTCAAGGACGACCGCGAGGCGGTGCTCGCGGTCTACCAGGCCAAGGATTATGCCTTGGCCGCCCAGTTGGCCGACATTTACCTGCAAAACGTGGTCGGTTTCGAAGAGGAAGTGCGCAAGGTGCAAATCCTGGCTTATGAGAAAACCAGGCGCCCGGACTCCCAAATCCGCCAAGCCCTGCACGGCTTATTGCTTTTCGACAAGGAGAATGCCGGCGCCTTGATACGCATGGCCGAAATCGACTTGCGTACCGGAGACACGACCCTGGCCATCGAGGACATCCGCGTCTGCCTGCAAACCAATCCCAATGAAACCCGCGCCTATAAAATGCTTTTGCCCCTGGTGACGGGCAAACCCATCCACAAGGTGACCTATGTCGTCGTGCTGGAAAAACTCGCCTTGCTGGATACGGCCCAAAGAGGGGAATACCGGCTGAAGCTGGCGGATTTTTACCAGCAAAGGCGCAATTACCGGGAAACGTCCCGGTTACTGGCGCTGGTGGTTCAGGACAAGCCCGGAGACGCCCAGGCCTGGTACCGGCTCGGCCAATGCCGCAATCATTTGCAGACCGGGGATTTGGGCGTGGGCAGTTTCAAACGCGCCTGGGAAATCGCGCCGGATAATCTGACCTTCGCGCGCACCTATGCCCAGACCCTGCGGCAGGACGATCAAATCAAGGCCAACCTGAAGCTGTTCCAATTCCTCGAATCGCGCGGGCCCAGCGTGGAGGAAAGGCGTCAATTGGCGTTCAGCCATTTCTTGAACGGAGATTGGCCCAATGCCGCCCAGTCCTATGACAAATTGCTGGCGGAAAAAGGCGAGCGCGAAAAAAGGCAGCCCGAGGCGAGCCTCGCCTACTTGCGGACCAAGCAACCGCAAAAGGCCTTGCCTTTATATGTCTTCCGTTGGAACCGCGATTCCGTGAACACCTTATACCTCGATACCTTGCATGGTCTGCAAGTCGCGGTTGGCGACGACAAAGGCCGCTTGCGGACCTTGGAAGCCATGGTCGCCGCCGACGCCGAATACAAGGATTTCCAAAGGCAATTGGCTTTCGTTTACGACGGGATGGGCAAAGGGAAAATGGCCTTGCCCCAATACGGCCAATGGACGGCGCGTCATCCCAAAGACGGCGAAGCCCTGAAGGCCATGCATAAAATCGCCGATGCCCTGCCCGATACCATAGCCCTGGAAGCGGCTTTGCGGCCCTTGGTGGCCTTGCCCGGCACGGCCCCCGAATACCATTTCCAATTGGCCGAGCTCGATTTCAAATTCACCGGCAATCCCGAACCCGTCGAAAAGCTCGTAAAAGCCTATCCCAAGTGGAGAAAAGGCAAGCTCATCCTCGCAAGGGAGTATTACCGCCGCGATCAAATCGCCCGCTTGCAGCCCTTCGTCAAGGACTTGAGCGAAGAGGTGCGCACCGATCTCAGTTGGCTGGAGCCGCTCGGCGATTATTATGCCTATACCGACAAGAAGAACGAGGCCAATGAAACTTATTTCGCGCTTTTGAAGCTCAGGGAGAAAGAAGCGCAAGCCGCGGATGAAAAAAACGGAGAGGCTTCCCGCAATGAGTTGCGGCGGGCTTTCGACAAGGCCTGGTATTATGGCCAAAGCCATGGGTCCGCGCATTTGAAACCCGTCTTGGCCATCGGCTTCGCCCATTTCGCCGACGATCCTTCCATCGGCCACGCTTATGCCGGGGTCTTGGGACGCAGTCCGGAAGCCTTGCGTATTTACCAGGCGCTTTTGGCGAAAAACCCCAATGACTTGCAATCCATTCGCGAAGGCGCGCAAACCGCCGCCGCCGTCGGCGATGATAAGGCGACCCGCCTGCTCGCCGGCCTATGGACCGAAAACGAACCGATGACCCCGCAATCGTGGCAAACCTTGGCCGCCGTCGCCGAAAAGCAAGGCGATTTACCCGCGCGCATCAACGCCATGGAAAGGCTGCTGGAATTGACCCCAACCGATCATGAACTCTGCTTCAAGATAGGGCAGGCCTATGTGAAATCCGGGCAGGGTGAAAAAGCGCTCGAATACCTGGTCCGCGCCGACGAGATGAAACCCAAGACACCGGCCTATTTCCAGGAATTGTGCGCGACCCTCGAAGCCTTGGCCAAGGCCCAATTGCAAGCGGGCCGACGCGACCGGGCCGGCGAATTCTTCGGCATGCTCCTCGAAAGGCAGCCGCAGCATCCCCTGGCGCAATTCTATGTCGGCCTCGCCTTGGCGGAGGCCGGCGACGCCAAGGCCGCCGAGCCGCTTTTGCTGAAAGGATTGGAACTCTCCAGCGAACCCAGGCCCGTCATGGCCAAGGCCTGGAGGCTGCTGGGCGAGGGTTATGCCATGAGCGGCCGGCTGCCTAAAGCCATCGAGGCCTTCAAGCGATCCCTGCTCCTCGATCCCGGCGATCGCGTCGCGGCCCAGAACCGGTTGGATGCCGTATTGGCCGCCGACTTGAAAAACGAATTGCCGGCGGCCTATGCCGACATGATCCGGCTGGACAGCAATCACATCGACGCCGCGCGCGGCCTGGCGGAAATACGCATGGCTTCCGGCAATTACGAGGAAGCCAGCCGCTTGTATGCGCGAGTCGTCCAAATCAACGAGCAAGACGTCGCGGCCTGGGTGGAATTAGGCGAGTCTTACCGGAACCTGAAAAAGCTCCCGGAAGCCCAGGCGGCCTTCGAAAAAGCTTATGCCTTCGGCGACCGGAGTCCCCGCGCCGTCGGCGGCCTGGTCCGGTTATACAAAGCCCAGGGCAGCCTGGAAAAACACCTGGAAGTGCTGGAGGGCTGGGTGGCCTTGGCTCCCGAGGATCAGGAGGCGGTTTTGTGGAATGCCGAAATCGCTTTGCGCCGCAATGATTTGGCCCATGCAGAGGAACTCTATGCCCAGGCTGCGGCCTCATCCCCCAATAGCCTGGAAATCCAGGAAGGCCTGGCCGACGTCTTCTTGCGCCGCGACGACGCGGGATCGGCGATCGAGGTTTTGGAACCCCGGATGGCGACGCTCAGTCCGCAGGGCAAGACCATCCTGGCGGACGCCCTCTCTTTGAGCGGCCGGTTCGAGGAGGCGCAGGACGTCTACCGCAAGGTCTTATCGCAGAGCCCCAGCGGCCGAGCCGCCGCGGGATTGTCCAAGGTCTTATTGGTCCGCAAGCGCCCGCAAGAAGCGCGCAAACTTTGGCTGACCTACCGGCTGGAAAACACCCCCGAAGCCCCGGCCATCAAGGTGAGGATAGACATGGCCCTGCGCGAAAGGGACAAAGCCTTGAAAGGCGCCAAGGATTTGGTCGCGGCCCATCCCGACTCCCCCGAGGAATGGCTGCTCCTGGCCGGCGTTCAATTGGACAGGCGGGATCTCAGCGGCGTGCGGAAGTCGGTGGACAAAGCGCGCAAGCTCGGCACCAACGATATCGAAGCGGCCTACCTGTCCGGATCGGCGAAACTCTTGCAGGGCGACGTGCCCGCCGCCCGTCTCGAATTCCTCGCCTTGGAACAAAGCGGACCCAGCCATTCCCGATCCTTGGGGCTAAGAGGCCTGGCGGATTGCGCGCGCGCGGAGAAAAACCTCGCGGAAGCCAGGGATAATTTGCGTCTGGCCAGCGAATTGTATCCCTCTCCCGCGGTATTGGCCGATCTCTCGGGCTTGGCCATGGCCTTGGGCGACATCGACCAAGCGGAGATAGACGCCCAGAAAAGCCTGGAACTCGATGAAGCCTATCCCGACGGCGCCGTAGCCTTGGCGGAGACCATGCTTTTCCGCAATAAACCCACCGAGGCCAAGGACTATCTTCGCGAGGCCCTCGAAAAGAATCCCTATGCCTGCGAATTGCATAATGAGCGCGCCAAGGTGGAAATGACCTTGGGGAATTTGGAAGGCTTGACCGTCAGCAGCAAGCAAGCGCTGGCGCTTTGCCCCGATCAACCCATGCCCTGGTATTACGCGGCGGTGGCGGCGGATCGCTCTTACCAAAAGAAACAGGCCGAAGAGCATTTCGCGCAATACCGGAAACTCGGCGGCGATCAAGCCCTTCCCTCCATGACTCAAAAAACACCCTAGAGACGGCTGCTTTTTGGGGAGGGAAATGAGGGAATAATCGTAATCATATTTCCTCTAATCAGCTAGGATTGGAGTGGCAAAGATCGGCTCAGAATAGTTAAAAATGCGTTAATGAGGCTAAAATAGGGAGAATAGTGTAATCATAAATAATCATTAACTTTTCAGTAAGCGCTTTTCGGGGTAGGTTAGGTCCAGAGCGAAACCCTAACCAGGAGCAAACGATGAAGACTCGATTCGCTTATCCGACCCCCTTTGTTTTTTCCAAAGTCCGACCATGGACCGGTTTATGGACGGCCTTGGCCGGCGCCGCGCTTTTGAGCGCCTGCCTGAATCCCACCTCCGAGTCCGATACGGCCACGCCGCCCGCCGATGTCGAATCCGGCATAGGCCAAGCCCTGGCCGCTAGTTTTTCGGGTGCCCAAGCCTGGGAGCTCGCCGCCGACAACCGCATGGATCCCGAGTTATGGGGCAGGGTGGCGGTGAGCGCCGAGCTATTGGCCGGCGAAGGAGCCGCTGCCGATCTTTCGGGGGCCGGGACCCTGTTATCCAAAAGATCCAGTAGCGCGGACGATACCTTGGACATCGCCGTGGATTCGTCCCTCGGTTTGGCCACGGTCGCCCACGTCTATGTCTTACTGGGCGCCACCGTTACCGACAGCGCCGTCATTCGCTGGGATGACAAGGCCAAGGACACGGTCCATGACAACGAGAATATCGTGAGCTTCAAGCAAATCAAGCGCAACCTGCTCGGGCAAACCGAAGTCACGGTTTTCACCGACGGTGACGGCGACGGCTTGATCAACCCCACCCAGGCCGGCAGCAAGGTCGACATCCTGTGCGAAAAAAGCGGATCAGGCATGACCGAAACCACGCGCCTCGTGGTGGGATGCGGTCCGGACATGGATTTCGCGGGAGAGGCCGATAATCTCCTTTTCTCGGCGTCCTGGGAAAAGAGGCAAGGGGACAAGGTGATGGCCGAAGCCGAATTCGCGGATGGCGACGGCGATGGCATGGTGAGGGCCTCCGCCGATACCTCGGTGGTGGAATTGCGTTTCAAAGAGGTATCGCCGCAAGGTAGGCCGTTGGTGGCCGAGCTCTCGGGCACGGCCAAGATCAGGCTATTCGGCCAGGATGCCGGTGACGAGCCCGTGGGCTTCTCCTATGTCGAGACCATGAAAAGCGGGCGCATCAATACCGTTACCCTCAAGAACACCCGCGGCGAGGCCGAAATCCTGGGGGATGATACGCTTACGGTGACCTTGCAAACCCGCGCCGAGAGGGCGGATGACACCTTGAAAAACCTGAGCGTGGATTTCGTGATGAGCCTGGGAAAAAATTTGCAAAGCGACGCCGATGACAGTTGTTATGCCTTCCATGTCCATAGCATGAAAAAAATCGGCTTGGAGCGCGAAGCCGAATTCCATTTTTTGCCCGACGAACCGGTGCTGCATGGTGAAAATCCCGTATCCGGCCATTTCGAAGGGCAAATCACCTTCGCCGATGGCGGAATGGCGACCCTTACCGGGAACTTTTCACCCACGGGGTTTCATACCGAAATATCCGGCGACGCCGTGGCGGCCGGGGAATTCGATTTCGACTTGAGCGGCGAAGTCCGCCGGTAATTTTTCCGCCGCCCCTCCGGCCCCGAACCCGGGTGGAAATTTCTCCGCAGGTCCTCTTTCGGGGGCCTGTATTTATCTTTGCCAGCGGTATTTTCCATCGGTGCCCGCGGGCAAAAACCCAGGATGACAGCATATGGCAGGGACGAGCAAGGGCAAAAACCGGATCCGGGTCGCGGGAAGCATGGCAATCGCCGCCTGCGGCTGGCTGGCCTTCACGGCATGCGATAAAAAAGAGCCCGCCGTTACCGCCTCCACCGAAATCCTCATCGGGGAATTCGGCTCCATGACCGGAGCCACCGCGACCTTTGGACAAAGCACCCACATGGGCATCATGATGGCCATCGACTCCCTCAATACCGTCGGCGGGGTATTGGACAAGACCATCCGCGTCATCAGCGAAGACGATCAGGGCAAACCCGAAGAAGCCATTACCGTCGTCACCAAACTCATCAACAAGGACAGGGTGGTGGCGCTCCTGGGGGAAATCGCTTCCTCCAATTCCCTGGCGGCCGCACCGGTGGCGCAAAAATCGGGCATACCCATGGTGTCGCCGGGAAGCACCAATCCCAAGGTCACCGAGGTCGGCGATTTCATTTTCCGGGTCTGCTTCATCGATCCATTCCAGGGCACGGCCATGGCGAAATTCACCGCCAATAACCTGAAGCTGACCCGCGTCGCCGTGCTCCGCGATATCCGCAGCGATTATTCGGTGGGCCTGGCCGACTTCTATACCAAGGCTTTCACAGCCATGGGCGGGGAAATCCTGGCGGACGAGAGTTATTCCGCCGGCGACAAGGATTTCACGGCCCAATTGACCTCCATCATCGCCAAAAATCCGCAAGCCATATTTTTGCCCGGTTATTACACCGAGGTGGGATTGATTGCCCGGCAAGCGCGGAAATTGGGATTGACCGTGCCCCTCATGGGAGGCGATGGTTGGGACAGCGAGAAATTATGGGAGATAGGCGGCGAGGCTTTGAACGGGTGCTTTTACAGCAATCACTATTCGGTCGACGATACCAGCGCCATGGTCCGGGACTTCGTCGCGAAGTTCAAGCGGCGTTATGAAGGCAAGGTTCCCGACGCCATGGCCGCCTTGGGTTTCGACGCCGCGATGGTACTTGCCGACGCCATCAAAAGGGCGGGGACGGCTTCCCCCGACAGCATCCGCATGGCGTTGGCGGCGACCCAGGGATTCCAAGGGGTGACCGGCTCGACTTCGCTGGATTCCTTCCGCAATGCGGTGAAACCCGCCGTCGTGCTTGAAGTCCGCGACGGCAAGAATATTTACAAGGGCAGCATAGAGCCTTGACCGTTTTCCTGCAGCAATTGATCAACGGCCTTTCCCTGGGAAGCATTTACGCCTTGGTCGCCCTGGGTTATACCATGGTCTATGGCGTGCTCCGGCTCATCAATTTCGCGCATGGCGACATTTACATGCTCGGCGCCTATATCGGGTATTTCGCGGCGCGCGTCTTGCGTGGCCATTCGATTCACCCCTTGGCGGATACCTTGATCATCCTCACGGTATCCATGGTGGTATGCGGACTTGTCGGCTTGCTCATCGAAAGGCTGGCTTACCGGCCGGTGCGCCATGCCTCGCGCCTGACCATGCTCATCATCGCCATCGGGGTCTCCTTATTCATCGAGAACCTGAGCCAAATCGTATTCGGCGCCGACCCGAAATTTTTCCCCCAGCTCATCCCCGAAAAGGCCTGGCATTTTTCGGGCGTCATCCTCACCAACCAGCAGGTACTGGTATTGGCGGTGGCGCTGGCCCTCATGCTCTTGCTCAACCTGTTCATATTCAAGACCCGCACCGGCAAAGCCATGCGCGCCGTGTCCTTCAACCTGGACGCGGCCCGTCTCATGGGCATCAATCCCGGCGCCATCATCGCCTTGACCTTCGCCTTGGGTTCGTCCCTGGCGGCGGCGGGCGGCATTCTGGTTTCCATCAATATTCCCGGCATCGATCCCTTGATGGGCGTCATGACCGGGCTCAAGGCTTTCGTGGCCGCCGTGCTGGGCGGCATCGGCAATATCTTCGGCGCGGTACTGGGCGGCCTTATCCTGGGGCTGGCGGAGGTCATGGTGGCCGGGTATGGATCCTCCACCTATCGCGACGCCATCGCCTTCCTGATCCTCATCGTGATCCTGCTTTTCAAGCCCGAAGGCATACTCGGCAAAGGACAAATCGAAAAGGTTTGATCGCGTCTTGAAGAATACCCTCCATACGCTTCTCGCCCTGGCCGCCTTATGGCTGCTCAGCGTCGGCGTGAACGCCCTGTTGATTCACGGACCCATCCTGCAAGGCCCGTATATTTTCCAAATCCTGATGCTGGCGGGGATTAATATCGTCCTGGCCGTCAGCCTCAACCTCACCAATGGCATTACCGGACAATTCTCCATCGGGCACGCGGGATTCTTCGCCGTCGGCGCCTATGCCTCGGCGGCGTTGACGGTTTATTTCGGACCGATTTTTCTGAAAAGTCTGGAAATGTTTCCGCGCAGCTTGAACGAGGCTTTATTGCTCCTTCTCGCCCTCCTGACCGCCGCCCTGGCCGCCGCCGTGGCCGGCCTCATCGTCGGGATTCCCTCCCTGCGCCTGAAAGGCGATTATCTCGCCATCGTCACCCTGGGCTTCGGCGAAATCATCCGCGTCCTCATTCTCAATATCGACGCCGTCGGCGGCGCGCGCGGTTTCAGCGGCATTCCTCCCCTGACCACTTTTTTCTGGGTCGCGGCCCTGGTCGCCCTGGTGATAGTGGCCGTGCACCGGTTGGTGCGCAGCAGCTATGGCCGGGCTTTCCTCGCCGTCAGGGAAAACGAGATAGCCGCCCAGGCCATGGGCATCGATTTGACGCGCACCAAGGTCTTGGCCTTCGTCATCGGGGCCGCTTTCGCGGGCATGGCCGGCTGCCTGTTCGGGCATTTCTCGATGTACCTGCATACCAATAGCTTTACCTTCATCAAGAGTTTCGAAATCATCATCATGATAGCGCTGGGCGGACTGGGCAGTCTGTTGGGATCGGTCCTGGGGGCCGTGGTGCTGACGGCCTTGCCCGAGCTCTTCCGCGGTTTCGAAAGTTGGCGCATGGTGATTTATTCCCTGGCCCTCATCCTCATCATGATATACCGGCCGCAGGGGCTGCTCGGAGGCAAAAGCCCCTTCCGGTCCAAGCGCAAGCCCCGATCCCCATGACCTTGCTCAAGCTCGATAAGGTTTCCCGGCATTTCGGCGGTCTCACGGCGGTGAAAAACCTCTCGCTGCAGGTTAATGAAAACCAATTATTCGGATTGATCGGTCCCAATGGCGCGGGCAAGACCACGGTATTCAATTTGATCACCGGCATGTATCCGCCCAGCGAGGGGGAAATTTGGTTCCGGGATCAATCCCTGCGCGGCTTGCCGCCGCACCGCGTCGCCGCCGCCGGCATCGCCCGTACCTTCCAGAATATCCGCCTCTTCGGCGCCTTGACCGTGGTGGAGAATATCCTCGTCGCCATGCACATGCGCCGACGCCAAAACCTGCTTTCGGTATGGGCCATGTCCTCCGGTTTTCGCAGCGAGGAAAAAGCCTTTCGCGAAGAAGCCATGCACCTGCTTTCCCTCTTCGGCATGGAAAACCTGGCGCATGAAACCGCCGCCAATCTGCCCTATGGCTCCCAACGCCGCCTGGAAATCGCCCGCGCCCTGGCCACCCATCCCAAGCTCCTGCTGCTGGACGAGCCGGCGGCGGGCATGAATCCCCAGGAGGCGGTGGAATTGATGGCGCTCATCCGGCGCCTGCGCGACGAATTCCACTGCGCGGTCTTACTTGTCGAACACAATATGAAGGTGGTCATGGGGGTTTGTGAAACCATCCACGTCATCGATCACGGCGAAACCATAGCCGAAGGCGATGCCCACCACGTCCGCAACCACGCCAAGGTCGTCGCCGCATATCTGGGGGAAGGGTAATGCTCAGCCTGCGCGCGGTCTCGGCGAATTACGGCGCGGTGAAAGCCCTGTGCGACGTGGATTTGGTGGTCGAGAAAGGCGAAATCGTCACCCTCATCGGCGCCAACGGGGCGGGTAAAAGCACCATCCTGCGCGGCATCGTCGGCCTGACTCCCATGGCTTCGGGCGAGATCTTTTTCGAGGGTCGCCCGCTCGGCAAATTGTCGACCCATCGCATTACCGCCCTGGGCATCAGCCTGGTGCCCGAAGGCCGGGCCATCTTCGCCAACCTGTCGGTGCTGGAAAACCTGGAAATGGGGGCCTACCTGCAACCCCGCTCCCGCCTGCGGGAGGATTTGGAGAAGGTCCATGACTTGTTTCCGCGCCTATTGGAAAGACGCGATCAAATATCGGGGACCCTCAGCGGCGGCGAACAACAAATGCTCGCCATCGGCCGCGCCTTGATGGCCAGGCCGCGCCTGCTCCTGCTCGATGAACCTTCCCTAGGATTGGCTCCCATCATGGTGCAAACCATTTTCCAGGCCATCGATCTCATCAACCGCGGCGGCACAACGGTTTTGCTGGTGGAACAAAACGCCCACCTGGCCCTGAAGCGATCCAAACGCGCCTACGTGCTCGAGACCGGGCGCATCATCATCAGCGGGCCATCCGAAGAATTGGCTCACGATGCGCGGATTAAAGAGGCCTACCTGGGCGAAGGGTGATGGGGGAGTTGGGGCTCGGCCTGGGTTTGCTGTTTCTCCGTCCATCGTTCCAAGGGCTCAATGAGTTTCCGAATCGATTCGAGAAGGTTTTTGCTTTCCAACTTGACCCGCTCTCGCTCAAACCTTCTTCGGGCCCACCACCTTGCGCACCCGTCCTGGTTTACTGGCATCAAAGAGAATGAAGTTTTCCACGATATCCAAAATCCGGTCGTGAGCCAGCATGCCATTCAATAAGACCTCGGCATCGACGCTGCCCTTGTCTTTTTCATCCAACCGCTTCCATTCGGCGAAATGCTCCCATTGGCTGGTAATCGATCCATAACGGGCACGATGGCCATTGCTGACGATAAGAAAGCCATTGTGATGAAAGGCGCGGGCAATCCCATTTTCATCGAGATGATCGCGCAAATGATCGGCAAAGATCCGCTGGACCAACTGGTCTTCGCCATTGATGTCGGTGAATGCCATTTATCTCGCTTTCATCCGCTCTTATGCGAGACCTCAAGCTCGGATCGTCCCAGCCAATAACAAGCCAAGGGGGCCGGTATTTTCAGCAATCGCGTTTCGCTTTGGTCCCCAAGGGGAATTGGCCCGAAATCGTTCCAATCCCGCGTAATAACATAACCGCGTTTCACTTGATGTTCGGTGCAGAACTCAACCATCCCCTTCAATCCACCCATACCGCCTTTTGAGGCCGAACGGTATTTCACCTCAAAAGGAACCAATTGTCCATCCATATCGGCAATGATATCGACTTCTTGACTCTTCTTGCCATGCCAATAAGAAAAACCCACGCTGCGTTGATAATACCGGGCGAAGACATGTTTAAAGAAGGCAGTTTCCACCGCTCGCCCGAGGGCATCTGCATCTTCGAGTAAGGCCTTGCCTTTGAGCAAAACGCCGGGAGCAATGGCGGCATCAGCCAGATAAACTTTTGGGCGCCCGCGCAAGACTTGTTTGCCATATCCGAAAGGCAAAAGGCGGTATATCAAATGGGTGGATTCGAGTAAGTCGATGAAGCTGCTTACGGTGGGCCGCTTGAGCGACAAGGCTTCACAGAGTTTCACCAAATCCAATTGCCCACCATCATGCAGACAGAGGTAGAGAAAAACCTGTTCCAATTCCAAGATGCGACGCACGCCGAAAAGGGCCGTCATATCGCGCTTCAGCACCTTGTCGACAATATCTTCACGGAGCAGCTTTTGCGCCTGGTAAAGGTTGTCGACCAAGGCGCTTTGGGGGAATCCGCCCCGGAGCAAGTATTCATGAAAAAGTCCGGTCAGTGGCCTCGCATCATTGGCCACCTTGGCGCAGTGGGCTTCATTCCAGTCGAACAATTCAGTCAGTGAATCCACTCTCGGCAATTCTGGAGTGGGAATGCGTTTGAGTTGCAGGTATTCATAAAACGATAATGTGGCCACGCGCAGGGTTTGCCAACGCCCTACGCCTGATTCCTGGCCTTCCGAAGCCAGGGGCATGGCCGAGCCGGTCACGGCGATGCGACGGCGACCTTTTTCGAAATCGACTTGATGTTTGAGCCATGTTTGCCAGTCTTTGGCCACCTGGATTTCGTCGAGGAATAAATACTCGATGCCGGGTTGGGCGGGCTCGAATTCGCGCCAGAGTTGTAATAGGGTTTCAAGCCCCACCAGCTTGAATAGAGGGTGATCAAAGGTGACGTAAAGGATATTGGTGGCCGGAGTTTTACGTTCCAGCAATTCTTGTACTGCTTGCAACATCAAGGTGGTTTTGCCCACCTGCCTGGCCCCGCTGACGAGCAAGGCTCGACCCGCTGGCGGCTCCTTCATCCACGCACTGATTTCATGAAAGGCCGCTCGCCGCCAATGCGGCAAATCGGGAGGCGAACCTCCATTCCACCAGGGGTTGTACTGCCGCAAAACGGCGAAAAGCTCGGCTTTTGTGGATATCATAGGGACAATTTACCCTAAAATGGCTAATTAGTGCAAGTATACTTGAATTAAAGTGGTAATTTAGTCCGAAAATCAGGAAGTCGAGTCATTAGCCCGCTCCCGCATGCGTTGGCGGGTTTTGGCGGAAAGCGCCTCGCCCGATGCCGCATCAAGTGGGGTAAAACCCAAAAGCAGAATTCGATTCAGCTTTTCCGCCCTACCGAAACCCTAGGTTTGGCATTCCTTCAGTCTTTGGACGCCGAATTTGAAGAGGTTCCAAATGCCGTGCTGATGCGCGTAATTACCGGGCAAGGCGACCAAGGCAATATCAGCTCCGGCATGCAAATACATGTGGCACCTGAGAAAGGTTCGCAAAATTTTCTCACGATTTCCAGTACTACTCCAGGTACCGAGGCGAGCCGCGCATCCGCGAGAAAACGAAGCAGGGTTTTCTCCAGCGCGCGATGCATGCCGCGCGAACTTCCGGTGCTTTGTTCCAGGTGCTAAGGGCTGATCACCGAGGCATCCGCGAATTCGCGGACTACGGCCTCGTGACGCGAAATTCGCCGCCATCGGGAGCGGTTGGATTCGTTGTTGCCGGGGTTTGGATCAAACATGCTGGATTGTTTCCTTAAACCTTGCCCAAGTCCGGTTATCCCGCCACCCTGTTCCGTCGGTATTGGAGCGCGGGTTTATCCGCGACGGACGGCACGGATAGACGGTACATGACGCGCTACGTGGGTTTTTATTTAAGCCGGAAATGGGATGTGCTTACATTGGATTTCAGCTGCCATGGTGAAGCACCTTGTAGGACATTCGGGTTGCCTTATGGCGCTCACAGCGCCAAACGCGGCTCCTCTTCCTCATCCGCCTGGAACCGTGGCTTCGGCAGGTTCAATCCGCACACCCGGTTCAGGCTTTGGATGAAATGGGCTGCCAGATCGGCGGTTTGAACCACCGGATCGCTATGGCTGAAGAAGTAGAGATCCTTCAGCCCCAAATCCCGCCACCTTCCGATGCGCCTGGCCCAGCCTTCCAGGCGGGCCGGATCATGCCCACCGCCAGCGCCGTTGAAGCGTATGAAGGCCGTCGAGGCGGTCAGACGCTGGTGCAAGACGTCGCGGCGCCCGGGAGTGTCGGTGATGATGGAAACGATCCCCCGCTCCTGCAGCATGCCGAACAAGCGTTCCTTCCAGGCCTGATTGCGGAACCAGGCGGGATGCCTGACTTCCAGGGCGAGCGGCAGGGCCGGTTCGCGGGCGGCCAGGAATCGATCCAATTCCTCGAACCGGCTGGGTCCGAAGGATTCCGGGAATTGCAAAAAGAACAGGCCAGGCGCCGCGGCCTCGGCGTGCCCGGCGGGCAGAGTTTCCGCGCCAGGGCGTCGTCCTGCCATACCGGACATCCCACATGCACGCGCAGGCTACCCACGCCGCTTCCGGTTTCCAGGATTTTCGCCGTGGCCCGATCATCGGGCGGCAAAGTGAGATCCAGTCCAGCGGCATCCTTCACTTTTCCGAAATCCATTTCTCCTCCTTCCCGAGCCCAAAGGCCTATGGGAAAGTGCCTTTTTCCCTCAAAACGTCGGCGGTCACCTGGCGGAAGAAGCGGGAGCCGGGGTCGGTGTTCGATCGCTGATGCCAGACCAAGCACATCGGAAAGGTATGCTTCGGTACCGGAACCACAACCTTCTTCAAAGGCAGCATTCGGCAGAGGATGTCCGCCAGCCTTTCGGGTACTCCCGCCAGGCAATCCGAACAGGAGGCCGCCAAGCCGGCGGCGATGAAGGTCGGGACGGAGAAGGCCACGTCGCGGACCAGTCCCAGGGGAGCCAGCATGTCCCCCGCCATCCGGTGGCCGACGCCGCCTTCCCCGTGGACCAACAAGGTATCGATGTGGCGGAGCGCGTTGAATTGCGCGACCGTGACCTTTTTCCCCACGACGGGATGGTTCCGCCGCACCACGAAGGCGAATCCTTCGGTATAAAGCTCCTCGCAAAGGTGTCCCGGATCCATTCCGGGTTTCGGCATCAGGGCGGCATCGACTTCCCCCGTTTCCAACCCTCCGGACGACTTCAGGAAATCCGGGGAAACGATGCGGAGCCCAGCCCGTGGAAGGCTCCGGGTGAAGGCTTCCGCCAGGCGAGGCACGTCATGGAAATGATGGGCATCGGTGCAGGCCAGGGTGAAGCGCCGCGTCGATGTCCGGGGATCGAAAGCGAGATGCGTGCGAACGGCCTCTTCCACTTGCGCCAGGGCCCGGTCCAGGCGCGGGGCGAGACTTCTGGCCATGGGTGTCGGGACCAGCCCCTTTCCGCTTCGCGTCAGCAGAGGGTCCTGGAACAAGGTGCGCAAGCGGTTCAGCGAGTTGCTCACCGCGCTCTGGGTCACGTGCAGCCGCCGCGCCGCGCCGGTGACGCTCCTTTCCTGGATCACCAGGGCCAGAACCCGGATCAGGTTCAGATCGATATTTGAAATATCACTATCAATGATATTCATGATTTAAAAATATCATTAGGATTGATTTTTATCCAGGCCTACCTTCTCTCCCCATCAAGGGAGACGCTCTATGCCTATCGGAATCATCAAAATCCTGCTCTGGCTCTTTGTGCTCAACCTCGGCATCGGCTTGGGGGCCGGACTTTACGAGTCACGCATCCAGGTGCCCCAATGGCTGGTCCAGGTGGAACCGGGCCGCTACCGCTGGGACCGGGCCGCTGCGGTGGCTTCCAATGTGGGGTTGCGTTTTTGGGCTTTCGTCACCACCGGCCCGCTCACCTTGCTCACCTTGGCGACCCTGGGGGCGCTTTGGTGGGCACCGCCTGCCGTCCGGACCTGGTGGCTGGCGGCCGCGCTGATAGTCCTTTGCGAACGGGCCATGACCTTCGGTTACTTCATCCCGACCATGATTCGCCTCATGTCCGAAGGCGCCTATTCGCAACCCGAGGCCGTGGCCAAGGCGCTGACCTGGGCGAAGGCGGGCTATCTGCGCCATGCCCTCAATCTCTTTGGGCTCCTGGCCGCCATGAAGGCCTTCTCCTTGCTTTACGGCGGACAAGGAGCGGTTGGAGCGCGTTAAGGGCGCCTCTATTGGACCCCAAAGGCATGCCTCCGGTCTTGAGAGAAGCATATATGGCCGCGGCCCCCGAGCCGGATCACTTGCAGCGACTGGTGGGAAAGCTCATGACGCGCCATTCCTGGCGCTGCGCTTTTTTTTGAATTTTTTCCCGAAATGCTCGCCATCGGTCGCGCCTTGATGGCCAGGCCATCGATCTCATCAACCGCGCCGGCCTAGGAGCGCGCCACGACGCGCCCGATCATTTCACGCAGCGGTTCGCCGCCGAAGATTTCCGCCTTCGGCTGGGCGATGTGATGCAGCATTTGCCGGACCATGCCTTCGGTATGGAATTCAAAGGAATCGAATCCCAGCCTTTCGCTCTCGGAGGTATTGTCGAATCCAATTATCCGCGGAGGCGGTCCTCCCAGTTTGCGCGTCAACCGGTGCATGGCGGCCGCGGCGAGATCATTCGCCATCACCCAGGTGGGTAGCGAGGCGAGCCGCGCATCCGCGAGAAAACGAAGCAGGGTTTTCTCCAGCGCGCGATGCATTCCGCGCGCGCTTCCGGCGCTTTGTTCCAGGTGCCAGGGGCTGATCACCGAGGCATCCACGAATTCGCGGACCGTCCCTCCGAACGGCAATAAGGTTTCCCGCAGCCCCCGCAAACGCGCGGGCGACCAGTCATTGCCATGGAATGGAGAGATGAATGCCACCTCGAGATGGCCCCTTGAGGCCAAATGCATGCCCAGGGCGATGCCCGCGGAAGCACCGAAAGACAGGTTGAATCCGGCGAGGCCGGCGGGAAAAGGCCGCTTGGGAAAGCCGTGGGCGGGGTGTTCCCACCATACCGAAATCGGCAATGCCAACCTTTGCAGCCGTCGCAGCAAGGCGGAAGGGTTTTGCAAAAGCCAGGTGGAGAGGATGACCCCGAGTAGCCGTCCCGGAATTTTGGATAAAAGGATATCGCGTCCGGTCCGGTCCAGAAACCGGCCCCCGGCTCCTTCCGAGTATCCGACGCGGATCATGGCGAGATTGCGTTCGGCTAATTCCCGCCGTACCGATTTGATGAAGTCGATTTCCCTTTCGGATTCCAGCAAGAATTCACCGTCTCCATCGCATCGGACAATGACTAAAACGGAAGCTCCGGGATTTGCGCGGTTCGGCGCGGCCGGAAACACCTTCCGGCCCCGGATGTCGACCATGCCGCGTTCCGAAAGCCCCGCCAAAACCCGGCTCACCCGGCGCGTGCTGATGCCATAGACTTGACCCAGGGCTTTGCGGGAGGGAAGTTCTTTCCAGGGATGATAAGCGCCTTGTCCCAGATCGGCGAGAAATCGAGCCGAAAAGCGATCGTCCGGCGACTCGGGTGGGGGAGTGGAGACGCTCTTGGGCAGGCCCCAGAAATACCCTTTCCGGTTTTGGGCATGCACCAGGCCATTTTCCGCCAGGCGGCGCAAGACGCGATGGATGGTGAGCGGCGAGGCATCGTATTGCCGCGCCAATTCCCGGATGGAGGGCAATGATCCGCTTTCCTTTTGCTGGCTTCGCAGCCACGCCTCGATGGTTTTCCGCATGGCTTAATAATACAGATAATACAGTAGTGTCTGATTTGGTCCGAGGCGATTGCCGAAGCCCGGGCGGGGGCCGCCTACTTTGTGGGGATGCATAGCTTCGTATTCCGAATCAATATCCGGCCCGGTTTCCTCCCTTCCGGGTGGATCGGCGTTTTCATCCTGCTCGCGCTGGCGGCCACGGCCTTAGCGCAGCCTCTCCCGAGTGGCACCCGCCTCAAAGAATCCGGTTTTCTCGTCGGCGCCACCGCCGAGATCGGATTGGCCGATAAGGAAGGCCTATTCAATTGGAAGGACGCAGCCAAGGTGGGCGTCGTCATCGATCGAGAATTCAATCTCCTGCAAACCACGGCTTATCCCGCTTGGGATACCTGGACCGGAACCGGGATGAACAATGTCGCCTTCAATCTCGCCAATACCAATCGCGTGATCAATCGAGCCAAGGAGAAGGGCCAGAAAACCGTGGTTCATCTCCTGGCGGGATCGCCCACCTATTTCCCGGCCTGGATGAACCAGGCGTCGCCGACTCCGACCGAACTCGAGGCCCTGTTGAGCCGGTGGATAACTTTCGCCATGAATGACAATGAAAACCGCCTCAAGGTGGATTACTGGAATGTCGTCAACGAAGCCTTCATGTGGAATGGCAAGTATTGGGACTCATCGTCGGCCGCCAATACCAATCCCTGGGACAAAATGGGCTGGGAGGAAGACAAGTCGGGTTTGACGGGAACGGCCAAGGTCTATGCCCGGCATCCCGTCTACATTCGCCGCGCTTTCGAAATGGCGCGCCAACATTCTACCGCCAAGCTCGAGCTGCGCGACTATGGCATCGAATTCTGGGATGGCTCGGTTAAAACCAGGGCGTTTTACCAGCTCGTCAAGCACTTGCTCAATTCCGGCGCGCCCATCGACGCCATCGGTTTTCAAGGGCACTTTCGCACCGACATCACCTATGACTGGAGCAAGCTCAAACAAGCCGTTGAGGAGTATCGCAAGCTCGGTCTAGAAGTCTATCTCACCGAAATCGACTTTGGCGACAAGGATCCCGCCGCGGCGGCGGGCACCGCCCATCGGACCGCGGCCTTCGATTCGATACAGGCCGAGGGATATTACCAATTGGCCAAAAACTTCGTCGCAGGAGGAGGTTCCTGGCTCTGCCTTTGGGGAGTGGCCGACAATTCCAACCAATACTGGCGCATGGGCCAAAGCGCCCTCCTCTTCGATGAGTCCTATGCCGCGAAAAAAGCCTATGAGTCTTTTCGAAAAGGCATCACGGATGGGATGGCACCTTCCACCTCGATCCGAAGGAAAAGGGGTGGCGATTGGTCACACCGCCAATTTCGCAAAGGTGTCCACGTTGAAGCGATAAAAGCGGGGTATTTCGATGTCCTGGGCAAGTCGCATGCCTATCCGCTTCCTATCGAACGAGAGGCGGAATCTTCCCACTAATTACAGGTCAACATCGTTTTTGTTTATCTGGGGGGATCCATGCCGTTCCGAGGCCGTCAAATCCGTTTCAAATTCAACTCCTTCCTTTTGGTCGGCCTGGCCGTTTTCTCGGAAATATCCGCACAAACCCCCGGCACCATGCGCGACATCCCCTCCATGCAAATCGTGCAGGAAATGCAGGCGGGTTGGAATCTGGGCAATACCCTGGACGCCAAATGCGACGGGGTCACGGGGCTCGCCACCGAAACTTGTTGGGGCAATCCCAAAACCACCAAGTCCATGTTCGACGACTTGAAGGCCAAGGGCTTCCGGTCCTTCCGCCTGCCCATCACCTGGGAAAACCATTTCGGCGGCGCGCCCGATTACACCATCGACAAGGCCTGGCTGGATCGGGTGGAGGAGGTCGTGAATTACGGGATGGACGACAAATGCTACGTCATCATCAATACGCATCACGATGAATGGGTGACCTTGCTGCCCGGAACCAAGGCGCAGGTTCAGGATAAGATCACCAAGATCTGGACTCAAATCGCCAACCGCTTCAAGAATTACGGCGACCATTTGATTTTCGAAACGCTCAACGAGCCGCGCCTCTACGGGGACGCCACGGAATGGAATGGCGGCACCGCGGAAGCGCGCGGCATCCTGAACGAATACAATGCGGCCATCGTCAGCGCCATGCGCGCCACCGGTGGAAACAACGCCAAGCGGCACATCATGGTCCAAACCCATGGCGCCACCGCGCTCGCGGTTGCCCAAAACGACTTGGTGCTTCCCCCGAACGATACCCGCATCATCGTCTCGCAGCACACCTATTACCCCTACTTCTTCACCATGGACACCTCCCCCACTTCGACGGCGCAATGGGGTTCGGCCAAAGACAAAAGCGAGATGGACGCCGAACTCGATCGCATCCAGGCAAAATTCGTGAATAACGGAATTCCCGTCGTCATCGGGGAATGGGGCAGCATCGACAAGGGCAATCTCGACGTGCGCGTGGCCCACGCCGCTTATTATGCCCAGGCCGCCAAGGACAGGGGTATGTGCCCGGTGTGGTGGGACAATGGCGTCACGGAATCGGCGGACGCCAGCTTCGGCGTTCTCAACCGCAAAAACGGCGGCTGGAGCACGCCCCGCATCGCCGACGCCCTGGTCGCGCCATGGAAGAACAGCACGGCCCTCCGGATCGAGCCGGTGAAAAGGCAAGGGCTCGGCTCGCGATCCCTGCCCGGATTCATCCTCAATGGCATCAATCTCAAAGGCCAGCGCATCCGGCCGGTACCTCGCCTGTTCGAACAGGGTGTTGAATAAGGCCTTTATCCCCGCTTCCGAAGGCGCGCCAATAGCTCTTCCAGTTGATCCAAGCCCGCGGTATAGCCTTCCTTGAATCCCATCTTGACTTGAGCTTCGAGGTGGGCGAGCGAATCGCATAGGATGTCGTTGGTGACCACCGTGACGCCATTGTTTTCGACGAAAGAATTGACCCAGGTCGATCCCGTCGTGGCCGGATTCACCTTTCCGTTTTCATCGCAGAAAAGGCTGCGGTAGGTAAAACTTTTTCGCGGGGTGATCTTCACGAAGTCTTTCAATGCCCAATGCTTCTGGCCCTCGGGGCTGACCATGGCATAGAGCCATCGCCCGCCTTCGGAAAAGTCCATGGATTTGGTCTCCACCCGGTAGGGTTTGGGTCCCCACCATTGGTCGAGAAATTCGGACTCGGTCCAAGCCGACCAGACCTGGTCGAGAGGCGCGTCGAAGGACCGCTCCACCTTGACGGTCAGGTTTTCCTTATCCACCGTGAAATTGAAAATCTTGTCTGAGCTCATTTTTTCCTCGTTTTCATTTGGGTTAATACGTCGTCCAATTGGCTGAATCGCTTGGCCATCAATGCCTTGAATTGCTCCAGCCATTTTTCGATTTCATGCATCTTGTCCGCCTTCAAATGGTATTGGATTTCACGCCCTTGTTGTTCCTGCGCCAGAAGATCGCATTCCAACAGGATTCGGATATGCTTCGAAACAGCCTGCCGGCTGGTATCGAAATGCTCCGCCATGGCATTCGGGGTCATCGCCTGCACCGCCAAAAGCATGACGATGGCACGTCGGGTCGGATCGGCGATGGCCTGAAAAATGTCCCTTCTCATCTGGCTCCTTAGGGTTAATACGCAACCATTCGGTAGCAAATATATATGCAATCAATCGGTTGCGCAATAAATTTTTGGCGTTCCCAAAGTTTTTATGGATTTGGCTGTTTTGGAGGAAAAAGCGAGGTTAAACCGCTTGGCGAAATCGGAACCATGCGCCGACATCGGCGTTTCGCGTCCGGATTCCGTGGAGGCCTAGGCCGAACGTCAGGCGCTCCTATCCATTCCGGTATCGCGACGCGATGATAGCGCCTCGGCCTTCATCGCCAGGTATCGCTCCGAGAAGACCACCGGCATCAGGGACTCCCGATGATCAAAGCCGAAGGCCCGCGAGCTGACGGCCAAGACCGGCGGGGCTTGCAGGCGCTTGACCACGCCCAGGCCATTGTAGAGTTGCCACCATTTCTCCAAATCCGTCGTGAAGCTTTCCACCTCGGGAAACAGGGCATAGGCGTCCACTTCGGTGAGGCCTAAGTCCGTATTCAACCGCCCCGACAAATACCCTTCCAGCAAATCTTCCGGCGAAGCGCGATTCCATTTCTGCACAAAGGCGAAAAACAAACGATCGTGGTAAGGGTAACACAGAGGGTCGCCCAAGCCCTTGTCGACGTCTTGTTTTTCGCTCAATTCCGCGCTGGGCTTTAAGGTGAAAATTTCAGGGGGAATAACAGGCTTGCCGAAAACGCGACGATTGAGATAATCGCCCAAGGCATAGACTTCGCCTTTCCACAAGTCGGCGAGCGGCGCCAGGAAGCCCGCGATATCGCCGTAAAGCGTGCCATATCCCACCGTCATTTCAGCTTTATTGGTATTACAGACAAAAACCCCGCCTACCGCCGCGGCCACCGCGGCCAAGACCCTGGCGCCCCGGTCGCGGGCCTGCATATTTTCCAGCACCAGGTTTTCCAGGTTCAAGGTCCGGTTGCCGATGTTAAAACCCTGGAGCTGTTGCTTTGACCAAGCTAAGGATTCGTCGATGGGTAGGATGCCGAAAGGGCAGCCAAGGTTTTCGGCCACCCGTTGCGCCAGGTTTCGCGTGGTCGCGCTATTGAAGCGGCTCGGCATGTTGATGAGGATGACGTTTTCCCGCGGGAGAATTTCGGCCAAGAGCGCCGCCGAAACCGCGCTGTCGATGCCGCCTGACAAACCCACCACGACTTTATCGATGCCGATTTGGGAAAGGAATTGCTCGACGCCGAAACGCAAGGCGCCATGGATTTCCGCCATGGGTTCGGGGCTTTCCGGCGGCAATGCCGGAAGGTGGCGTGAAACCGCGGTTTTGTCCCTGGGGATTTCGAGGTTTTCCGCCTTCATCAAGGCGAGGCCGCCCGACGCGTCCCATTGCAAATCGACGAGTCCGAGCGCCTCCTCGAAAGCGGGCAATTCCAAGGCGATGGATCCATCGGCCGTGTAAAAAGTGGATCGGCCGTCGAAGGTATAGAGGGTCTTGGCATTGTTCTGCAGCGAGACCGCATTGACATAAGCCAACGGAAGCCGCAAACGCGCGCTCAAAGCGCTGAATACCCGATTGCGTTTGCCCGCCTTGCCCCGGGTGAAAGGCGAAGAACTGAGATTGAGCAAGATGTCGCTACCGGCTTGCGCTAAAAGATCGATGGGCTTGACGCCATAGTCGTCTTGCCAGGCGTCTTCGCAAAGGTGAATGCCCAGGGAAATCGTTTGTTGCTTCAAAGGGGTTGCGACGGGCACCACCCACTCGTCCGGCTTTTGCCCGTGGTAGGTGGCCAAGGTCAGGGTATTGGTGAAATGGCGGGTGTCGTCGAATTCGCGGTAATTGGGGTGCAGGGTTTTAATGCCGAAAGGTTGTTCCGTCCGTGGGTGCAACCAGGCTTGGCCGCTTTGGGCGAAGACGAAAGCATTGCATTTCATCGGTCTTCCGTCCGCCCCCACCTGCCCGGGAAGGGTGCCGACCGTGCCGAAGGCGACGGCGCAAGGTAACTCCTGAGTGACGGCGATTAGCGACTCGTTTTGCGCCAGGCAAGCGCGGATAAAGGCGGGTCGCTCCCAGGCGTCTCCCAGCAAGTAACCGGGAATGGCCATTTCGGGAAAAACCGCCAAGTCGGCGCCGGCTTCCGCCGCTTTTCGCAAAAGCTCGATAGCGTGTTTCGCATTCCTTTCCGGTTCGCCGGGATAGACGCGCATTTGCGCCAAAGCCAAACGAATGGGGCGTGGGCGAGCGTTTCCAACGGGCTTCGCGGCGGCGCTAGGTCTTGGATTCAAGCGGAGGCCTTACCGGTTTTGCCGAGTTGCTGGCCCAAGGACAAGCGGTGATTGCGGCGAATCAGCGCTTCCGCGTAGCGACGGTTTTCCTCTTCGGATTGCGGCTGAATGGGCGGAATTTCCTTGGCGCGCCCATTCTCATCCAAAGCCACGAAGGTCAGGTAGGCGGTGCACACGCGCTGGGAGCCCTCATCGCCGGGATTGAGGGTTTCCGCCACCACGCCGACTTCCAGGGAATGATTGAAGACGCGATTGACCGATGATTTGATGGTGACGATGGCCCCGCCCTTGACCGGTTGCTTGAAGGTCAAGCTGTCGATGGATAAAGTGACGACTATGCCCCGGACATGTTTCAAAGCCGCGATGGCGGCCACCTTATCTATCATGGAAACCAGACGCCCGCCGAATAAATACCCCAGATTGTTCAAATCTCCGGGTAGGATTAATTCGCTACTTTCCGTGCGGGTCTGCTCAACGGTTTGGGTAGGTGCCATACTCGGAAAAATGCATAATCCAACTTTCATGAAGCTGATATCCCGCCCCACCCTAAATCCGGCCCTGATCGGCGTCCTAATGGCGGCGATGCCGGGTCTTCCCTCAGCCAAGGCGCAAAAGGCCAATCATGGCGTCGCCCCCGAAGCCGTGGTCGGCTTTTCGGTGCGCGATGTCAAATCCGGACGGATTTTAAGCCAATCCAATGGCGATCATAACTTCACGCCTGGCTCCACGGTGAAGCTTTTGACGGCCCAAATGGCCTTGGAGGCCCTGGGTCCCGATACCGTCTTCACCACCACCTTGAAGCATGGCGGCGAAATCCGGCGAAGCAGCCTGGACGGGGACATCGTTATTGGCGGTTCCGGCGACCCTGCCTTGGGCAGCCGGGAATTCGGCCTGCTGTACAAGCCCGAAGCCCTCTTCGCGGCGTGGGCCGACAGCCTGCGGAAACAGGGTATCGAGACGGTTACGGGGACCTTGCTGGCGGATGACCGCGCCCTGAGCAATGAAGGACCGGATCCCGGCATGTTGTGGGAGGACGTCGGCAATTATTACGCCGCCTTGGCCACGGGATTGGCTTTCCGCGATAATGCCTACAGCCTGCGTTTCCGGGGAAATCCCCGCGTGGGTGATCCCTTGGTGCTCATCGCCAGCGAGCCTTTGGAAACGGGCATCGAAGGTTACCGCAACTTCCTCACGGCCGGCCCCACCGGCGGCAAGGACAGCGCCTATATCCTGGGTGGGTGGCCTTCCCCCGTGCGTACCTTGCGCGGTACCTACCCCGCGGGTCATTGGGAATTCCGCATCCGGGGATCCCTGCCCAATCCGGGTTGGACCTTGACGCGGGAATGGAAAGCCTATCTGGAAGCGGCCGGGTTCCGGATCAAGGACGAGGGCGCCATCGGTCCTTATGAGGTTCCGCCCGCAGCAAAGCTGGACGCCGCAAAGTCCACCCTCGCCACCTGGAAGTCGCCGCCTTTGCGGGATCTGGTAGGACGCATGCTGAAAGCCAGCGATAATCACGTCGCCGTCCATCTCTTCGCCCACGCCGCCAAGGCGATGGGGAAGGAGGCTTCGCGGCAAGGCGGCATGCAGGCTTTGCAAGTCTTGGCCGAAAAAGCCGGCTTGGATACGCGGCAAATGCTCATTTACGACGGCGATGGCCTGACTCTCCTCGATAGGATGAGCCCCCATCAAATGAGCCAGTGGCTGAGGCGGGCCGCCAAAAACGATACGACTTTCCCCGTCCTACTGGATGCCTTGCCGGGTTCCCCGGGAAGCGAGGAGAAATTAGCCCGCTATGGCGCTAACTTGAAAGGGAAGCTGTGGGCGAAAACCGGCAGCATGGAAGGAGTCGCCGCCTTGGCCGGATACATCAAAACCGATAGCGGCCGCTGGCTGAGTTTTGCGATCTTCGCCAACCATTTCGTCGGTCCTTCCGGCGAGGTACAAAACCAATTCGGGCCCTTATTGCAAACCTGGAAGCGGTTTTAAGATGGCGACGGTAGCGAAGTGGCCGGTCATCGTCACCATTCCCCACGATGGCCATGAAGTGCCGGATTGGATCTGGCAAAAAATGCTGGCCTTGGGCGAAGCGCCGGATTCGATACGGCGCAGGCTTTTTGACGGCGGGGATCCTTATACCCTCGGTATTTACCAATGGCCGATGGCCACGGCCGTTTTCCATACCCCTTACTCGCGTTTTGTCGTCGACGTGAACCGCTCCCGCCATGCCGGCGGTCCCAATGGCGTGATCAAGACCATGGATTTCGAGCGCCGTCCGTTTTATCCCGCCGGTTTCCAATTGGAGGCGGCTGAAATCGAAAAACGGCTAAGCCTGTATTGGGATCCATTCTACTCCGCCGTGGACGCGGCCTTGGAAGCCAATTGGATACGCCAGGGCAGGCTTTTGCTCATCGATGGACATTCCATGAGCGCCACGGGTCCGGTTTTGGGGCCGGATAGGGGAGGCCATCGGCCGGCCATTTGCCTGGCCACCGAGGTGAACGCGATCGGCAAGACCCAAGCGACTTGCCCGGCGGGCATGGCCGAGGCCGCCCGCTCCGCGGCGGAAAAAGCCCTGGCTTTGCATTTTCCCGAATGGCCGGCGGACAACCGGGTGAAAATGAATAATCCTTTCGACGGCGGCCATATTCTCGGCCACTGCACCCAAGCGGCCAATCCCCATGCCATCCCCGGTATCATGATCGAATGCAACCGCGCCTTGTATTTGGATGAGGTTACCCTGCAACCCTTGCCGGGAAGAATCGAAACGCTGGCGGAAATCACCCAATCCATAGCCGCCGCCGCCCTGGCTTGGTATACTACCCCCGCATAAAAAACAATTAACTCCCGATCAGAAAGCGAGTCCCCCATGGCCAATATCACTCTCAAAGGCAATGCCATTTCCACCCAGGGCAATCTCCCCGCCGTTGGATCCAAGGCTCCCGATTTCCGGTTGACCAAGGCCGATCTCAGCGATGTCTCGCTGAAGGATTTCGCCGGCAAAAAAATCCTGCTGAATATTTATCCCAGCATCGATACCGGCGTATGCGCCATGTCGGTGCGCAAATTCAACCAGGACGCGTCGCAAGTCGACAATGCCGTCGTTCTCGGCGTATCGCGCGATATGCCTTTCGCCCTGGGCCGCTTTTGCGGCGCCGAAGGCATCGATAAAGTCGTCACCACTTCGGAATTGCGCGACGCCGGCTTCGGCGAGGCCTATGGCGTGCGCATCGCCAACGGCCCCATGGCGGGCATTCTCTCGCGCGCCGTGGTGGTCATCGACGCCGCCGGCAAGATCACCTATACCGAGCAAGTGCCCGAAATCACCCAGGAGCCGAATTACGAAGCGGCCTTGGCCGCTTTGCGCGCCTAAAAACGGGAAGGCCTGGCCTTCCCGTCAGCGGCCCTCGTCGCGGGGCCGCTTCCTACTCCCTCGCGGATCTACTTCCGCACATAGACGTGACGTAAATTCCCATCGCGATTATCGTCTATGCTCACTTGGTGGGCGTCCTCGTAATAGTGATAGGTGCCGTTGGGGCCTTTTTCATCGATGGAGACTTGCTTGCCATCGCGGTATTCGTGCCGAACCACCTGCTCTTGCCTGGCGCAATCCCGGTTGTCGACGACCACCACCTTGGGGCGGACGGGCTCTTTCCGCACCACCGTCACTTCCCGTCGATCGCGCTTCGGCCCATGTCCCCACTCCCGTCCATGCCTTTTCTCGACGACCACGACTTCCGGTCGCCGCTCTTTCACAATAACGACTTGGGGCTGAGGCTGCCTTTCTTTCACGATCACCACTTGGGGTTGCGGGCGCTGTCCCCATTCGGCGCCGACGGTAATGACGCCTCCCGGGGTTTGATGGCTGATTTGTATTTCCCCCGATAAATTCGCGGCCGTACGATCGCGGTGAGTTTGGATGCCGCCGGCTTTGGCGGCCAGGGGTAAGAATCCAACCAGGGCTAAGCCAGCCAAGGTGGTCTTGAGATTCAGGGTTTTGTTATTCGCGAGTTTCATGTCCGACTCCTGATAAGGTTCCTGATAGGGGATTTATCAAGCATCATGCCAACCGGAAAAACCTCGAATGGACGCGAAATAAGGTCCTCGCTCCCATTCGACCTCGCGAATCCGCCAAAGTTTGGACAAGCCTGAATCCCGGCATCCAAACTTTGGACAGTCCTTGCGGCGCCGACCGTCGGCGCTGCCTGCCAAAGATGAAATAAGACCCGATGTAGGGAAGTTGAAATGACGACGAATTGATATTGACCCTATTTGGATCCTCCCCTTATCCTTCCCCAGACCCTCTTCCGGCTTTAGGCTTCGTCCTGCCGGCGGGGAAGGACGCGTGATTTTTCTTCACGCTTAAGGAGACCTTTTTCCATGCCTGAAATGCAGGGCCTTCAATCCGACATCGGTAAAATTCGCCGCAACGACACGGTTCAAGTTGTTTCCTTTCGCCTTGGCCTGGAAGAGTATGCGATTGAAATTCAAAATGTTAAGGAGATCATTCTTTTTGAAGGTATTACCCGTGTCCCGCAAATGCCGGAATACATCGAAGGGATTCTGAATTTACGAGGTTTAGTGATACCTGTTTTTGACTTGCGGAGGCGATTCGCCTTACCGGAAATTTCAAAAACCGAGCATTCGCGAATCGTTGTTACTCGTTTGGAGGGTCGCTTGGCTGGAATTATAGTCGATGCCGTATCCCAAGTGATGAAATTGGCGCAAGCTTCAATTCAACCCCCACCTGAAACCATAGCGCATTTTGCGGGTTCGTATTTGCAAGGGGTAGGCAAAATTCAAGATAGGATGATTTTGCTTCTCGATATTGTCAAGGTGCTTCAGGAAGAAAAACTGAATTTATCAAATTTAACGACGGCGAATTCGGATTCAAAAGATTGGCTTCCAGCAGAAAAATTCAATACATAATCCCAAATCCCATCCAACTATAACCCGCCCCCGTTCGCATTGGGGGATTTCCAATTGCAGAAGAGGCCATTTATGAAACTTGGAGTCAAAATAGGATCTGGATACGCCGCGGTATTGGCCATTATGGCAGTTGTCGGCGGACTCGCAATTACCAAAATGTCGCTGGCAAAACGCGATAGCTTGGTCATGAGCAAACAATACACCCCCGCTGTAACAAAATTTGCGGATTTATCGGAACATTTCGATGCGGCAATGCTGTCAATGCGCTCATACGGTATTAGCGAGAAGGAATCCTATTATACCGAAACATCCCACGCATTTAAAAAAATCAACGAGGACATGCGCAGCATACAGGAGTTGGTGGATAGATCGGAAAAATTGGTTAAAACTCGCGAAGCTTTGCCCTTAATCAAGGAGGACATTGCAAAATTCGACGAGATGGCCGATGAAACGCATGCCATGATCGAAAAACGAATCGCCTTACGTCAAAATCTGGACGACAGCTTCCGTAATTACGACGATGCCCTAGCTACCATCCTCAATAGCAGCAAGTTGAAGTTGCGCAATGAGAGTAAAGCCGGATTAGAAAATCAAATGGTTGTCCTGGAGTTACTCGATGAAATTAAAGACGCCGTAACCGGCATCAGGGTGAGTATTTGGAAATTTCAATCGACCAGAGACTGGGACAATGTTTCCGGACTCGAAGGAAGCATTAAAGAAGCGCACCAAAAATTCGCGGCCTTGGCAAAAGTCCTCGCGCACGGCGAAGAGCAAAAAAGTTGGCAAGCTTCAATGGATGCTGCGCAAAAATATTTCGAAGTCGCTCAAACACTCCTCAAGAATTATAGGGAAATGGATGAGCTAGGCAAAAAACGTCTCGATGTTCAGCTAATGGCCAAGGAGCGAATGAGCCAGACCATGGTCGCTTCATTAAATAAAACCCAACTTGCGGCCGATGATAACGCCAATGATCTGGGAACGGCCGCCCTCTCGGTTATCCTGGGATTGACCTTGGCATTAATCCTCGGCATTACCCTCGCCGTATTTCTCAGCAGATCGATCACGAAGCCCGTGCAAATTGTGGCTCAGGCATTGGGCCAAGTGGCGCAAGGCGATTTAACCGTTTCAGCCGAAGTTGATAGTCAGGATGAAATCGGGGATATGGCCAGAGCGTTGAACCAAACCATCGTTGAACTTAGCCGCGTCATGGGGGAGATTCGCACCGCAGCCGATCAAACAGCCGCTAGTGGCGAGGAATTGTCGGCGGCAGCGCAGAATATTTCCCAAGGCGCTCAAAAGCAGTCATCAGCCCTCCAATCCATTGCGACGGCCGTTGAAGAATTGAACGCGTCGATCCAAAAAGTTTCTGAGAATGCGCAGGTAGCCAACCACGTTTCGCAAGACACGACTCAAATCGCCAATAAGGGCAGTGCGGTGGTGAAAAAATCCGTGGAAGGCATGGGACTGATCAATGAAAGCAGTAGTCAAATCAACAAGATTATTGCGGTGATTGGCCAAATCGCCAATCAAACCAATTTGTTGGCCTTAAATGCTGCCATTGAAGCCGCTTCCGCCGGGGAACATGGCATGGGTTTCGCGGTGGTCGCTGAAGAGGTGCGTAAGCTGGCCGAGCGCAGCAGCTCCGCTGCCGAAGAGATAACCCATCTTATTGAGGAAAGTTCGCGTCGGGTTTCCGAGGGATCGAAATTAAGCCTTGACCTGGGATCTGCCTTGGAAGAAATCCTCTCGGGTGTTACAAAAACCTCAGGCGGAGTGATGCAGATTTCTTCCAGCACGGAAGAGCAAGCCACGACGGCGACCGATGTCGCCCGCTCGGTCCAGAATATTTCCGGAATTACCCTGGAGAATACCTCCAGCGCCGAAGAAATGGCCGCTAGCGCGGAGGAGCTTTCAGCCCAAGCCCAGAGGCTTCAAGGGCTGGTCGAACGGTTCCGGGTGAACGGGGACATGGAAAAGCTCCCCTTGCCACCCACGCCTTCGAAAGCCAAAAAACCGGAAACCCAGAATCCCTTTCCCGCTCATGAAATGCAAGTCAGCCTCAAATCCAAAGACGGGAATACTTCCGGAGTCCTCTACCACGACTAGTCGGGGGGGGGGGAATGACCATGGGCCATCCTTCATATGCAGGTCAAAATCCCGATTTATCATGGGATTCGGCCCATTCCATGCCATTGAAGGATTTTGAATTCAAGCGCATTCAGGCATCCATCTATGCCGAGGCAGGCATTCGTTTGCCCGACGGCAAACAGGCGCTGGTGCAAAACCGAATACTGAAACATGTGGAAAGGCTGGGCCTATCATCCTATGCGGCGTATTTGGATTTCATCGCCAGTTCCGAAGGAGCCAATGAAAAGTTGACTTTCATCGATAGTCTGACTACGAACGAAACATTTTTTTTCCGTCATCGCCATCATTGGGATTTTTTCACCAAAAAATTCCTGCCAGAAAAACGTACGGATCCAATCAGCCACGGCCCTTTGCGCGTTTGGAGCGCGGCCGCGTCGACCGGTTGTGAAGCCTATAGCGCGGCCATTGCATTGGAAGAATCGATGCCCTCTAACCAATGGCGATGGGAAATCGAAGGGACGGATTTATCGAATACGGTTTTAACCCAGGCCGCAAGTGGTATTTATGATGGCTATGCCTTGCAAAAAGTTACCGATTACGCGATTCGTCGTTATTTCCAGCAAGAACAGCAAGGGTACCGCATAAAGAAGGAAATACGACAAAGGGTTCGGTTTTTCCGTCATAACCTTTTGGAAACGCGCCCCGGACAGGCATTCCACCTGATCTTCTTGCGCAATGTCCTTTTCTATTTCGACGATAAAAGTCGGCGTATCGCTGTGGAACATGTTGTCCAACGCCTCGCGAGGGGCGGTTATTTATTACTGGGCGGAGCGGAAACCTTGCCAGAAAACGTCAATGGGCTATTCATGCTGAGCCCCGGAATTTATCGGAGAGAATGATGGCTCAGGAAATCGATCCCGAATCGCTACTGTCATTTTTTGACGAAACGACAGCGGCACTGGAAACTATCAGCGCCAAATTATTGATGGCCGAGAAAGGGGAATTGCCAGAAACGGGTATCAACGAAATATTCCGTGCAGCCCATACCATCAAAGGCCTTTCCGGATTCATGGGATTCCTGAAAATCCAAAAGCTCACCCATAGCTTGGAAACTTTGCTTGACCGTGTCAGGCATGGCAAACAGGAATTAAATGCGAAGGCCGTCGATGCATCTTTGGAGGCGGTGGATTGCTTGAACGTCCTGATACAAAATTTGAAAGATGGCGAAGGCGAAAAGGGTGAGATTTCCCAGCCATTGGAAAAGCTCGATGAGCTGGTGAAGATCGAGAAACCGGATGGGGCTCCCGGACAAGCCCTTGTAGCACTCGGGCCGTTGCCTCATTGGCTGGGAGCACACCTGAATGAAGACGACGCCTTGGAGATTCTCATTGCGAGCAAACAGGGTCCTGTCTACGCACTCCATATGGAATGGCAATCGGTATTAAGCGACTTTAGGGAGCCCACCGAACTTTTTCGCGCCCTTGAATCACAAGGTCGAGTCTATGCTTCCTTCCCTATTTTCCAAGGCAGTTCGACGGCATTTTCCCCGCTTGAGCATTTTCACTCTTCCATCGGAATAGTTCTCACCTGCCGAGACACCATACAAGAGTTTTTGAATGGCATTGATTTTCCCGCCACTACTTCTTGGCGGATTGGATTGGAGGAATTAGCCGCGCCTTATCACCATGAACCAAATCAGGATCTCATCCATTTGAACTCCGCCAACTTAACAATAAAGTCGGGTATGGAGCGGCATTTGGACATGTTTACGGGTGAAAGTCGTGACGAGTTGGATACATTGGATTCTGAACTTATTGCTTATGAAGCCGCACCGCAGGATAGGGAGCATTTGGCTGCGGTGTTTAGGCTCATGCACCGGTTAAAAAGTTCCTGCGCCGCCATGGGATTGACCCCGATGGCGACGGCGGCGCACCATTGTGAGAGCTTGCTCGCGCAACTTAGACAGTCGGGAAAGGCGCCGTCAGATATAACTTTCAAGGCGCTTTTTCAGGCCAAAGATTTTCTGGGACAATGTCTCGATCAAATTCAAAGTGGAGGCTCAACTGTAACGTCCACTGAGGGTTTGGAATCGAGTTTGAATGATGCCCTCACGGGGATGAGCCAGGCGAAGAATCCTATGATGACCTTGCCCCAGGGCTGGGAAATCTTGCTTTCTCACGCGCATGATCAAGGGAAAGTGGTGCAAGACATCCGTGTGTACCTCGCTCCCGGTACGCCCTTGGCCGATTTACGCTACGCGGTGGTATTGCGATCTGCCTCAGGATTGGGTGAAGTGATAGCGGCAATTCCCAACCTGGACGCCCTCGAAAATGGAATCGAAGATCCAGGATATTTACATCTTCTCTTGGTTTGTGACAACGCGATTGAAAATATCCGGATATCCTTACATGTAGACATGGTGATGAAGATCGAAATTACGACCCTCTCACCGACGGTGAAGGCTTCGAATCAAATTAGCGTCGGCGACGGCGCAACAAAATCAGCCGCTGAGGGTAGGGTGGCGAAAGAAGTCAGCAAGCCTCAAAGTTCTGCGGTGGCGTCTAATACGGTTCGCGTCGATGCAGGACGACTTGATGCGCTACTCAATATTGCCGGTGAATTGACAATAGCCAAATCACGGGTGACCCAATTAACCGAAAGCATAGGACGATCTCTCTCCAGCCTTCCCCACTATGACTTTCCGCAAATGGAGGAAGGTGAACGTAATCCCCTGAAGGAGGCTAATGATGCCGTAACCCAATTGCGTGAGGCTCTATTGACCTTGAACCGCCACATCGTTTCCCTTCAATCCGGGGTGATGCAGGCGCGCATGGTTCCCGTCGGGCCTCTCTTTCAACGTTTTCACAGGCTAGTACGGGATATATGCAAAGACAACGGAAAACAAGCCCACCTCATGACTATCGGTGAGGCCACCGAATTGGATAAAAAGTTGATTGATGAATTGGCCGATCCCATTACCCACTTGGTGCGTAATTCTGTCGATCATGGATTGGAAGGGCCGGCGGAGCGAGAAGCGGCCGGTAAAAATGCCCAGGGCACGGTTCGTCTTGAAGCCATTCACGAAGGTGGACAAATCCTGATTCGCATCGGAGATGACGGTCGCGGCTTATCGGTGGAAAAGATCAAGGCGAAGGCCATACGGATGGGATTAATCGATGAAGTCGGCGCGGGCCGCTTAAGCGAAAGTGAAACCCATCAACTCATTTTCCAACCCGGATTTTCCACCGCAGCAGCAGTCACTAATATTTCAGGACGCGGCGTCGGCATGGATATTGTCCGTGCCAAGGTGATCGAACTCAAAGGGCAGATCGAAATCCAGTCTGTATCGGGCCAAGGATGCACGTTTACCATTCGCTTGCCTTTGACCTTGGCAATGGTCGATGGCTTGCTGGTGCAAGTCGGTAAAACCCGCTTCTTATTCCCGGTTGAATCGGTGCAGGAAATCGTCGACGTTTTACCGGAAAATTGCCGAAGAGTCTCAGGCATAGGGGCATTCTTTCCCTTGCGGGATCAAGTGGTGGCGTTGATGGAAATGAGGGATCTCTTGCATTCAGACAGCCGACAAGGGCATGGCCAAGATCAAGCCCTTAGAGCCTTGGTTCTAAAGACCTCCGGTCAGTCCATCGCGGTCGCCGTCGATCGGGTGTTCGGCCGGGAAGAAGCCGTCATCAAACCTTTGACGCCGGAGTTTGCACAAGTTCGCGGATTCGCCGGGGCTACAGTTCTTGGTGACGGATCCATTGCTCTGATTGTCGATGTTTCATCGTTACGAGACCTCGCATTAAAGCCCATAAATCATGTTTCCGTTCGGCAAAAACTTGAGGTAAATCATGTCTGAATCCGCCATTGAAAAACTCACTCGAATCAGCGGCGAATCGGCTGATCGGGCGGGAGAAGCATTGAGTAAACTATTACGCCAACCTATACGCATGATTCTGCAGGGGGCGAATTTTGAACCAATCGAGGCTGTACCCACCTACCTCGCAACTCAGCCTGGTCTTTCGGTGTGCTTGCTTTCCCGGGTCCAGGGTGAATTAGAGGGTAACGCCTTATTAGCGTTCAGTCTTCCTGCCGCCCGAACCTGGGTTGGTCTTTTGGGTGGGGAATTTCAGGCTAGCAAAGACGATAGTATGCCCAGCATTGGACCCATGGAGCAAAGTATGCTGGAGGAGACTGCTAATATTGCCTTGTCCTCATTCATGAACGGCTTTGCCCAATCGCTCGGCCTTACTGCCGTGCCGACATCACCGATTTTCCTTTTGGACATGGCTGAATCCATTGGATCCTTGGTGTTGATGGAATGCGCCGAGGTTTCGGATCAAACCTTCCTATTCCGAGTAGACTTCCGCATTGGCGACCAGGTTTTGGACGCGACCCTCGCCTTTTTGCCAAGCCCACATGCCCTCGCGGAGTTCAGCCTTGTTTGATCCGGAGATAAAGACTATCAAAGTCCTGATCGGCGAAGTGAGTCTGACCCGTCCTCCCAATATCCTTGAGGCCATCCTGGGCAGTTGCATAGGGGTTGCCTTATATGACTCCCGCGAGCATTTGGGTGGTCTGGCCCATGTCTTGCTTCCCAATTCGGAGGGGCGTGAAGTCGGGCGGCTCCCGGGAAAGTATGCAGACGTAGCCGTGCCCCGGTTGATAGAGGCCATGTGCCAATTCGGGGCTTCTCCAAACCGCATCAAGGCCAAACTGGCGGGTGGTGCCCGCATGTTTAAAACTAATGCAGGATCGGCTGGTGATATTGGCGCGCGTAATATCGAGGCGGTCAAATCCGCTTTACGCTCTATGCGAATACCGGTTTTGGCGGATGACTTGGGAGGCGAAACCGGACGAAAAGTGACCTTTGATTTGCTCGAGGGTGTTTTGAGGGTTGATGATTTCGCCAACCGTTCTTTAGTGCTATGATGCGATGGTAAAAGGGAGTCAGATATGAATATATCCGAGTCGGTTGAAGTTAATATTTATGGACCAGTCGATTGGCTCTCGGCTCAGGATTTATCCGCACGTATTCGCATTGCTATACGAAATGAAATACCCGAAATTTTTTTAGTGTTCGATCGAAGCTCGCAAATATCTTCAGCTGAATTTTTGGCTTTTCTTACCGTTGCGGCTAAGGAAGCTGAAAAAAAAGGCCAGCGTCTTCGTATCCGCGGGGCTTCAGGTAAAGTCCACTCCCTTTTACAAATCTCTCGGCTATCACATTTGATCGATGATGTAGCCAAAACCCCTCCCGTCTTGATCCAGGAGAAATGATCATGTCTACCCGAGTTTTAATCGTCGATGATGCGCTTTTCATGCGTAAACTCATACGTGAAGCATTGACTCCGTATGGATTCAATATTGTCGGTGAAGCCGAAAATGGGGAACAGGGAGTTAACATGTATAAGGAATTAAACCCTGATCTCGTAACCCTTGATATCGTTATGCCTGAAATGGATGGCATCCAGGCTTTGACCGCTCTGAAAAAATGGAATAATCAGGCGAAAGTCATCATGATTACGGCTTTGGAACAGCGCGACTTAATGCTGCAGGCGGTTAGGTTAGGCGTATCCGATTTTATCGTCAAACCCTTTACCGACGATCGTGTTTTATCCGCCATAGAAAAAGCCCTAGGCAGGGTTTTCCATTGATTTTTTCTCTTCGTGTTGGAGGGTGGTAAGCAGCCGGTCGAGTCGGGCGTAATTCGTTTCCAAGGCGGCGCGCAGCAGGGTCATATAGGCTTCGATGCTTTCGACGCCTTTAGGCGCGAGAAGGCAGGGGCGCCGATTCCCTTCCACCCTTCGCTCAATCAGTCCGGCGCTCTCGAGCACCTTGAGGTGGCGGGAAACGGCCGGCTGCGAGACGGGGAGGCGAGCCGCGATCTCATTCACCGTGGCGACGCCTTGGGCGAGGCGTTCGAGAATGGCGCGGCGCGTGGGATCAGCGAGCGCCGAAAACGCCGAGTCGAGTAAGGTTCCGGTCTGCATCTCTTTAGTATAACAATTTAGTTATATAACCAAGTATGAATATTTTGAAAAAATTCCTGAATAGCGGTTTCTCCGCAGATAAGGCCTAAATAGGTCGGAAATCCTTGACGCGTCGGATATATCCGACATATATTATCGCCATGGCCCATGCCGATGTGTTCGCAGCCCTTGCCAATCCGGTCCGACGTGAGATTCTGACTCATTTGCGGGCCGGGCCGCTCAAGGTGAATGCCTTGGCAAGCAAGTTCGCGCTGGGACGTCCTGCGGTTTCCGAGCATTTACAGGTCTTGCGCAAGGTTCGGCTTGTGCGCGAAGAGCCGCAAGGCCGCGAACGCTACTATCACCTCGACCCGAGGCCTTTGGCCCAAGTCGAGCAATGGCTGGGTGTTTTTGAAAGTTTTTGGAAGGAACGGCTTCAAGATCTGGAGCACTTACTCGATCAGGAGGACTCGCCATGAATCAGCGGGAAGAGGATAGGACAAAAGGAAAAGGCATCATTCGATTGGAGCACGTGTATTCCCAGCCGCCGGCTCGTGTTTGGCGGGCTCTGACCGACCCCGCTTACGTCGCCAAATGGTGGGCGCCGGGCGATATCCGCGCCGAAGTGGGCCATCGCTTCGACATGGATATGGGACCTTGGGGAATGCAGCCCTGCGAGGTATTGACCGTGGAGCCCGAGCGGCTTTTCCGCTACCGCTTCGCCCAGCCCACTCTCGATACCCTTATCACTTGGGAACTGATGCCCGAAGGCTCGGGGACGCGGCTCCTATTAACCCATGAAGGTTTCGATCTCGATTCCCCGCTGGGACGCACCGCCTTCGAGGGTATGAAACCGGGTTGGCCGGGTATCCTGGCTAAAATCGGGACGACTCTCGACTGAGTTCTACCCCCGTAGTTCTACCTTAACCTGCCCTATATGCAGGGTAAACCGAATTCAACCGCCCATATTCTCTTCGCCAGCCTGATCGGGACGGCGATAGAGTTTTTCGACTTTTATATCTATGCGACGGCCGCGGTGCTGGTTTTCCCGCATCTCTTCTTTCCCCAATCCGATCCGGCGTCGGCGACCTTGCAATCCTTGGCCACCTTCGCCTTGGCCTTTTTCGCCCGCCCGGTAGGCTCCGCCCTATTCGGTCACTTCGGCGATCGCGTCGGGCGCAAAACGACCTTGGTCGCGGCCCTGCTCACCATGGGAATCTCCACCATAGCCATAGGCCTCTTGCCCACCTATGCCAGCATTGGTGTCTGGGCTCCGGCGCTTTTAGCCATTTGCCGCTTGGGTCAAGGCTTGGGTCTGGGCGGGGAATGGGGTGGCGCCGTTTTGCTCGCCACCGAAAACGCGCCTCCGGGAAAACGCGCCTGGTATGGGATGTTCCCGCAATTGGGGGCGCCCATCGGATTCATCCTTTCCAATGGCGTCTTTTTATTGCTCAGCGGGCTTTTATCGGATGAGCAATTCTTCTCCTTCGGTTGGCGCATTCCCTTTTTGGCCAGCTCCGCCTTGGTTTGGGTCGGACTCTATGTGCGCTTGCGCTTAGAAGAAACCCCCGTCTTCAAGCAATCTCTCGAGCGGGAACAAAAAGTGGCCATGCCGATTCTGAAAGTGTTTCAGGCGCATGGCGGCATGCTGATCCTGGGCACCCTGTTGGCCTTGACCGTTTTTGTGAATTTCTACTTGATGACCGTTTTCACGCTTTCGTGGGGCACGCAAACCCTGGGGTATTCGCGCAATTCCTTTTTACTCATGCAAATGTTCGGCGTTCTCTTTTTCGGATTGACCATCCCAGTCTCGTCCTGGCTGGCGGATCGTTTTGGCCGGCGCATCACCCAAATGGCCGTGATGGGCGCCATCATCCTTTTCGGTCTGGGATTCGGCCCCCTCTTCGGGTCGGGAAAGCCGGCCCTGGTATTAGTAACGCTTTGCCTGGGCCTGGGTTTAATGGGCCTATGCTATGGTCCCTTGGGCGCCATGCTCGCCGAACTCTTTCCCACGCGGGTGCGCTATACCGGCGCTTCCTTGACCTTTAATCTCGCGGGTATTTTCGGGGCGTCGCTCGCTCCTTACGCCGCCACTTATTTGGCGACCCGATATGGCTTGGCCACGGTGGGCTATTACCTGGCCGCCGCCGCCTGCATCACCTTATCGGCGCTGGCATTGGCCAAGGAAACCAAGCACCGGGATTTATAGTTGGCGCGCGGTGAGGCATAGGCCTGTGAAGCCGCGTCATCCAATCAGGCCGGCCCTCCTTTTCTGATCCATCGGTCGGGAAAAAGAGTTAACATCGGGTAGGGACGATCCCGTCCCCAGGAATGCGATGACGACTTCCCACGACCAATCCCTTTCCCATGCCGGCCATGCCCATGATCATGGCGGTCACCGGCATTTTGGGGCATCCTCCTCGACCAAGTGGGGGTGGGCCTTGGCCTTGGTGCTGGGTTTCATGGTGATCGAATGCCTGGCAGGCTGGTTTTTCCATAGCCTGGCCTTGCTTTCCGACGGCATTCACATGTTTTCCGACGCGGCTTCGCTGGCCATGGCCGGGGGAGCGGCGGTATTCGCTAAGCGGCGGGCTTCGGCTAGGCGGACTTATGGCTATAAGCGTCTTGAAGTCCTGGCGGCATTCGCCAATGCCCTGAGTCTTTTATGGCTAAGCCTATGGATTGGCTATGAAGCCGTGGACCGAATCCGCCATCCCGTCAGCGTCGACGGGCCTTGGGTGCTTTTGGTGGCGATATTAGGCCTGGCCGTCAATCTCCTCTTGCTTTACTGGCTGCATCGCGGCGAAGGTGAAAAAGGCCTCAATGAAAAAGGCGTGATTTGGCATGTTTTGGGCGATACTTTGAGTTCGGTGGCCGCCATCGCCGCTGGCGCCGTCATCACCTGGACAGGCTGGTCCTTGGTCGATCCATTGCTCACTTTTTTGGTGGTCGGCATTTTGATTTTGGGATCTTTTAGGCTATTGCTGCAAACCGGCAATATTTTGGTGGAAGGCGCGCCCCAGGGCCTGGATTCCGAAGCGATACGCCGGGATGTGCTTTCCCAACCCCAGGTGGCCGCCGTGCATGATTTGCACTTATGGAGCATGGATGGCCGCGACCTTTATGCCAGCGCCCATATTTCCACCCAAAACGGACCCTTGAGCGAAAGGGAAATCTCCCAAAAGTTGACCCGAATGCTGGCCGAAAGGCATCACCTCGACCATATCACCTTGCAAGTCGGGCATTGCGGCGAAATCGATTGCACGGCTCATTGCGGCGAGCCTTAAGCCGGGGGAGACCGCTTAACCGCCCGTCGGGCTTTGGATTACGGCGGCGGGGATTGGCCGCTTCTGAGCCCTTTTCTAGCTTTCCCGTCCTCTCCAGGGAGCCGGATCCGGTGCCCGACTTGAAACCGATTTGACTGCATTTCGCAAACTCCATCCTACTACTGACGAGGCCTATACATGGGATTCTTCGATCTTTTCAAACCCCAGTGGAAACACAGCAATCCCTCCGTCCGCGCCGCAGCCGTCCGGCATTTGCACGATGAACAACAGGAAATTTTTCTCGGCATCGCCCTCGAAGACGCCGATGCCGCCAACCGCTTAGCCGCCGCCCGCCGTCTCCACGATCCCGTCTCGCTGAGGCGCTTGCGGGATCGCAGCCAGGATCGCAATCTGCGCGACTTGGCCCAGCGCGTGCTCGTGGAGAAATTGGCGCGGGAAATCATCGCCGCGGAGGATGGGGCCGAGGCCTTGGCCAAGGCGAATGAAAGCCTGGATGAAATCGGCGACGAGGGCCGCTTCATGGAGGATATCGCCACCGAGGCCAAATCCTATCAGGTTCGGCATTTGGCCCTGGACCGGCTCATTCACCCGTCTTCCTTGCTCAAGGTGGCGCAAAACGAAAGCGATCCCGAATTGTCGCTGGCGGCTTTTCAAAGGATTACCCGCGAGAATCACCTGGAGAGCCTGGCCAAGCAGGCCAAGAACCGGGAAGTCCGCCAACTGGCCAAGGACAAATTGAAGGAAATCGAAAAGAGCAAATTGCCCGATGAAGCGGCGGTCAATAAGCAAAAACTGGTTTTGCTCTTCAATGTCGCCGAGAAAGCGGCCTCGGCGGTTTCCGAACCGCCGGCCAATTTCCCCTGGGAAGTGGTTAACGAGCAAGTCCAGGAGGCCGAAGACGGTTTGCAGCAGCTTTTATCGCATGGCGTCATTCCCCCCCAGCAGTCCCTCAGCCAATTCCGCGATCGCGTGGCCATGTTCCGGGAAAAATTCCAGGCTTTTCACCGCGAGGAACAAAGCAAGCGGGAAAAATTGGAAAAGGACAGGCAAGCCGCGGCCGTCAAGGAGGGGCTATGCCTGGAGATCGAGAGCTTAGGCCGATCGGAGAACGAAGACGGATCCCTGTCCGCGGCTTTGCGGCAAAAATTCGAGGCCGCCGGCTCGGCCGGGGAATTCGAGGAGGAATTGAACCGCCGCTTCCGCCAGGCCTGGGACAACCATGAAAGGTTCCGGATAAGCCAGGCGCGTGAGCGCGAAGATCAGGATCGCCGCCAACAACGGGAAGAAGACGCGAAAACCCGGCTGCAATCCCTGGCCGCCGAGGCTTCGTCCTTGCTGGCGATAGTCGCGCGGGAAACCCAGGCGCCCGCGGCCAAAGGGTCGGAGGGCGCCATGGCCGGCGCCGCGGAGAAGCTTCGGGATTTAAAGCGCGATTGGACGAAATTCTTCGCCGCCTCCCTCGACTTCGAAGGACGGGCCGCCCTCGGCGAGGCTTTTGAAAAAGACGTGGAAGAGATGCAAGCGGCCATGGAAACGCTCCGGGCCCAAAACCTGGCGCGCATGCGCGAGCTTTTGCCGGAAATGGAAACCCTGGCCGAGAGCCTGGATTTCTCCCAGGCCGAACGCCGTTTCCGGGAGTTGACGGGAGCGTGGAAAAGCCTGCAGCCCTTGCCCCAGGGCGAAGAGGCCGACGGGTTGATCACGGCTTGGCGCATAGCCGCCGACCATTTCCGGGAGGCCCAGGACTGGCTGCGATGGTCGAATCTCCGCAGCAAGCAGGAGGTCTGCCAAAAGCTGGAGGAATTGGCCGAAGGCGAGGTGGGCAAGGCCATGTTCGCCGGCTTCAAGGATTTGCAAGGCCAGTGGAAAAGCTTCGGTCCCGTGCCCTGGGACGCTTCGGAAGCCCTCTGGGATCGATACCATCAGATCTGCGACAAGCTGTATGAAAAATTAAAGGAGTATTTCGCCGAACTCGATGAGGAGCGCGAAAGCCATTTGAAGGCCAAGGAGGAGATCTGCGCCCGCCTGGAATCCCTGGTGCAAGGCGGAGAACTCGACTGGCGCGACGGCACCGAGGCGGTCAAGGAGGCGCAGGCCGCGTGGAAAGACATCGGCGCGGTGCCCAAGGAAAAGGCCGAGGCGCTATGGCAGCGGTTCAAGGCGGCGACCAATGCCTTCTTCGACCGCAAGGACGGCTGGCTGGGCGAGAACCTGCACAAGAAAATCGAATTGGCCGCATTGGCCGAATCCCTGCAAGACTCGACCGATTGGAAAGCCACTTCGGCGGCCATCAAGGAAGCCCAGGAAAAATGGAAAATCGTCGGCCCGGTCCCCCGCAGCGAGACCGAGGCGATATGGTTGCGTTTCCATACCGCCTGCGAGAAATTCTTCTCCGCCCGCCGCGCCTATTTCGACAAGTTGGAAACCGAAAGGCCGCTCAACGCCGCCCGCAAGCTTGAGCTTTGCGTGCTGGTCGAGACCCTGGAGGATTTGCCCACCGACCAGGAGCGTTACCAGCGCATCGTGGAAGCCCAGGCCGCCTGGAAAGAAGTGGGTCCGGTGCCTCGCGAAGAGGAAGAGCCCTTGTGGGAGCGTTTCCGCAAACCCATCGACGCTTATTTCCAGGGCCGCAAGGCGCGCATGGAGGAGGAATACCAGAAACGCGATGAGAACGCGCGCCTGAAGGAAGAGCTTTGCGCGCAAGCCGAGGCGGTGGCCGACAGCACCGACTGGAAGCCGACCATCGAGCGCATGAAGGAATTGCAGGCCCAATGGCGCGCCATTGGGCCGGCGCCCCGCGACAAGGACAAAGAGCTCTGGACCCGGTTCCGCTCCGCCTGCGACGGCTTTTTCGACCGGCTCAAGCAGAATGCCCAGAAACGCGACGCCGAACGCGAAATGAATTTGCGGCGCAAAGAGGACATTTGCTTCCTGGTGGAAGGCTTGGCCGGCCTGCCCCTGGGCGAAGGGGATGAAAAGGAGCCTGGTTTCCAAAACGGTGACGGCGCGGAGAATGCCACCGGCGGCTCCGCCAACGACGCTTCTCCCTCGGATAGGGATTGGAAAACCGCCACCGAAGAGGTCAAGAACCTGCAACGGCAATGGAAACAAATCGGCCCGGTGCCCAAGGAGAAAAGCGAGTTGATTTGGGATCGTTTCCACTTGGCCTGCGACACGTTTTTCGAAGGCCGCCGCCGCGCCCTCGGGTTGCAGGAAGAGGATCCCCAGGTCAACCTGGAGAATAAATTAAGCCTCATCGACGAGGCGGAAAAACTCTCGGCTAATCCCGGCGAGCACCAAGTCCAGGCCGTGATCCAGTTGCGCCGCAATTGGAAACGCATCGGTCCCGTTCCCCGCGCCCAGAGCGATTATGTCTGGAAGCGTTTCAACGCGGCTTGCGAACAAGCCGCGGGAAGCGTCGGAGGCGAGGGTCAAGGCAGTTACGATCCCAGCCAGGCCGAGCCGGCGGAATCGGTTTGACCGGCTAACCCCGCTTGGCGAAATAATACCGCATGAGGCCATTGGTGCTGGAGTCGTGAGCCAGGGCGGCCTGGGAGCCGGTTTCGCCGGCTTTCAATTCGCCGTCGACTTTCTTCGCCAGCACCTTGCCCAATTCGACGCCCATTTGATCGAAGCTGTTGACGTTCCAAATCACGCCTTGGCAAAAAATCTTGTGTTCGTATAAGGCGACCAGGGAGCCGAGTATTCTCGGCGTCAGCTTTTGGCAAAGCAAGGTATTGGTGGGGCGGTTGCCGGTAAAGACCTTGGACGGCGCCAACCGCTCGACTTCCCCTTCGGCCAGTTTTTGCTGCCGCAAATCGGCCTTGGCTTCCTCCAAGGTGCGGCCTATCATCAGGGCTTCGGTTTGCGCGAAGCAATTCGCCAACAGAATGCGGTGGTGATCCCCGATGGGATTATGGGACTGCATGGGGGCGATGAAATCGGCCGGGATGAATTTGGTTCCCTGGTGGATGAGCTGGTAAAAACTGTGCTGGCCATTGGTCCCCGGCTCGCCCCAGACGATGGGGCCGGTCTGGTAATTCACGGTTTGGCCCTGATGATCGACGCCCTTGCCATTGCTCTCCATGTCGGCTTGCTGCAGATAGGCCGGTAAACGGTGCAGGTATTGGTCATAAGGCAGCACCGCGTGGGTCTGGGCCTGGAAAAACTCGCCATACCAAACGCCCAATAAGGCCAAGGTCAGGGGCATATTGGCTTCGGGAGGAGCCGTCCGGAAATGGTTGTCCATGTCCTCGCCGCCCGCCAGGAATTCGCGGAAGTTCTCAAAGCCGATGAAGAGGGAAATGGACAGGCCGATGGCGCTCCAGCAGGAATAGCGTCCGCCCACCCAATCCCAGAATTCGAAGGCATTGGCGGGGTCGATGCCGAAGGCCTTGACCGCCGGGATATTGGTGGACAGGGCTACGAAGTGCTTGGCCACCGCCGAGGCGTCGCCGCCCACGGCCTTGAGCAGGGCCGCCTTCGCGGTTTCCGCATTGGTCATGGTCTCCTGGGTGGTGAAGGTTTTGGAAGCCACGATGAAAAGGGTCGCCTCCAAATCGACCAGCCGCAGGATTTCCGCGATATGGGTGGCGTCGACATTGGAAACGAAATGCACGGCCAGCGGGCTTTGCCCGTCGTTTTCCCGGCTGAACGGTTTGAGCGCTTCGGTCACCATGACCGGCCCGAGGTCCGAACCGCCGATGCCGATGTTCACGACATGCCGGATGCGCTTGCCGCTATGCCCTTTCCAGGCGCCTGACCGGACCTGGCCGGTAAACGTTTCCATTTGCGCCAGCACGCGTTTCACGGCGGGCATGACGTCTTCCCCGTCCACCAGGACGGGACCGCCATGCAAATTGCGCAAAGCGGTATGCAGGACGGCGCGCCCTTCGGTGGAATTGATGCGGGCGCCGCTGAACATCGCCTCGCGGCTCTTGGCGACGCCCTGCTCATGGGCGAGGGCGCGCAAGAGATCCAGGGAAAGATCGGTGACGAGGTTCTTGCTGTAGTCCAGGAAGAGGCCGCAGGCCTCGATTCGGTAGCGCTCGGCCCGGGCGGGGTCGACCTGGAAAAGCTGGCGTAATTGCAGGGATTTCGCCTCGGTCGCGTGATCGCGAAGGGCGCGGTAGGCTGAGGTTTGGGTAAAGGCTGTCATCGCCAAAATATAGGGAAAGAAGAGCGGGTAGCTATCTTGCGGGTATGGCTGAAAATCATTCCGAAAAACAGTTCGAATCCGGCCGCGTTTCGGGCAAACTCGTGGTGCCTTTGCTATTCGGAGGGGCGATTTTCGTCGCCGGCATGGTTTATTTGGCCGGCAATCTCGAAAAACGTCGCTGGGATCATATTTCCATTTCAAGTCCGGGCGATTCCAGCCGAATTCTCGCCGTGCCCGAATCCATTCGCGTCTATTTGGAAGGCTTTCCGAAACGTTGGGTGCAGACCACGCTTTTGGAAGACCGGCAAGCCGTTGTCATTCCCTGTTTTAGCGAGACGCCGAGCCTGGCCTGGGAATGGGAAGACACCACCAGCGCCGCCCGGTTGCGCGTGCTTTGCCCCTTCTGTGAAAATGCCGACACCTTGCATTTGGGCAGCGTGCAATTGTCTCCCGCCATGGCTTCCCATGCCGGGCCCATGACGCTTTTCCTGCGGGACGATTCCTTGCCCTTAGTGCTTTTCCCCGAGGGTGATTCCGCCTTGGGGGATTTACCCAAACCCCATTTGCGGTGGAAAAAAGGCAAGGATACGCTTTGGTTCTTTCCCCAGGACAGCATGAGCCGGGTGGATGTCTTGCGGGAAGAAGATGAAAACCCCGAAGGCTGCCGCCCGCGCGAAGGGGATGCGCGGCCACCCGACGAAAAAGATTTTCAGGAAGTCGGGCGTTAATTCTAGCTTGCGGGTATGCGTTCGCGTATCGTCACTCCCGAGGAAATGCGGACGGTATTCGCGGCCAAGGTCAGTGAATTCCCCTACTCGTTTCGCCTCCGCCGCCTCGATGCCAGCCGCCTGGAAAAGCCCGAGACGAGCCTTCCGGTTCCGGGCCGGGTTGAGCCGGCGCTGATTTTTATCCCTCGCAAATTCTAGGCGGGGAAGCATTTTTGGATTTCCCAGCCTAGAGGGGGCGCCATGTCCTATTCCCGGTTGAAATTCGCCTTGGCTGTCTTTTGCGTCGGTTGCTCGTCGCAAGTCCGTATTCAACCGCGACCGGAAATCCCCGTCGCCCTTTGGAATGCGCCCCAGGATAGGTTGTGGCTGGAAGCCGACAGTCTTTTCGCCTTGAGGCTGGATGCCAAAGAAGCGGTCAAGGCGGAAAAGGCCTTTTCCAAGGCCGCGCAGGCGCAACCGGGAATTCCCGCCTTGCTTACCGAGTGGTCGCGCGCCTGTTTCGTGGTCGGTCTCTATGGCGGCCTCGATCCCGAGGAAAGCCAGGCTTATTTCCGCAAGGGCGTGGCCATCGGCGAAGGCGCCATGCGTCTCCATCCCGAATACGACCATGTCCTTTCCGAGACCGAGGATCGCAACGAGGCCGTCTTCCTTTTGAACGGCCCCTTCGTCGAGGCCGTCTATTGGACGGCGGCCAATGAAGGCCGCAAGCTCAATGCCAGCGACCGGTATGTGCGCAAAAGCGGGACCGGCAAATTCTCCGCCCTGGTGGATTTCTTATTGGCGAATGGTGAGACCCTTCATTCCGGGGGGGCGCACCGCATGGCGGGGGCCCTGGCTTACCGCCGCCAGGATGGAGACAACAAGCTCGGCGACTACCATTTTCAAAGGGCGCTCGCCATCGATCCCGGCTATGCGGGCAATTATCTCGTGCAAGCCGAGTTCAAGGCGGCCAGCCTGGGCGATAAGCGAAGCTTCGTGGAGATACTCAACCGGCTCGTCGATCAACCTCCCGACTCGCTCGCTTCCCTTTCGCCCGATGACGGGCTCGAAAGGCGCAGAGCCCGGTATTTGCTCGCCCATGCGGATGACCTCTTTCCCGAAAAGGCCACCCGGGCCGATCCGAAATGAGAGGGTCGGAGGCGATTATCTTCTTCCCTTATGCTTGATCCCCAGGAGGTTCATTCCCCGGAAGGTTCCCGCCGCATCGGTCCTTGGTCGGTGCTCGCGTCGCGCGAGATTTACGCCAACCCCTGGATAAGCGTACGCGAAGATCGCATCCTCCATCCCAATGGCGAACCCGGTATTTACGGAGTGGTTTCCTACCGAAACCTCGCCGTGGGCGTGGTGGCCATCGATGAGGCCGGCGATGTCATCCTGGTCGGTCAGCACCGCTATCCCTTCGACGCGTATTCCTGGGAAATACCCGAAGGCGGTTGCCCGGCCGGCAGGGAAATGCCCTTGCAAGCCGCTCGGCGGGAATTGAAAGAAGAAGCCGGAATCGTCGCGGCCCGGTTCGATTACCTGGGCTGCCTCGCGTTGAGCAATTCGGTGTCGGACGAAGTCGCCCATCTTTTCCTGGCGCGGGAATTGACGCAAGGCGCCAGCGAGCCCGACGCCAGCGAGGTCATCGCCATCCGGAAAATGGATTTCCAGGAGGCTTGCCGCCAAGCCGAAGCGGGCGAGATGAACGAATCCATTTCCGTAGCCGCGCTCCTACGGGCGCGCTACTGGCTGCAATGTGAAAGCGCGGGGTTACCCATGCCCCGCTACCGGGAGACGCCTTGATACCCACTCCGCCGCCAACCCCGAATTCCTTGTCGGATTGGGATGAGGAATGCCTGCGGCAGGCCATTCGGCTGGCCGCGGAAAACGCCGGACTCGAAAGGGAAGGCGGAGGGCCGTTCGGCGCCGTCATCGCCGCGGACGGGGTGGTTTTGTGCAGCGGCGCGAACCATGTCACCCGCCATTTCGATCCCACCGCCCATGCCGAGGTCGAAGCCATCCGCGAGGCGTGCCGCCTCATCAGGAACCCCAGCCTGGCCGGATACACCCTCTATTCGAGTTGTGAGCCCTGTCCCATGTGTCTGGCATCGGCCCTTTGGGCGAGGGTGGATCGCATCGTTTACGCCAGCGGCCGCGAAGACGCGGCCAAGGCGGGGTTCGACGACGAGGCGTTTTACCGCGAAGTCGCGCGCCCGCCCTCCGAACGAGCGACGCCTTGCGTGCAGGGTTTGCGGGAATTAGGTTGGCAGGCTTTCGAAGCCTGGAATGCCAACGCCATGAAGAAGCCTTATTGATGGCCGCGAACCGGTTTCACCGCGAGGTCATGATGGAAAAGAAAACCGAACGTTTTCCGGGGGCGCGCCTGATGGCCGCGGTCGTCCTGCTCGGCTATGGCCTCGTCCAGGCCGGAGCCTGGAACCGCAAGCCGGGCGCGGGTGTCGTCACGGGCAGCATTTCCTTCCTGACGGCTTCCGAGGTTTCCGATGCGAAGGGAAACCGGCGCGATTATGCCATCAAGGAATTGGCCGTGGCGGCGTATGGCGAATACGGCGTCTTTCAAAGCCTGGCTTTCGGCGCGGCCATCTCGCCGCATAAATTCGTCTATAGCGATTCCGGCGACGCGCAGGGCGTCAGCGATCTGGAGCTCTGGGGCGACCGCCACCTCCTCACCCGGGGTAACCTGCAAGTGGCCATGCGCCTGTTGGCGGTCTTTCCCGTCGGCCTCGAAAACCGCGCCTGGACCCCGGATTGGCTTTATGCCTTGCATTCGCAGGGAGCCTTGGGAATCGAGGCCATGCCCCTATTGGGCTGGTCCCGGCAAGGGCTTTGGATGCAGGGCGGCTTGGGCGGCAGGCTGAGGGGTAATGGCCTGGTCGGGCAATTCCGCTACCAGTACAGCGTGGGAACCTCGGTGGGGCCGGGAAAATGGCTGGGCCTGCGGCTTGGCCTTTCGGGAGTCGTCCCCCTGGAGAGCGAAAGCAACGGCAAGCCGTCGGATCAGGAAATGTATTTCGGACAACAACTGGCCGCCGAGGCCAAGCTCCCCCAGCGCCTACGGCTGGGATTGCAATTCGATTCCATGATCAGCGCCGGCCAGGAATTGCCGCTGGGGTTGCGCAGCAATCTCTTCCTGGGCTGGGCCTGGTGAGAGGGCGGCCCGGGCTACATCTCCGCCTGGGAAACCGAAACCACCTGTTCGACCGTCGTTAAGCCCTGCAAGGCTTTTTCCAGGCCGTCGCGGCGCAGGGTCGACATGCCCAGTTTCTGAATGGCGTATTGTTTCATTTCGTCGCTGCTTTTGCGTTCCAGCACCATGCGATTGATGGTGTCGTCGGGCAGGAGCAATTCAAAAATGGCCAGCCGGCCCTTATAGCCGGAATTGTTGCAGGCATTGCAGCCCTTGCCCTGGTAAAAAGTGGTGCCCGGCACCACGCCGATGTTTTCCAGGAAAACGTCGGGCATTTGCACCGGTTCCCGGCACTTTTCGCAAATGCGGCGGACCAGCCGCTGGGCGAAGACGCCTTTCACGCAGGAGGTGATGAGAAAGGGTTCCAGCCCCATGTCTAAAAGCCGGGTGAAGGCACTGGGAGCGTCATTGGTATGCAAGGTCGAAAACACCAAGTGGCCGGTGAGCGAGGCCTGCACGGCCATTTCGCAAGTCTCCTTATCGCGCATTTCCCCGAGCATGATGACGTCCGGGTCCTGGCGAAGGATGGACCGGATGCCCGCCGCGAAGGAGAAGCCGGCCTGGTTATTGATTTGGCCTTGGGATATGCCGGGGATGTTTTTTTCCACCGGGTCTTCCATGGTCACGATATTGACGCCAGGCTGGTTGAGGTGCTTGATGAAGGCATAGAGGGTGCTGGATTTGCCCGAACCGGTCGGACCGGTGACCAGAATGATGCCGTCGGGCAATTCGACAAGCTTTTGCACCGTGGGGTAAACCGTGGGACCGAAACCGACCCGGTCCAAGCTGGCCACCTCCTGGTTGGGATCGATGATGCGGATCACCATTTTTTCCATGACGCCGCGGCTGCGCAGCAGCACGGGAAAAGTGGAAAGCCGCAAATCGACTTCCTTGCCCTTGTAGGCGATATGGGCGCGGCCGTCCAGGGGGCGGCGTTTTTCGGCGATGTCCATGCTGCCTAAAACCTTGAGGCGCGAAGTGACTTGCACCATCAGCCGCGATGGAATGGGGTTCTGCTCCACCAAGTCGCCGTCGACGCGGTAGCGGATACGCATGTTTTTTTCCTGCGGCTCCAGGTGGATGTCCGATGCGCCCAGGCGTATGGCTTCGCTGATGAGCAAGTTGACGATCTTGATGATTTGCCGGCCTTCTTCGTCGGCCAAGGGCATGTTTTCTTCGTCTTCGTGCTTGTCCTTAGACAGGACGAGCTCCCTGTCCTCGTCCTTGCCCATGAGATCGGCGAGCTTGGACTGCGCGTTGTTAAAGGCCTTGTCGATGGCCCCCATGATTTCCGCGTCGGTGGCGATGACGGGCTCTACTTCCTTGCCCGTCTTGAATTTCATGTGATCCAGGGAACGCAAGTTCGTCGGATCGACCATGGCCACCGTCAGGACCCCGTCCCTTTCATAGAGGGGAATGACGCGGTAAGAGCGCGCCATTTCTTCGGATATCAGCCCCGTGATGGCCGGATCGAATTTGAAGTTCTCCAAAACGACATGCTGCAAGTCGAGTTGCGCCGCCAGAACGTCCAGGATTTTGGCCTCCTCGATGAAACCCAGCTTCACCAAGGCCTTGCCCAGGGGCAAGCCGAGGGACTTTTGCTTGGCCAGCCCCTCGTCCAATTGCTCCTGGGTGATATAACGGTGTTCCACCAGGATTTCGCCGATGCGCTTGCGGTGGGCGAATTCCAATTGCTTGCCGAGCACCGAATTGAGGGAATCCTCGTCGATATAACCGAGTTTGAGCAAGACCGTGCCCAGGCTGATGCCGGTGGCCGCATGCTGGTCGAGGGCGTGTTCCAACTGCTCCTTGTTGATATAGCCCTGCGACAATAGGATTTCGCCGACTTTTTTACGGCGGCGCACCTGGGGAATGGCGCGGAATTCCGGCGAAGCGCTGAGGGGCTCGTTCTTACGGGATTGCGGCGTTTGGCCTATCAATGGCTGAATCCTCCCGGCGAGAGTTCGATGACGGCGCCGCTTGCCTCGCTAAGGAAGACGCCGGCGCCGGTTTCCGCGAAACCAATGGCATGGCAAGGCGCTATCGCGTTCAATGCCTGGATTTCCTTTTCCGAAAAATCCCCGGAGAAAAGCAATTGATACTCCTCACCACCATGCAATACGCGGTCCTTTTTCCTTTGGGGATCGAGGACCTCTACGATGTCGGTGTCATAGGGTAGCTTACTCCATTCGACGGTTAACCGGCAAGACGATTGGCGGCTCAGATGCCAAAGTTCCGAGGATAGGCCATCGCTCAAATCGATGGCGCCCACGTCCTTGCCCAAAGCGGCCAAGGCGGGGCCTAGGGCCAGCGGGGGGACGGGATGGATATGGGCTTCGATGGCTTTGGCAATCGATGGAGCGGCGGGCGCCATGGCGGTATGGCCGGCCTGAAGGCAAGCCAGCCCGGAAGCCGCATGACCAAGACCGTGGGTGACATAAAGGGTATGGCCGGGCCGCACCTGGCTGCGTAAAAGCGGCTTGCCCAGGATTTGACCGCATACCGTAAAGGAAAAAAAACTGTCTCGCGCCGTGCGGATGGTATCTCCTCCGGCTATGGCGAAGCCATGCTGTTTGGCGAGCCTTTGCAATTCCGAACCGATCATGCTTGCTTCAGCCATTCCCCAGCCCGGTTTCAATCCCAGCGCCAAAAGCAGGTGGGTGGTATGGCCGCCCATGGCATTGATGTCGGACAAATTGGCAAGCACGGAGCGGTGAATGGCGGTTTCCAGGGAATACCAATCGAGGCGGTAGTGAATGCCCTCGGCCGACGCGTCCGTCGAAAGCGCCAAATGGCGGCCATCGCCTTGAGGCAATAGGCAGGCGTCGTCACCGGGCCCCAATGCATCCCGTCTCAATCGCCCGGGTCCGAGCAATTCGGAAATGAAGGAAAACTCAGGTTTGGCCGCGAAAAATTCCATCCTACCCGGAATATATCAAGGCTGTATCCTTTGGCTTTGGGCCGGGGCATGTTGGGCGCCTCGGTGCTTCATTCGCTTGGCGCAATCCATCATGACGAGGATAAGGCCCAGGGCGAAAAACAGATAAACCCAGATGCGGACATTGCGATTCATGGTTTCTCCCGGCTATCGGCCTAATCCCCGATCCGATTAGAGCTCTCTTTCCAAGGTGACGGCGATATTCAGGCGCTCGCCGGAAGCGGCGTGCATTTCCCGGACATAAGGTCGAAAGCCCGCTTTTTGGATTTCGAGGCGATGGTAACCCGGCAGCAAGGATATCAACCAGACATTGCTGTCCAGGACGCGTCCATTCAGCCAGGTCGTACTTCCCTTGGGATCGACCTCCAGGGTCAGTAAGGCGCAAGCCGGGTGCTTAACCTCGGTCTGGCCTCCCATCGGGGCGGTGGCCTGGCCCGTGGCGTTTTTGAGCGTGAACAAAGATGCCCAGAGCAGGAAAACGAATAGGGACGGGGTTCGTTTGGCGCCGGGCATATGGCCGCAATTATACATGAAGGCGGGGCGGCAGGGGTATGGTTATCCCGCCATCCGTTGTACCTTGGCCAAACATGCTGGACGCCGCGCTGACCTTGTTGATTTTGCTGGCCATGGTGGTGCTTTTCGCCACCCAGGCCCTGCCGCTTTCGGTGACGGCGCTGTCCGGGGCCTTGATTCTCTGCTTCGCCGGAATTTTGGGCTATGCGGACCTTTACGCCTCGCTGGCCAATCCCACGCTATTGCTTTTCGCGGGCATGTTCGTGGTCGGGGCGGCGCTTTTTCATACCGGCTTGGCGCAATGGATAGGCGATACGGCTATCAAGCGCCTGGGGCAAAGCGAAACCCGGCTTTTGTGGGTGACCATGTTGATGTCCTCCATTCTCTCCACTTTCGCCTCCAATACCGGTACCACGGCCGCCCTCATCCCGGTTGTCTTAAGCGTTTGCCTAGCGGCCCATATTCCAGCATCCAGGCAGCTCATGCCCCTGGCCTTCGCTTCGGGTTTCGGGGGCTTTTCCACCTTGATCGGAACCCCGCCGAATATCATCGTCGCCGATATCTTGAAGCAAGAGGGCTATACCACCTTTGGTTTTTTTGAATTCGCCTGGGTCGGCCTTCCTTTGGCATTCGCCGGCATGCTTTACTTAACCTGGGCCAGCAAGGCCCTGCTGCCGCAGCAACAAGCCCAGTCCGCTCCCGTCCTGGATGAAAATTCCCCGCCGGCGGTCAGAAGGCCCAAGCATATGGTCATTTGCGGCGTCATCCTATTGGCCGTGGTCGTCGTCATGGCCTTGAATATTCCCGCTTTGCCCATCGAAATCGTCGCCTTGGTCGGAGCCTTGTTGTGCGTGCTCACCGGTTGCCTGACCGATAAGCAGGCCTATCAAAGCATCGAATGGGATACGCTTTTTCTTTTCGCAGGCATGTTTGTGGTGGCCAAGGCCTTGCAAACCAGCGGGGCGGCCGATTTCCTGGCGCATATTTTCCAAAAGGGATTGGGGCAAGGGGCCCCGACCTGGCTTTTGGTCAGCGCCTGCTATTTTTTCACCGTCTTTCTCAACTCTTTCATCTCCAATACCGCCTGCGCGGCCTTGCTCTCACCCATTGTCATGACGGTCGCCAAAGGCATTAACGCCCAGCCCCAACCCCTCCTCATGGCCGTGGCTGTCGGGGCATCGTGCAGTTTCCTCACACCTATCGGCACCCCTCCCAATACCTTGGTCTGGAAGGTCGGCGGTTACCGCTTCACCGATTATGCCCGTCTGGGCGGGGGTCTGGTTTTCGTTTGCTGGCTGGTGGCGGTGATCATCATTCCCTGGCGATGGCCCGCCTATCCTTGACCAGGAACGCCGAGGTCGTGGATCTTAGCTATCCTCGACCCTTGCCGGACGCGGCGATTTTGCGCTCATTTCCGCCATGGCTGAAAGCTCCCAACCCATTCAAAGCGGCGAACGCATCGCCGTCGATCCCAATATCCTTAATGGCAAGCCGCATTTGGCCGGAACCCGCTTGGCCGTCGACTTCGTGCAAGGCCTCTTGGCGACGGGTTGGACGCATCAGGAATTACTGGTCACCTACCCCTACCTTACGCCCGAAGACATCACCGCCGCGATCCAATACCCCGTTTAGGCATTCGCCCTAATAGACCGCCAAAGCCCATGTTGGCCGTGCGGTGCGGGCCGTGGGTTGGGTTTGTACGGCGACCCATGCGCTGCGGCTGATCAAAATCACAGGCCTCTTTGCGCCGCCTGGAAACGTTGCAGGATGATTTCCAAAAACGTCTCCGGCCTGCCTTTTTCCTGCAATATTCCCTGAACCAGGGATCGCAACTCGCGGTTCGCCGGGAATGCGCCCTTATCCAAGGCGTCGGGCCTTTCCATGAAGTCTTGCATGGGACGCCGCAATAAATCCTTGATCTCCGCGCTGGCGCAATCGTCGGGAAAGATGGCTCCCAGCCGGCCCAACCTTTGGATGGCAGCCGGAGGCAGCTTGGCCATCCAGCCGTCCTTGGGGCTATCCGTTTGGCCCGCCAACCGGCGCAAGAAATGCAGCCATATTCTCTCCCGCATGAGCCAGGGGAGATGCCGGGTTTCCTCGTAGGCAAACCAAGTCCGGGTGGGGGAGGAAAGATATTGGACGGCGGGCGGGACGGCGTGGGATTTGCCAGCCTTTTCCATCGGCGCGCCATCCGTCCTGGCCAGGTAGAATTCGAAATGGTTTTCGTAGCGCCGATCCGCGATGCGCTCCTCCCAGTCCCGCCGGGGCGGCATGGCGAGCAAGGGATTGGGCAAATCATCGAGTTCCCCGCAACGGTCGTAGGCGCCGAGGATGCGCAGGCCCGCGGCTTCGATTTCCCCCCACCAGAAACCCAGCCCGAGGCGCGCTTCACGGGCATGGAAAAAGGTGTCGACCATGCGGGAGGTGTTTTTCCAGGTAATGTCGCGCAGGGGAGAGAGCCGGTTTCGCAAGGCGGGGGAAATCCTGGCCAGCAATTCCAGGATGATTTTTCCGCGCACGATGTCCTGCGCCTCGCCGGCCTCCAGCCCCAATAGCGCGAAAGCCCTTTGGATTTGGGTCAGCCAGTGCCGCGCCGCGGAATTGTAAACCATGACGCGCAAAGTGCCACCCGGCAGAAGCGCGGCGGCGAAGCGCTGCAGCACCGCGCTGGGATTAGCGAGGTGGTGCAAGACGCCGAAGCAGTCGATATGCGCGAGATCATTCGGCAAGGCCAAGGCCGGATCTTCCAGGTTGCCTTCCACCCACGAGGTCTCGCGCCATTTTAAAAGGCATCGCAGGCGGGCCCGGCGCAAGCTGGCCGAGGACAAATCCAAGGCGGTGAGGGGATGTCCCCGGGGTTCCCAAGCCATGGCCATGGCCGGAAAAATATCGCCGCAACCCGCCAGTAATACGCGGGCCTTGGGGTCCTGTCGAATGGCGGGGACGAAGCCGGATTGTTCCAATACCCTGGCCGCGAAAAGGGAATTCGAAGCGAAAGCTTCCTGAGTCCGCAGAGGCAAAAACAGGGGGTAATGGGGATAGGGGAAAAGCTCGTATTGCGTTTTGACCCGGGAAGTCAGGTGATGCGGTTGTGCGTTGGACATCCCCTGGATTCTACGCTATGTCTCCATCGGAAAGCTTTAAAGGCGGTTCTCGAACCGGTCCCAAAACTCCTTTTGCAGTCGCCCGGCCGCGAACTTCGCCCGGCTCTAGTGATCCATTCCCAAGGCCATTTGTTCGGCGTCTTCCTCGGGCTGCTCGTATTGCTGCACTTCGCCCCGGGGACCGATTTGGGGAATCAAGGCCTGGGCATTCACGATTTGTTCGAATTCCGATAGGCGGGGTAAGTCGTCCGGAACCTTGCTGATGCCGAAATAGCGCAGGAATTCGCGGGTGGTGATATAGGTGAAAGCGCCGCCCATGGCTTCGCTGCGGCGGTGGATATCGACGAGTTTCTTGTCCAGCAGGCTTTTCAAGGCCCCATCGACATTGACCCCGCGGATGGCCTCGACTTCGGCCTTGGTTATCGGCTGCTTATAGGCGATGATGGCCAGGGTTTCGAGACCGGCCTGGGACAGGCGGCGGGGGACGGCTTCCTTGAAAAGCTTCTTCACCCAGGGGAAATAGCGGGTTTGGGTGCGCAAACGGAAGGTGGCGTCCACCTCGACGACTTCGAAAGGATGATCGCCGGCTTGGAAGCGTTGGTTGACCGCCTTGACCAATTGCCTCAGGCGCGGCAATTCCCATTCATCCCCCATGATATCGCGCAAGGCGCGGGCGGTGAGGAATTCCTGGGTGGCGAAAAGGATGGCGCAAAGCAGCTTGTCCGGATCGGGCTGCCAAGCCTCGATGGCGGGGGATTCGTCGTCCTGGGCGTTTTCGACGCCGGATTCCGCGCCCATCGCTTCAGCCTCACCCGGGGTTTCTTCGGGCTGGGCCTCTTCATCGGCCCGAAGCAGGGGCATGGATTCTTCCACCGCGTCGAGGGCCGCGGGCTCCGAAGGATTCATGGGATCCGGTCCGGATTCGAAAGGATTTTCGTCGGCATCCATCACGCTGGGCGCAAGGTAGAAAGAGGCGAAACCGAGAGGGGACTCAGTCGCCGGCCTCGTCTTCCCATCCGGTTAAGGGTTGGGTGGGTTCGATGGAGTGGGATGCCTGGGCCATGTCCCTGGCCGCCTGCAAGCCCTCGGCCGTGACGGCATGGGTCTCCTGGCCTTCGGCGTCCACCAAGGTTTCTCCGGCCGCTTCCCGTTGCATTTCGGCCTCGATTTCCCGGATGGCCTCGTCGAGGGCGGTTCGGACCATGCGCGACTCGATTTGTTGCCGGACGATATCGACCAGCCCGGGGCGGGTTTCCGGCAGAGGCCCCAGCCTGTCCTCTTCGGGTAAAGCCAATTCCATTTCAAAGGCCGGATTGTCCTGCTTGCGGTAAGCGCGAATGACGCCCAGGCCATGGCTTTGCCGAATGACTATGGTATCGGTTTTGCAGAGTTCCAGAATGGCCATGAAGGTGACGACCTTGGCCAAACGGCGGGGGTCATTCTCGAAAAAGTCCTCGAAAAGGCAGCGGCCCCTAGCCAGCAATTGGATTTCGATTTCCTGCATGCGGTCTTCGATGGTGAGATCATCGATTTCGACTTCATGCACGGGAATACGCGGCTTTTGCGTCATCACCGAACGAAAGGCGCTGAGCAAATCGAAAATGCCGCATTCCTCCTCGAGATCGAATTCCGGGGACTCCAAGGGGTTCTCGATTTTCCCATGGGGAAAAGCGCCGAAATGGGTGGACTCGAAACCCCGCAAGGCGCGGGCGGCCTCCTTGAATTTCTGGTACTCGAGCATTTGCGCGATAAGAGCCTGCTTATCGAGCTCGTATTCCATTTCCTCCAAATCCGACTTCTGGTCTTGAGGTAAAAGCTCGCGGGCTTTAAGCCGCATGAGGCGCGCGGCCATGACCAGGAATTCGCCCGCATTGCCCAGGTTCAGGCGCGTAATGGTTTCCATCCACGCCAGGTATTGATCGGTGATGGCGGAGATGGCGATGCTTTTGGGATCGAGCTCGTTCTTCTGCACCAGATACAGAAGCAAATCCAACGGCCCTTCGAAAATGGGCAATTTGACTTCGTAGTCGGTCTCGATTTGAGGCTCGTCCATCAGGGCAAAACTAGCAGGAAATCCGGCTGGGATGACCGGATTTCCCGGGATTTAAGGGCGGTAAAACCCCATTATTCCACGGTGACGCTTTTGGCCAAATTACGCGGCATATCGACGTCGCAGCCGCGTTGGACGGCGACGTGGTAAGCCAAAAGCTGCAAGGGAACGACATTGAGGAGGGGGGTCAAATAGGGGAGGGTTTTGGGCACGCGGATGACATGGTCGGCCAGTCGTCCGAATTCCTGTTCGCTGTCGGTGATGACGAGAATGCGTCCTCCCCGGGCTTTCACTTCCTGCATATTGGAAATGACCTTGTCGAAAAGCGCGTCCCCGGGGGCGATGACCACGGTGGGCATGTTTTCGTCGATGAGGGCGATGGGCCCGTGCTTCATCTCCGCGGCGGGATAGCCTTCGGCGTGGATATAGGAGATTTCCTTCAGCTTGAGGGCGCCTTCGAGGGCGACGGGATAGTTGTAGCCTCGGCCCAGGTAAAGGAAGTTCGGGTTTTGGCAATAATCGGAGGCGATGCGGCGTATCTCTTCATTCAGCTTGAGGATTTCCTGCACTTGATCGGGGATTTTCTGTAAAGCCTGGCAAGCGCGCATGCCTTCGTCGGCGCTGAGCCTGCGCATGCGGCCGAGCAATAGGGCGATGAGGGTCAAGACCGTGACTTGCGAGGTAAAGGCCTTGGTGGAGGCCACCCCGATTTCGGGACCGGCATGCAAATAGACGCCGCCATTGGTTTCCCGGGCGATGCTGCTGCCCACCACATTGCATATCCCCAGCACGGTCGCGCCCTTGTGCTTGGCTTCGCGGAGAGCGGCGAGGGTATCGGCGGTTTCTCCCGACTGGGAAATGCAGAAGACGATGGTTTTCTCGCCGATGATAGGGTTGCGATAGCGGAATTCGCTGGCGTATTCGACTTCGACGGGTATGCCCGACAATTCCTCGATGATATACTCGCCGACCTTGCCGGCGTAAAAGGAGGTGCCGCAGGCCACGATGATGATGCGCTGTATCGAACGCAATTCGGGTTGCAACAGGTTTAAGCCTTGCAATTGCGCCGTGCCGGAATCCAGGAGCAGGCGACCGCGCAGGGAGTTGACGATGGACGCCGGTTGCTCGAAGATTTCCTTGAGCATGAAATGCTCGAAATTCCCTTTGGCGACCTGTTCGGCGGAAAAGTCGATGTTCTGGACTTCGCGGCGCACTTCGGCGCGCGCCTGGTTGGTGATGCGGTAAGTGCCGTTGATGGTCACCATGTCATTGTCGTCGAGGTAAATGACTTGCTGGGTATAGTCGACGATGGGGGACGGATCGGAGGCCAGGAAAAACTCGCCGTCGCCGACGCCCAGCACCAGGGGGCTGCCGCGCCGCGCGCCCACCAAAACCCCGGGTTCCAGCGAGCTGATGACGACGATGCCGAAGGCGCCTTCGAGATGCGCCAGGGCGTCGGCCACCGCTTTTTCCAAACTGTCCTGGTAATACTTCGCCACCAGGTGGACGATGACCTCGGTGTCGGTTTCGGATTTGAAAACCACGCCTTCTTCCTGCAAGGTCTTTTTGATGATGGCGTAATTCTCGATGATGCCGTTATGCACCACCGCGAAACGGCTGTCGGTCGAGGTATGGGGGTGGGCGTTTTGAACCGACGGGGCGCCATGGGTGGCCCAGCGGGTGTGGCCGATGCCGCAATGTCCCTGCAAGGGATGGGTCGCCACCTCCTTATCGAGTTCGCTCAGCTTGCCTTTGGCCTTGACCAATTCCAGTTTGCCGTGGTCTTGGATGCATAACCCCGAGCTGTCATAACCCCGGTACTCGAGGCGACGAAGGCCGTTCAGCAATAGGGTTTGGGCTTGGCGTTTGCCGGTATAGGCGACTATTCCGCACATGATGGACTTCCGGGTTGCGAGATCGAGTTTGGATTATAGGCATTCCGCGACCGCATCGCACAGCTTTTCAGCTTCGGGGCGGGTCGGGGCTTCGGCGATGATGCGGGCGATGGGCTCGGTATTGCTGGGGCGGACATGGACCCAGGCTTTGGGCCAGGAGAAGCGCAATCCATCGCTGCCGTCCAGGGTCGCATCGGAAAACCGGCGTTTTAAGGCCTCGCGTCCGGCTTGGAGCTTGGCGCCCGAGGCGGCGTGTTTGCGTTTTTCAATGTGGTAGCTGGGAATGGAAGCCACGATTTCGCTGACCTTGGCCGTTTTTTCCGCCAGCAATTGCAAGGTCATGGCCACGGCCAGAATGCCGTCGCGACCATAATGCAAATCCGGCAGGATGACTCCCCCATTGCCTTCCCCGCCGATGACGCTGCCATTGGCCTTCATCCGGACCGTGACGTTGATTTCCCCGACCTTGGCGCGCTCGCAGTTCACGCCGTATTTGGCGGCGATGTCCTCGCACATGCGCGAGGTGGATAAGTTCAAAGTCACCGGGCCGGGGGTATGGCTCAGGATCAATTCCGTGGCGAAAGCCAGGGTATACTCTTCGCCGATGGCGACGCCGTTCTCATCGACCATGGCGCAGCGGTCGGCGTCGGGGTCGGTGGCGAAGCCGACGTCGCAAGCGCGGGCCTTGACCGCCGCGGAGAGGCCGGCCAGGTTTTCCGGCGTCGGTTCGGGGTCATGCGGGAACATCCCGTCGGGTTTGACGTGAATGGCGTGGACCTCGCAACCCAGACGCGCCAGCAAGGCGGGAATGATGAGGCTGCCGGCGCCGTTGACGGCGTCATAGGCCACCTTGAAACCGCGCGAGCGGATGAGTTTTTCGTCGATGCAGGCGAGCTTCAACACGGCGTCGATATGGGCGCCATCGGCGCTTGCGCTTTGCGATACGCCCGCCACGCCGTCCCAGGCTTTCCACTGGAAATGGCCGCCGTCGACCAGGGCGAAGAGTTTTTCGACTTGGCCCTGATCGAGGAAAATACCTTCGGCCGTCAGGAATTTGAGGGCATTCCAGGCCACGGGATTATGCGAGGCGGTGATGATGATGCCGCCACCCGCTTTTTGATCGATGACCGCCATTTCGACCGTGGGGGTGCTGGCCATGCCCAGCATGACGGCTTCTGCTCCCGAAGCCTGGCAGGCCGCCGCGACCGCGCTTTCGATCATGGCTCCCGTCGGACGCGTGTCGCGGCCGATGACCACCCGGCGGGCTCCGGTCAATTGCACGAATGCATTCACATACTGGGCGATGAGGGCGGGATTGAAATCCGGGCCGACAATGCCGCGTATGCCCGATACCGAGCGCATTAAAACCGACATGGAATTCCCTTTCCGCGGGCGGGGTAACGGAGAATAGGATACGAAATTCGCCGGTTGGATTTCATCCCGCCGCCGCGGTGAGGGGTCAGAGCAGGACGGCTTCCAAATCGTATTCGGCGACGTCGGTGATTTTGACCCGGTAAAAGCCGCCGATTTCGATGTCGTGGGCGCCATGGATCAAGACCCGGCCGTCCACTTCCGGCGCGTCGCCCTGGGTCCTTCCCTCGAAATGATGATCGGCGCCCTCGGCCACCTTGTCGATAATGACCGTCATTTCCTTGCCGATGCGGCTTTCGTTTTCCTCGAAGGCGATGTGCTGCTGAAGCGACATCACCTTTTGCAACCGCTCCTCCATTTTTGAAGTCGGCACCTTTTCCCCCAGCCCAAAGGCATGGGTGCCTTCCTCGTCGCTATAAGTGAAGCCGCCCAAATGGCGGAAACGCGTCTCTTCGATGAAGTCGAGCAAGGTTTTAACGTCGTCTTCCTGCTCCCCGGGATAGCCGACCAGGACCGTGGTCCGTAAATCGAGAGCGGGAATCCCCTGGCGCAGGCGGCGGATGACGCCGCGTAAATCCTCGGCGGAATAATTGCGGCGCATGGCCTTGAGCATGCGGTCGCTGGCATGTTGCACGGGCATATCCAGGTAGTTGCAAACTCGGGATTCGCCGGCGATGACTTCCAATAAACCGTCGGTGATGAAGGCCGGATAGGCGTACATCAGGCGTATCCAGGGAATGCCGGTTTCCCGCAATAACAGCCGGATCAATTCCTCGAGATTCCCTTCGGCATTCTTTTCGCGCCCGAAAAAGGTGAGATCTTGCGCGATGAGGGTGACTTCTTTCACCCCCCAACTTTCCAATTGCTGCGCTTCGGAAATGATATCCGTCAGGCCTCGGGACTTCTGTTTGCCGCGCATGCCGGGTATGGCGCAGAAGCCGCAAACCCGGTTGCAGCCTTCGGCGATTTTCAGGTAGGCGTGATGCGGCTCTTCGCCCATGAGTTGTCTCGGCGCGGTACCGACCTTGCAATCGGACGGCAGGGAAGAATTGAGCCCCAGCCTTTCCACGATTTCCCCCGCCTTGTAGGTGCCTACGTAAAGGTCGACTTCGGGAATGTCCTTGAAGAGTTCGTCGCGGTAGCGCTGGGACAGGCAGCCGGCCACCACCACCTTTTCTCCCGCTTGTCTTCCTTCGAGGGCGCCCAGGATTTCCTGGATGCTTTCTTCCTTGGCCGCTTCGATGAAGCCGCATGTATTGATGACCGTGACTTGGGAGGCTTCGTCTTCGCCCGCCAGGGTAAAGCCGGCGCGTCCGAATTCACCCAGGATGTTTTCGCTGTCGACCTGGTTTTTGGAGCAACCCAAATTAACGACGCGGACCTTGCGGGCGGCATCCGGGAGAGAGGCGAGGGGAGCGGGTTGAAGCGGAGATTTTGCCATGGGATGGTAAAGATGCCTTCAATAGCAAAGCCGGTCCATGGGAACCGGCTTCGCGAGGTCAAAATGCTGGGGGGATTTGGGTTACCAATCGTCCAGTTTCAGGGTGGCGGTATCCGCCGGGGCTGAATTGCTGTTTTCATCGCCCCACCCGGAGGTGGAAGCGGGCGGAGGGGGTTCCGGCGTGGTCGGCGTCACGGAGGAGGGCTCGCTGGGGGTGGCCGGCTCGCTGGATTCCCAAGAAGAGGTACTGGGAGAAGTCGTTTCCGGCGGGGGCGAAGAATAATTGTCGCCATTGGTCGGAGTGGAGGGGATGTCCTCGGGCTCGCTTGGGGTGGGTACGGGGCTATAGGTCGAAGGCTCGCTCGGGCTGGAATAGGATGAAGCCGGGGAAGAATAACCGCCTGAGCTTCCCCCCTCATAGCCGGATCCGCCTTCGCGCATGCCGACATTGTCCATGGACTTTTTATCCACCCAAAAATCATAACCTAAGGATTTAACCGTGTTTTCGCCGAAACTGCGGGCATCACCCAAGGTCCGGAATGTGCCCACCCGGACCCGGTGATAAGTGCCGGAGAGATCGGCAGTGGGGTTTTCCACTTCGGCGACATAGGCGGGATAACCTTGGGCGGCGAGTTTTTCGACCAATTGGCTGGCCATGCGCCGGCTTTTAAAGACGGAAACCTGGACCACATAGCGGCCATCGCTGACGATCCCGGCGGGGGCAGCCCCGTTTGAGGAAAATCCCGACTTTTTGCCATGTCCCACTTGGGATAGGGCCGGCTCTTCGGTAATCATGGCTGAAGTGTCCGTCACCACGGGTTCGGCCGGTAAGGGCAATTCCTCGACCATGGCGGGAGGGGGCTCCTCCTTCTTACAGTCCAAAAAAACGACCGATGTCAAGGCCCCAATGGCCAGAGCCTTATATCCATTCAGGCGGTGATATGCCACGAGTGGCCCCTTTCCCTGTCGGATTTCCTTACAATTGGAGGTTTCCGAGATTAGCGAAATTATAGTTCGTTTGGTTTGCGGTCTCTATTTTTTGAAAATTCTACCCTAAATCAGCTTCCAATGCACGGGCAATCTCTAAAAGCAGAGAATTTAGACCCTTCTTGACATGGCCTACCCCGGCTTGGTACCTTATATGGCCAGTCCAATCAAGGGCTTACGCACGTAGGCCTCCCACCTGAACCCCCCTTGCACTGTGTGTCAAAACGGGGAAAAAATTTGGAAAAGAGGTGAATTCCAAACCATGACGGGTGTCATTGTTCGACCAGGTGAATCCTTTGAAAAAGCCCTACGCCGGTTTACCAAAACCTGTGAAAAATCGGGCATCTTATCGGATGTCAAAAAAAACCAACGCTACGAAAAACCTTCCGAGGAACGTAAGCGCAAGCGCAACGCCGCCGTCCGCAAATCCACGAAGGAGCGGATGGAGCAAAGTCAGTAAGCGAAATCATTCCGCTGCAAGCAGGCTCGCCTTCAAAGGCGGGCCTTTTGTTTTTATGGGCTGATTCCTGGAGCCGCCGCGGCCTTAAATCTCATTGATGAGAATGGGCTTGTTGTGATGCACCTTGGCGTCGAAGTAATTGAAGATGATGGCTTCGCAGCGCACCCCTCTCTCGATATTCACGATAAAGCGATCGACCGATTTGCGGGTGATGAAAAACCCCCGGCCATGGACGTCGAATATGCCTTGCGGCAATCCATTGTCATCGTGAGTGGTTTGCCGATCGAGCCAGTAAAGCACGGTGTTCTTATCGAGTTTGCCGCCTTGGTCGAGAATGGAGACGCCCAGCTTTTGTTCATCGGCGCAAACCGTGACCACGACGGCTTGGGATTCGGGCAAGGAAAAATCACGGACCCAATCCGATTTGCTGTCCCCTTTTTCATCGCGGGCCCCGTAAAACAACGCGTTGGTCATCAATTCCACCAGCGAGACGCGAAAGCGATGGTGCAGGTTGGAACCCTTGAAACCCTCGGAGATGGCCGTCGACACCTCGTCGATTTGCCCGGGAGCGGTCAGCCGGTAAACCTGGCTGGTGAAAGGCGCCAGCATATAGGGCTCGAGACCGAATATGGCGTTGTTGAGCAGGGAGTGCAGGATGTCGCGTATTTCTTTCAGATTGAGCGGCGCGCTCTTGGGAATGACATTGCCGATATTGTGGTCGCGGACCATGCGCATGTAGTCGTCGGGATTATAAGCCGTCATCAAGACGCGCTTGACCTTGGGATGGAGTTCCGAAACCTTTTGCAATAACTCGAAACCCGACATGCCGTGCATATTGATGTCGGAGAGGATCATGTCGACGGACTGGCTCTCCAGGATGGTCAACGCCGTCATCCCGTCGGGAGCGGTGATGGTTTCCCAGCCGAATATTTCCAAGGCGTCGGAAACCAAGGTCCGGATGGCGCTTTCATCGTCGACCACGAGGATGCGAAAGCGCTCCCCCCCCAGATTCAGGTTATCCTGGCCGTTATTTTGCAATTGTTTCATAAAATCCGTGAGATCACTATCCCGTCCCCGGCGATTGTACGGTTTTAAATCCGGGCTAAACAACCGAGGTAGCCTATTTTTTCGGAACAATTCCACCTAGGATTCTCAAAATGATATTCCGGATTTGCCGAATTTCCCTGCTGATGGTAGGTCACATGGTGGGATATGCCCTCGCCGGACTGCGCGGACACGCGGCCGCGAGGCGGTATTTACGGCGGGCTTTTATCGGGTGGGCGCATTTCGTTTTAAAAACATTTGACGTGAGGCTCCAAGTGACAGGGCGCGAAAACCTGCCCACCGGCGGCGAAAGGCCTTTGATCATTCTCGCCAATCACCAAAGCCAATTGGATATCCCCAGCCTGATAGCGGCGGTGGAGGGATTCGTCGGCTTCGTCGCCAAAAAAGAATTGGGGCGGGTGCCCATCCTCTCCTATTGGATGCGGCAAATCGGCTGCGTTTTCATCGACCGGGGCAATAAAAACGAGGCCCAGCGCAAATTGAACGAGACCGCGGCCCAGATGGGTGAGACTCCGCTAGTCGTTTTTCCCGAAGGCACGCGCAGCAAAACCGGCGATTTATTGCCCTTTAAGCCCGGTGGGGCGCGGTTGGCCGTGCTGGCCAAGGCTTTGGTCTTGCCGGTACGCATCGAGGGGACCCGCAATGCCTTCGAGGCCCGCGCCGGGCAATCCTCTCCGCATGAAGTTCGCCTCACCCTCTACCCGGTTTTGGACACGGCCGATCTTCCCGAAGACCGGAGCGCTCTCGACGCGGTTCGGGTTTATGTCGAGGAGTGTTGGCGGAAATGAACGAAGGAGGGGCGAAAGCCTCATCCCGCAGCCAATTGGAAAGGGCCCTCAGCAAGCGGGGTTTGTTTTCGAGGGGCCGGGCCGCCCAGGCCATTCAGGCGGGCGAGGTCAGTGTCAATGGCCGCATCCTGACCGATCCGCAAGCCTGGGTGGATTGGCGCAATGACGATATCCGCTGGCAAGGCAGGCCGGGGCACCCAGGCGGCTCCCTCTACCGTTATGGCGTGATGCATAAGCCCAAGGGCGTGGTGACCACGCGCGCCGATGAATTGGGGCGAAGTGAAACGGTATACGGGATTTTGCCGCCCGAGGCGAAGAGCCTGTGGCTGTTCCCGGTCGGGCGTTTGGACAAAGACAGCGAAGGTCTTTTGCTTTTCACCAATGACGGGCCCTGGGCCGATGCCCTGACCGGGCCCCAAAGCCGGACGGCCAAGGTTTACCGGGTAAAGCTCGCGACCCGCATCAGCGAATCCGATTTGATGGCGTTTCAAAAAGGCATGCCGCTGGACGGCAAGCCAACCCTGCCGTGCGAGGCCGAAATTCAAACGGGCTCATGGGTCGTGGTGCGGTTGAGGGAAGGTAAAAACCGGCAAATCCGCCGCATGTTCCATGCCTTGGGATATAGCGTCAAAAAATTAATCCGGGTCTCCATCGGTCCCTTGCGCCTCGAAGAGGATTTCACCGCCGGTTCCTTCCGCTGGTTGACCGAGGCGGAAGCCGCATCGCTTGGGAAAAGGACAGGCGTTAAATAAGCGCGGAGGCGAAAAGCGGCAGGGACGTTTCGTCGGCGCGGTAACTGCTGCGCACCAAGGGTCCGGCTACGCAAACCTTAATCCCTCGCCTCAAGGCATAATCGCGGTGCCCATCGAATTCATCCGGGCTTAAAAACCGGCTCACCGGGAGATGCTGTTTGGAGGGCGAGAGGTATTGCCCCAAGGTCAGGATGTCCACTTGCAGGGACGCGATGGTATCGATATGCCGATGCAATTCGTCCTCGGTCTCCCCGAGTCCCAGCATCAGGCTGGTCTTGGTCAAGAAGCCCTTTTGCTTGGCCCGAACCAGCACTGCCGTGGTATCGGCGATATTGCCGCGGCCCCGCACCGATTTTTGCAGCCGGGGAACGGTCTCGAAATTATGGTTGAGGATATCGGGTCCGGCGGACAGGATGGTATCGACCAAATCCATGCGACCCTGCATGTCCGGTATCAATACTTCCACGCGGCATTCCGGGGCGACGGCCTTGATGGTGGCTATGGTATCGGCCCAGACTTCCGCGCCTTGATCGGGCAAATCGTCCCGGGCCACCGAGGTCACGACCACATAGCGCAAACCCATGAGTTTGACCGATGCGGCCACGCGATCGGGTTCATCCCTATCGTATTGGCCGGGCTTACCCTTGGGGACATCGCAGAAGCGGCAACCCCGGGTACAGGTATTTCCCAAAATCATGAAGGTGGCGGTACCCTTGGCCCAACACTCCCCCAGGTTGGGACAACTGGCGCTTTCGCAGACGGTATGCAATTGGTGGCTGTCTACCGTGGCGCGAACCTGGGAATAAGCGGCTCCGCCCGGGATGCGGGCTTTGAGCCATGCCGGCTTACGCAAGGGAGCGGGCGGGGAGGTGGAAATAACCGGGGAGGTCGCCTGGGAAGCCATGGTGCAAAGATACCAATGCCTCCCCTTTTGGTATGTTAAGGACCATGAATCCTGCCTTTCTTCGCGCCGGCGCTGTTAGCGTCTTGTTTGTTGCTTGCCTTTTTTCCCCTTCAGCCGCCCAGGATTCTTCCCAAACCGGCGTGGTCGCCCAAAGGCTCGTCCCCAAGCTTAGCGGCGGCCTGCAAATGGGCTATGCCTTAGGGCAAAACGGCCAGGGTTGGCCCAAACCCTGGGTGGATCCGCTCACCAATCTCAACCGCGGCGGTTTTTACATCGATCAGGTGCGCTTGAATGCGGAATTGCCGTTGGATAGCAGCTTCGCCGCCTTCGCCAAATTCAATTTCATCAAATTGGATGTACCCGAAGTCTATGTGCGCAAAGAATGGAAACGGTGGATTTTCACCGCCGGCAAATTCCGTGGCGCCGGTTTGCATAGCGCCGTGAGCCAGGATGAGTTCGAAATACCCACCGTCCTTAAACCTTTTTATTCCCGCAACTGGCAAGCCCAGAGCCGTCGTTTCGATTCCCGCGATTTGGGGATACAGGTGGAAACCAGTCACTTCGGCGAGAAATTCAAGCACCGGCTATTCGCCCATAATGCGAATTTCCAAACCTTTCGCGGCGAAGAACCCTCCTACTATCAGGGTGAGGCGACCCAGGTTTTGGGGTTCGACTACGCTTGGGATTTGCAATTGCCCGATAGCAATGCCATTGGGGGGCATGTCGGCGCGCTCGCCGACCATGAATGGGACGAATTTCTCGGGCCGCATGACTTTTGGGAAGCGACCTATTGGTTCAAAGCCAATCCGTTGGTGTCGGGATCCTTTTATCATGAATTGCGCGGCGATTCCTGGCAATGGACCAGTGAAATGCTGCTGCGCGCCAACCGCCGTCTACGCAATGACGTCGATTCCTCGGCGAGCCAGGCCTGGGGAGTGATGACCCAATTCAGCAAGCGGCATTCGCCGCGCTACCAATCGGTGTGGCGCTATGAGTTTTACGACCCTTCCGACGGGTATTATCCCGATGACAATTTGCACTTGGTCACGGCGGGCCTGAATTATTGGCCCTCGCCTTTCCGATTGCCCCAAGTGAAATTCCTGGCCGAATACGTCCGGGTGATGGAGCAGGATTTCGTCAATACCGCCGGCAATGACATCCTCTACCTGCAAACCCAAATGACCTTTTAATGGCGCGTTAAGAGCCTAGGACATCGCCATAACCCTTGAGTCCGGCCGCATTCCAAGCGCGGTAAAGCCCGGATCCCAGCACGGGGACGGCTGAATCCGCGACCTTTTTTTTAGGCGGGGAGTAGAGACCTTTCCTTTCGAGATCGGCCATCAGTTTTCCCACCTCGGCGCTTTGCGAGCCGTAAATCAACCTTGGCTTAGGATTTTTCTCCCCCAAGACCTCCCAGGATTCCCGGGCGGAAACCAAGGCGAAAGAAAACGCTTTTTGCCTGGCGGCGTAAATGGCGGCGTGGAAACTTTTCCAGGCTCCTCGATTGGGCCGGCTTTCGGGCAAGCGCGGACAATGGGGCATGCCCGCGACCACCAGGCAGCCCGAACTGGAAAACCCGGGCTCATCGCCGTCCAGATTCCAGGCGCCATGCAGATTATCGTAGGGATTTCCGAAAAAGAGCGGATCGGTTTTGCGGTAGGGGGCGGGATGATGGCCGCGTCGGTAAAATCGGAAGGCGGTTTGCCTCAGGGCCGCATGTCCTTTGGGTTTGCCCTGCAAGTGTTCGCCCTTGGTTAAGTCATGATAATAACCGGGTTCCAATTGATTGGTTCCCCGGCCTTTCAGCTTACCTTGCCGCCGGGCGGATTTCGCCACGTTATCGGCGTGCGGAACGGTTGACCCAAGAGCGAGGAGTATCCGCTCTTGCTTAGGGTCCCAAATGCCGAGGGTGCATTGCAAATGCTCGTAGTCGACTCCCGCGACTTCAAGTTCACCGGCTTCCGTCCAAGAGGCGTTTTTGGACAGCGGCTTAGCCCCTCTCAAACCGAATAGGACAAGCCCCCGGTCTTGGAAGGGCAGGCCATAGGCTTGAAAGAGGGTGGAAAGGTTTTTGGAATCTAGGCGCAAGGATTTCTTGGGCATGGTCTTCCCAAACATAGCCGGTTTAAACGCCTCGGGAAGCCCCGGCCGCGACCCGGCTCCGGGGCTTTGGAATCCTACCCCTGCCGCCGAGCCCTTTCAATCAGTTTCCCCGCAAAGGACGAACCCTTCCTTGCAGGTCGCGAAAAGCCGAGGGATGATTGGGCGGACGGAAAAGCTTGGTCCGCCAAAAGACCGGCTTCGAATT
>Ga0164241_10000390_pt1 | contig 85595 bp, 81 predicted proteins | sample OricomyardsoilBY_FD_108780 | JGI IMG/M metagenome (GOLD analysis project Ga0164241, IMG submission 108780) | Backyard soil microbial communities from Emeryville, California, USA - Original compost - Back yard soil (BY) | ecosystem: Environmental > Terrestrial > Soil > Unclassified | place: USA... | reverse complement strand
GTCGTTGATCATGATGCGTCTCTATGAGCTGATATCTCACTCGTTACCACGTAATTCATCGAGCCCCCACGCCAGCCGTTCGCGCAGGATCTCGCGAGCCTTGAATATCCTGAACTTCACCGTTGACATGGTCAGCCCGGTGATCGTGACAATCTCCTGATAGGAGTGCCCTTCATACTCTCTCAGCACCAGCGCCTCCCGGTAGATCTCCGGAAGCCTGGCTATCTCGGCGGCCAGCTGCTCCTGCAGCGCCACGTCGCTCTCCGGGTCGTTCATATCCCGCCCGTAGCTCATCGTCTCGTCGAAACTTGCGTGATCCTTGGCGTCACGGCGGACGTTCAGGCAGAGATTGCGCGCGATGGTATGGACCCATCCGACGAAGTTCGTCCCCGGCTCGTAGCGCTCGCGATGGGTATGGACCCTGATGAAGATCTCCTGCAGCACGTCCTTCGCCGCATCGCGATCGCCTATCATCCTGAGGCAGTAGATAAACATCTGCCCTTTGTAGCGATCGTACAGAATGCGGAAGGCGTTATTATCCCCACGCTGGACCTGTCTCATCAGTTCATCGTCAGTGAGCTCTTTTTTTTGAGAGGAGCGCCGTATGAACACGTCCGATAGCGTCACGGGTTATGAGGGTATGATCGTGAGCCGGATTGCCGGTTGCGGCTATCGCAGGGCGCCTTGCGTCACGGCGCGGGAGAACGATGGAAGATGCTGCTTGTGAATGAACACGTCAAGCCGTTTTTTGTTAGTTCATCCGGGCCCGGCCCTCATTATTTCGGCTCCCCTTCAGAATCGGCCACAGGGGATGAAAAAAGGGGCTGCTCGGTATGTATGATCTTCTATACCATGAACAGATTTCAATCGGACCGATCGGCGCTCTACGTTCCGGAGGAGCTTTCCGCCGACCAGCATATCAGGCTTCCGGAGGAGGAGGCGCGGCATGTCCGGGCGCTCCGTCTGCGGGTCGGCGACCCGGTGCTGCTGCTGGATGGACGGGGAGGACGCATCGACGCGACAATCGAGCGGATAGAGCGTCATGACGTCTATGCGCATATCCGCCGCAGAGTATTGGACGAGGCGGATGGGAGGCCGTATATTGCCCTGGGAATCGGGCTCCTTTCCGATAAATCCCGGCTCGAGTGGGTCATCGAAAAAGGGGTCGAGCTGGGCGTGCGGGAGATCATTCCGCTCCAGACCGAGCGTTCGGAGGGGCGGCTGACGATCGAGCGTGCCATGCGCATTGCCATTGCAGCCCTCAAGCAGTCGCAGAACTCGTTGCTGCCGGCCATCACCGAGCCGGTCCCTCTGCGGAGGGTCCATGATCGGTTCCCGGAGTTCGGCAGAACGTTCATCTGTCACGAGAGCGCTCCGGCCGACAGTTCGCTGGCCCGTTTCCTCCTATCTTCCCCGCGCTCCGAACGGACGCTCCTGCTGGTCGGTCCGGAGGGAGGGTTCTCCGAGCAGGAGGTGGAGGGGGCGCGGGAACGATCGGCGCTGGTCGTCTCGCTTGGACCGGCACGGCTGCGTGCCGAGACCGCCGCGCTGGTGGGGCTTACTCTTCTGTCGCAATATGCCTGAGAACCGGCACCGTGATCGTGATGTTCGCCGATCGGCGCCCCCTCGCATGGCGATGCCGGGGGATCGGGGGGGACCCGGCCGCGTTGATCAAACCGTTATCCGAAACAAGCACTAGCATGGATGGTAATCTGCTTGAGGTAACCGACCTCACGAAATTTTTCCCGATCAGACAGGGGCTGCTCTCCAAGACCGTCGGCCATGTTAAGGCCGTCAACGGGGTCAACTTCTCGATCCGCCGGGGGGAGACGCTCGGCCTGGTCGGCGAGTCGGGATGCGGCAAGACCACCGTCGGACGGTCGATTCTCCGGCTTATCGAGCCGACCAAGGGCTCGGTGAAGTTCGAGGGGAAGGAAGTGACCACCATGGGGACGCGGGAGATGCGGACGCTGCGGCGCGAGATGCAGATCATCTTCCAGGACCCCTATTCCTCGCTCAATCCCCGCATCACGGTGGGGGGAATGCTGAGCGAGATCATAAAGTTTCATGGGCTCAGGAAGACCGAGGCCGATATTCAGAAGCGCGTGCAGGAGCTTCTCGATATCGTCGGGCTCCGTCCCGAATATGCCCGCCGCTACCCGCACGAGTTCTCCGGCGGCCAGCGCCAGCGCATCGGTATCGCCCGTGCCCTGTCGGTCGAGCCGAAGTTCATCGTCTGCGACGAGCCGGTCTCGGCGCTCGACGTCTCGATCCAGTCGCAGGTGATCAACCTGCTCGAGGATCTGCAGCGGGAGTTCAGCCTGACCTACCTCTTCATCGCGCACGATCTGTCGGTGGTGGAGCATATCTCCGATCGCGTCGCGGTGATGTATCTGGGAGAGATCGTCGAGATCGCCGACGCCAAGGAGCTCTACGCCAACCCGAAGCACCCCTACACGCAGGCGCTGCTGTCGGCCGTTCCGATTCCCGATCCGCGGCGCAAGCGGGAGCGCATCGTTCTGGCCGGTGACGTGCCGAGCCCGGCGAACGTCCCCCCGGGATGCTACTTCCATCCGCGCTGCCCGAAGGTGATGCCGGAGTGCAAGGTGGTCCATCCGGTGCTCGGGAACGATGGAACCGGGCATATGACGCGCTGCCTTCTCTATCCGGAGAGCGTGCCATCGACTGTCGCGGTATCGCTTCCTTCAACGCAATCGCGGGCGGGGGCATGAGCGGCACCTCGCCACAGTTCGGCCGGTGGTGCTGGATGCTCCTTCCTGCAATGATCCTTCTGCCGTTCGCGATCCTTCCGGCTGCGGCGCAGCAGAGCGATCCGCCCCCCCCGGGAAGGCCCGTACTCCACGAGCTCGATCGCGGTGACGCCCATCGTGGGCCCCTGCGCGAGCTCTCCGGCGTGCCGACCGCCGACTCGCTGGCGACGAAGCTGGCGGTTGATCCCGATACGGTAGTGATCAGCCCCGGCGCCCGTGACTACCTCGAGCCGAACGCTCCGAATCCTTTCGGCGACCCCCGGTCCGAGACCGAGATCGCCTACTCCCTTGCCGAGGAATCGCCCGTGGAACTGCGGATCTACGACTTCTTCTACAACGAGGTGGCGACGCTGGTCGATGGCGTGGTGCAGCCGGCCGGGCGCCATGTCGTACCGTTCGATCCGCCGGCCACCATGCCGAGCGGGATGTATTTCTACGAGCTCAGGACCTCCCGGTACCGGGAACTCCGGCGGATGATCTACGTCAAGTAGGGGATCGCCCGGGTGCCGGCTCGGGATGCCTTACGACCAGGTAGCCATGCCGGTGCTCCAAACCCGAACGAAGGAGATTTGCCATGCATCCACCACGCAGACGCTCGGTTTGTCGTACCATCCTCGGCCTCCTTATCCTCCCCTGTCACGCTGCATTCTCCCAGACCCCGCCGTCGGCTCCTCTATCCGAGGGGGCAGGGAGTTCTGGCTTGTGTTCCAGAAAAACTTCCGGGACTTTATGGCCGGCGTCCGGCTGCGCCACGGAGAGGGCCGAGGCCCATTGATGTGACGCTGGGTCGTGGGGAGGTCTGCCAGATGATCGCCGCGTTCGATCCGTCGAATCTCTGCGATCGTGCCGGGACATCGATCGAGGCGGATAAGCCGGTGGGGGTATTCAGCGGCCATAACTGCGCATATGTCACCGATCCCGCGATCAAGGCGTGTAATTTGCTGGTGGAAGCAGATGCCTCCCACGACCAGATGGGGAACCGAGCACTATGTGGGGATGCTGGCGAGCCGGTCCAGCGCCGTGGTGGGTGTTCCAGCGGCAGAAGACGAAACCCCTGTTCATGAAAATGGCACCCTCATGGCGACGCTCGCCGCCGGTGAGTTCTGCGAAAAGAAGGATCAGCGGGGGGCGCTGGCGATCGCATCCGACCGTCCAGTGCCTGTGGCGCAGTAGGCCACGGGGTTCGGCAATGGCGATGACATCGGCGGCCCGATGATGCTTGTGGTGACACCTGTGTCGCAATATGCAACGTCGTATCGCTTTGCTACCGCCATGCAGGGTTCGTGGCATAACTTCGTGAACGTCACGGCTCCCACCGCGCGGCTCGAGGGACTTCTGCTCGACGGCCGGCCGGTGGATCGCTCGCGCTTCGCGCCGATCGGCGACGGAAGCTGGTCGTGCGGGATGATAGAAGTGGGATATGGAGCGCGCGTCATCGCCGGGACGGCTCGGTTCGGCATCCATACCTATGGCTTCGGCTATGACAAGAATGTCTACGATGCCTATGGCAGTGCCTGCGGCCATATGGTCGACCGAACAGATAACAAGGAAGCGCCACGGGCCCGGCATCTGCCCGAGAGCGATATGAATACCCCGATCGTAGCGGAAAGAGAAGAGGAATGCGCATACATTCGATCCCCCGTACGGAACGCCGAGAGCCATTTTCTCGAGGAGCCTCGATGAACCCGACCCGATACTGCATACTTGTCCTGCTTCTGCTGGCGGCCGTCTCTTCCGCGTTCGCCCAGGATCTTCCCCGTCCCACCGTGCTCTCCCGGAGGACCGATTTCACGACCGAGGGTCGGGAGTTCTGGCTTGTGTTCCAGAAGAACTTCCGGGACTTCATGGTCGATGACAAGACGCAGGCGCAGCGTCCGGCCGATCCGCTGCAGCTCGAGCTGTTCATCACCTCCAGCTCCACCGCCCATGGCTATGTGGAGATCCGCGGCCTCCGCTTCCGGAAGGATTTCACGGTGCAGGCCGGGAAGGTGATCAATATCCCGATCGACACGGCGGCGCAGGTGCGCTCCAGCGAGAAGATCGAGGATCTCGCCGTCCATATCGTCGCCGATCAGCCGATCGCCGTCTATGGCCTGAACCGCCGCTTCCAGACCACCGATACCTACCTGGCGCATCCGGTGAACGTCCTGGGGCAGAGCTACCGCGCGATGGGGTTCCGCTGGCTGCAGAACGATCTGCTGTCGCAGATGGCCGTGATCGCCACCGACGACAACACTACCGTTACCATTACGCCGACGGTCAAGACGGCCAAGGGACGTCCCGCCAAGCAGCCGTTCGAGGTGATCCTCAACCGTGGGGATGTCTACCAGGTGATGCCCCGCTACGACCCGAACACGCCGTCGGATCTGACCGGATCGCTGATCGAGGCCGATAAGCCGGTGGCGGTCTTCAGCGGCCATAACTGCGCCTATGTTCCCGATCCGAGCGTCAAGGCGTGCAACCTTCTCGTCGAGCAGCTTCCGGCGCTCCGGTCGTGGGGACGCCAGTTCTTCGTCGGAACGCTCGCCGGACGCTCCAGCGCGCTGCTGCGTGTGCTGGCCGACAAGGACAGCACCCATGTGTTCGAGAACAACCGTCTTGTGGCGACGCTCCGCGCCGGGGAGTTCTATGAGAACAAGTCGCAGACCCAGCATACGATGATCACCAGCGACCAGCCGGTGCTGGTGGCGCAGTTCTCCAAGGGGTTCGACAACGGCGATAACGTCGGCGATCCGATGATGATCGTCGTGGCCCCCACCGAGCAGTTCCTGTCGGCCTATCGCTTCGCCACGCCGGTGCGCGGCTCCTGGCATCACTATATCAACCTGATCGTTCCGACCCGCACGCTCGACTCGATCAGGCTCGACGGCGAGCCGATCGATCGCCGGCAGTTCAAGCCGTTCGGCCTCAGTCTCTTCTCGATCGCGCAGGTCGAGGTCCCCTACGGCACCCATGTGATCGCCAACTCCGAGCCGTTCGGTCTCTACAGCTATGGCTTCGGCTTCGACGACGCGGCCTACGATGCGTACGGCAACGGTGGCGGTCAGTCGATGGAGCAGGTGATCCAGTATCCCGACACGATCCCACCGATGCTCACCGCGCAGTACGTCCGCGTGCGCGGCACCGAGGGGGTGATCAACGTCGTGGCGCGCGACGACCAGCTCAACGATAAGGGGCTGGAACAGATCACCGTTGTGGACAACGAAAACGTGAACGTCAATATGTCGCGCTTCGAGCCGGGCGTGCCGCAGGTGCCGATCACGCTGACGCCGCTGGCCCCCCGGCAGAACGCCTATGCCCGGTTCCGTCTGCGCGACAAGGCGGGGAACACAAGCTCCTTTACCATCTGCGCCAAGTTCGATGAACAGGGGGATTCGCTCAAGGTGACCGTGCTGAGCGGCGACGAGTCGTGCGATTTCTCGAACGATGTGCTCTTCGGCGCCTTCGTCAAGTATTCGGTGATGGACAACAATGTGGAGATCGAGGCCGGTTCCGATCCGCTGGGCAACCCGGTGCCGCTGAAGGGAAACCACGGCGTCCCGGTCTGGGGATTCGGAACGTTCGTCGAGCGCCCCTATAACGCCGACCTGCTGCTGACCGCCCGCGCCTCGTTCGATATCTGGACCGGCGATGCCTATGGCTACTGGCCCGATTCGGCCGGCCCGATCGCCGACGACGGAACGCGCATCGTCGAGGAGTTCCAGCTCCATCGCCTGAGCGTGCTGCTGACGCTCTCACCGGGGGTGCAGTACTACTTCGCGCGGCGCCGGGCGTACCTCTTCGGCCTCGCCAACATCTCGCTTCCGCTCTATATCTCGGAGAAGTATACCCGCACGGTGCTCTCGCCGGGGAATTACGTCTATCCGAACGGAACCGGCCAGCAGACCGAGTACGACGGGAGCGGCCCTGCCGGGTTCCCGGTGGTGATCACCCCGGAGGCGGGGATCGGCGCGTCGGTGGAGATCGAGGGGGGATGGCGCGCGTTCCTGGAGCTGGGAGGGGGCTATTCGCTGAACTCGATCTCGCCGGGCCGCGACTGGAACGTCAGCTACCTCTTCGCCCGCGGAGGTGCCAAGATCAGGTTCTGATGCTTCGCGTCACCTCGACTGTTTGTGCCGGCCCTGCTTCCAGATGGGAAGCGGGGCCGCGCTGTATATTCAGGGGTGGTGAAGAAATGATCGCGCGGGTAAACATTTCCCCCTGCCATATGTTATGGTTGTGGACGCTGAGCCGCCCGGATTACCTCTGATAACAAACCCTGGATGATATATGATGATGTCGCCGTTCATGCGCCGGATCCTCCACGTCTGTCTGGTGCTTCTCTCGCTCTCAATGCTTGCCGGCTGCGAGGAGGAGCCGGTTCTCGCTCCGTCCCAATCGTTATCCTTTTGGCCGATGAGCGGCCGCGCCGGTACCGAGGTCGTCATTCAGGGGAATGACCTCACACCCTTACCGGAGGATCTCACCGTCCGTTTCGGGACGGTTCCCGCCACTGTTCTCTCGGCCGGTCCGTCGTGGATCGCCGTCCGTGTTCCCGATGGACTATCGCCAGGGAAGGTTCCGGTCTCGGTCAATCTTCTCACTGCCGCCGACAGTTTTATGATCAAGACGCCGCTGCCGCCGCCGGAACATATAAGGTTTGCACCGTCGAGCGGTCCCATCGGGGCGCGCGTCGTGATAATGGGGGGGGAGTTCGGCTGGTCGGCAGGGGATGTCACCGTGCGGTTCGGCGAAGTGATCGCCCCGGTGATCAGCATCAGGGCGGAAGAGGTTGTTGTGCGCGTCCCCGAGGGAATCCCGCTGGAGAATGTCCCTGTTTCGGTCGAGATGGGGGGAGCGACCACGACCGCCGCCGATAGCTTCCTCGTGGCGGTGTTCAACCCGACGCAAGTGATGGTGGAGTTCTCAAGCGTGGCGGTGATGACCGAGTACTCGCGATATCTGCGCCTGCCGGGCCAGCCGGAGGAGAATTGGTCATCGACAGGCCCTGGGGTGGATACCTATATGCTGATGCTGTTCAAGGCCATGGTGGATGGATGCAATGGGGAGACGCGAGGCGATACGATCCGGTTCTGCCACCGTTCCTCCATAGCCTCTTCCGCGGTCAACAGCCTGGTCACGGCGAGCGGGACGATCATTGTTGATACGGCGCGGAAGGTGCTGAGCAGCATGACATATACGTACGAGGAGAATAGTCAGGAAGAAAACACCCACGAAGGGAGATCGGTTTCCTGGGATGCTCATGATCTGCCCTACAGGGCATATAGCGACGGCACCGTTGTCGTGGAGCTTCGTGGTGCCGATATACCGGGCCATTTCCTGAACTATACCACCGATAGATCGGAACGATTCGATGATACTATCACGCACACAGGATCGAGATATCTCGTCACCTCGTTGCTCCCCTGTCCCGACAGCGCATACGTCCGGATCACGCTGAAGCCGTAACTTCCTCATGTGCCGAATGGCATGAAATTGCCGAGGGCTGGAGGAAATACTGTTGCTATGATCGGTCATAAAACGATTCGCATGCTTGCCGGGCTTCTGCTGTTTGCCGGAGCCATTCACGCGCAGCCGCGCGGTGAGAACCCTCCCGTGCAGAAGGAATATTCGGCCGGGATCGCCGGGGTCTGCGACAGGTGCCGCGCGCAGGATGAGCTGAAGGGACGTTGGCTTCTCTTCTCGGTCGGGCAGTGGGGCTACAGCTACGACAGCCTTCTGGCCGATCTGGATCGCTGGAGAATGAGCCCGTACGTGCGGGTCGATTCGGTGGGGAGCAGCGTGCAGGGGAGGGGGATCTGGGAGCTGACTATCACCTCGCCCTTCTCCGGGGAGGCACCCCGCCGCACGGTCTTCATCCACGCCCGCACCCATCCGGGGGAGGTGCAGGCGTTCTATGCCACGCGCGAGATGATCCGCCAACTGATCGCTGAGGGGGATTTCGCCAGAACGCTTCGCGATGGGCTGACCTTCCATATCATCCCGATGTACAATCCCGATGGGGTCGAGCTTGAGCTGGGGCGCCAGAACGCCCACAACATCGATCTGGAACGGAACTGGGACACCGATCCTCCCGAGCCGGAGGTGGCGACGCTGCGGCGCAGGTTTCAGGAGCTGATGGGCACGTCCGAGCCGATCGAGATCGCTCTGAACATGCATTCGGCCAGCGACTGCAAACGCTATTTCGTCTATCACGACCAGGCCGGAACCTCGAGGGAGTTCGCCACCCGCCAGCGCGAGTTCATCAGCGGTGTGCGGGAGTTCTTCCCGGATGGCATCGAGCCCTGGAACTACGATGTCCGCTGGACCGAATCGCGTCCCACCAATTTCCCGGAGAGCTGGTGGTGGAACAACCATGGCAAGAATGTGATGGCGCTCACCTACGAGGATATGAACTGCGCGCGCGCCGGAGCCTACGATACCACCGCCAACGCCATACTTCATGGGATCGCCCGCTATCTGAAGCTCGACCAGATGAGCGGCGTCACCGCTGTGGCTAATCCTCCGCGAGGGGTCCAGATCCTCGGCAACGTCCCGAACCCCGTGCGGACGTACACATCGATCCGTTATACGCTTCCCTCCTCGGCGCCGGTGCGGCTTGCCATCTATAACGTGGTCGGGGAGAAGATCGCCACACTGGTCGATGAATGGCAGACCGGAGGAGCACATGATGTACCGTGGCAGACCCATGGCGCCCCTCCCGGCCTCTATCTCTACACGCTCTCGGCCGGCACGGTCTCGCTCACCGGCACGCTGACCGTGGTGCGGTAGCGCCATGGCGGCAATCGGCCCGCTGTGGCGACCAGAGGGCGGGTACGTATTCGATCGGCACGCCGCGCAAACCGATCGTTGACCGGGCGATCGTCACGGCGGGGCTTTCGGCCTGCGCTTGTACATAAGTGGACCATCGCTCGTCTGTCCGGTATCGGCGGCTGCGTGTCGTGGGCTGATATGTGAATGGGACGGTGATCCGTGGCGTCGTTCCCATCCTGCCCGGCTTCATCATCATCAATGCCAACGCCCGGCCGTCCGTCGGATTGACTCATGTTGTGCCCACAAGCACGGGGGAGATACCCCGGACAATGGAATATCCGGCTGCCCCGGATCCATGCTGAGCCTGTGATGCTCCGGGTCGCTTCCGGCATAGCATGGAACCCGTTCGATCATCAGGAGGGATCGTGGATAAAAATGAACTGCAACGAGTTTGCCCGGCGAGACCGGCCGGTGAAGATATGCGCGAGATTGGTCGGCGGGCTCCGCGTCTATTCCGGATGACTCAGAGAGCGTGAGGACATCGTTATCGTGATCCTCGTTTGATGAGGGGAAGGACCGGGGCGCTCTAGTGCTCCAGGCCGCCGGCCACCCGTTCGCGCAGCAGCTCGGTGAAGGCGCGCACCGCCGATGCATCGGTATACGGCGGGGTGGGAACCGGCTCGTTGAAGGTGACGACCACAGTCACGTTCGGCAGTTTCAGCAGCTGCCAGCCATGCGATGTAAAGGAGGGGGCCGGGTCGAACCAGTAGACGAGCGTTTTATTGGATGGGGTGATGGGGATGTCGCCGATATGGGTATAGCGTATCGTCAGCGGCTGCACGGTGAAGCCCGATGCGCACATCGCGCTGAAGAGAAATGGCTTGAAGCTCCCGACGCCCTCTCCCGACGTGGTTCCCCCTTCCGGGAACAGGGCGATCCGTATCCCCTGCCGGGCCCGTTCGACGATGCCGGAGGAGGAGGAGATCGCCGAGCGGATCGAGCTCCGGTCGATGAAAACGGTGCCGGCCAGCCGCGCGAACAGGCCGATCAGCGGCCAGTCCTTTACATCGTGCCGCGATACAAATACTCCGCCGACCGCGCTTCCCGCCACAAGGATATCGGTATAGCCGACATGGTTGGCAACGAATATCCTGGCCTGCTCGCTGCGGCGCCCCTGATAGCGTATCCGCAGCCCGATGATCGAGCCCATCAGCCAGCAGAATGGGGGGGTGAGCGCCATCACCACGCGATAGCGCACGACGCTTCCGCCGATGCCCGCCGCCGTGATGATCACCGTGAGCAGCGGCAGCAGCAGCAGCACCGCGACGATAAGGCATATGAGGCGGAGAACGGCGCGGGCCGTACTTTGCGGAATCTTCTCGGTAGAGTTCATTCTTCGATATCGGCCGTGATGAGGGAATGCCGGAAGATACAGCGTCGCGGTCGAGCCGGACAATGCCGGCGGCCGATACAGGCCGCCGTGCGGGCCACATCCACGATTATGCGAAAACTGATACACGCGGAGATTCTCGAACAGCGCATCACCAATGATCAGGCGCTCGCCGCCAAACGCCATCCGGTCGTGGGAGTGCTCGAGGATATCCGCTCGCTCTATAACGTCGGCTCCTGCTTTCGCACCGCCGATGCCATGTTCCTCAGAAAGCTGATGCTGAGCGGCTATACCCCGACTCCGCCACGCAAGGAGATCAGCAAAACCGCGCTCGGGGCCACCGAGTCGGTCCCGTGGGAGCATCGCCGCGATCCGGTCGAGGCGGCGCTGGCGCTCAGGGAGGAGGGGTATCATCTCTATGCTCTTGAGATCACCGATAGCAGCCTGAAGCTCGACGAGCTCGACGGGATCGATTTCCCGGTGGCGTTCGTGGCCGGCAACGAAATCGCCGGAGTGGGCGCCGGGACGCTGGCGCACTGCGATGGGGCGATCGAGATACCGATGTACGGAGTGAAGCACTCGCTCAACGTCGCCGTGGCGTTCGGGATAGCAAGCTGGGAGCTGGTGAGGCTGGCGCGGCGCAGGGAAGGGCCCTGATCGCCCAGGGCCCCGCGTATCTCGTCAACCTTCGGATTCACTGAACTCGCCATGGACCATCGAGACGAGCTTGCCGGCAAATCCCATAACATCCTTGCCGGCCGCCTTGTTCTCCTCGCTCGCCATGGCGGCCTTGAAGGCATCCTTGTCGGCGAAATGCATCTCGGCGATCAGGTAATAGGGCGCCTCGCCGCCGAAGGCGCGAAGGTTCCGGCTTACGACAAGCTTCTCGAGTCCCGGCACCTTTTTCATCAGCGGTGCGTGAATCTCATCGTAATGCTTGTCGAATTCCTCGACGTTGTCGGGCTTGGTGAAGAGGGCGATCAGTTTGTACATCGTAGGTTGTTACGGTTATCTCATGAATATGCGGCCGCATGCCGGCCGGATGGCGGGGCGAATATAACGAACGGCGCCGGGTTCCTCCCGCCATGCCTGCCCCACCGGAGTTTCAGAACTCGCGGCACCGGCGCCGTTAATGTTCCGGTATCGGTGCGGCAAGCCCAGGCGTTCGTCATAAAGCGTATCGTGGGAGGGAACCGGGGGCCCTCCGGAAATGCAACCGTATGTTGGGGTGGCTGGCAATAATGGTTCTCTTCCTTTAGATTTGCCGGCCACTTCGCAGAAGATTCGCTTGCCGCATGTGCCTATCGAGCGTTGACAAGCTCCCGCGGCAGCCAGCTCGCGGCTAATCTCGTCAGAGGAGACCGATTCCGTGACTTATTCCGCCATCTCGATGCGAACGGGCGATCGCGCATCCCAGCTACGTCTGTACATAGCCAACCCATTTCCCGATATGCACGCCATGCAGGAGCTTCTGCTCGGCGGGGTCATTCCCGAGCTGCGGCTGATCTGCCGCGCCCGTGGGGGGGATCTGACGGCGATCGATCTGCGCCAAGTCGTGTCGGGGGGAGAGCCGGTCGGGGGCGTCGATCATCTGTTCGATGAGATGAGCGGGCAGCGCTCGTTCTTCCTCGGATTTATCGGCTCCCGCCATGACTGGATTCCCGGCCCCCACGATCCCTCCGGTTCGGAGGTGCAGCGGCGCTATCCTTGGCTTCGTCAGGGAGCATCGTCGCGAAGCAGCATCACCGAGCTCGAAGTGCTCGAGCGTGTGCTCGACAACCCGCTGATGGCGGGGAAGTCGCTCGTCTATATCGCCCCCTCGTCGAGTCAGGATGCGGCGGAGACGGGGGACCGGGACCGCCTGGATGCTCTGGTTGACAAAGCCCGTGGTGCCGCGGCGCGCGAGGCCATGCCCGATATGGATGGGCTCAGGGACCAGGTCCGCGCCGATCTGCTGGAGGTGATCGACCGTCTGTTCCCCCCCCGGAATGCCATCTCCCCGCTCGAGTCGGAGCGTCGTGCCCAGGAGGCCTTCGCCCGGACGCGGCGGCGGGCGTATGTCGAGGCGCCGGGAACGCTGCGGCGGCTGGATGAGCATGCCGAGTCGGAGGAGCTTCCGCTGGTGGTCACCGGCGGGCCGGGCGCCGGTAAAAGCGCGCTGCTTGCCTACTGGGCCGATCGCTACCGCCGCGAGCATCCCGATGCGTTCGTGATCACCCATTACATCGGCGCCACATCGTCGGGGGGGGATCATCGGGCGCTGCTGCGCCGGATCATGGCCGAGATCAAGGACCGCTACGATCTCGACGAGGCTGTTCCGATAAGTGCCGAGGAGATCGACAGTGCCCTTCCGTTCTGGCTGGGGCATGTCCAGCGCGAGAAGCTGATCCTGGTGATCGATGCGCTCAACCAGCTCGACACCGAGGGGATCACGCTCGACTGGCTTCCCGAATATATCCAGCCCCGCGTGCGGCTGGTCGTATCGGCGGCCGATGGCGCGGTGCAGGAGACGCTGCACAGGCGCGGCTGGGGGGAGCTCCAGGTGGAGCCTCTGACGCTGGACGAGCGGAAGGAAGTTGTGCGGCGCTATCTCGGGGACTTCACCGGGAAGTTCAGCAGTGAGCAGCTCCGGCGGGTCTCGGGCGATTCCACCAGCGCGAACCCTCTGTTCCTTCGCACCCGGCTCGAAGAGCTCAGGATGTTCGAGTCATCCGATCGGCTGAACGAGCGGATCGACCATTATCTGGCGGCGCGCGATCTGAACGATCTGTTCCAGCGCGTGCTGCAGCGGCTCGAGGATGAGCATGGGGAGGCAGTGGTGCGCGACGTGATGACGCTGGTCTGGGGGTCGCGCCGCGGGCTCACTGACGAGGAGCTTGCCGGCATCACCGGCGCCGATGCCGAGGCGCTCGCCTCGCTTATCGGCGCGCTTGAGTACCATCTGATGCGGCGCGAGGGGCTGCTGGCGTTCTTCCACGATCATCTGCGCCAGGCCGTCGAGAATCGCTATATCGAGCATGCGGGGGACGCGGTGGAGGGGCTGCATCTGCGGATCGCGCGCTATTTCAGCGGAAGGCCAATCGCTGGCCGCCGCGTCGAGGAGGAGCCATGGCAGCTGCAGCACGCTCACGCCTGGCCCGAGCTGAAGGAGTGTCTGGCCGATATCACGATATTCCGGAGCCTCTGCGGCGACAGCACCCTCTATCAGCTTATGGGGTACTGGCTGGCGATCGGTGATCGGTACGATATGGAGGAGGCATACCGGCAGAGCCTGGCGCTGTACGAGGCCGGCCACGGCGATGATGGTGATCTCCCCGCGCTCCTCGACGACCTCGGCCGGTTCTTCTCCGAGTGCGGCCATTACGATGAGGCCGAGCGGCTCTGCCGGCGATCGCTGGCGATCCGGGAGCAGGCGTTGGGGAGCATGCATATCGATATGAGCGATACGCTCGATACGCTTGCCGAGCTCCTGTATTATACCGGACGCATGGAGGAGGCGGTCTTCTTCTGTCGGCGCGCGCTGGCGATCCGCGAGCAGGCCTTCGGTGAAGATAGCCCAGAGATCGCACGGACTCTCTCGAATCTGGGGGTCTATCTTCAGGGGAACCAGAACTTCGACGAGGCGGAGAGCGTGATGCAGCGGGCGCTGGCATTGATCGAGCGCCAGAGCGGGACCACTCCCCGGGAGCTGGCGATGATCCTGAACAACCTCGGAGCGTTGCGCATCGCCACCAAGCGGTACGAGGCCGCGCTCCCGTACTCCCAGCGGGCACGCCAGCTCAACGAGAGAATGCTCGGCGCGGAGCATCCCGAGATCGCTGTGAACCTGGCGAACATCGCTTTTATTCTGCAGGCGCAGAAGGATTTCGAGACATCGAGCCAGGTGCTGCATCAGGCGCTCGCCATCGGTGAAAAGGTGCTCGGGCCTGAGCACCCGCAGCTTGCGGTGATGTGGACGAACCTTGGGTGCATAGGCCGCGATACCGGAGCGCTGGACGATGCCGAGCGATTCTTTCGCCGGGCACTGTTGATCCGCCAGCATACGCTCGGCTCGGATAACCTGGAGACGATCTACAGCATGCTGCGGCTTGGAGCCATCCTGAAGCGCAAGGGAAATTACGCGGAGGCGTACCAGCTCTACAGCTCGGCTCTGGTGGTACAGGAACGGATCTGCGGGACGGATGATCCGGTGACTATTCGGCTGTATAAAGGGCTGGAGGAGCTGAAGGGGTGGATGGAAGTGTCGGACGGGGTGGCGCCGGGGAGATAAACAGTTGCGGCCGGCGGATGTGAGGCGCGCCGACCGCAAGTGATTCCATCGAGTGGTGGAGATAACTCCAGGGGAGTGGAAACGCACTAGCCGAGGTCAAGTCTCAAGGTCACCAAGATCCCCCTGGATAAGGGTGACGACCCCTATCTTCTCGGTTGTCGCGGCAATCGTTGTTGCTGCCTGGTAGCAGGTATACATCACCTGGGCGACATTGCCGCTGCTCATGTTGTTTGCCGTCGTCTCGCAGATCAGGTCAAGCTGCGATACCTCCGGCATAATGCAGGGGGTGCTGTAACACAGAGGCTTCACGGTGTAGTATGCCGTGTCCGAGTCCGATAGATTCCTCAGCACGATGTAGGGACGCCTGCCATCGATGCATGAGTCGTAGACGCGTGAGAAGCCCGACTGTTCGGTCACGATGATCTGCTTGTGCAGCGCACCGTAGAAGGAGACCGTAACAATGGCGTGGAAATGCGGGGGGATGCTGAACGTCACGGGAGCGGGCGCCGGCCCTACCCCCACATGATGGGGGCCGCCGTGTGGATTATGGTCGTGATCGTGATTGTGTCCGTTATCATGATTATGACCGTGCCCGTGAGTCTGACTCTGATTCATATTCGTCCTCCAGAACAGATAGTGAGGGATTCAATCGGGATTGCTGTCCAGCGCAGTGCTATCGGCACCGATGCCGGTAATGACATGGTGATCATATGAAGCTCTGCCTGGACGATCGCACTCCATGAAGCGGCAATATGCCATTCCATCGGATACGATGGGCGTCCCCACAGGATATCCGAATGTGCAAGAGAGATTTTTGGGGGGACATATTCGGCGCTCTTTTCTCTCTGCGTCGAAGGATTCCATGAGCTATCCGTCCGTCTTCATAGGCAAGATGGGGAGAAGGGGACCGAGTGTAGGTACCTAAAAAGTACCTAGGTCATCAGTCGATCCGATGCTCTTCCCCTCAGGATCGCCGGCGTACCTCTCCAGTGGCTCATCGGCCGCAAGCAACATGGTGACTATGGATCAATCGGACGACAGATCGGAAGGGAGCGTGGGGGTGAGCCGCCGGCTTGTGATGGCGCGCGATGCCCGGCAGAAATTGACGCTGATCAGGGAGTTCCTCGCCGACCGGGGGAAGAGCGATCAGCATACGGCCATCATGCTGGCAACCGAGGGGTATGAGCTGGCCGTGCGCGAGCGCGATCATATCGCCACCGCCGAGGTGCTCCATGCACGTGGTATGCTCTATCTGGGGCTCTCCAGGCACGATGCCGCCATACAGGATCTCCGCGAAGCCCATGATCTGTACGCCGATCTGAGGATGGCTCCCGAACGGGGGACGCTCGCCATAGCGGCCGGGGATGCGCACCAGGCCTCGGGCGATCTGCGGGGAGCGCTCTCGTGGTATACGATGGCGCTGGAGATCGGCGCCCAGCCGGAGCTGCGGGAGCTGCGCGCCCGCGCACTAGAAGCGCTCGGCGATCTGCGGACCAGCCTGGGCGATTACCCGCGCTCGCTGGAGCATTATCTGGAATCGCTGGCGATCCATGAGGCGCTCGGGGATCACGATGGAACCGGGGCGGTGCTCTCGGCCATCGGCGTTGTGTACGGTCTGACGGGGGATTATGCGGCGGCGTTCGATTATTTCACCCGGAGCGTCGAGGAGTTCCGCAGCTCGGGGAACCGATATCAGGAGGTGAGGGGGCTCACCAACCTCGGAAGCATCCATTACTCGCGTGGCGAACTGGAGGAGGCGCTGCGCAACGCGCTGACCGCCATGACGATCTACGAGGCGCTCGGGGATACCCCGAATATGGGGCGGGTATCGGTGACAATCGGCAATATCCATGAAAAGAAAGGGGAGCTCGACGTCGCTCTGGAGTTCCAGATGCGCGCCTACGCACTGCTCGACGAGACCTCCGACGATGTGCTGCGGGTCTCGATCCTGCTGAACATCGGCAGGCTGCATGGACTGATGGATGTGCACGAGGATGCGCTCTTCGTGTTCGATCAGGCCCTCCGTATCGCGCGCGCCATCGATGAGCCCCGCCTGCAGTATCAACTGCACGAGGCGCTGGCGCTGGAGCATGAGCGGCTGGGGCAGCCCGCCAGGGCGCTGGAGCACTACAAACGCTATATCGGAATCAAGGAGGAGCTCGCCGGGCGGGAGAAGCAGAAGGCGATCGCCGAGCTTCAGGTCCGGTTCGATATGGAGAAAGCTGAGCGCGAGCGGGAGATCTACAGGCTCCGGGCCACGCAGCTTGAATCGGATATGCGGCTGAAACAGAACGAGCTGGCGGCGATGGCGCTCAACCTGGTCCAGAAGAAGGAGCTGCTCGATGCGCTGCAGTCGCAGCTCAAAGGGCTCCGCAACGGCCACAAGGACCCCGCCGGAGGGGTGGCCGTGGAGAATATCATGCGGGAGATCGACAGAAGCAGAAGCGCCGATGGAGACTGGAAGATGTTCGAGCAGCAGCTCGATAATCTCCATCAGGATTTTATCCGCACCCTCTCCGAACGCTATCCGACGCTCACTCCGACCGAGCTGAAGATCTGCTCGCTCACGCGCATCAACCTATTGACCAAGGATATCGCCAATATCCTGTTCACATCCATCAGAACGATCCATGCGCACAAGTACAACATCCGCAAGAAGCTCGCGCTGGCCTCGAGCACAAGCCTGACCACGTTCCTGGCCGCTCTCTGATCGCGCTGGCTGCGCGGTAAAAGCTCCTCATATCATCGATCGTCGGAGAGCACGGCCTCCATGCGTCCGTCCCGTCGCGGGCCCGGAAGCGTTCCATCCCCACGAATCAGTACATTCTCCGGAGAAGCCATGAGCACAGCAATCACCATCGACGATGTTATCGACCGGCTGCAGGGGCTCGTCACCGATGCGATCGCCGCGGGGGACCGCATGGGATATTTCGCGGCGCTCTATCTGCGTGTGACGCTCGCCGTGCGCGAGGGGATTGCCGCGAACCGCTTCGACGACGGGCCCCGCATGGAGCATCTCGATGTCCTCTTCGCCAACCGCTATCTGGCCGCCCATGATCAGTACCGCTCGGGCGAGATGCCGAGCCGCGCGTGGCTGCAAGCCTTCCGGGCGACGACCGATCCCGATCATATCGTCCTGCAGAACCTGCTGATCGGAATGAATGCCCATATCAATCTCGACCTCGGCATCGCCTCGGCGCGCACCGCTCCCGGATCGGAGCTGGCCGGGCTGGAGGGGGATTTCAACAGGATCAACGATATCCTCGGGGCGTTGACACCGACCGTGGAGCGGCAGATCGACGACGGCTCGAAGGATATCGCCGCGCTCTCCGCCCTGGCGCCCCATGCGGAGCTGCATCTGGTCGGGCAGATGATGACCGAGGCGCGCCGCGAGGCCTGGGCGTTTGCCGGGGAGCTTGCGACGCTCGATCCGATGGCGCAGATTCCGGTGATGGCGCGCAGAGACGATGAGACGGTGGCGCTCGGCGCGGTGGTGCTGCATGAGGGACTGCTCACCGGCATTATCAGGAAGCGGGAGTCGCAGGACGTGGCCCGGAACATCCAGCTGCTCGCCAGCGGTGAGTTCGGAGCGAGCCCCTCGATTCCCCCGGCCATGCCCCCCGGGGTCGCGGGGATACCTCCGGCCGTATGATGCCGTGGCATCCCCGGTTGCACGCTGAACCCCATAAAAAAACTGCCGGGCCCCACAGCCCGGCAGTTCTCCATACCATCATTCACTTCATACCATTCAACCTTACCTCTTTTTCGACACAATCTTTGTGCCATCACTAAAGTTCATCGTCAGTTTATTTCCGGCGATCGAGTAGGTGATCGCATCGGTGGCCCCTACCTCGATCTCGCCGCATGTGTCATCGGTGGCCCTGATCGCCATGGTTGAGCCGTTGGTCGTATAGACGAAGTCGGTGCCGCACCCCTGGGTTCCGTTGGTCACCCTGTGCTTCATCATCACGCCGCCGAACGTGAACGTCATCTGGGTCCCGCCGGTCGGGCCATTGCCATCCACCGTCTCCACATCCCATGTCCCCATCAGCGACTGCACGGCGGCGCTGACCTTCTTCATGACGAGCGTCCCCTGGCTGTTGGTCAGCGTCATGGTCTCCCCGGTGATCGAGTAGTTGATCGTATCCTTGTCGCCGGGCGACGTCTCATTGCATTCATCGGAGACCACGGTGATGATCAGCTTGCTGCCGGACGTCGTGTACGTATAGCGCGATGTGCAGTCGTCGTAGCCCTGGTTGAGGACCACCTGGTTCTGCGTGAAGTTCCAGATCGCGTCGAGCATCGTGGCGTCGGTGCCATTGGCCGAGACGAGCTGCCACATGCCGGTCATCGGCGTGCTTGCCGGGGCCACGGGATCATCCTTGCAGGCCGACAGGAACAGAAGCGCCGTGAATGCCAGCGGCGCGATATAGCGGGCGAATCGTTTGGAAGCCATCGAAACATTCTCCTTGATTGTCTATGCGTGTTGATTGAATTGTGCGCTTCTTCGGAAGGAGCCGCATCGGCCGGCCATCTGCCGCCGTGCCGCATCCTGTGCCACAAATGTATCGGCCCGGACGGATGAGATGCTTCATACGAACGGGTGACCACGACGGGTGAATTTTCGGGTATGAGCTCATCCCAGGCCGGGGTGAGCTACGGCGATGGTGGCCGGAAACACGCCGATGGCGGGCCGGTGCTGAGGCGCATGCACGGTAGTGTCCCAGCTTGATTGTCACGTGCTGCTACGCTGGTCCGGAGTTGAACTCCGGACCACCATTCCGCCACACTGAGACGCTGCCGCATACGCAGGGAGCGTCAGCGTGATGGGGAAATGTGGTAGATTGGGGAATTATCGCATCCCAATAACCGTAAAACGCAATCAGGAATCATGGGTAGAGCATTTGAGTTCAGGCGGGCCCGCAAGGAGAAGCGGTGGGACAAGATGGCGAAGGCCTTCACCAAGATCGGCCGGGAAATTTCGATGTCGGTGAAGCAGGGTGGTCCCGATCCTGCGACGAATCCCCGTCTTCGGATGGCGATCCAGAACGGCAAGGGGCTGAATATGCCCAAGGACAAGCTCGAGGCCGCCATCAAGCGCGCTTCGTCGAAGGAAGAGGGAGATTTTCAGGAGATCACCTACGAAGGATACGGTCCGCACGGCATCGCGATCCTCGTCGAGTGCGCCAGCGACAACACCACGCGCACCGTTTCGAATATGCGCATGTACTTCTCGCGCTCCGGCGGCACGCTCGGCACCTCCGGCTCGCTCGACTTCATGTTCGAGCGGAAAGGGGTCTTCAAGATCGCGGCCGAGGGGGTGAACCTCGAGGAACTGGAGCTGGAGCTGATCGACTACGGCGCCGAGGATATCTTCACCGAGGATGAAGAGATCTACATCTACACGCAGTTCGGAGACTTCGGCGCGATGCAGAAGGCGCTCGAGGAGCGCGGCGTGAACATCCTCAGCTCGGAGCTGCAGCGTCTGCCGAATAACACCACCGAGCTTTCCGGCGAGCAGGAGGAGGCCGTCCTCAGCCTGATCGAAAAGATCGAGGACGACGACGACGTGCAGGCTGTGTACCACAATATGAAGTGATCGGCTGACGATCACGTCGCGATGGCCCCGGGCCGGGACGATAGCCAGACGGCCACGGAAGAATGCTCTTCCGTGGCCGTCTGCGTTATGGCCCGCAACGATGCCGGGCCTTCATTTCCGGGTGCTGGCGTCCGATGGTTTCTTCTCTGCCGGCGATGGCTTCCGGGGCTCGCCCTGACGCGACGCGACCGCGTGGGCCGTGTCGGCACGCTGCGGCGCAACCGCAACGTTGATGTTCACCCTGGCCGGGCGATCTCCCTTCCGTATCCCCGATGATCCCGCGAAGCCGGGCTCCTGAATCGTCTCCACCTCGGCGCGCGTCAATCCCGATCGCGCTATCCAGTCGTGAACCTCCGGGGCATCCATCGCGGCGACCGTCGCATACTGATAGCGGGCGTTGATCCGCTCGGCCGCGTCCCGTCCGGCCGACTGCTCCACCAGATAGCCGACGGCGCAGATCGTCCCCTCGCGATCGATGAAACAGGGGAGCGTCAGCTCCGGATGATCGTAGTTGCGGGGATAGATGGCGCGAAGCCGGTACTCGTGCAGGCGGTCGAGGTTCCGTGCGCGCTCGGCGCGCAGCTCCCCGGGCCATGCCGTCACATCCCGCCGGCGCAGCAGCTCCTCGATCGCCGTCAGCCGTCGCGTGACCTGCAGATCCTGATCCACCCCGTTCCCCGGCATGATGGGATAAATGCGGTTGAACCCTCCGTCGCCGATCACCCGGTCGACGGCATCCGTCGCGAAGCTCTCCGCGCCGTGACCGGACGTATACGAAATGCCGGCGAGCATCATCAGCGCGGCTGCGGCCGCCGTAAGCAGCGTTGGATAGTTCATCGTTGATCTCCGGTTGTTGAGTGTTGGTTGATGCTGGGGGATGCCGGCGCGATCGCCACGGACTTTGTGCTGTCGGCGGGGGCGGTGCGCCGCCGGAACGTCGTATCGCTGAACGTTGCCATCGCGATCTGAGCATTGATGCTGCTGGGAGCGTTGAAACGTCCGTCGCGCACTCCCATCTCCGGCCGTTGTATCGCCTCCACCTCGGCCCGCGTCAGTCCCGATCGCGCTATCCAGTTGTAGATATCCGGATCATTCATCGCGGCGACCGTCGCGTACTGATAGCGGGCGTTGATCCGCTCGGCTGCGGCTCGTCCCGCCGACATCTCGATAAGATATCCCACCGCGCAGATCGCCCCGTTGCGATCGATGAAGCAGGGAAGAAGGCGATCGGGATGGTCGTAGTTGCGGGGATAGATGGCGCGGAGCCGGTACTCGTGCAGGCGGTCGAGGTTCCGTGCGCGTTCGGCGCGAAGCCCCAGCGGCCAACTCTGCACGTTGCGCTGGCGCAGCAGCAGCTCGAGCCGCGCGAGCGAGCGGGTGATCTGGACATCGTGGTCGATACCGTTTCCCGGCACGACCGGATAGACACGATTGAACCCTCCATCGCCGATCATCGCGTCGATGGGATCGGCGGCGCCGTTCGGCGCCGTGCCTGCATCGGCGCGGGGAGCCGGAGAGGAGAGCACGATAAGGGATATCGCGATGTATACCGCCGGCAGCAGCTTCATTGCAGTTCCTCGTTCGATCTGTTGCTCGGCTATGGTCGGCCGACGCGGCCATTCGGGGAGCCCATGATCTCCCATGGTCACTCTAGCGACGCTGGAGCTGCGGTGGTGTAACGAGGCGGAGGCAATCGATCGATGGTATCGTCCGGCGCGCTATCGCGTCGGCTGCTATTCCTCGACATGCTTCTGCTGGATCGACCAGCTCATGAAGGTCGACAGGCCGAGCGCCAGGATGCCGACGAGCCTGAAGATCTTCGGGGCGATCTCGATGGTGCCGAGCACCGTCATCAGTCCGGCGATGCCGGGGAGGATCGTCCAGTAGAGCAGCCCGTGGCTCTTGCGCCAGCGTTGTTCCCGCCGGGAGAAGCCCTTGCGCGCGTGGCTGATCGTCATGATAAACCCGATCACCGGGATCAGGATGGCGATCCCCAGAAGGACAAGGTGAAAGGTGCTGATCTGTTCCATGGGGTTATCGGTTGTCGGTCGTCTGTTCGCTGTACAGTTCCGCGATCCGTTCGCGAAGCCGGCTTTTCGAGACCACGCGCTGGCGCTGGCTTCCGCGCGCCAGCTCCGCGCCGTTGGCGGTGCGTGCCGTGATCTCGCATGTGATCGTGCGTCCCTCCACTCCGGTCACCCGCGCGGTGATCTCCACCACCGCCCCGACCGGCGCCGAGGCCGTATGCTCCAGCGACACGAAGGAGCCGACGGCGTCCTCGTCGCGATCGAGAAACCCCAGGATCGCCTGGCGCGCCGCGTATTCGCCATGCTCGACGATCGCGAACGTCGCGTAGACCGGATGGATCGTACAGTCGAAGAAGCGTGCGGTCATCTCCCGTGTGACGCGGAGCCGCATCGAGAAGGCATGGTCTGGAGGTATCGGTTGCACGGGGATGAATCTACGAAAGAGTGCCGAACCGTCGCTTCCGCGCCGGAAAACAGGGGTGCGGAGATTCTCCCCCCGAATGCTGGGCCGGAGTTGAACTCCGGTCCAGCGAATCAGTACGCGACAATCAACGCGAGACACCACCGAAAACAGGGGTGCGGAGATTCTCCCCCGCACATTTCCTATCTTCCTGGCTTCCTCGAACTCCTGGACACAAGCGTTATGAAGAATCTATCGCAGGGCGGGCCGGTCTATCCCTTCGTTGCCATCATCGGGCAGGAGGAGATGAAGCGGGCGCTGATACTGGCGGCCATCGATACGGCGATCGGCGGGGTGATGATCATGGGGCATCGTGGCACCGGCAAGTCTACCACGGTGCGCGCGCTGGCGGCGACGATGCCCCGCATCAAGGCCGTTGCCGACTGCCCGTTCCACTGCCTTGCCACGGCGACGGCCGGGCTCTGCGAGCGATGCGTCGACCCGGAGCGCACCCATCTCATAACCGGCATGATCGACGTGCCGATGGTGGAGCTTCCGCTGGGGGCCACCGAGGATCGGGTCACCGGGACCATCGACATCGAGCATGCGCTGGTCCATGGGCAGAAGCGCTTCGAGCCGGGACTGCTTGCGCGCGCCAACCGCGGCTTCCTCTACATCGACGAGGTAAATCTGCTGGAGGATCATCTTGTGGATCTGCTGCTGGATGTGGCCGCAAGCGGGTTCAATATCGTGGAGCGCGAGGGGATCTCGGTGCGCCATCCGGCGCGCTTCGCGCTGGTCGGCAGCGGCAACCCGGAGGAGGGGGAGCTGCGGCCGCAGCTGCTGGATCGTTTCGGGCTGCATGCGTCGGTCGAGACCGAGTACGATGTGCCGCGCCGCGTGGAGATCATCAAGCGCCGGCTGAGGTTCGATGACAATCCGTTCGCGTTCATCAGCGAGTGGGAGCCGGAGACCGAGAAGCTGCGCAAGCGGATCGCCTCGGCGCAGAAGCTCGCCCCGAATGTCCGGCTCGACGATCCGCAGCTTGCGCTGATCGCGACGCTCTCGGCCGAGCTTGGGATCGACGGCCATCGCGGCGAGCTTGTGATCGCACGGGCCGCGCGCGCCAACGCCGCGTTCGACGGGCGCCGCGGCGTGACCGCCGACGATATCCGGAGCGTTGCCCCGCTGGCTCTGCGACACAGGCTGCGCAAGGATCCGCTGGAGATGAGCGATCCGGGGCTCCGGATCGTCGCGCTGCTGGACAGGCTGATCCCATCCCGGGGCGCCCAGTGATTACGCCACACAACCACAGGCATCGCCAGTGATCGATCTCACGTTCCCCCTCTCGGCGTTCCTCGGATACGGCGCGGCGCGGCGCGCTCTGCTCTGCACGCTGGTCGATCCCACGCTTCGCGGCGTCCTTCTGTCGGGAGGGATCGGTACCGGCAAGACGGCGCTGATGCGGAGCTTCGGCGGGTTCGTGCGTCGCCATGTCGATCCCGCATCCCCCTTCATTCAGGTGCCCGTGGGGGTGGGGGACGACCGGCTGATCGGCGGGATCGATCTGGATGCCACGCTCGCCGGCGGAGCCCGTCGTTCCCGGCGCGGCCTTATCGCCGAGGCGAACGGCGGATTCCTGTTCGCCGACGATCTTCCGCTGCTCGATGATCTGGCGCTCGGCGCGATAGCCGGGGCGCTGGAGGGGGAGTCGATCATCTGCGAGCGCGAGGGGATAAGCAGCTGCGAGCCCTCCCGGTTCGTCCTGCTTGCCACCATGGTCCCCTCGGAGCGTTCCATGCCGGAGTGGGCCGCCGACAAGGTCGGATTCCTGATCGGCTCCGACATGCGCGCCGACGCCGATGCGGTGCATGCGCTGATCGCGCGCCTCGACGCATTCTCCCGAGCGCCCGCCAGCTTCGATGATGGATATCGCGAGCGGGAGGAGATGCTTGCCCGGCAGGTTGCCCAGGCGCGTCTGCTCCATCCGCTGATCGTGCCGGGGACGATGGTGCTGACCGAGATCGCCGAGTGGGCGCTGAAGCTGAACGTGCCGGGGAACCGCGCCGACATCTTCGCGGCCAAGGCCGCCCGCGCGCATGCGGCCCTGCGCGGCGTTCGCATGATCGAGGAGGCCGATCTGAAGTTCGCCATCGCCACGGTGCTAGCTCCGCGCGCCTCGAACGTCCCGGAGGAGTCGCCGAGCAGCCAGAGTCCCGAGAAGTCGCCGGTTCCTCCGTCGCCCGATGATGGGGAGCAGGAGCGTCAGGGGGAGCGGCAGAGCGCCGGGGAGGATCAGGAGGGTGGCGAGGCCCGGGAGGAGGAAGAGAGCGGGGGGGAAGGCCGGGAAGGGGATCGGGGGGATGAGAGAGTCTATGACGCGATCGATTTCAACGCGCCGCTGCCGGAGCTTGCGGAGTTCTTCGCCGAATCCCGGCGGAGCACCGTCGCCGGGGGGAGAGGGAGCGCCGAGCAGTGGCGGCGGGGACGGCATACGCGGTCGGTGCAGCGCCAGCATACCGGGCGTACGATCGCCATCGGGGCCACGCTCCGCGCCGCGGCCATCCACCAGAAGGATCGTCCGGCCGATGACGCGCGCCGTATCGTGGTTCGCCGGGATGATCTGCGCGTCAAGAAGTTCCGCGAGCGCGCCGGCACCCTCTTCATCTTCTGCGTCGATGCATCGGGGTCGATGGCGATGAACCGCATGCGTGAGGCAAAGGGAGCCGTCACCAGGCTTCTGCAGGAGGCGTATATCCATCGCGACTCGGTGGCGCTGGTGGCGTTCCGTGGCGCCGACTCCGAGCTGCTGCTTCCTCCCACCAGCTCCGTCGAGCGTGCGAAGCGATCGCTCGATATCCTTCCGACCGGCGGCGGTACCCCTCTCGCCTCGGCGCTGGCGAAGGTCTATGCCCTGTCGATGGCGGCGCGGCGCAAGGGGCTCGACCAGACGCTGGTGGTGCTGCTGACCGACGGCCGGGCCAATGTGCCGATCGCCGAGAGCCCGGCCGGGATGATCATGGAGGTCCGCCGCCGCCATGTGCGGCAGGAGCTGGAGGGGCTTACCGCGTCGTTCCGTCGCGAGGGAATCAGGGCGCTGGTGGTGGACACCAAACAGACGTACGGTGCGCGCTCGGAGGCGGTGCGACTCGCCGAAATGCTCGGCGCGCGATATTATTTTCTTCCGAGGATCGAGGCCGATACGCTGGCAAATGTCGTCAGGGAAATTGCCCGGCGGTAGCTCCGGGCCGGCATTGCGGAGCGGGCTGAAAAGTTTTTTTCGCTCCCGCTACAATATCGCGCTACACAGTTGCGTCAGCCCATCTGTACCGCGCGTCTCGATAAGCTCTGCGTTATCATCGGATAATGAGTCGTAAAAAAATCATCAAACAGAGCTTGCGTACGGGACTCGAATAATGTATGTTTGTAGTGCACTTCGCGGTGCTATTGACTGGTAAATTCAGAACTTTGATATAGACGATTTGATTGCCTCTTCGCTGCATAAACCAGCAAGGGTTATATCAGGAAAGCCTCTCTATGATGGTCTTACACGTATGGGGACAGTGTAGGGTTGTCAGGACTTCTCTCTCATATATACTCCTTTCGTTGTGGTGGTGAAACAAAAGAGGTAGGGGAATGCCCCTTAACGTGTGGTGACGTTGAGGGGCATCTCATTTTCCAGTCGTCTCGTTCCGCATGCGCCGCAGACGTATCGTGCAGGCACCGCAATGACAACCTCCCGCAGTTCCTCTTCTCCTTCCGATCTCGAACAACGCAGGCTTCGTACGGCGGAAATCGCCCGGCGGCTTCGACGTTTCATCGGCCAGCGCAGCCGCTTCGGCCGGGGCTCGAGCTTTATCGAAACCCTCGTCGCAACGATCCTTTCGCAGAATACTTCCGATGTCAACAGCACGCGCGCATATACCGAGCTTCGCTCCGTCTATCCCACGTGGTACGATGTCGCCAACGCTCCGCATCATGAGCTGGCGCGTGTGATCCGCAGCGGCGGCCTGGCCGATCAGAAGGCGCGCACGATCCTCGGTGTGCTCAACCAGATCCATGAGCTGCATGGTGATTTCGAGCCGCCGCATCTCGACCGGACGTCGGATGACGAGCTGCTGCGGGAGCTGACATCGATGCGGGGAGTGGGGGTGAAGACCGCCGCGTGCGTGCTGATGTTCTCGCTCGGGCGCGATGTCTGCGCCGTCGACACACATATTCACCGTATCGCCAATCGTCTCGGGATCGTCCATACATCCAACGCCGATAAGACATTCCATGATCTCCGCCCTCTGGTTCCGGCGGGAAAAGGACGGGAGTTCCATGTCGATCTGATCCGCTTCGGACGGCAGATCTGCAAGGCACAGCGGCCTCATTGCTTCGAATGCCCCCTGTACGACCTCTGTGCATGGGAGCCAAAGGAGGAGTTCGCGCGGGCGGGCATTCCCGGTCCTCCGCCGGTCAGCGGCGATGTTCTGCTGCTCGATGTGCTGCCGGAGCGCGAGGCCGGCGGGGCAGGATCGGGGCGGGGAAGTCGGCTGAAAGGAAGCGTCACAAAAGGGGAACATCGCCGGTGAACCCTACCTGCTATATTGCGCCGATGCATACCTCGATTCCACTCTCCCGGCTTGCCGGATACCCTCAGTTCCTCTCCCAGAACTCCCCCGACGACGGGGTGCTGCTGAACGATCCGCTCGATCGTCTGGCGACGCTTCCCCCGCTCGATCGGTATACCGCGGCGCATCGCGCATCGCTCGTCGCCGCGCTGACGGAAGATCTTGCACGATGGGGAGCACCCCCGCAGGCGCTCGACGCCGCGCGGATGCTCGCCGAAGAGAATGCCTACGCGGTGGTCACAGGACAGCAGGCGGGAGTGGCGGGAGGCCCTCTCTACACGCTCTACAAGGCGATCGGGACGGTGCACGCGGCCGATGCGCTCGCGGCTCTCCATCCCGGCCATCGCTTTGTGCCGGTGTTCTGGATCGAGGCCGACGATCATGACTTCGACGAGGTGAGCGCGCTTACCATACTCGACAGGTCGGGAGCTCCGGCAACGCTGCGCTACGACGACGGCGAGAAGCGCCCGCTCCATATCGGCGATCGCGCCGTCAGCGCCGAGGGGCTCGACGCGCTCGAGAGCGGGCTGCGCGAGCTGCTGCAGCCGACCGATTTCACCGACGCCGCGCTGGCGATACTGCGGGAGGCGTACGGAGAGCCGGGAGGAAATCTCGCCGATGGATTCGCGCGGATGCTCTATGCCGCGCTCGGCGATACGCCGCTGGTGCTTCTCTGTTCCCGCAACCGGGAGCTGAAGCGTCTCGCGGCCGACGTTATCGCATGCGAGGCTGCCGATCCTCTTCCGCTGTTCAACGCGGTGAGCGGTCGCGGCGCGCTTCTTCAGGGGCGTGGCCTCCCGACCCCGATCGCGCCGAAGGAAGGATCGCTCTTTCTGACATATGACGGAGAGCGCCGGTCGCTCGATCTGCGCGATGGCCGCTATGCCGTGCGGGGCACCGACATCACGATGAGCTTTGCCGAGGCCGAGGAGATGGCGCGCACCGAGCCGGAGCGCTTCTCGCCGAAGGTCTCGCTTCGTCCGCTGGTGCAGGATGCCATCCTCCCCACGGCGCTCTATCTGGGAGGCCCCAGCGAGGTCGCCTATCTCAACCAGCTCCGCGACGCCTATCCTCTGTTCGGTCTGCACCCCTCGTCGGTCGCGCCGCGTCCCTTCGTTCTGCTTCTGGAGGGGAAGGTGGCGCGCGCGGTGGAGCGCGCCGGGATAGCGCTCGACGTGCTTCTCGATGTCGGGTTCGACGCGGCGGGGATGCTGGTGGACAAGGATACGGCAGAGGAGCTGGAGCTGGCGCGTGCCCGCGCGCTGGAGGGGCTGCGGGCCGCCTTCAGGGAGCTGGAGCCGATCACCAGGCGGATCGATCCCACGCTGGAAAAGGCGCTGGGCTCGGCCGAGGCAGGAGCAGGAAAGAGCACCGATGACCTTGTGAAGAGGCTCGGCGCGGCGCTCAAGAAAAAACAGCAGACCGATATCGACCGTCTCAACGGCGCGCGCGCCATGGTGATGCCGGGAGGGGAGTTGCAGGAGCGGACGATCACCATGCTCTACTTCATCAACAAGTACGGGGTCGAGAAATTCCGCGCGGCGCTCGATGCGATTGCCATCGCCCCCGGCGAGCTGCAGGTGATCGAAATCTGAGGCGCGCGGTGGCCCGGAAAAAGCAGAAGGGATATATCGTCATGCGATATATCCCTTCGTTCGTTTCTACCAATAGTCTGATTGATAAGCCCGCGATGGAGGGCCATCGGATTGCCCCCGCCCTTTCAACCTGCACGCGGGCACCGAGAGAATCTTCGCGCCACCATCCCTGCGCCATGTATGAAAGAACTCTGATGGGCTATCGTTCGCATCCGGTTCTTCGGCGGGGCATCGCGTTACGCGTGGCCTGCAGCTCGATGGAACGATTCCTCGATCAGCTCCTTGTTGATCATCGCCCCGGCCAGTCCGCCCGCCGCCACCGCGCCCGCTACCGAGCGGAGCATCGTCGTGTTGTCGCCCGCCGCATAGACTCCGCTGACAGTGGTGCGCTTGAAATCATCCACCACGATATAGCCCGGCTCATCGATCGCGCAGCCCAGCTGCTCCGGGATCGCGCAGTGCTGCACAAACGGGGTCCGCGCAAACAGTGTGGTCATCGGATGGCGGCTTTCATCGTCGAGCAGGAGATTCACTATCTGTCCGTTCTCGTGCTCGAGCTGACGCAGCCTGGGCTCCACGATGGGTATGGCGTGCAGCTCGAGGGCCGAGCGCTGTTCGTCGGTGAGCGTCGACGGGCCATCGGTGAAGAGCGTCAGGCGGTTCGTCCAGTTGCTGATAAGCCTGGCGAACTCGAACCCCATATCGCCGTTCCCCACCACGCCGATCGTCGTATCGCGCACCTCGTAGCCGTGGCAGTAGGGGCAATGCGCCACGGAGATCCCCCAGCACTCGGCGAAGCCCGGAATATCGGGCATCAGATCGGTCACCCCGGTCGCGAAGAGCAGCTTTCTTCCGGCGTAGCGATCTCCCGCCTCCGTGGTGACCTCGAATCGATCCTCCAGTTTGGATGCGGCACTCGCCCTGCCGTCGATCAGGCGCACGGTGGGATAGCCCAGCACCTGCTCCCTGGCCTTTGCCGCGATCGCCCCCGGCGCCTCGCCATCCTGGGTGATGAAGTTATGTGAATGGGGAGCCTGCCTGTTGCACGGCAGGCCGCTGTCGATGATCAGCACCGACCGCAGGGCGCGCCCGAGCGCCATCGCCGCCGAGAGTCCCGCGTAGCTTCCGCCGATGATGATGACGTCGGCGACGCCATGCTCCACTGATGCCATGATATGCTGGTCCTGGTTCGGTATACGCTGCGGACGATCCTTCTACTCCGGCTGGAACTTCTCGACTTCCTCGAGCACCGCCGCGACGATCTCATCCTCCCTGATCCTGCGCACCACCTCTCCCTTGCGATAGAGGATGCCGACTCCCTTGCCGGCGGCGATGCCGATATCCGCCTCCGACGCCTCGCCGGGGCCATTGACCACGCAGCCGAGCAGCGCGATCTTCACCGGCTTCTTCACCCCCTGCAGCGCCCCTTCCAGCTCGCGCGTCACCTTGAACAGATCGATCTCCAGACGCCCGCAGGTGGGGCAGGCGATGATCTCCACGCCGCGCGATGCAAGGCCCAGCGAGCGAAGGATCTCCTTGCCGACCTCGACCTCGCGCTCCGGCTCATCGGTAAGGGAGACGCGGATCGTGTCGCCGATCCCCTCGGCCAGAAGCGTTCCGATGCCGACGGACGATTTGATGGTCCCCACGCGGGTCGTCCCCGCCTCGGTGACGCCGAGATGCAGCGGATAATCGGTCCGCTCGGCGATCAGACGATACGCCTCGATCATCAGGCGAACGTCGGTGGACTTCACCGAGATGATCATGTTGCTGAAGCCGAACTCCTCGCCGATCTCCGCGTGGCGCATGGCGCTCTCGAACAGCGCCTCGGCCGTCGGGTAGCCGTGGCGCTCGAGGATATCGTCCTCCAGCGACCCCGAGTTGACGCCGATGCGGATCGGGATGCCCCGTTCCTTGGCCGCTGCCAGCACCTTATGGATGCGCTCCTTCGAGCCGATGTTTCCCGGATTGATCCTCACCTTCGCCACTCCCCCCTCGATCGCCTTCAGCGCGAAGATGTGGTTGAAGTGGATATCGGCCACGATCGGGATGTTCACCCCGCGGACGATGGTTCCAATCGCCTCGGCGGCGTCCCAGTCGTTGATGGTCACCCGGACGATATCGGCCCCCGCCTCCTCGCAACGCTTGATCTGCGCGATCGTCGCGGCGGCATCGCCGGTCTTGGTCTTGGTCATCGTCTGCACGGAGATCGGGGCACCTCCTCCGACCGGGATGCTCCCGATCATGACGCGGCGGGTCTTCCGGCGACGGAACGGGGCGGTGATGATCGGCGCCTCATCGGCCGCGCTGCTGGTCTGCCCGATGATCGGGATATCGAGAGAGTTGCTGTTCATTGCCTATCCTTGACGTCTCGAGGAGGTCTGATAATCAAACATTCAAACATTCAAACATTGTGAGGGGTCACATCAGCGCATCTTCTTGCTGGCCTCGTTGAGGATGGCTTTCTCCTCATCGGTCAGGTTCTGATAGCCGGAACGGGAGATCTTGTCGAGGATCTCGTCGATGCGCGACTGATCGGCGCCGAAATCCATGCGGGGATACTGCCGCTCGCTCGGCGCGCGCGCCCCCACGTCGCGGAACTGTGCGTCGATGATCTGCGGGTTCGTCTGGCGCCGGGCCGGCGGATCGAACGCAGGCATCGTTGCTCTGGGGGCCGCGCTGAACCAGGGGAAGCGGTCGAAGATCCCGCCCAGGGTCATCACGCCGCCGACCTTGATCAGAATGAAGCCGACGAGTGCTCCGCCGAGATGGGCGAAGTGGGCGATGCCATCGCTTGTGCCGGTGACCCCCGCGTAGAGCTCGAAGCCGATGAAGACGAGGACCGCTATGCGCGCGCGCATCGGCAGGAAGAATCCCATGAAGATGATTCTGTCGGGGAACGCAAGGCCGAACGCCAGCGTGACGCCGTAGATCGCCCCCGACGCGCCGACGGTGGGGACGTTCTCGGTCCCCATCAGCAGCATGACGATCGAATGGACGATCCCGGCCCCGAGGCCGCAGAGAAGGTAGTAGCCGAGGAAGCGTCGCGATCCCCACATCTGCTCCAGCTCGATGCCGAACATCCAGAGCGCGAGCATGTTGAAGAAGATGTGGGTGAACCCGCCATGCAGAAACATGTAGGTGAAGTACTGCCAGGGGCGGAAGTACGGGGAGCCGATCGGCCAGAGCGCGCCGTTTTTGAGCAACAGCACGTTGATGGCCTCGCCGCCGGCCAGCACCAGCAGGAACAGGGCGATGTTGATAGCCAGAAGCCACTTGATTGCCGGCGGAAACATGCTCATAGGCGTATAACCGTACGAATTACCTGGGTAGGCCATCTAAAAAATATCCTGTAGCAACAATGAACGTTGCTGGGGGAGACGGGCGCTCGGGAAGCTGATTGTGCACGCCGGACTCTTCGGCCTCCATTGCGTTCCGTCCCGGCCGTGACCGGGCGATGATCGGAGCACATCGGCAACTTACGATCCAGAACCATACCGCCCCCATCACCCGGGTGCTTGCCTCTCTGCGAACGCCCCGGTTTATTTCGCCGCTGTCGCCTCGTCGAGCGCCGTGACCCCCGGCAGCTCCTTCCCCTCGAGGAATTCGAGCGATGCGCCGCCGCCGGTGGAGACGTGGGTCACCTTGTCGGCCATCTTCAGCTCGGCCATCGCCGCGGCCGAATCGCCGCCGCCGACGATCGTCGTGGCTCCGCGCTCGGTTGCGATCACCAACGCCTCGGCGATCGCCTTGGTTCCGCCGGAGAACTTCTCCATCTCGAACACCCCCATCGGACCGTTCCAGACGATGGTCTTCGCCGCGACGATCTTCTCGGCGAAATCGATCCGCGACTCCGGTCCGATATCCAGCCCCATCCAGCCCGGCTCGATCGCATCGACCTCGACCAGCTTGGTCTCGGCATCCTCGGCGAATTTGTCGGCGAGCACCACATCGCTCGGCAGCAGGATCTCGACCTTCTTCGCCGCCGCATCCTCCAGCACCTTTCGCGCCACTTCCACCTTGTCCTCCTCGATCAGCGAGGAGCCGATCTCCTTCCCCTGTGCCTTGAAGAAGGTGAACATCATGCCGCCGCCGATCACGATGGCGTCGCATTTATCGAGCAGCGCGTTGATCACATCGATCTTGCCGGAGATCTTCGAGCCGCCGAGGATCGCCACGAACGGGCGCTCCGGCTCCTTCACCGCGTCGCCGAGAAACTTCAGCTCCTTGAGCAGCAGATAGCCGGCCCCCTTCCGGTCGATGAAGTGGGTGACCCCCTCGGTGGATGCATGGGCGCGATGGGCGGTGCCGAACGCATCGTTGACGTAGACCTCCCCGAGCTGTGCCAGCTCCTTGGCGAACGCCGGGTCGTTGGCCTCCTCCTCCTTGTGGAAGCGCAGGTTCTCCAGCAGCAGCACCTCGCCATCGGCCATGCCGGCGACCATCAGCTTCACATCGTTTCCGATGCAGTCGGGGGCGAGCTTCACCTCGCGCCCGAGGAGCTTGGCAAGACGCTCGGCCGCGGGGGCAAGCGAGTACTTCTTGTTCGGCTCCCCCTTGGGGCGCCCCAGATGGGACATGAGGATCGCGCGGCCGTTGCTCTCGATGATCCTGTTGATGGTGGGGAGCGATTCGACGATGCGCTTGTCGTCGGTGATCGCGCCGGCGTCATCGAGCGGCACGTTGAAGTCGACGCGTACAAGAACGCGCTTGCCTGCGAGGTCGAGATCATCGATTGAACGGATCATGCTGGGTACCGGATGGAGAGAGATTGGAGACTGTTGATGATACGGCCTCTCTATGGGGAGATGGCCGGTTGTTCCATGCTGTCGGGAGGGGAGTCAACAGCAGGTGGAGGGAGGATGGTTTGCCGCCGCTCCACCTGCGATCGTTGCTGCCGGTTACAGGGCGGCGAGCCGCTCCACCAGATCGACGATCCGGCGGGAGTATCCGAACTCGTTATCGTACCAGCCGACGACCTTCACCAGATCGCCGGTGACCATCGTCGAGAGGGAGTCGAAGATGCAGGAGTTCGGGTTGCCGACGATATCGCTCGACACGAGCGGGTCGTTGCTATACTCGAGGTACTCGGCCATCGGCCCGCTCTCGGCGGCTGCCTGGAATGCCTTGTTGATCTCCTCCTTGGTCGCCGGGCGCTCGAGGACTGCCGTCAGATCGGTGATCGAGCCGTCGGGGGTCGGGACGCGGAGCGAGAAGCCGTCGAGCTTCCCCTGAACCTCCGGGATCACCAGCCCGAGAGCCTTGGCCGCTCCGGTCGAGGTCGGGATGATGTTGATGGCGGCGGCGCGGGCGCGGCGCAGATCCTTGTGCGGCAGATCGAGGATGTTCTGATCGTTGGTGTAGGAGTGCACCGTGGTCATCACGCCGCTTTTGATGCCGAAGTTCTCGAGCAGCACTTTCACCATCGGCGCCAGGCAGTTGGTGGTGCAGCTTGCGTTGGAGATCAGCTTCATCTCCGGGGTGAGGACGTCGTCGTTGACCCCCAGCACCACCGTCGCGTCGAGCTTGTCCTTTGCCGGCGCGGTGAGGAGAACCCTCTTGGCTCCGTTCGCCAGATGCTTCTCCAGATCGGCGCGCGAGGTGAAAACGCCGGTCGACTCGATCACCACATCCACATCACCCCACTTCAGATCCTCGATCTTCTTCTCGGCGCTGATCGTGATCCGATCGCCATCGACGATCAGATCGTTGCCGTCGACCTCGATGGTTCCGGGATAGCGGCCATGAACCGAATCGAACTTCAGAAGATGCGCCAGCGTCTTCGCGTCGGTCAGGTCGTTGATCCCCACGAAGTCGATGTCGCTCTTGCGCGCCATTGCATGGCGAAACACGAGACGGCCGATGCGACCGAACCCATTGATTGCTATGCGAACTGCCATGGAATCTGCTATGCTCCTTGATGATATGCCCGGAAGAGGGCTGAATAGAGAAGTAGAAGAAAAGTGCTCAAACTTACGAATTTGCCGGCCGCCGCACATGACAGTCGGTAACAGGGCCCGGCGCGCGCCGGGCATCGCATATCGGCCACGGCGGAGGATGCTCCGGGGAAAGCGTGACAGTCGGTAGTGCCGGGCGACCGGGGGGGAATTTGCCCTAACTTCGCACTCTCTCTCTCCCCGAGAGCCCGGGCCGGGAGCCGGCGCACTGTGGTGCGGGTCCGGCTGGCGGGGCGATCGGTTGGTCGCGAACCATTAACTCATTAACGAGGGGCCAGTTCCGTATGAAGATCGGCAGGTATGATGTGCATCTGATCGAGACATGCCGTTTCGCGCTCGACGGCGGTGCGATGTTCGGCGTGGTTCCGAAGAATCTCTGGGCGAAAGCCTATCCCCATGTCGACGAGCAGAACCGGATCGCGATGTCGGCGCGGGCGCTGCTGATCCGGGGGGAGGGGCGGACGATCGTGGTGGATGCGGGATGCGGAACGAAGATGGGGCCGAAGCTGGAATCGATCTATGCGCTCGACAACAGCGTCTACACGCTCGACGGGGAGCTGGCGCGTCATGGCGTCGCGCCGGAGGAGGTCACCGACTTCATCTACACCCATCTTCATTTCGATCATGCCGGCGGCTCGACCCGTCTGGATGATGCCGGCCTCGCCGTCCCCGTCTTCGCCAACGCCCGGCATTACGTGCAGCGCGATCAGCTTGCCTGGGCGCGCAACCCGAGCGATAAGGATCGCGCCAGCTTCATGCCGGAGAACTGGGAGCCGGTGGCCGAGCGCGCGCTGCTGACCGAGCTCGATGGCGCCGGCGAGCTTCTCCCCGGGATCGAGCTGCGCCTGGTCCATGGTCATACCCGGGCGATGCAGATGGTGGTGGTGCATGGCGACGACGCAACGGCCGGCGCTCCGGGGGGGCTCGTCTACTGCGCCGATCTGATCCCGACGACGGCCCATATCCCGATCCCGTATGTGATGGGCTACGATAACTTCCCGCTGACGACGATCGATGAGAAGAAGAGCTTTCTGCCGGAGGCATACGAGCGGCGCTGGCTTCTCTGCTTCGAACACGATGCGTTCACCGATGCCGTCTCTCTGGCCGCCGGAAAACGGGGCCTCGAGTCCGGAGAGCGCGTGGAGGTGGGGTAGAGCCCGATATCATCCGTACGACGATCTTCAGTTCAATCGCCCCGATGCTCCATCGCCGGGCAGGGGCACGTCACCTATATGATGCACCGATGAGACTTCTTCCGTTTGTCGTCGCCTATGTACAGGGCGTCCATCCCGTTCCCGCCTATCTGGTGCAGACCGATGATGGCAGGAATATCCTGATCGATACCGGATACCGCGCCGGGAGCTACGGCGAGGTTCCGGGCTCGGCCGATGCGTTCATCACGGTGGCGCCCGAGGGGACGATCATCGAACAGCTTGCGGCGATCGGCGTTCTGCCCGGGGATATCGATATCCTCGTCGCGACCCATCTCGATGGGGATCACGCGGGGTTTCACGATGCGTTCCCGAACGCGGAGATCGTGATTCAGCGGGGACATCTGGCGTTCGCGCGCGACTTCCCGGGGATTCGGATGGCGGGGGGGAGGCGCTGGTGGGATGCCCCCGGGCTTCGGTACCGGGAGATCGAGGGGGATACCGAGCTGCTCCCGGGCGTCGAGCTGATCGCCTCGGGGGGGCATGTCCCGGGGCATCAGAGCGTGCTGCTGCTGTTGCCGGAAACCGGTCCGGTGCTGCTCGCCATCGATGCGATTCCGGCGCTGGCGTATGCCGATCCCGATGTCGACCGGTTTCCCTCCGATCTGGACCCGGTCGCCTCCACCGAAAGCGTACGGAAGCTGAACGGGCTGGCGGCGGAGCGCGATGTAACGCTGGTTGTCTACGGCCACGACGCCGAGCAGTGGAAGGAGCTGCGCATCGCTCCCGACTTTTATGCATGATGTCTTCTCATCCGGCGCTGTTGAATCAGGGCTCACGACTCCTTCTCCAGGACGTGGTGCCGCCGGGCCGTTGCTGTTCCATCCCATTCATCTGTTGTGAAGACGGTATGTCACTCCCCGATCCTTCCGATCGCCCGTTCGTCCGGGCCTGCTCCATCCACGAGGTGCCGCGCCGCCGTGGCAAGAACATCTACTTCGATGAGGACCGGCAGGTGGCGATCTTCAATATCGGCGAGAAGCTGTTCGCCGTGAGCAACATCTGCCCGCACCAGCACGCCCCGGTGATCGCCGACGGGTTCATCGAGGAGTGCACCATCACCTGTCCGCTCCATGGCTGGGTGTATGATCTGGAGACCGGCAAGGCGCTTGGGGGCAACGGGAAGCTGAAAACGTATCAGATCTATCTCGACGGCGACGACGTCATGCTCGAAGTGCCCGAGGAGGAGGAGCCGACCTGGGGGAGCGCGGCGTGGTGAGCGTCCGGCGGGCCGCCCGGCCATTCCGTATTATCGACATAACTCCATGACATCTCCATCCCATATCACATCGCTGATCCGCTCCCATGTTCTCGACGAGCTCGGGTTCGATCTGGTCGGCTTCGCTCCGGCCGACAGGATGGACGAGGCAGGGGCGCGCTATGAGGAGTGGCTGCTGAAGGGATATCACGGGTCGATGGAGTGGATGGCGCGCAACCCGGAGCGGCGGCGCGATGTGCGGGAGATCCTTCCGTCGGCGCGGTCGGTGATCGTGGTGGCGCGGAACTACTATACGCCGCATCGCCATGCCGATGATCCCGACCATGCGAAGGTCAGCCGCTACGCCTGGGGACGCGATTACCATAACGTCCTGCCGAAGAAGCTGAAGCATCTGCATCGCTATATCCAGACGCTCGCCCCCGGGGCCGAGTCGCGATGGTATGTCGATACCGGGCCGGTGCTGGAGAAACAGTGGGCGGTGCGGGCGGGGCTGGGATGGATGGGGAAACATACCAACGTGATCACGCGGACGATGGGAAGCTGGGTGTTCCTCGGCGTGCTTATCTCCTCGCTGGAGCTGGAGTATACGCCATCGATCCCCGATTTCTGCGGGAGCTGCACGCGCTGTCTGGATGCATGCCCGACCGACGCGATTATCGCCCCCTACCAGCTCGATGCCACCCGCTGCATCAGCTATATCACCATCGAGCAGAAGCCGAAGCCGGAGCTCGACCCGGAGCTTGCAGCGAAGTTCGGGAACTGGGCCTACGGCTGCGATATCTGCCAGGATGTCTGCCCCTGGAACCGCTTTCAGCAGCCGACCGACGAGGAGAGCTTCCAGCCCCGCCCCGGCGTGCTCGACCTGACCGTCGACGATCTGCGGACGATGAGCGACGAGGAGTTCGCCGCGCGGTTTCAGGGGAGCCCCATCCGCCGCGCCACGGCCGAGGGGATCAGAAGGAACGCGCGCGGGATCGCCGGGAGCGCCGCCGAACGGAGCGCGGAGGAGCCGTGACGCTCCGGCATGCGGGGAATGCCTGCTTATGCCGTATCGATCGTGTCTCACATTGAGTGTCGAGTGGCGTTGGGCAGGAGTCGAACTCCGGCCCGGCATTCGGGCACACCGGCCCCGATCATACCGATCCGGAAGACCCGGCTCTACTTCACCAGATCGATCCCGGCGGCGCGCAGCTCGTCGCGGGCGGCCCTGGCGATCGATGTGCGAACCGCGTCGAGGTTCTTCTGCTTGGTGTAGGGGCGGATGGCGAACGTGATGCCGGCCGCGGCGTCATCGACCAGATGGACATCGGGAGGGGGAACCTCCATCACCAGATCGTTTCCGGCCAGCGAGCGCTGGAGCAGCTGCTGCACGCGGTTGATGTCGGAGGTCTTGTCGACGGTGATCCGCACCTCCACCCGGAGCTGTCCGTTGATGCTCCGGTTCTTGATCACGCCGCTGAAGATGGAGCTGTTCGGCACAAACGCCCGGACGTTCTCCGGGGTGTCGATCGTGGTGGAGAAGATCCCGATCTCGTAGACGGTGCCGGTCACCCCGGCTATCTCCACGTCGTCCCCGGCGCGGAACGGCCGGAAGAGGAGGAGCATAAACCCGGCGGCGATGTTCGAGAGCGACCCCTGCAGCGCCAGCCCGATCGCCAGACCCGCGGCGGCAAGCATCGCGGTCACCGATGTCGTCTCGATGCCGAACACCCCGAGGATGATCACCATCAGGATGATCCAGAGAAGGATCTTGGTGGCGTTCATCACATAGCGCCGCACGGTGGCGTCGCGCACGGTCCGCTTCATCGCACCATGCAGCACCGAGGTGCTCACCTTGATCAGGATCATGCCGATGATCAGCACGATCGCCGCCGCAAGCACCTTCCAGCCGAGGGTGAACAGCATGCTGAAGAGCTTGTCGGAGGTGAAATACTTCGTAAATGAGCTGAGTGTCGTATCCATACCTGGTATTCGGGATTCGTGAATTCCGGGTTCAAAATACGTAATCGGGCCGATGCGCAGCGTGCGCTGCCGGCCGCCGGTCATGACCCGTCCCGCAGCATTGCTTCCCGCGTCCGGTAGTGTCTCAGATTGATGATCGCCTGCCGATACCCTGGGCCGGGGTTCAGTGCCGGGCCCGCGATACTTGCGAAACGGGGAGCCGGGGCGTAATTTCTTCTTTCCGATATCTCCCGCCGGCGCGCGGGGCATCCCATGCGCCGATATTCATTTTCTCCGACACCATGCTGGCAACCGAACCGATATCAACGACCGTCACGGGGGCGTCCGATGCCCCGCGCAGGCTGCGGCTGTTCATCGACGGCGCGTTCGTCGATGCCCTGAGCGGCAGGACATTCCAGGATATAAGCCCCGTCGACGGGCGGGTGGTTGCCGAGGTCGCCGAGGCGGGGGCCGAGGATGTGGACCGCGCCGTCCAGGCCGCGCGCCGCGCGCTCGACGGACCTTGGGGGAAGATGCCGACGGCGGCCCGGCTCGATCTTATCGCGAAGGTCGCCGACAGGATCATGGAGCGGTTCGATGAGTTTCTGGGGGCCGAGATCGCCGATACCGGCAAGCCGGTCGGCTGGGCCTGCGACGTCGATATCCCGCGCGGCGCGGCCAACTTCCGCATCTTCGCCAATCTGCTCCGCAATCTTCCCACCGAGAGCTTTCAGACCGATACGGCCGATGGCGAGGGGGCGCTCAACTATGCGCTGCGCTCCCCGGTCGGCGTGGTCGGGGTGATCTGCCCCTGGAACCTCCCGCTGCTGCTGATGACCTGGAAGGTCGCCCCGGCGCTCGCCTGCGGCAATACCGTGGTGGTGAAGCCGTCGGAGGAGACCCCCGCCACGGCGACGCTGCTGGCCGAGGTGATGAACGAGGTGGGGATTCCCCCCGGCGTCTACAATGTGGTGCATGGCTTCGGGCCCGGATCGGCCGGCGAGGCGATCACCCAGCATCCGGGGGTGTCGGCCATAACGTTCACCGGCGAAAGCCGTACCGGCGGGGCGATCATGCGCGCCGCGGCATCCACCGTCAAGCATCTCTCGTTCGAGCTGGGGGGGAAGAACCCGGCCATCATCTTCGCCGATGCCGACTTCGACGCGGCTGTCGCCGGCACCGCCCGCTCCACGTTCGCCAACTGCGGACAGGTCTGCCTCTGCTCCGAGCGGATCTATGTCGAGCGCCCGATCTTCGATCGGTTCGTCGCGGCGCTCAAGGCCGAGGCGGAGAAGATGGTCCTGGGCGACCCGACCGATCCCGCGACGACGATGGGTCCGCTGATCTCGCGCGGGCACCGGGAGAAGGTGCTGGGCTACTGCGAGCTTGCGCGCCAGGAGGGAGCCACGGTGGTGACCGGCGGGAAGATCCCCGATCTGGGGGGCACGTTCGCCGAGGGAGCCTTCATCGAGCCCACCATCTGGACCGGCCTGCCGGAGAGCGCTCGCTGCGTCAGGGAGGAGATCTTCGGTCCGGTCTGCCACATCCAGCCATTCGATACCGACGAGGAGGCGCTGGCGATGGCGAACGATTCCCCCTATGGGCTCTGCGCCGCCGTCTGGACCGGCAACCTTGGGCGGGCGCATCGTCTGGCCCGGCGGCTGGAGACCGGGATGGTCTGGATCAACACCTGGTTCCTCCGCGATCTGCGCACGCCGTTCGGCGGCGTGAAGCTCAGTGGCGTGGGACGCGAGGGGGGCGCCCACTCGGTCGATTTCTACACGGAGCTGAAGAACGTCTGCGTGAAGCTGTGATGGAGCTTCTCCATCCCGGCGGGGATCCTGATGCCCCGGCGCGCACCTCGTCACCGGATATCCCATTCATCGATGCGATGCGGGAGGATGACTGGGAGGCCGTTCGTGCCATCTATCTCGATGGAATCGCCACGGGGAACGCCACCTTCGAGACCGCTGCCCCGTCGTGGGAGCGCTGGGATAGCGGGCATCTGCACACCTGCCGGCTCGTCGCTCGCGAAGGAGCGCGCGTGCTGGGGTGGGGGGCGCTGAGCCGAGTATCCATGCGCGAGGTCTACGCCGGTGTGGCCGAGGTGAGCATCTACGTTGGCAGGGAGAGCCGGGGCCGGGGGATCGGCCGGGAGCTTCTTGGCGCGCTGGTTCGGGGATCGGAGGGGGAGGGAATGTGGATGCTGCAGGCCGGGATATTTCCAGAGAACGTGACGAGCCTCGAGCTTCATAAACATGCTGGCTTTCGCGAGGTGGGACGGCGCGAACGGATCGGCTTGCTGCACGGTGTCTGGCGCGACGTGATCCTGCTGGAGAGGCGCAGCCGCGCGGTCGGCGTCTGAGAGGGGGAACCTTTGGTGCTATGAGCAGATGGTTCTTGACATATTCGAATCAATATCACTGACTTCATGAACGGCACATCATACATTCTCGACGACCGCGCCGGGGCTCTGGCGAACTACCCGCACGCGCGCCGCGTCGGCGATTTCATCTATGTCTCCGGCGTCTCCTCGCGCCGCCTCGACAACACGCACGCCGGGGTGACGATCCATCCGGATGGTCGTGCCGAGCTCGATATCCGGGAGCAGACGCGCGCGGTGATCGAGAACATCCGGGTCATCCTCCGGCGCGCCGGCGCCGATCTGGAACATCTCGTGGATATGCTGGTGATGCTGGTCGATATGAAGGATTACGCCGGCATGAACGAGGTCTACAACGAATATTTCGATGGACCCTCCGGGCCGACGCGCACCACCTGCTCGGTCCATCAGCTCCCTCATCCGAACCTCCTGATCGAGATCAAGGCCGTGGCGGTGGCGCCGAGGGAGGCCTGAGCGCGACGATCATTTCCCCGGGGACGCCCGTGGCTCATCTTTACTACTGACTATGACCCTTCATCAATCGATTGCCAACACTCTCTGGAACGCGCAGTTCGGCGGGACCCCATGCGCGGCGCCGACCGAGGGGACGCCGGAGCTTACCCTTGCCGATGCGTACGAGATCCAGAACATCAACCTCGACCGAAGGATGAACGAGCGCGGGCTCTTCGGACCCAAGGCGCGGCTGGTGGGGAGGAAGATCGGCATCACCAGCAAGGCGGTGCAGGGATGGCTCAACGTCGCCGAGCCCGACTTCGGTGGCCTGCTCGACGACATGGCCGTCGGCGACGGTGAGCGTGCCGATATCACCAGGCTCCTGCAGCCACGGGTCGAGGGGGAGATCGCGTTCATTCTGAAGAAGCCGCTGGTGGGGCCGGGGATCACCGCGGCGCAGGTGATCGCCGCGACCGACTTCATCCTGCCGGCCATCGAGATCATCGATTCCCGCGTGACCGACTGGAAGTTCAAGATTCAGGATACCGTCGCCGACAATGCATCGAGCGGCATGTTCGTGCTTGGCTCCCGTCCGGCGCCCCTGAGCGAGATGAACCTGAGGACGATCGGCATGACGCTCCGGAAGAACGGCGCGGTGGTCTCCTCCGGCGCTGGGGCCGCGTGCATGGGGAATCCCGTCAACGCGGTGGTCTGGCTCGCCAACAAGCTCGGCGAGTTCGGCGCGCAGCTGAACACGGGGCAGGTGATCCTCTCCGGCGCCCTCGGCCCGGTCAGCCCCGTGGTCGCGGGGGATCATATCACCGTCGAGCTGGGAAGGCTCGGGATCGTCTCGGTGAGCTTCTGATCACCATGCGGCCGGTTCGGCAGGTGCGTTCATGCGCATGAAAAAAAGGCCGGCACCGTGGGATGGCTTCCATGAAAACGGGAGCCGCCACGTCAAGAAGTACCATTCGGCGATGTATATTTGCGGTGGAATGGTGAGACGATGATCACCTTCGGCGCGGGATTCCGATGCCGCCGGCCCCGGGGCTCGCCGCATCTCCCTCGTCCTTTGAAGTACCAGCCAACGCATTGCCGTTCGTTCTTCCGAGGTGCGTTTCTCTCCCGCCGGGCCATCGTTTCAGGTGGCCCCGGGCGCGGAGGGGGTATCGTCCCGTTTGCCGGGAGGAACTTCCCCGGACCGCTCGTTCGTTCGGCTCGACCATAGTCAACACAGACAATCATGAAGCATAAGGTGGCGATCATCGGTTCCGGCAATATCGGGACCGATCTGATGGTAAAGATCCTCCGCACCTCCGACGTTCTGGAGATGGGGATTCTCGTCGGCATCGACCCCGCGTCCGACGGGCTCCGCCGCGCCGCCGGCATGGGGGTGGCGACCACCCACGAGGGGCTCGCCGGGCTGCTGAGCCATCCTCTGTTCCCGGAGATCGAGATCGTCTTCGACGCCACCTCCGCCAGATCGCACCACGAGCATGCCCCGGCGCTCGAGGCGCATGGCAAGCGGGTGATCGATCTGACGCCGGCGGCCATCGGACCCTATGTGGTGCCGGTCGCGAACCTCGATCAGCATCTCGACAGCCCCAACGTCAACATGGTCACCTGCGGCGGGCAGGCCACCATCCCGATCGTCTGGGCCGTCAGCCAGGTGGTGCCGGTCTACTACGGCGAGATCGTCGCGTCGATCTCCAGCCGGTCGGCCGGACCCGGAACGCGTGCCAACATCGACGAGTTCACCGAGACTACCTCGCGCGGCATCGAGCAGATCGGCGGCGCGCGCCGTGGCAAGGCAATCATCATCCTCAACCCGGCCGAGCCGCCGCTGATCATGCGCGATACGGTCTACACGCTCAGCGAGCGTGGCGATCAGGATGCCATCGCCGCGTCGATCCGGAGCACCGTCGATCGGGTCGCGCAGTATGTCCCCGGCTATCGCATGGTCAAGGACCCGGTGTTCGAGGAGCTGACGGTGACCTCTCCCGACCTCGGCACGATCGAGGGATTGAAGACCACATGCTTCCTCGAAGTCGAGGGGGCCGGGCATTACCTGCCGAAGTACGCGGGGAACCTCGATATCATGACCTCCGCCGCGCTGCAGGTGGCCGAGGAGATGGCACGGCATATCGCAAAACAGAGCGTGGAGCAGGGGGCATGATCGTCTCCGCCGGCGGGAGCCGCCGATGAAGGCGAGCCTGGTGGTGAGCGCGGCGATCCTCCGCCACGGATGTCTGCTGCTGGTGCAGGAGGGGAAGGAGTATTGCCGGGGCCAGTGGGGGCTCCCCGGCGGTCGCGTCGAGGAGGGGGAGGGAATCGCTGAGGCAGTGGTGCGGGAAGTGCGCGAGGAGACGGGGCTCGACGTTCGGGTGACGGGGATGACGCCGGTGGTTCGATACATCAGCCAGTATGGCTTCCACTGCGTCCGCTTCAACTTCATCGCGGAGGCCGATCCGGGGGATCTCCGGGTCGACGGCGGCGAGATCATCGCCGCGCGCTGGTTCTCCCCCGAGAATCTCGATGCCCTGGGCGACGCCGAGTTGCGCACCGCGCCGATGGCGCGCCGGATCTTCGCCGATATCCGCGCCGGAAGAATTTTTCCTCACGACATCGTGTTCGATGCGCTCGGCTCCGGCGCCGATGTTGACGCCGGATGAGCTGCTCCGGCCGCCGTCGCATACACACAACTACGATCTCAGACGGGCCCTGCGTGAAGATCTCCGGGTTCTCCTTCGTTCGCAACGCGATCATCTACGATTTTCCGCTCGAGGAATCGCTCCGCTCGCTCCTTCCCCTCTGCGACGAGGTGGTCGTGGCCGTGGGAGCCTCGGACGATGGCACGCTCGACGCCGTGCGGGGGATCGAGGGGAATGTCAGGACCATCGAGACGGTCTGGGACGATGCGCTGCGGCAGGGAGGGACGGTCTACGCGCAGCAGACCGATATAGCGCTTGGCGGCTGCGCCGGCGACTGGTGCATCTATCTGCAGGGGGACGAGGTGATCCATGAGGATGATCGCGATCTGCTTCTGTCGGAGATCCGCAGGGCCGACGCCGATCCCTCCGTCGATGCGCTTCTGTTCCGGTACATCCACTTCTACGGCAGCTACGAATATATCGGGACGGGGAGGCAGTGGTATCGCCGCGAGATCCGCGCCTTCAGGAACACCGGCGATGTGATCTCCTGGGGTGACGCACAGGGCTTCCGGAAGCGGTCCGCCGGGGGAGAGATAGCTCTTCTGCGGGCGCGCCAGACCGAGGTGAGGATCTTTCACTACGGATGGGTGAAGCCCCCCGATATCCAGCAGCGGAAGCAGCGCGCCGCGCATCGCTACTGGCACGATGACCAGTGGATCGAGCGGAATGTTCCGAGCGAGGATTGGTTCGATTACGGCTCGGCGTTCCAGCTGGAGCGGTACCGGGGAACGCACCCGGCGGTGATGCGACGCCGCATCGAGGAGGCGGAGCCCTGGACCCGGCATTTCGATCCCACCCGTCTGCGGCCGAAGCCGCCGCTGGTCAGGCTGACCGACTGGATCGAGCGGATGACCGGCTGGCGCATCGGTGAGTACAGGAACTTCAGGGAAGTATGACGGGAACCGCGACCGCCGTGATGGGGCGGTGTTGCGGACCGGGTGCAAGAATGGCTTCGGCAAACATGTAGGGAATTATTTCTGTTATGATCGTTGTTACGGGCGCGGCGGGATTCATAGGCAGCTGTCTGGTGCGGAGACTGAACGATGAAGGGGAGCGCGAGCTCGTGCTCGTCGATGATTTCTCCGACCCCGCGCAGAATCTGAACTTCGCCGGGAAAGAATATGCGGCGCTGGTCGACCGCGATGAGTTCCCGGTGTGGCTGCGAAGCAATCATGCGGTCGTGCGCTTCATCTTCCATATCGGCGCCCGAACCGATACTACCGAGTTCGATCGCGCGCTGCTGAACGCGCTGAACCTTGAGTACAGCAAGACGCTCTGGAAGCTCTGCGCCGAGTTCGGCCTGCCGCTGATCTATGCGTCGTCGGCGGCCACGTACGGGCTGGGGGAGCACGGCTACGACGACGACGAGTCGCTGATACCGTCGCTGAAGCCGCTCAATCCGTACGGCGAGTCCAAAAACGATTTCGACGCATGGGCCCTCCGGCAGCAGGAGCGGCCGGTATTCTGGGCGGGGCTCAAGTTCTTCAACGTCTACGGGCCCAACGAATATCACAAGGGGCGGATGGCCTCGGTGATATTTCATGCCTACGGCCAGATCAGCAGAAGCGGCGGGCTGAAGCTGTTCCGATCGCATAAACCTGAGTTCGGCGATGGCGAACAGCGCCGCGATTTCATTTATGTGAAGGATGTGGTCGATGTGCTCATCTTCCTGATGCGGCATCGGAGGGACTCGGGGATCTACAACCTCGGCTCGGGCCGGGCCCGCACGTTCCTCGATCTGGCGAACGCCACCTTCAGGGCCATGGACCGGGAGGTCTGCATCGACTTCATTCCCACCCCCGAAGACATACGGGATACGTATCAGTATTTCACCGAGGCGACGATGACCAAGCTCCGCTCGATAGGGTACAGCCGGCCGTTCCATACGCTCGAAGAGGGGATCGAAGACTATGTGAAAGGCTATCTCGTCGACGGCAGATACCTCTAGTGCCCGGCCCCGGTGCCCCACGTTATGCCGGAGGTGCACTCCGGCACTCCGCCAGGTACCACGCTCCATCCCCCTGCCCCGGCTGATTCTCCGGTCGGGCATGCCGGCCGATCAGCGGTCGCAATGCAGCACATCGAACGCGTCGCCGGCGTTTCCGGCTGTTAACCGTTCTCCTTCAATCCTCAGTAGTGGCTCCGCACATGGCTTCACAGAACAAGATCATCATCAACGACGTCACCCTCCGTGACGGCATGCATGCGCTCGCCCATCAGTATACGGTCGAGCAGATGCGGAGCATCGCGCGGAAGCTCGACGAGGCCAGGGTCGATATCATCGAGGTCTCGCATGGCGACGGGCTGAACGGCAACTCCTTCAACTACGGCTTCTCGGCGCACGCGGAGATCGATTATCTCCGGGCGGTGAAGGAGGAGCTGCGTCACGCGAAGCTCGCGGCGCTACTTCTGCCGGGGATCGGGACGATCGAGGATATGGAGATGGCGCGCGAGGCGGGGGTGGATACCATCCGCATCGCCACCCACTGCACCGAGGCCGATATCTCGGCGCAGCATATCGCCAAGGCCCGCCAGATGGGGTTCGATACGGTCGGCTTTCTGATGATGGCCCATATGATCCCGACCGCGCAGCTTCTCGAGCAGGCCAGGCTGATGGAGTCGTACGGCGCCCACTGCGTCTATATCACCGACTCGGCCGGCGCGCTGCTGATGGACGAGACCCGCGAGCGCGTGGCCGCGTTCCGCGACGAGCTTGGCTGCCAGGTCGGCTTCCATAACCACAACAACCTCGGGCTCGGCGTCGCCAACACGATCATCGCCATCGAGGCGGGCGCCGACCGCGCCGATGCGTCGCTGGCGGGGATGGGAGCGGGGGCCGGCAACTGCGCTCTGGAGGTGCTCATCGCCGTGACCGATAAGATGGGCATCCGCACCGATGTGGAGCTCTACCCGCTGATCGATGCCGCCGACGGCCTTGTGCGCCCCATCCAGCAGCGCCCGGTGCAGACCGATGGCAACGCGCTGATGCTCGGCTACGCCGGCGTCTACTCCTCCTTCCTCCTCCATACCGAGCGCGCCGCAAAACGCTACAACGTCGACCCGCGCGATATCCTGGTCGAGCTCGGACGCCGCAGAATGATCGGCGGCCAGGAGGATATGATCGTGGACGTGGCGCTCGATCTTCTGAAGAAGTAGCCCTCCGTCGCGCCGAGGGAATGCCCGGATATATTGAACGCGTTTATATCAACTATACCACAGGATGAGATTATGGTGCATGTAGTATCTGCAATGATCGTTGGCTCCGTGTATGCCTGCTGCTATGCTCTTCGCGGCAGGGATGTCAATATCTACCGCGTCTCGGTGGCGCTGCTGTTCGCTCTTCTGGGGATCGTCGGGGCGGCGTTCTTCTACGAGAACGATATCTACGGGATGGCCGGCGCCGCCAACTGGGGTGTTGTCACGTATGCGCGCGGCGCCGCGCTCTACGCGCTCTGGCTGCAGTCGCTTCTCTGCACCGCGCTCTCGGTGGTCGCGCTGATGAAGGTGCGGCACTGGAAGTATCTCGCGCTGGGCCTCACCTTCTGCGCCATCTTCATCGCGCTCGGCTATGCCACGAGCAACTCCTCCGCTCTCGCGATGTTCGGCTGAACTCCATACCACCAAAGCTTCGGCCGGCGATGATGCCGGCCCATCGTCGTTCATGCCAGCATGCAGTACGGGCTCCCGTTCCGGTGCCGCGCGTCCGCCGTGTCCCCTCCGTGCCCGGCCGCAACGCTCCTGCGCGCGATGGTGATTGCACTCCGCTCATCGACCGATCTTCCGTATCTTCGCGCTTCGCCTGCGCGGGGAGCTTCGGGTCGCTGCGCGGCGGGCAATTTTCAGGGATCTATCCTTCGTACACGAACGCATCCTCATGACCAGCGACCGCATAGAGCAGCTTGCCGAGATAGTCGATCACGCCGCGATCACCTGCACCGAGATCGGCATGCTGACGGCCGATGAGCCGGAGCTGACCATCGCCAACGCCTACGCCGTGCAGGAGGCATCGATAGCGCGGCGGCTCGAGCGGGGGGAGCGGCTGGTGGGGCTGAAGATGGGGCTGACCAGCCGGGCGAAGATGGAGCAGATGGGGGTGCACGAGCCGATCTACGGCCGCCTCACCAGCTCGATGGTCCTCTCCGATGGGGGACGGGTGAAGCTCGACGAGCTGTGCCATCCCCGGGTCGAGCCGGAGGTCGCCTTCATCATGAAGGATGATCTGCGTGGCCCCGTCACCCCCGCCCAGGCGCTCGATGCCGTGGCCGGGGTCTGCGCCGCGCTCGAGATCATCGACAGCCGCTACAGGGATTTCAAGTTCACCCTCCCCGACGTGATCGCCGACAATACCTCGGCGGTTCTGTTCGTGCTCGGCAGCACGCTTGTTCCCGCCGATCGCGTCAACCTCGGGAATCTCGGGATGGTGATGTCGGTCAATGGATCGATCGTCGAGACCGGATCGAGTGCCGCCATCTACGAGCATCCGGCGCGCTCGCTGGCCGAGCTTGCCAATATGCTGGCGCGGCGCGGGCAGTGGATCCAGGCGGGACAGATCGTGCTGAGCGGCGGCGCCACCGCGGCGATCGCGCTGAAATCGGGCGACCACGTGCGGGTCGATATCGACGAGCTGGGGTCGGCCGAGATCGTCGTGGCCTGAGCGGCGCGATGTCGCCAGGGGAAGTGTTCCGTCGGCTCCGCGTCTGCGATCGCGACGCGCGGACCCGGCGAGCAATGGAGGTGTGAACATATCGAACAATCGGGAGATCAAGCATCATGGCGTTGACAGCATTCAATCTGAAGCAGTGGATCGATGAGCATCGTCATCTGCTCAAGCCGCCGGTCGGCAACGAGCAGCTCTGGAAGGATGTCGGCCCCGAGTTCATCGTGATGGTTGTCGGCGGCCCGAACTCCCGGAAGGATTTTCATGTCGACGCCGGCGAGGAGCTTTTCTATCAGCTCGAAGGGAACATCGTGGTGAGGATCGTTGAGGATGGCGTGATCCGCGACGTGGAGATCAACGAGGGGGATATCTTCCTGCTGCCGGCCAACGTTCCGCACTCCCCGCAGCGCAAGGCCAATACGGTGGGGCTTGTGGTGGAGCGCACACGGCGTCCCGATGAGCTGGATGGCTTCCAGTGGTACTGCGAGAACTGCGGGACCAAGATCCATGAGGTCTTCCTCCCGGTCACCGATATCACCAAGCAGCTCAAGCCGGTGTTCGATGCGTTCTGGGCCGACCAGGATGCGCGCACCTGCAAGAACTGCGGGACGGTGATGATGCCCCCGCCGCCGGCCGCGTAACCGGTCGCGCCGGACCGTTTCTTCGATCCAGGGCCGCCCCGACTGCGGCGCCCCATGGCTTCCATTGAGTACTTCCCCATGAAGATCGACGTCCATACACATATTCTTCCGGAGAGCTGGCCCGATCTGGCCGAGCGCTATGGCTACGGCGGCTGGGTGCGGATGGAGCACCACAAGCCCTGCTGCGCCAGGATGATGATCGATGACCGCTTCTTCCGCGAGGTGCAGGAGAACTGCTGGAGTCCCGAGGCGCGGCTTCACGAGTGCGATCGCGATCGGGTCGATGTGCAGGTGCTCTCCACCGTTCCGGTGATGTTCGGCTACTGGGCCAGGCCCGACGATGCGCTCGATCTGGCGCGGATGCTGAACGATCATATCGCCTCGGTCGTCGAGCGCAACCCCTCCCGCTTCGTCGGCCTCGGGTCGCTGCCGATGCAGTCCCCCGAGCTGGCGGTGCGCGAGCTGGAGCGCTGCGTGAAGGAGCTCGGCATGGCGGGCGTTCAGATCGGATCGCATATCAACGACTGGAACCTCGATGAGGAGGCGCTCTTCCCGGTCTACGAGGCGGCGCAGGATCTGGGGGCGGCGATCTTCGTTCATCCGTGGGATATGATGGGGAAGGAGAAGATGCCCCGCTACTGGCTTCCGTGGCTGGTGGGAATGCCGGCCGAGACGTCGCTTGCGATCTGTTCGGTGATCTTCGGCGGGGTGCTCGATCGTTTCCCGAAGCTGCGCTTCTGCTTCGCCCATGGCGGCGGCTCCTTCCCGGCCACCATCGGCCGCATCGAGCATGGCTTCCGTGTCCGCCCCGATCTTCTGCAGGTCAACACCGTCACCGAGCCGCGCGCGTATCTCGACAGGCTCTACTTCGATTCGCTCGTCCACGACGCCGATGTGCTCCGCTATATGATCGGCCTCTGCAGCGCCGAGCGGATCATGCTCGGCTCGGATTATCCCTTCCCGCTCGGCGAACATCATCCCGGCTCCCTTATCGAGTCGATGGAGGATCTGAGCGCCGGGACCAGGGAGCGGCTGCTGAGCGGGACGGCGCTCGAGTGGCTCGGCCTCGGGCGTGAGGCGTTCAGCTCGCCGGGATCGGGGGCACTGGTCTAGAAATTTTCGTTCGCGGTTATTATGATTCTCTCCTTCACCCTCGGCGGCACCCACTATCGGTTCGATTCATCGACCCCGATCGATATCTCCATACCCCTGGATCCGTATGGGGCGCAGCCCAACGCGTTCCATCTTCCGGCGGCAAGCGCCCGGGCGGTGGAGGCGGGATCGTTCATCGGCGATACGCGGCGCGGCGGCAGCTGCAACTGCGAGACGGTGACGTTCACCCCGCACGGCAACGGAACGCATACCGAGGGTGTCGGACATATCACCAACATGCGTCTGGCCGTGAGCCGGCTGCTGAGCGAGGCGCTGATCCCCGCCGTTCTGGTCACGGTGCGGCTCGCGGGCGATGAAGGGATGCCGGGTGAAGACCGCGCAATCACCCGCTCGGCGCTCGATGCGGCGCTGGCCCCGCTGGCCGCCATTCCGGCGGAGTTCCACCGCGCGCTGATCATCCGCAGCCTGCCGAACGAGCCGACGAAGCTCGATGCCCACTACTCCGGGGCCAATCCATCCTATATCACCCCCGATGCGATGCGCCTGATCAGGGAGTGGGGAACCGAGCATCTGCTGATCGATCTTCCATCGGCCGATCGCGAGGACGACGGGCTGCTGACCGCGCACCGGATATTCTGGGATGTGGCCGAGCATGGCAACGACGATGCCGGGGCGAGCGGCCGCACCATCACCGAGATGATCTTCGTCCCCGATGATATGGCCGATGGGGTCTATATGCTTGATCTGCAGATCCCGTCGATGCTGCTCGATGCGGTCCCATCGCGTCCGCTTCTTTACCGGGTGAGCGCCGCGTGACCCGGCGCCGACATACGGTTCTTCGTAACGACATCATCCTTATCAGATTTCTTCGATGACTACAGCCGCTCCATCCGCAGTCGACCACAATACCTCGCGCGAGTATGCGCGCCAGCTCGATGCCGTCGATCCGCTCGCATCCTTCCGCGAGCGCTATCATCTGCCGAAGACCGCCACTGGCGAGCCGATGATCTATCTGACCGGCAACTCGCTCGGCCTGCAGCCGAAGGGGACGGCGCGCGCGATCGAGCAGGAGCTGCACGACTGGGCGGAGCTTGGCGTCGAGGGGCACTTCGAGGCGGAGAACCCGTGGTACAGCTACCATGAGATCTTCCGCGAGCCCGCGGCGGCGCTGGTCGGCGCTCTGCCGGGAGAGGTGGTGGTGATGAACACCCTGACGACCAACCTCCATCTGATGATGGTCTCGTTCTATCGCCCCACGCCGACGCGCTTCAAGATCCTCGTCGAGCAGGGAGCCTTCCCCTCCGATCAGTATGCGGTCGCCAGCCAGGCGCTCTTTCATGGCTACGATCCTGCCGAGGCGATCGTGACGCTGCATCCGCGCGACGGTGAGAACATGATACGGACCGAGGATATCGAGAGCCTGCTTGCCGCGCGCGGCGAGGAGATAGCGCTGGTGATGCTCTCGGGGGTCAACTACTACACCGGGCAGGCGTTCGATATGAAGCGGATCACCGCGGCGGCCCATGCGCAGGGATGCATCGCCGGGTACGATCTGGCCCATGCGGCCGGAAACCTGCTGATGCATCTGCATGACTGGGATGTGGACTTCGCCGTCTGGTGCACCTACAAGTATCTCAACTCCGGTCCCGGCGGCGTCTCCGGCTGCTTCGTTCATCAGCGGCATGCGTTCGAGCCGACGCTCCCGCGCTTCGCCGGCTGGTGGGGAAACGATCCGGACGGACGGTTCAGGATGAGCCCGCAGTTCGTGCCGCAGTCGGGGGCGGCGGGCTGGCAGCTCAGCAACGCGCAGATCCTTCCGATGGCCGCGCACAAGGCGGCGCTCGAGCTCTTTACCGAGGCGGGCATGCCGGCGCTTCAGCGGAAGTCCGAGCTGCTGACCGGCTACCTGGAGTTTCTGATCGACCGGATACCGGGCGACCGCTACCAGATCATTACGCCGCGCGATCCCGCCGATCGCGGGGCACAGCTCTCGATCCGTACGCAGACCGACGCGAAGGCGTTCGCCGAGTGGCTGAAGGGGGAAGGGGCCATCGTCGACTTCCGGCATCCCGACGTGATCCGCGTGGCGCCGGTGCCGATGTACAATACCTTCGATGAGGCATGGCGCTTCGCGCAGATGCTCGAGCGTGCCGGCTGACCGGAAACGGGAGGCCAGAGAAACGATTGCGGGATCGCGAGGGGGTGTTCCCGGAAGTATCAGCGAAGGGATACCTGGAGTGCGATGAAGTAGCCGATGCGGTGCCCCCATGCCGGCCGCCGCAGAAGCGGGAGGGGGGATCGGGATATCCGGGCGCTCATATCTTCTGATCGTATGTATCCCCTCACCGCCGTTTGTCGGGGCGTGCGGATACGTCCGGTTCTCCGGCCTCGGGTACCCTCATCATCGCATCGGCGAAGCGCCGCATCAGGATCACCAGCTGGGCAACGTCCGCATCATCCCAGTCCGCGAAAATCCGACGGACGATCCGCTCGCGCGCTTCATCAATGCGGTCTGTTATGGCGCGCCCCGTATCGGTGATGACGGCCTCGCGAACACGGCCGTCGCGCGTGCTGCCCCGCCGCTCGACCAGGCCGAGCTGCTCCAGACGGGTAACCTGGCGCGACACGGTGGTGTAGTCGCGCCCGATGCACTCGGCCAGATCCACGATGCCGATCGGCCCTCTCTTCGCAACGGCCACCACCAACGGAAACAGCGACCGTTCGATCGAAATGCCCGCGGCCTTGAGCAGATGCTCGTCGCGTTGCGGCCGGTTCATCAGCGCCACGATGTCCAGAACGGACTCGTGCAATGCACGGAACTGTTCGGATGAGTGTGTTGGGTGCTTGTTTGGCATTGACATTCTCCCGGTTTATATTATGTGCAAATTACACATATAATTGAACGTATACAGGACTATACCATGAAGGCCGCCGTCGTTCATTCTGCTGGACAGCTCCCCGTCTATGATGATTTCGAGTCGCCGAAGGCGATGACCGGGCAGCAGTTGATTCGTGTGAGCGCCGCGGCGCTCACCCACCTGACGCGGGCCCGCGCCTCCGGCAGGCATTACAGTGCCGGCGGAACCTATCCCTTCGTGGCGGGTGTCGACGGCGTGGGAGTTCTGGAGGATGGGCAGCGTGTGTATTTTGCCAACCCTCGCCAGCCGTATGGTGCGATGGCCGAACAAGTGGCGCTGGCGCCCGGACAATACGTTCCACTGCCGGACGATCTTGACGATGTTACCGCTGCGGCGCTTGCTAATCCCGGTATGTCGGGCTGGATGGCGCTGCGCGAACGAGCGGGTTTCCAGCCTGGCGAAACGGTGCTGATCAATGGCGCGACCGGCAGCTCCGGCACTCTGGCCGTGCAGATCGCCCGGCATTTCGGGGCGGATCGCATCGTCGCCACGGGGCGCAATCCGCAGGTCCTTCAGGAATTGCGGGAGCTTGGCGCCGATCAGGTGATCTCGCTGAGAGCTGAGGAGGACGAACAGCGAGCGGCCTTCGAAGCGGCCTTTGCGAACGGTGTCGATGTCGTGCTGGATTATCTCTGGGGACCCTCTGCGCGGATGATTCTTGCGGCCAGTGCCAGGATTACCGACCCGGCCCGCACACTGCGCTTCGTGCAGATCGGTTCGATGGCCGGGGAGGAGATAGCGCTTCCCGCCGCCATCCTGCGTTCGCGCGCGAACGTCCTGATGGGAAGCGGTCTGGGAAGCGTTGCGCCGGATAAAATGGTCGCTTCGGTCCGGGATCTTCTGGCCTCGGCTGGCAAGGCCGGTTTTAGGATTGAAACCGAAACCGCCCCCCTGTCGGATGTCTCAAGCGCGTGGCTCCGTGACACCGGGAACCGGCGGTTGGTCTTTTGCCTGTGAGCGGCCGCTCCTCCTGTGCTGCGCCGGTACCGATGTACAACACCTTCGACGAGGCATGGCGCTTTGCGCGGATGCTCGAGCGGGCCGGATGACAGGGAACGGATCGGGGCGATGGAAGGATCGCGAACGCATATTTCCGGAAGTATAACCGTGTGAGGCAACAGATGGTCAGGGATGCAGCATACTGGATAGAACGGCTGGAGCTGGAGAAGCACCCCGAGGGGGGATATTACCGCGAGACTCATCGGTCGATCGAGACGATCGGCGCGGCGCATCTGCCGGAGCGGTATGGCGCCGACAGGCGGATCTCCACGGCGATCTACTTCCTGATCACCGGCGACCGTCCGTCGCGTCTGCATCGGCTGAAGTCGGAGGAGATCTGGCACTTCTATACGGGGAGCTCGGTCGCGCTGCATATGATCAACGCCGAGGGGAGACATTCGCGGCTCAGGCTCGGGTGCCATCCCGAGGAGGGGGAGGTGTTCCAGGGGATCATCCATGCCGGCGCGTGGTTCGGCGCCCTCGTCGATGATCCTGATGGCTATGCCCTGGTCGGCTGCACGGTGGCGCCGGGCTTCGACTTCGACGACTTCGAGATGGGGGATCGCGCGAGGCTGCTGGATGCCTATCCGCAGCATCGCCAGATCATCGAGCTGCTGAGCGCCTGAGCCGCCGCATCACCGCCCCGCGCCGCGGAGCGTGTAGCGATAGGTGATGGTGCTGATCAATGTATCCTGCCGGTAGCTCCGCGCCTCGATCCTCCTCCCGGCGTCGTCGTAGCTGTAGATGGTGTGGAAGGGAACATCCTTCTGGCGCCAGCGCGTTTCAGCAAGGCGCTCTCCGTCGTATCTCCAGGTTATATCGTACTGATATATCTCAGCTCCGGCGCTGGCATACGGGGCCAGCTGTTTGTGCTCGACGAGGCGTCCGTTCGTATCGAACCGCTGGAAGCTCTTCCCGAACGTATCGCCGGTATATGTCAGTCGGCCGGTGCTGCGCATCGAACGTCGTCGAGTCGACCTCGCGCATCGAGGCCGCAGCGGGCGTGGCTCCCGATCCGTCCCACTTCTGATAGCGGCGGTGCTCGATCGTTCCCCCATCGGCGGAGTAGCTGGTGATGACCGCCAGCGTAGGCTGCTCGGGCGCGCCGTAGATTCTGCCGTGACTCAGCGTCCGATGAAGCCTTCCCTCGCCGTCGTATTCGTACATGGTTCGCACGAGTAGAGAGCCGTCGTAATACGCCTTCTCCTCGCGCTTCCTGCCGGCGTCATCATATGATGTGATCGTCCGTAGGTCTCCGGTAACCTCCTCCACCTTATTGCCTCTGTCATCGTAGCGATATGTCCATCGAATGTTCCGGTTCTCATGCTGCACGAGCCTGCCGTGCCCGTCGTAGATGCGGAGCGCTCGCGCCCATGTGGCTACGGGGCTCATATCGCGATTGGCGAAGACGAACAGAGAGTCTGTCACGATGGTCGAATTATCCTTACGCTCGGCCGTGACGACGCGTATCAGGGCGCCCGGAGGAATCGTCTCCCCCGCATCGGCACCTTCGGGGCGCGTCTCGCCGCCGCCATCGGCGTTTGTTTCCCGCAGGAGCAGGATGTCGTCGTCCTGTGCATCGGCATAGATGCGGACTTCGCTTATGGTGCTGTCCTTCAGAAGCTCTTCGAACAGACCATCGTTCACCATCTCATGGAACCAGGGCTGCTTGCTAGTCTGCGCCGATGCCACGGAGCAGGCCAGCAGCCAGAGAAGCGAACATGGTGTGCGGATAGTCAGATTCATTGATGATCGATACGGTATATGTTCATGATGCCGTGCGCCGAAGCCGCGGACAGTAACATTGCACAGTCGCACCGATCATCACAGCTTCGAGCGGCTCGCCGCATGCTGCCGGCCGGAGCGTGAGATGGTGGCGTAGTGAGGGTGCGGTGGCGTCTTTCGGGTCTCACTGCGCTGCGATTGTATCTATCCTCGGGGACATGGTATTATTGCGGCCATTGTATGCGCCGGTCCCTGGGCCTGCGCGCGTTCTTTTGTCAGTGAGGGGCGCAGCCGGCGCCGGTGTCTGTATGGAAACAATTACCTGGAAAGATTTCGAGAGCGTCGAGCTGCGCGCCGGCACGATCGTTCGCGCCGAGGAGTTCCCCGAGGCCCGCAAGCCCGCCTACAGGCTGTGGGTGGATCTCGGCGAGCACGGCATCAAACGCTCGAGCGCGCAGATCACCAGGCTCTATGATCCGGCGGACCTGATCGGCCGGCAGGTGATCTGCGTGGTGAACTTCCCTCCCAGGCAGATCGGCCCGTTCATCTCCGAGGTGCTGGTCACCGGCTTCGTCGGCGAGGGGGGAGAGGTTGTTCTGGCGATCCCCGAACGCGCCGTCGCAAACGGGACGCGGCTGGCATGATGACGCTATAACCCTGTGGTATAACCGATGACCGAGCAGCATGCCGAGCGGCTGAAACAGAACTGGCTGGACGTTGCGGGAAGCTGGGGAGCCGCCCCGGATCTTCCGGCGGCCACCTACGACGCGATCGTCGCCGCATATGGCTCCGAGGGGCGGTTCTACCATACGCTCGATCATATCGCCTCGGTGCTCGGGACGATCGAGCGCTTCGGCCCCGGCGATGATCCCGACGCGCTGGCGATGGCTGCCTGGTATCACGATCTCATCTATGACACACGCGCGGCCGACAACGAGGAGCAGAGCGCAGCTCGGGCGCGCCGCGAGCTTCGTCTGCTGGGCGCGCCGGAGCAGTTCATCGACCGCGTTGTCCGGCTCGTGCTTGCGACGAAGGACCATCGCATCGAGCCCGGCGACGACGACGGAGCGCTGTTCCTCGACGCGGACCTGGCGATCCTCGGAGCACGGCAGAGCGACTACGACGCCTACAGCATTCACATCAGGATGGAGTACGGCTGGGTTACGGCTTCCACCTACCGTGCGGGGCGTGCCAGGGTGCTGGAGAGCTTCCTGTTCCGCGACAGGATATACCGCACCGAAAAGATGTTCGAGCTCTACGAGAACGCCGCGCGCGTCAATATCGCCGGGGAGCTGTTCCAGCTCCCCTCGCGCTCACTCTAACCGCATCATTCCAACGGTCTTCCCCAGCGGCGGCGAGCGTCGGGCGTTTCTTGCCGCTGCTTTCGGGCGCATGAATTCAGATATCAATATTCGATTGCAACCATGTCGCGACATATAACTCTTCTCGGCGCGGGGCTTACCGGCCCCCTTCTGGCGATCTATCTTGCCAAGCGTGGCTTCACCGTCGATCTGTACGAGCGGCGGCCCGATATGCGCGTGCGCGATATCGGCGGCGGGCGCTCGATCAACCTGGCGCTCTCCACGCGTGGGCTCACCGCGCTCGAGGGGGCGGGGATCGGCCAGGCGGTGCTCGATGATGCCATCGCGATGCCGGGGAGAATGATCCACGACGCCGAGGGAAATCTGAGCTTCCAGCCCTACGGAACCGAGGGGCAGGCGATCAACTCGATATCGCGCGCGGGGCTGAACATCCTGCTGATGAACATGGCCGAGCGCCAGCCTGGGGTCACTATCCACTTCAGCGCGCGCTGCTCGCATGTCGATCTGGAGTCGCGGTCGGTGACGGTTGTGGACGATGAAACCGGCGCCGAACGGAGCGTCGAGGTGGACCTGCTGATCGCGGCCGATGGCGCCAACTCGTCGCTCCGCGCGGCGATGGAGGCGATGCCGGGATTCGAGGCGCGCACCGAATGGCTCGATCATGCCTACAAGGAGCTTGAGATTCCCCCAGGACCGAACGGCGAGTTTCTGATGGAGGAGCACGCGCTGCATATCTGGCCCCGGCATGATTTCATGATGATCGCGCTGCCGAACCCCGGCGGAAACTTCACCTGCACCCTCTTCGCTCCGTACGAGGGACCTGGCGGGTTCGACGCGCTGGCGAGCGACAGCGATGTACTGGAGTACTTCAGCACGAACTTCGCCGATGCTCTCCCGCTGATGCCGACGCTGCTCGAGGCATGGCACGCCAACCCCACATCCCGCCTCGGCACCGTCTTCTGCTCCCCGTGGTATGTCGGCGACTGGGCGTTCCTGATCGGCGACGCTGCGCATGCGATCGTCCCGTTCTACGGACAGGGGATGAACTGCTGCTTCGAGGACTGCCTTGTGCTCGACGGCCTGCTCGACGGGCATGATGGCGACTGGGGGGAGACGATGCGGAAGTTCTACGAGCTGCGGAAGCCGAACGCCGATGCCATCGCGCGGCTCGCGGTCGCCAATTTCCTGGAGATGCGCTCGAAGGTCGTGGACCCCCATTTCCTCCGCAAGAAGAAGATCGAGGCGACCCTGCACGCGCTGTTTCCGGAGCGCTGGATTCCGCTCTACACGATGGTGACCTTCACGACGCTTCCCTACGCCGAGGCGCTCAGGCGCGCAGCCGCGCAGGACGCGCTGCTCGACGCCATCGGTCTCGACCGGATCGAGGAGGCGCTCGGCTCCGGAGCCGATGCGGTCGCGGAGCTGATCGGCGATCGCTGGGCGAACTGATAGCAGTGTCTCATTCTGCTGGCGTGGCTGGCCGGAGTTCGACTCCGGCCCAGCAGCTCGGCACCCGATAATCAACATGAGACACTACCGCACTGATTCCATGGCGAGCCGTCGCCAGCCCGGTTGTTGATCGGCGGGACCGGACCATCTGCGGCCCCGCGCCCGGTCCGCCAATCGATCGCGGGGATGGCCTTATCCGTTGCGTCGAATCCTCTCGTATCGTCCACCGTCCGTGAACTCTTCGGCCTTCGGCGGTGTTCCCATCCTCAGCCGGTCTCCCGGATAGAGGCGGCGCTCGAAGAGTATACAAAAAGGTATCATGCTGCATAGAACATCGTTTCGCATGGCGGGCGCCGCCGTGCTCGTCGTTATCGCATCGTATGGACGTGGATATGCCCAGCAGGAGGAAGGGGGGCGGCGGCTCTCGCTTGCGGGAACGATCACCGACAATGTGACGCAGGAACCGCTGGCCGGCGTGACGGTGCTTGTGCAGGGGACCAGGCAGGGGGCGGTCTCCGATGCGCGGGGCGCCTATCGGATCTACGATCTTCCCCCCGGCAGCTACCAGATCCGCTTCTCATCGGTCGGCTATGAGCCGGTGGTGAAAACCGACGTCGTGGTGACGACGGTGCGTCCGGCCACGCTCGACGTGGGGCTGATCGTCAGGCCCGCGAAGAACGACGAGGTGGTGATCCGCCCCGATTACTTCCAGCGCAGTCCCGATGCCGTCACCAGCGTGCAGACGCTCGGCAGCGAGGAGATACGGCGTCTCCCCGGAGGTTTCGAGGATGTGGTCCGCGCCGTCTCGACGCTTCCGGGAGTGGCGCAGGTCGCCAACGGACGGAACGATCTGCTGGTGCGTGGCGGGGCGCCGTCGGAGAACCTCTTCATCATCGACAACATCGAGTCCCCCAACATCAATCACTTCGGCACGCAGGGCTCCGGCGGAGGACCGCTCTCGTTCGTCAACCTCGACTTCATCTCGACCACCACATTCTCCACCGGCGGGTTCGGCGCGAAGTATGGCGACAGGATATCGAGCGTGCTGGATATCGATCTCCGCGACGGGCGTGAGGATCGTCTGGGGGGGAAGCTCACCCTCTCGGCGTCGCAGTTCGGACTGAACCTCGAGGGGCCGGCCACCGACCGCGGGCAGTTCCTCTTCTCGGCGCGCCGCAGCTATCTCGATTTCATCTTCAAGGCCGCCGGCTTCGCCTTCGTCCCGGAGTACTGGGATTTTCTCGGCAAGGCGACCTACGACCTCGGTCCATCCGACAAGATCTCGGCGCTCGCCATCGGCGCGATCGACCGCGTCCGGCAGTTCAATCGCGATGCGGAGGACCGGTTCGACAACTCCCGCGTGCTCGATAATTCCCAGGACCAGCTTGTGGCCGGCATCACCTGGAAGCATCTGTTCGATGGCGGCTACATCAGCACCACACTGGGACGCACCCTTGTCGCGTTCAGGTTCAGGCAGACCGATACGTTGCTCGAGCCGATCTTCAGCAATGTGTCGACGGAGGATGAGTTCAACCTCCGGAGCGATATGGTGCTGCTGCTCGACGAACGCTCCGAGCTCTCGTTCGGCGCGGGGGGGAAGACGATCGGCTTCGATGCCGCAATAGCGCTGCGGGCGCCGGGGATGACGATCGATGCAAGCCCGAGCCGGCGGTTCTACAAGGGCTCAGCCTATGCGCAGTTCGCGTATACGTTCGGCTGGGGGATGCGCGCGATCGCCGGGGCGCGCGGGGATTATTTCTCCGGGATCGACACGACGTTCTATCCTTCGCTTCGTCTTGCGCTGGCGCAGCCGCTCGACGAGCTCTCGAGCATCAGCGTGAGCGCCGGGCGCTACTACCAGTCGCCGTCGTACATCTGGCTGGCGGCCAACGATGCCAACCGCGCTCTGAAAAGCATCGGCGCCGATGTCGTCGTGCTCGGGATCGACCGGACGCTGCGGGAGGATCTCCGCGTCAGCGTCGAGGGGTACTACAAGCGCTACAGCGATTACCCGGCCAGTCTGACGCGGGAGTTCCTTGTGCTGGCGAACACCGGCGCGGGCTATGGCGGGGCCGACGAGGGATTCGCCTCGTTCGGGCTCGATCCGCTGGTCAGCGGCGGACGGGCGCGCGCCTACGGCGTCGAGCTCCTGATGCAGAAAAAGCTCTCGGATATCAGGGCGTACGGAGTGGTGAGCCTTTCGCTCAATCGATCGCTGTTCACGGCGCTCGATGGCGTCGAGCGTCCGAGCAACTTCGACCAGCAGGTGATCTTCAACCTCAGCGGGGGCTATCAGTTCTCCGAGGACTGGGAGCTGGGGATGAAGTTCCGGTACGCCAGCGGGCGCCCGTATACTCCCGTCGCGGCGACGGGCGATCCGGGCTTCGGCTACCTGGTGGTCTCGCAGTACAACACGCTCCGGCTCCCCGCATCGCATGCGCTGGATCTGCGGCTCGACAGGCGCTGGCCCTTCCCGAGCTGGAACCTGATCACCTATGTTGATGTGCAGAACATCTACAACCGGAAGAATCCGAATCCCCCCCGCTGGGACGCGCGGCTGCAGGGGCCTGGGGAATCCGACACGCAGATCGGCATCCTTCCATCGATCGGCATCAGCGCCGAATTCTGATCGCCTGCCGGAGTGTTGGGCCGGATTTCAACGCCGGCCCGGCGCATCTGGGAATCGTCCTCAGCGTATTGGCCCGCTGTGGGAATCGTCCCCCCGAATGATTACCTTCTCGGCGCTTCGCAGCGATGAACGATGGCCGCACTGCCGGCAGTGCGCCGGATTCGATCGCTGCCTCCACAGGAATCCAGATCGATGAAGGTTCGCTCCATAGATCGTACCGAAGCCGACCTCTTCGCCTGTATCTCCGACCCGGCGGCCTCGGGCGACTGGCTGCGTCGGCTCTGGGAGAGCGGCGAGAGCAGCCCCGAGTGGTGCTTCGTCGCCGAGATCGACGGCATCCCGGTGGGGCGCGTCTGCTATATTTCCTTCTCCTCCACCAGAAGCGAGGCGCATATCCTCGGGCTCCATCTCCCCTGGGATGGGGACTACGAGTCGATCGGGCGCGTGCTGCTGCTGGAGAGTCTGCGCGGAATCGCCGGGCAGGGGGCCCGCTCGATCGAATACGATCTGTCGGCCGATGCCCCGTTCGCCGATCAGAAGCGGCATGTCTGCACGATCGTCGGGATGCCGCTGGCGCAGACCAAGCTGCGCTTCGTGTTCGATGATGCTGCCGCGCCCGCCGGGGAAAGCTCAGGCCCGCTGCTCTGGCGCTCGCTCGAACAGGTCGGCCCGGAGAAATTCATCGAGGCGATCGAGCGCGTCAGCGGCGATACGCTCGATCAGCTGAGCGTGATGATGATCGCGCGCGACGGGATGACGCGGTTCGCGCGGGAGTTCTTTTCGATCCTCAGGGATCTCGACGACCGGCCGTCGTGGTGGGAGCTGGCCTATGACGGCGATGGCGCGCTGGTGGGGCTGATCATCCCGCAGCGCTTCACCGACGACGACGGCGCCATCAACTATATCGGCGTGGTGCCGGAGATGCGCGGGCGCGGCTACATCGGCCATATCCTCGGGCGCGGCATCTGGCGCCTGCGCACGGCCGGCGTGGTCCGCATCGTCGCCGATACCGACAGCCGGAACCTCCCGATGGCGGCCGGGTTCCGCCGCGCCGGCTTCGCGCCGCAGGGCGTGCGGATGATCCATCATGCTCTCCTCGAGGAGATTCTCGCCGAATGGCGATAGCGTTCGCATCCGTATCATTGCATTGTCTTATGCCGTGGATGAGCATTCCTCCATCCCGGCCATCGAAGGCTCCTCGACGACGAGGATGCCATAGTCCTTCAACCCCTTAGCTCTCTCTCCCCATGAAGATTCTAGTCGTGGGCGTCGGTCTGATGGGCCCCGCCGCAGCATACAACGCGATATCCGATCCCGATGTCACGCAGGTAGGTCTCTGCGACTCCGATCGCCTCAAACTCGATGAGGCCGCACGTAAACTCTCCTCGCTGCCGGGAGGGGAGAAGCTCACGCTCCATGAGCTCGACCTCGGCGATACCGCCAGCGCCGTCGAGCTCTTCTCGACGTATGATGCCATCCTCGCGGCGCTTCCATGGTCGGCCAGCCTTCTCGCGTTCGACGCCGCGCTCCGCTCCGGGGTGCCGATCGTCGACCTGGCGATCCCCGACGATGCGAAGGTGCAGGAGCTGCGCTTCCGCGCGGAGCATGACAACGGGATGATCGTTCTCGGATGCGGTCTGGAGCCCGGCCTCACCGAGATCGTGGCGCGCCAGCTTGCGGCCGAGCTCGACAGCATCGAGGAGCTGCATATCAAGTGCGGCGGCATCCCCGAGGTTCCCTCGGGCCCGCTCGGCTACAAGATCGTCTTCGGCGGACGCCAGCTTCCGCTCCGCTCCATCGATGCCCTGGTCGTGGAGAAGAGCGAGCCACGCCTGGCGCCGCGCTATTCCGGGCTGGAGCTGACGGAGTTCGAGGGGGTCGGGGAGGTCGAGGCATGGCACGAAGGAATGATGCCCTGGCTGCTCGATATGCCGGAGTTCGCGCGGCTCCGCGAGGGATCGCAGAAGACGATCAGGTGGCCCGGCTATGGCGTCAAGGCAACGCTCCTCAATGAGCTCGGGCTGCTCAGCCAGGAGCCGCTGGAGGTCGGGGATGTGACCGTCACCCCGAAGCAGGTTGTCGATACGCTTCTCTATCCCCATGTGAAGCTCGATGAAGGCGAGGGGGATATCACGCTGTTCCGCGTCGAGCTTATCGGAACCAAGGATGGCGAGCGCCGGCATCTGCGCGCCGATATGGTGGACCGCTACGATCGCGAGCTCGACTTCACATCGATGGCGCGCACGACGGCGTTCACCGGCGCGATCGTCGCGCGGATGATAGCGCGCGGCGATATCTCAGCCTGCGGTCTGTTCACCGCGGAGGAGGTGGTCACCGGACCGCTGTACGACAGGATGCTGGCGGAGCTTGCAGCCGAGGGAATCCACTTCACGATGACGACCACCAGCATCGGTGAGCCCGAGCATAATGTCGCCGACTGACGTTCCGGAGATCGCGGTGACCATCGGCCGGGAGCGCACGGAGGATATCGCCGCGATCGGCCAGCTCCATCGCCTCGCCTTCAGGGGGGATGGGGAGCGGGCGCTGGTGGAGGATCTTCGGTGCTCGGACGCATGGGTGCCGGGGCTGTCGCTGGTTGCGGTGGCCGATGATCGAGTCGTCGGGCATATCCTCTTCAGCCGGATCGTCATAGCCTCGGACGCCGGTGCGACCCCCGCGCTGGCACTGGCGCCGATGGCGGTCCTCCCCGAGTATCAGGGACGGGGCATCGGCTCTGGTCTGGTGCGCCACGGGCTGTCGGAGTGCCGCCGTCTCGGGCATGGGATCGTGGTGGTGCTCGGCCATGCGGACTACTATCCCCGCTTCGGTTTCGTCCCCGCCCGCCCTCATGGGATCGTTCCGCCGTTCGCCGTCGGCGATCCCTACTTCATGGTGTGCGAGCTTATCCCCGGCGCCCTCGATGGAGTGGGAGGAACCGTGCGCTATCCGGCTCCGTTCGCCGGCCTCTAGAGAGAAGGGCTGGGAGAGAGCTTCCGCCCCTTGCCGTTGCTGACATCTGAGGGAGCTCTGTCACTTGATCGATGGTGCTCCCTTTGCCCGGGCCCTGCGGGCGTTGGCTATCGCCGCCTCACTCTCGGTCAGCGCACGCAGGGAAACCCCCGCTCCAAACGTGCTGTATGCCTGTTGCAGGGTGTTCGTGTATGTTCTGCCGAGATCGGACCGCATCAGTCCGTCGAAGCTGCGCGCCTCGGCTGTAACGCGCGTGGTGTTCGCCGTGAAGAACCCGACGCCATCGCAACCGATGGTATACCACCCGATCATGTTGCCCGGCGATCCGTTGGGGAGCATGCCATACACGTTGTAGTGATGGGACTGGGCGAATGCCGCTTTCGGATCGCACGGGTCCGATCCCGTATACTCCAGTAGAAATTCGGCATGGACGGCAGTGACCATCATCCCCAGTGTCGCGAGCGCCATCAATAGAATCCTTCTCATGATCTCCTTCCGGATGTGATATGAGATAGCTATCTGCTGTCATTTGAAAGGTACGATGCCGTTTTTATTGCCGCCAGTACATGAATGTGTATCCCCATCTCCAAGGGTACGGCAATGATGCCACTGTATACTACCGCTGATGATACGCACGATCTCCATATGAAGTGTTATCCCCCCTGATGGGCGTGTACCGTTCACATCCATTAGGCAGTGTCTCAGTGTGCCGGAATGGTGGGCCGGAGTTCAACTGCCCCCTCAGCACTCGACAACTGACTGAGACACTACCATCCATTACCATACACCAAGACGATAGTTTCCCATGCGAAGAGTTCTGCCACTGCTTCTCTGTCTTCCGTTGTTCTGTGCCACGATGCATGCTCAGGGGCGATCCACCCCCGATGCCGCCGGCAAGATCGTCCCGAAGGATCGCGCATCAGCGCCGCGCCGGCACAGCTACCGTGAGATCGGCGACGATCTGAAGCGGATGACGAGCGATCAGTCCGCGACGGCGTCGGTTGCCGGGCTGACGCTGCGTCGTGATGCGGCCACCTTCACCTTCGACAGCGGGACGCTCCGGCTCTGCACGCCGGTTGCCGGGCGCGCCTGCGCCGCGGTGTTCGTCGGCAGCGGACGCTATAGCTTCACGCCATCGACGCAGGTGGAGCGGGAGCATCTGGCGCGATTCTACAAGAAGGAGACGCTGGAGGGGATGTTCGGCACGCTCTTCATCCTCTTTGCCGATACCACCGTCGAGGAGCTGCGGCGGAGCCTGACGTTCGGGCCGGGGGGCGCAGCGCCGGAGTTCGAGGAGGCCCTGAGGAAGGGGATCGGCTTCGTCTATGACGAGCGCTGCGCCTGCTACGACGATGAGTTCGCGCGGGCGTTTCTCAACGGCGAGACGAACGATCTGTTCTACGCCCATATCGGCGAGAGCGGCGCGACGAAGTTCTTCGAGATCAATCCGTACGAGTATGAAGAGGTCCGCTTCATGCGGGAGGGGCAGCTCAGGGCCAGCACGTTCCGTGAGGTCGTCAGCCGGTTCCCGCGCAACGGGATGGCCGATGCCGCCGCCGCGGCCGAGGTGAAGGACCGGATCGCCATCGACAACTATCGGATCGATGCCACCATCGCCGACGACCTCGAATCCTCGTTCGCCTCCGAGCTGCGCTATCACCGGCTGAAGGGCGCCGGTGAGTGGACCGACTTCTATCTCTTCCCGAATCTGCGCGTTGACTCGATGGTCTGGGGGGATGGCTCGCGCGCGACGTTCCATCAGACCGGAAGCGGGACTCTCTGGGTGAACGATAGCGCGGGGGGCGGGGAGAACCGGACGCTCACGATGTACTATCGCGGGAAGATCTTCGTGCGGGAGCGCGACTGGATTCTGCTGACGTCGTCGATCTCGTGGTATCCATTCCACGGGGAGCGGAGCTATCCGCTGTTCGACATCACCTTCCATACGCCGAAGGGGATGCAGTTCGCGAGCGTCGGGAAGAATGTCTCGACGGTGGCCGAGGGGGATGTGGTCACCTCGCGCTGGGTGCTCGACCATCCCACCCGCAATGCGTCGTTCAACCTCGGCATCTTCAGCGAGCAGCAGTTCACTCCCGACTCGATAGCCCCGATCACCGTGCTGCGCGGCGGCGAGTCGTCGGCGGGGATGGGGGAGCAGGTGGGATGGGACGTGGAGCACAGCATCAAGTTCTACGAGTTCCTCTACGGCAGGCTTCCGCTCGATCACTTCTATGCCACCGAGATCCCGGCGATGCACGGCGAGGCGTTCCCGGGCCTGATCCATCTCTCGGCGATCACCTTCGACCAGAACGACGAGTCGGGCTACCAGGAGATCTTCCGGGCGCACGAGGTCGCCCATCAGTGGTGGGGGCTCGGGGTCGGGTTCAGAACCTATCACGACCAGTGGCTGAGCGAGGCGTTCAGCGAGTACTCGGGGCTGATGTATATGCAGGCGGTGCTGAAGAACAACGAGAAGTTCTTCAAGCGATTGAACGAGTACAAACGCTCGATTCTCGACAACCGCAAATCGCTCTTCGTCGAGTCGCCGCAGGCCGGGCCGATCTGGCTCGGGCAGCGGACGCGCAGCAGCAGCACGCTTGGGGATTACGATCTGATCGTCTACAAGAAAGGCGCATGGGTGCTGCATATGCTCAGGAACCTGATGCTCGATCTGAACACGATGAACGAGGACAAATACCGCGCGGCGATGCGCGAGTTCTACACGACCTATGCCGGCCGGGAGGCTTCGACCGGGGACTTCCAGCGCGTGGTGGAGCGCGCCATGGGGATGAACATGGAGCGGTTCTTCAAGCAGTGGATTCAGGGGACCGGGGCGCCGAGCTACGCGTACGCCTACCGCGTGGAGGATGCCCCCGGCGGAAAATACAGGCTTATCCTCCGCGTCGACCAGTCGAACGTGCCCGAGGATTTTCAGATGTACGTGCCGGTCAAGGTCGACTTCGGCGACGGCAAAATGGCCCGCCTCCGGGTGCTGGTGCGGGGCGCGCGCTCGGAGCAGGCGCTGCCGCTTCTGCCGTTGAAGCCGAAGGGGATCGTCTTCAACGATCTGGAGTCGGTGCTCTGCGATGTGAAGGAAGTCGACTGGGAATAGCACCGAGTCTGGGGGATTGCTCGTACTTTTGCGGGCATGAATCCGAAGCAGATGGAGATCTGGACAACGATGCGGCTCATCACCTGGGGGGCCGACTACTTCAAGCAGAAGGGCGTCGATTCCCCCCGGCTGACGATGGAGCTTATGCTGTCGCATGTGCTGAAGCTCACCCGCTTCGAGCTCTATCTTCAGTTCGATCGTCCGCTGACCGAGCCTGAGCTGGCCGAGCTGCGCTCGATGGTCAAGCGCCGGGCGATGCGCGAGCCGCTGCAGTATATCCTCGGCGAGGCGCATTTCTACAAGCGCGTCTTCGAGGTGAACCCGTCGGTGCTGATACCGCGGCCGGAGACCGAGCTGCTGGTGGAGGAGGCGTTGCGCCGCTCCCACTCGCTCCGCTGTCTGGATGTGGGGACCGGCTCCGGCTGCATCGGCATCACGATGGCGTTGGAGCGTCCGGAGACCGAGGTGGTGGCGATCGATGTGTCGGAGGAGGCGCTGGAGGTTGCGCGGCGCAACGCCGAGCGTCTTGGCGCCAGGAACATCTCCTTCGAGCGCGCCGATTTCTTCGACGATATGGCCGTGCGCTCGCTCGGCTCGTTCGATCTGGTGATCAGCAATCCTCCCTATATCTCCTCGGCGGAGATCCCCGGCCTGGAGCCCGAGGTGCGCGACCATGAGCCGTCGGTGGCGCTGACCGACGGCGCCGACGGTTTCCGCTTCTATCATCGCTTCCTCGAATTCGCGCCGAGGCTTCTTCGCGATGGCGCCAGCCTCTTCCTCGAGATAGGATATGGGCAGGCACGGCAGCTGACGACCCTCTTCCGGGGCGCCGGCTTCGAGGTGGATATCCTCACCGATCTCGATCGGGTGGAGCGCATCCTCTGGGCGCGAAAAAAATAATCGATGGGATCGGTCCGGTGCCGGGTCGATCCCATCGGGCTTTCAACAACCTGGGATCGGTGACTATCGCATGAAAGCTGTGGTTCAGCGGGCTCGTGGGGCCTCGGTGACGGTCGGGGGGGAGATCGTCGGGAAGATTGATCGGGGGATGGTGCTGCTTCTGGGGGTGGGGAGAGATGACGACGCGGCGCATGCCACGATGCTGGCGCGGAAGATCGCCGCGCTGCGGCTGTTCCCCGACGCGGCCGATGTCCCCAACCTTTCGCTGGTCGATACGGGATACGAGGCACTTGTGGTCAGCCAGTTCACGCTGCTCGGCGATACGCGCAAGGGGAACCGGCCCAGCTACGGGGCGGCCGCCGGGCCGGAGCAGGCCGAGGCGCTGTACGAGATGTTCGTTGCCGATCTGCGCGCCATCATCGGCGCCGACCGCGTGGCGACCGGGCGCTTCCGCGCGATGATGGATGTTGCGTTCGTCAACGAGGGGCCGTTCACGCTACTGGTGGAGTCGAAGGTGTGAGCAGTGCATCCCGGGGAAATCCCTTTCCGTTGCTTCTGCTGGTTCTCGCCATGCTGTCGGTCCATCAGAGGATTGCCGCGCAGAGCGCGCGCTATCAGTCGGCGCACTTCATCCTGACGGCGCCACGGGGAAGCGATCCGGGCAGGCTTCTGGAGGAGCTGGAGAGCGCCTATCGCGATCTGCGGGCGTTCGGCCTGAAGATGCCCTCGATGATCACCGCGCGCAGCTACGGCTCCACGGCGGATTTCACGCGCGGAGCGGGCGCCTCCTCCTTCAACCTGGGGATCGCGATCGCCGACGTGATCCATCTTCAGCCGGTCGCGCTTCTGCTGCGCCGTGGCGATCTGGGGCGGACGCTCCGGCACGAGCTGACGCATGTGGGGCTGGTGGAGGCCGCGCGCCGGGGGCTTCCGCGCTGGATGAACGAGGGGATGGCAATGGTGGCGGCGGCCGAGAAGCAACCCGAGCGTCTGCGGTTCCTCCGGCTCGACCGTCTGGAGCTGACCCTGTCGAGCTCCCGCTCGCACGATACGCTGCGGTCCGCCTACGGCACCGCCGAGCGTCTTGTCTCCGGGCTGATCGCGACGGTGGGCAAAGAGAAGCTGCTGAGTCTGCTGCGGGAAGTGGCCGGCGGCGGGGACTTCGAGGAGCGGTTTGCGCGGCTGACGGGGCTTCCGCCGGGGGAATGGGGGGCGCGGGAGCTGGGGCGGAAGCGGTGAGCTCCTGCATTTTGCAGGACTTCAATGTTGCCGATTGATTTCTTGCACGACCCCATGCGAGGAAATATCTTTTATTTCCTCAAATTCGCGTTTTCAAAGTTGGTACGGTATTCCTTATAACACTGAATAAAAGGTACGAAATCATGCTCGCGCCGAAAGTAAAGATTACTACACAGGAGGATGTCACCATCCTCGCGCTTCAGGGGGAGTTTGTGGGAGGCGGAGAGACCGAGGATCTCCGCGACGCGCTCGCCCAGCAGTCGAAAGACGAGACGAAGAAGCTGCTGATCGATCTTGCAGGTGCGCGGTACCTGAACTCGACGGCGCTCGGAGTTCTGATCGCCGCGCATGCGAACTTCTCGAAGCGGGGAGCCAGCGTCGGCCTCTGCAACATCTCGAAGAACATCGAAAACATCTTCGTTATCACGAAGCTCACGCTGGTGTTCAACATCTATGCGACGCGCGAAGAGGGTGTCAGGCAGATGAGCGATCAGGGGAAGTAACCGCCCCGCCCCTTCATGGGTAGATTGAGCGGTACGATCGATCAACAAGAAACGATTACTCAATAACATCTTCAACTTTTTCAATCCATCGGGAGATTCATGAAAAGCAAGTTCTTCGTCATCGGTGTGGTGATTGCCTGCCTGGCAGTCGCATTCATCATCTTCTTCGTCGTGTTCGGCAACCCGAGCCACTTCGTTGACGCCGCCAAGACCGAGCCGAAGCCGGGCGATCTTATCGGCACCGTCTATACCGGCGGACCGCTGGTGGCGATCCTTCTCGGTCTGACCCTCATGGTGATCACCTTCATCATCGAGCGCCTGTTCTCCCTTACCAAGGCACAGGGACGCGGCAACCTGCCACGCTTCATCAAGCGCGTTCAGGAGCATCTCGCCGCCGGCAACGTCGATGCCGCCATCGACGAGTGCAACAAGCAGCGCGGTTCGGCCGCCAACATCCTTCGCTCCGGACTCGAGCGCTATCAGCAGGTGAAGAACGACCCGACGTACGATGCCGACAAGAAGCTCGCCGAGGTCAAGCGCGCCGTCGACGAGTCGACCGGCCTCGAGACGCCGCTGCTCGAGAAGAACCTGGTCGCCCTGTCGACCATCGCCTCGATCTCGACGATGATCGGCCTCCTCGGAACCACACTGGGGATGATCCGTGCGTTCCAGTCGCTTGCAAGCGCCGGCCAGGCCGCTTCGGCCGTGCAGCTGTCGATCGGTATCTCCGAGGCGCTTATCAACACCGCCGGTGGTCTGACCGCCGCCATCCTGGCGATCGTGGCGTACAACTACTTCACGAATCGCGTGGACAATTTCGTCTACATGATCGAGGAGGCCACGCTCTCGATGATGGAGATCCTGACGGTCAGGACCAAGTAAGCAGGTCGCTGCGGCGCGATGCCGCGAGTGGCTTTCCAGAACAAGCTTTCAACGGAAACGACGTATGGCACATAAACCAAAACGAGTCGGGTTCAAGCTCGACATGACTCCGCTGGTCGACTTGGCGTTCCTGCTGCTGACGTTCTTCATGTTCACCGCGAAGTTCAAGTCCGACGCCGAGAACGAGCAGAAGTTCGAGATCAAGCGTCCGACGGCTTCGGCCGATACCGCGAAGCTCCCCGATGCGGGGACAGCCATCGTCAAGATCGGCATCGACACGAAGACCGGCGACACCACGATGCTCTATGCAGTGAGCAATGAGAAGGATCGTGCGGCGGTCTACGGGGTGATGAAGGATATCAGCGCGCAGGCGGCCGCCACCAGCGCTCAGGTCACCGTTCCCGATACCATGACACTGGCTGCGCTGGTGCTGGCGTCGCGGCGGCAGGACAACAAGATGAAGTTCGCGATCGACGCCGACCGGCGCGTCAACTTCCGCCGGGTGGAGCAGGTGATGAACACCTTCCGCTCGCAGGGGGCGACGATCTTCAACTTCGTCACCGTCAGCGGTGCCGACTCCCGCGGCGATGAGGCCGCCGGGAGCTGACAGCTCAGCGCGATGACCGGCACGTGATACCATCGCTCCGATCCCCTTCCCCGTGCGGGCGGGGGATCGGGGATGAGAACCACGGACCATGAAACAGGAATACTGAGACAGGCTATATAGTTAGGAGATATCACAATGGCTTCAGTCGACTTAGGTAGCAGTAGAGGTCATAAAAAAGGTGGTGGCGTCAAGAAGCCGAAGCGCGTTGGCTTCAGCCTCGATATGACTCCGCTGGTCGATCTGGCGTTCCTTCTGCTGACGTTCTTCATGTTCGCCACGACCATGGCCCAGCCGCAGATCATGGAGATGTCGGTTCCTCCGAATCTCGATGTTCCCATCGATGTGGCGCAGTCGAAGCTGCTGACGGTGTATGTGCGCAAGGATGGGAAACTGTTCTACAACACCGGGCTCGACCCCAAGATGCAGGCGCTGAAGAACGAGGATCTGAAGGCGTTCGCCGTGGCGCGCAATGCCGAGCGTGGCAACGATCTGATCACCACGCTGAAGGTCGATCCGGCGGCGAAGTATGCGCAGCTGATCACCGTCCTCGATGAGCTCAACCAGGCCGAGGGGGATCTGATCGACAAATACCGGCAGCAGAACATGAAGCGGGAGCGCCGGTTCGCGATCGTGGAGATGACCGCCGAGGACAAGCAGGCTCTGGAGACGTTGTAGCCGATGAGAGGGCCGCGGATGAGCCCCGCGGAGGCCGGCGGATTCAGACAGAGAAGAAAGTAATTAGGAGAATAGAACCATGAGTATACCAGATGCATTGCGCTACGGGGCGACGGAACTCAAGGGGGTGTACAACCGGAACCTGGGCATTGCGCTGGGGATGTCGGTGGGTTTCCACCTTGCGTTGATCGGCCTCTATATCTTCAGTATCAATATCGGCAAGGCCGATTCCGAGGGGAAGGTCGCTCCGGTGGCGAAGATCAAGCTGACTACGCTTGCTCCTCCTCCGGTGGATGACGCGACCCCTCCTCCCCCTCCTCCGATGGTTCCGCCGCAGCTTCAGACCGGCGGCGGTGGCGGCGGCGGCGTCGCAAGCCGCGCAGGCACGCCTGTCGCGGTTCCCGACGCGCTTCTCTCCCCCGACGTCAAGGAGTTCGCCGCAACCACCGAGATCGCCGTGGCAACCCCGGAGGGGGGCGATGGCACCGGGTTCGGTCCGCAGACCGATGGCGAGGGACTGGGAGGTCCGATCGATCTTGGCGAGAAGGTGCAGGTCAAGGATGTGGAGAAGCTCCCCGACATGGATGAGTTCGTCGCCGTCGAGACGGAGCCGACCTACGACCAGGGCGATCTGCAGCGCATACTCAAGTACCCGGAGATCGCCCGCCGCAACAACATCGAGGGAACGGTGATCGTCCGCGCGCTGATCGATAAGAACGGCCGCGTGATGAAGACCAGCGTCGATAAGACCGACAACGCGGTGCTCACCGATGCCGCCGTCGACGCGGTGTCGCGTATAGTCTGCACCCCGGCGATCCAGAACGGGCAGCCGGTGCGGATATGGATTCAGATCCCCGTCGTTTTCCGGCTCAACTAAACGACTCGCGGTGCCCTCCTCGGAGGGCACCATCGCAATATGGGGTGTCGATAGACCGATCCATCCTCATGTCTGCATCGGAGATATCATGATGAGACGCCCTGAATCTCGCATGATGCATGGCTCCGTCCGCTTCGGCGGCGGAACAGGGCGGTCCGCACGGTCGGGCCCCAGGCTGGATATGACACCACTTGCCGATGTCGCATTCCTGTTGCTGACGTTCTTTACGTGCGCCATGGCATCGCTGCGTCCGCATGTGATCGAGATCGCCGTGCCGCCGGGATTCGTCACCTGGATATATGGAGCACGTTCAATAGCGATATACGTGCGACGCGATGGAGCGCTCTGGTATCGTACATCAACTACGCCGCGAATGACAGCTTTGAAGATTGCCGACATTCCGATGCTGGATTCCGCTCTGCGTCATGATGTTCAGCATGTGCTGGTGATAAAAGCTGACCCGGCAGTGAAGTATGGAACAGTGGTCGATGTTCTCGACAGCATCAGCCGGATACGACACGCCATGGCCGATGGCTTCATGGCTGGCGAGCGGATATGGTGGGAAGGGTTCGAGATCGATGAGATGACGGATGATGAGCTTCGCGTTCTGAGATCGCTCTGAGCAGGATCTGTCGGAGCAGATAACCGTGCTCCGATAACGACGATATGAGGGTACATCAATCGGGAGGATATGATCATGACTATGCCGCATGCAGTTCGTTACGGAGCCGCTGAGATCGCCGAGGGATACAACCGTAATCTGGGGATCGCGCTTGGACTATCGGTGGGGGTGCATCTTGCGCTGATCGGGCTCTACCTTTTCTGTTTCGACTCCGCCAGAGCCGGGGAAGGGACATATCCTGATTCTCCGCGTACCGTTGTGATGATCGATACGCGACAGCCGGAAATCACCCCCCGTGCCGAGCGCGCCGGAGACGCCACTGCGGCGGCCTCGGAACCCTCCCGGCCATCGGAGATGCCGCGCGCATCGTCGGCCGCCCTCGCCTCCTCGATGCTTCCGGTTCCCGATACTCTCGTCCCCGAGGGGAGCCTCGATCCCGTGAGCGCGATAGGAAGCTCGATGCCGCAGGAGGGGGGCGGACATGGAGGCGATTCCGGTGCCTCGTTCCCACGGACGCCGGCCGTCGAGCATACGGTCGCTGTCAAGCCGGCGATCTCCCCGATGGAAGAGTTCATCGCGTACGAGAAGGAGCCGGCCTGGGATCAGCGCGATCTTCAGAGCCGCATCAGGTATCCCGAGATCGCTCGTCGCAACAATATTCAGGGGAGCGTGGTGCTGCGCGCCTTTATCGACATCCACGGAAATGTCGCGGCCATCAACGTGGATCGCAGCGACAACCAGATCCTTACCAGCGCGGCGATCGAGGCGGTGCGCGCCACCGTGTTCACGCCGGCGCTGCAGAACGGCCGGCCGGTCGGGGTCTGGATTCAGGTCCCCGTCAGCTTCAGACTGGATTGATCATAACGGAGTCAGAGGTGAGGGGTAGCATGATATATTCAGAACGTACAATGCACAGCGTTGAATTTCTTCGTCGTGCATCGCGCTGTGCCAATGGACGGTGGCGCGCACGGTTCACGCGGCTGGGAATGCTGGTCGCCCTCTTCATCATCGGCTGGCAGATAGAATCGCGGGCTGATATAGCGCGGCAGGAGAGCACGGCATCGTGGCATCAGTCGGGTATGGTCTGGCAGGATGCGATCAGCCAGAGAAGTCAGGCCGATTCGCTGCCGGATGGAACCAGTGCGCCCGGGCAGGGGGATTCCACCGGAGTGGAATCGAAGAAAAATGTCGATGAGGAGCCGACGTGGAGTGCCGAGGAGTTCCAGCGCCATATCGTCTATCCCGAGGATGCCCGCCGGAACAATATCCAGGGGAAGGTGATAGTGCGAGCGCTGATCGACAGGCAGGGGCATGTTGTAAAGACGATCGTTCAACCGGGCGCCCATCCGCTTCTTATCGATGCGGCGGTGGAGGCACTGAAGAAGACATCCATTACCCCGGCCAAAGTGAACGGCAAGCCTGTTGCGGTCTGGATACAGATCCCCGTGACGTTCAGGCTGAATGATATGGCCCCGGAGGAAGATGCTCTTCCGCCGGCAGAGTGAGTGACGCCAGTTCCCCCGGCGTCCCGTTCATCGATACTATCCGCTGGACTGCTCTGTGATGCGGAGCCTCCCGACCGATTCTCCGGGGCTCCTGCCGCCGGCCGGCAGGATGATCCATTTGCAGATGTTGTATCGTGTTGCGATGTTCGCGCCTCGTTGCAGAATTCGGAGCGTCGGGCAACATCCTTTTTCTCATATGAAATACTTCTCCCTTCCTGCGGCGATTGGCATGGTGATGATGGCCGGTGCCGGGCTTGCTGCACAGCCAGCGGATGCGGCCAGATCTGACGACGGCGCCGGGCGCGTCGTCGTCATGACGCTGATGAAGCATATCGTCTATCCCGACAAGGCGAAGGAGCAGAACCTTGAAGGGACCGTGCGACTGACGCTTACAACGGATAGCGATGGAGCAGCTCGCGATATAACGATCGATCCTGCATCTCCGAAAATTCTGGCAGACGCGGTGCTCGAGGCGGTGCATACGGGGCCATACATAGCTCCATTCCAAGTCCCGATCGAGGGGACGTTCCTGATCCGGACGACATTTACGCTCCTGGCGTCGGATACTGGGGCCGGCGCTAAGGAGGGGAGTGGTCAGCAATGGGTGCTGATCGAACAACTGCCGATAGATGAGTCGGCTGACTCCCTTTGTTCGCCCCTGGCCTCGGCGGGGAGAGTGTTCCGGCATCGTGGTCCGGAGGAAATATCGCCGGATGAATATGAATTCGTACCGGTAGAGATGGTGCCTACATGGGACCCGGGGGAACTGCTCCGCCTGACTGACTCTGAAATACGTGGTCTGGCAGGCTATCCGGATCATGCGCGATCGCCCGGCATAAAGGGGAGTGCGACTGTGACCGTTCTTGTTGACACGACGGGGCGGCTTCTGGCATATATGATGGAGAAATCGTCAGGGAGCGTTGTGTTGGATCGTGCCGCGCAGGCAGCTCTGATCGATCTGCCATTCACCCCCGCCATGTATGGTGGCGTCCGGGTACGAGTATGGACGCAGGTGCCGGTAACGTTTCAGCTCCGCTGAAGCTGTAACCAGTCCCTGCTTGGCGCATAGATTGTCGGTGGCGGGATGATACGATCGGATGATATCCCCAGGCTTCGAGGCGGCGAATCCCCAATAAATATTATACTGAAGGCTTCAGCAATGCGTCCCATCTATCTGGTCGGCTATATCCTCGGCACCGTGATGCTGATTATGGGGTCGCTGGTGATCGCCGGCTTCTTCGATTTCCAACGCGGGTCGATGGATGAGTCCCCCATGCTGCGCACCATCTTCGGTCTGGTGCTGATACTGTATGGGATCTACCGTCTGGCGATCACCGAAACGCAGCGCCGCCGGGAGGAGCGCTCACGATGAAACTCTCAACGTACCTGATGGCGCCATCATCGGCGCGCCGAGCACTCGGCATCCTTGTGGGGCTTGTGGCTCTTCTGCAGATCGGCTGCGAGGCTCCCAATCCCAAGGCGAACACCCCGACATCGGGGAAGCTGATCCTCTATGTCGACGAGGCCTATGCCCCGACGATCCGCGCCCTCGCCGATACGTTCGCCAAGCGTAGTCCGAACGCCATCATCGACGTGCGCTCGGTTCCGGCTCGTACGGCAGTGCAGAACCTTCTCACCGCCGATATCCAGGATACGAGCGGGGCCGATACCGCCGCCGTCACCGCCGTGGTGATCGGACGGAGGCTGCTCGCCGACGAGCGTGAGGCGGCCAAGAGGATAACCTTCGAGATGAAGGAGTATCTGCTGGGCTACGACGGCATTGCTGTGGTGGTGCCTGCCTCCTCGCCGTTGAACAGCACCAGGCTCGAGCATCTTCGCCGGGCGCTGACCTCGCCGCAGGGGGGAGCTCTTCTCGATAGTCTGCCGGCGGCCGGCGGAGCGCCCGTACGCTTCCTGCTTCCCGATCAGAACTCGTCGCTGCTCCCGGTGATCAGCTCTGCGGTGCTGAAGGATTCGGCGGTGACGGCACCGGCACGCTATTTCAGCAGCAGCGACTCGGTGATGGGGGCCGTGGCGGCCGGCGAGGGGATCGGGATCATGGGCTGGCTGCGCGCGCATCGCGACAGCGCCACGGTTCGTACCCTCGCGATCGGCTTCCTCGATTCCACCGGGACCTGGCATCCCCCGGCGCCGGTACATACCACTACGCTGGTGACCGACGCCTATCCGATCAAGCAGCCGCTGGTGGGCTACACCTTCTCGTTGAACAACTCGCTGGCGATCGGCTTTTTGGCATGGCTGTCGAGAAGCCAGGATGCGCAGTACTACCTCGCCAATCATGGGGTGCAGCCGGAGAACGTGAAGATCAGGATCGTCATGCCGGAGGAGCAGTAACCGGGGGCTTACCCGGAGTTACAAAGATTCCGCCGTGCCGGATAAAGCCGAAGCGCCGATCCTCTGTCACACTTTGCGATTTGGTTCCGACGTTATTAGAGAGAGTACCGAGCGTTTATCTACGTTGATTCAGCAGCTAACATTTCCAGGACAGTACACATCTATGCGAACATTCATGAGTCGGGCCGCGGCAACGGCGGCGTTCATCATAGGTCTTGCGACGCTCTCCAGCGTGCCGACGTACGCGCAGAGCGCGCGCGACCGTGCCAGGACGGCGGTCGCCAACGGAGACTTCACGACGGCAGCGAAGCTTTACGAGGAGGCGGTCAAGGAGTCCCCGCGCGATAAAGAGGTGCTGATCGAGGCGGGGAATGCCAACATGGAGCTCGACCGTTACGATGTAGCCCGCGGTTATTTTCAGCGCGCCGTCGATATCGACAGCAAGGATGCCGTTGCCAGCCGTCAGTATGGTCTGGCGCTCTCCGAGCTGCACGATCATCCCCGCGCCATCGAAGTGCTCAGCCGCGCCCTGAAGAACGATGAGTCGCTCGCCAACTATCTGGCGCTCGGCCGTGCGTATCTGGCGGCCGGCAAGGATTCGCTCAGCAAGGCGGAGCTCACGTTCCAGAAGGCCGGTCAGAAGTACGCCAACTCCGCCGATGTCGCGGTGGCGCTCGGCGATCTCTATTTCGCCCGCGAGATCTATCCGCTCGCCCAGGAGAAGTATGAGGAGGCGCTGAAGCTGAACGATACGCTGATCGAGTCGCGCGTGCGCCTGGGGCGCTCCTATCGCGAGCTCGCCAAGCGCGCCGGTTCCGCCGAAGAGATCAACGAGTATTACAACAAGGCGCTGGTTGAGTTCAACCGGGTGACCGCGCTGGCACCGAAGAATGCCCGTGCCTGGTACGAGCAGGGGGATATCTTCCTCCGCGCCGAGCAGTACGAGAAGGCCGGACAGTCGTTCGCGACCTACGTGGAGCTTCGCCCGGAGGATCCGCGCGGCGACATCATGCTGGCCCGTTCGGCCTATGAGGGGAACTTCTTCAAGCAGGCGATCGAACCGCTGGAGAGGATCGTGGGGAAATCCGATCCCGCTTCCGTGGCATTCATGGACAGCGCCAAGGTGATGCTCGGCAAGAGCTATTATGCGATGAAGGATTACACCAAGGCGCGCACCATCTACGCCCAGACCAAGGATACGCTGCTCGGTCTGGAGGGGACGAAGCTGTATGTCTCGAGCATCCTCCTCTCCGGGGGCGATACCCTCAGCGCGCTCGGCCTCTACCGGAAGGTGGTCAACGCCAATCCCAAGGACTGCGATCTGAGTTCGGCGCTCGGTGGACTTCTCTACACGATGAAGCGCTACGATGATGTGATCGATGTCTTCACGCAGCGCATGACGAACTGCCCGGAGGCGCCGAAGGGGGCTCCGTATCTGTACATCGGACTATCGCACTTCGCGCAGAAGCGGTATCCTCAGGCGATCGCGGCGCTCAACAGCTCGGTTGCCAACGACAGCGCATCGGCCCAGGGATACTTCTGGCTGATGAACGCCTATGCCTCGGAAAAGGAGTTCGGAAAGGCGGCCGAGATCGGCGAGGTGATGGCGGCGCGCGGGCTCGACAAGACCAATCCGAAGGAGGTTGCCTCGGGCTACTTCTTCGGCGGCACCGAGCGTTTCCAGGCGAAGGATTACAAGGGCGCGCTGGCCGCGTTCGACAAGGCGTTGAAGCTCAACCCCGAGCATGCGCAGAGCTATCTCTACTCCGCGTTCAGCTATCAGCTTCAGAACGACAAGGAGAACGCCTGCAAGAACTACCGGATGGTGCTGAAGTATGATCCGAAGAACGCAGATGCCAAGAAGAACATGGGCGCGATCGGCTGCCAGTAAGCGGTCGCGATAATGATGACGCAAGGGCCGGCATCCCCGTCGAGGGGATTGCCGGCCCTGTTCGTTGCAGGGGGTAGCCTCTCAGTATGATCGTCGGGCGCTGATACGTTGTGCCGGAGTTCAACTCCGGCACAACATCCTGGCACACTGCGACACTACCGTCGCGAGGGGATGGCGACCGAATCTCCGTCGTGCGGCAGGGTGCTCCGATCGCGCCGGAGGGTGCGCCGGCATCATCTGTTCATCATCTTCACCATCTATTTTGAATCATGGGAGAAGCTCTTCTTGCATGTGGGAGCCTCCCGCCGGACCATCACCCTAGCATGTGTCCCGGCGATTATCTCTTTTGATCGGCAGGGGATAATGTTACCTTTTCGATGGGCATGCCCAGACACCAGGAACCACCGGCCGTAGGGGCCAACGAATGTGATCGTCAGGGGCCGTATTCCGGCCAGCGCTCCATTTTTCGGGAGCCATACACGTACCTTCCCGTTCGCGCGTCGTACGCATACACGCATTGCGTGGTCCGCCGGGAGATGGTTCAACCCCTCTGCCTGTTCGCGCGTCATACGTGGATCGCACGGGGGGAGATGGCGTGATCAGGGGGTTCGGCCGGGCATTGCGATGATAGGTAAGTTGTGCCATATTTGTCAGGTGGTCTTCGATCATGGCGACCACCCTTAGTACCCGATAATATTTCTCTCCAAAACTATCATAACTTCAATTCAACAAGGTACGCCACTATGAAAGCTGTGTCGTTGATTCGTGGAGCATTTGCCGTTGCGGTGCTCAGTGCATGCATTGGCAGCGCTGCCAGTGCCCAGGGAAAGATCGAGATCGTCGGCGGAAATACCCATGACTGGGGCGTTGTCGCGCCAAGCAATCTCACGACCACCGTTGAGGTGAAGAATGTTGGGCAGGGAGATCTGAAGATCACCGAAGTGCGCCCCGGATGCGGCTGCACGCTGGCAAGCAAGATCGATAAGGACGTTCTCAAGCCGGGCGAGGTTGGCAAGTTCAACATCGGCCTCAACGTCGCGACCTATCAGCCGGGCCCGGTCTCGAAGATCGTCACGATCCGCTCCTCCGATCCGGTCGACTCGGTAACCATCCTGAAGCTTGCCGCCACGATCAAGCGCGATATCACGGTGACCCCATCGAACTTCTTCCTGGTCAACGGTGGCAAGATCGGGGTCGAGGCAGCCACCCCGGCGCTTCATATCAAGAACACCAGCGATCAGCCCATGACCGTGTTCCCGCCGGAGTTCGGTGAGGGGAACGTGAAGGTCCGCTTCGATATGAAGGGGAAGAAGGAGCTGAAGCCGGGCGAGGAGCTCGAGCTGGTCGCCTATGTGACCCCGCTCGAGAAGGATGGCCTGCATGGCACCGTCAAGATGAAGACCAGCAGCAAGGATCAGGGGAACGTCGATCTGAACATCTCCGGCACGATGGCGCAGGCCGACGCGCAGGGGAAGGCGCAGATCGCTCCGGCTCAGGATACCATGCACAAGTAAGTCGTTCGTTCGTCAACAGGTAAGCGGTTTCGGGGGATACCGACATCAATGTCGCAGGCACGCGCGCAATCGCCCGCTCCTGAGTATCTTCCGGGATCGCTTATCGCGTTCTATACGGCCGGCAATCGTGGCCGTGGTTCCGTCTCTACATTTCATACAGTTCACACTCACTGGGATATGTTCGATATGAAGCGCATGCATACGCTACGGATGCTTCTGGCTGCTGCTGTTGTGGCGGTTGGCGCGAGCGCCGCCGCACAGGCACAGGGGAAGATCGAGATCGTCGGGGGAGATACGTATAACTGGGGAACGGTGGCGCCCGGCAAGCTGAAGACCGTTGTCGAGGTGAAGAACGTCGGCATGGGGGATCTGAGCATCACGCAGGTGCGCCCCTCCTGCGGCTGCACGGCCGCTCCGATCGACAAGAACCTGTTGAAGCCGGGGGAGACCGGCAAGATCAGCATCACCCTCGACGTTGTGTCGCGCACCGGTCCGATCGAGAAGACCATCACGATCACCTCGAGCGACAGCACGTCGCCGATACGCGTGCTGAAGCTGGTTGCCGATGTCAAGCGCTCGCTGGTGTTCACTCCGTCGGCGGCGACGCTTGTGGTGAACGAGGGGAAGCTCAACGCCGAGAGCCCCGCCACGACGGTGCGGCTGGCAAACGCCAGCGATGCTCCCTTCACCGTTTATCCGCCGGAGCTGACCAAGGGGAAGCTGAAAGTCCGATTCGATATGACCGAGCCGAAGGAGCTGAAGCCGGGTGAGGAGCTGGAGGTGAAGGCCTATGTGACGCCGCTCGACAAGGAGAGCATCTACGGCACCGTCACGATGAAGACCACCAATAAGGAATATCCGTCGGTCGATCTGTATATTGCGGGAACGCTGGCCGCGCCGGCCGACGCACAGGCGATTCCGTCGGGAAAATAGCCAGTATCGCTGTTTGCATATCGTCATCCCGGGCCCCATGGTCCGGGATGATGAGCTGATGTACACACCACCTTGCCGACTTCGACAGTTGCCGTTGCACACGACGGACACCCCCTGCTGAGACATTTTACCCCCCTCAACCGTCTAGTAAGAAAAAGATTCACCCCTATTGGAAAACAAGTTGTCTTTTCTGTCATAAGGACATAAATTCAACGACTGTTACAACTCCACGCTATTTGAGCCCACCTGGGCGCTAGAGCCTTTCGTTGCTTTAACCTTTCCTACAACTGTCGATGAAGAACAATGCTTCCCCAGACTCTTCGATAGTCAACCTGCTGAGCTTACGATCCCTATGCGCGCTGCTTGCAACCGCAGCGTTCCTCGGCATCAACAGCGCTCCAGTGATGGCGCAGCCCGATGAAAACCGTGACACAACCGTGATCAAGCAATTCCAGATCCGGAACCTTGGCACGGTCGTCAACACATCGAATCTCGAATATGCGCCAACGGTGACCGCTGACGGGCGTATGCTCTATTTCGTTTCCGACCGTCCGGGGGGTGTTGGTGGACATGATTTCTGGTTCACCACGAAGAAGGAGCGTCTTGATACCGACTTCACGGCGCCGGTAAATCTTGGTCGTCCGGTCAACACGGAACTGAACGAAGGCGTCGCCTCGATCGCCGCCGACGGTCAGACCATCTTCTTCACGGGCTGCGCCCGCCCCGATGGCCTTGGTGACTGCGATATCTACGAGGCCGAGCTCGAAGGAACCGAATGGAAGAACGTCCGCAACGTCTCGGAGATCAACTCCTCGGCGTGGGACTCGCAGCCGTCGATCTCCTCCGATGGCCGTACGCTTTACTTCGTGTCGAACCGTCCGGGAGCACTCGGCGGTGATGGTGACGCCGATATCTACGTCTCGACGCTCGGCGCCGACGGACGCTGGTCCGCTCCGCGCAATCTCGGTGAGCCCATCAACACGACTGAGCGCGAGGACAGCCCGTTCATCATCGCCGGCGGCAGCGCGCTCTACTTCTCCTCGGCAGGTCATGGCGGCCAGGGTGGACTCGACTTCTTTATCTCCAAGCGCCATGCCGACGGCACGTGGGGCGCGCCGGAGAACCTTGGCGAGCCGTTCAACACCTCGCGCGATGAGCGCTTTATCACGCTTCCCGCCGCAGGCGATATCGTCTATTTCTCCTCGCAGCGCACCGATCTCGGTGGCGCCGGCCAGCTCGATGTCTTCATGGGACTGATGCCGCCGCGCATCATCAACGTGCTGATCGCCGGCCGCGTCTATGATCAGTGTACGCAGGGCAATCTGCCGGCGGACTTCGTCTTCATCAACGCGGCGACCGGGGATACGATCAACCGTTCGAGGACCAACATCTCGACCGGCGAGTACTCCTTCGTGACCGCCGGTGGCGATGCGATGAAGATCAACGTGGTCGGCAACAGCGCCGGATACCCGACCGTCATCAGCACGATCGATGTCCCCGCAACCACGCAGTATCTGGAGATCCGCAAGGACTTCCCGATCGGCGAGCAGCCGATGCTGAGCGCCAGCTACCAGATCTCCGACTACGTGCAGTCGCTTCCTCCGAGCGCTCCGGCCAAGTACCGCGACTTCCGCGGTCTGCTGATCGAGGAGAACCTTGTGAAGGAGCTCTATCCGCTGCTCACCTACGTGTTCTTCGATACCGGCAGCGCCACGATTCCCGATCGCTACATCCTCTTCTCCGATCCATCGCAGACCGAGGGCTTTACCGATACGACGATCCCCGGCGGAACGCTTCAGAAGTATTACCACATGCTGAACATCGTCGGCTTCCGGATGCGGAAGAATCCCGACACGAAGATCGAGATCGTCGGCTGCAACTCGAACCAGCCGGCGCTCAACGAAGTGCGTGAGGTCTCCGGCCGGCGCGGCCAGATCGTCTACGATTATCTGACGAAGATCTGGCAGATCGACGCAAGCCGTATCAAGCTTCTTCCGCCGCGCGATCTTCCCGAGGCGATCTCGAACATCAACGACAGTCTCGGCATCGTCGAGAACCGTCGCACCGAGATCCGCTCGACCGACTGGGAGGTGGTCAAGCCTATCGTCAATACCGACTTCCGCAGGACGCCGCAGCCCGACACGATGCACTTCATCATGAAGAACGGCATCAACGACGAGCTGATCTCCCGCCGCTCCATCGAGATCAAGCGCAACGGCCAGCCCTGGTACACGATGAACGATCTCGGTCGGACCGAGACG
>Ga0164241_10000389_pt1 | contig 85687 bp, 84 predicted proteins | sample OricomyardsoilBY_FD_108780 | JGI IMG/M metagenome (GOLD analysis project Ga0164241, IMG submission 108780) | Backyard soil microbial communities from Emeryville, California, USA - Original compost - Back yard soil (BY) | ecosystem: Environmental > Terrestrial > Soil > Unclassified | place: USA... | reverse complement strand
CCCCCGCGTGCGGGGGAGGTGGCGCGCTGCGGATACGCAGCGTGACGGAGGGGGCGCTATAGTGCTTAGTGGCTAGCCGGCCCGCCCGCCGCCTTCACCGCGCGAAAGTCGATGCCCGTCTCGGCCACCAGGTAGATCAGGCTGGCCCAGGCGGCGACGTTCTGCGCCAGCTCGTCCGGACGCACCTTGTTCAGAGTGTCGTCGGCGGTGTGGTGGTAGTCGAAGTAGCGGGTGGCGTCCTGCTCCAGCTCGACCGACGGCACGCCGGCTTCTTCCAGGCCCTCGATGTCGGCGCCGCCGTGGGTGGCGGGGGTGCGGCTGACATAGATCTTCAGCGGGGCCAGGACATTGGCGGCCGTGGTGGCGAACGGATGGCTCTGGGCGCCGGTCGGCAGCTTCAGCGCATAGACGCGGTCGGCGCCGGTGTCGCTTTCGCCGGCCAGGACGATCTTCGGCACTTCATCCTTGTGGGCGGCGATATAGGCTTCCGACGAGCCGCCGCTCTCTTCCGAGCCGAACATCACCACGCGGATGGTGCGCTTGGGATGCTTGGGCAGGTCGCCGATCAGCTTGGCGGCAGCCGTGGTTATGGCCACGCCCGTGGCGTCGTCCAGGGCGCCGGTGCCGACATCCCAGCTGTCCAGGTGGCCGCCGATGACGATCACCTCGTCCGGCTTCTCCGAACCCTTGATCTCGCCCGAGATGTTCCAGGCCACGTCGTTGGCGTCGGTGGTCGAGGCCAGCTTCAGCTTGATGCGCAGGGTCTTGCCCGACTTGGCCAGGCGCTCCAGTTGCTCGGCTTCCGGCACGCCCATGGCGGCCGACGGGATCGAGGCCACGCCGTCGCCGAAGGCGGTGACGCCGGTGTGCGGCACGGTCGAGTCCGAGGTCGAGACCGAGCGGATCAGCAGGGCCACCGCGCCGCGCTTGGCGGCTTCGGTCGGGCCCGAACGGCGCGAGATGCCGGCCACGCCATAGCCCGAGCCGTCCTGGGCCTTGACCATCGGCTGGGTGATGACGGCGATCTTGCCCTTCAGCGCGCCCTCGGGGGCGGCCATCATCTCGGCATAGGTGCGGAACAGGGCGACGTCGGCTTCGATGCCCTCGGCCGGGGTCGGGACGGTGCGGCCCAGGCCCACGATACCCAGCTTCATCGGATAGGGACCGACCAGCTCGGCGCTCTCTTCACCGCGCGTCCACGACGGCTTGGCGAACTGCTCGACCTTCACGTCGGTGAAGCCCAGGGCCTTCAGCTTGGCCACGCCCCAGTCCTTGGCGCGCTCCATGGCCGGCGAGCCGACGAGGCGCGGGCCGATGCTGGTGGTCAGGTCCTCGGTGATGTCCCAGGCGGTGCGGTCCAGCAGGGCCTTGTCGCGCAGGGCCTCGGCCGTAGCGACGGGCGACAGCGCGGGCGCGGCGGCCGGCGCAGCAGCCTTGGCGCCCTTCGCGAGCTTGGTTTCAGCATGGGCGGCGCCCGAAAGCAGGGCGAGCGTGGCGGTGGCGGCCAGTAAGCGACGATACATGAGCAAGGATTCTCCCCAATGGCGCGGGAGTCATAGCACCGCTCCACGTCAGGGGGAGTCAGCATAACGCTGAACTGTCACATGAGAGGCCCGGCGCCCAAAGATCCTCCCCCGCGCTGCGGGGGAGGTGGCCCAGAGGGCCGGAGGGGGCAAGCCCGGCCTATGCCGCGTTAGCCCCCTCAGTCGCTTCGCGACAGCTCCCCCGCATCGCGGGGGAGCATCTATTTACCCTAGGCGGCCGATCCGCTTGATCTCCCAGTCCAGCTGCACGCCGGTCTTTTCCTTGACGTCGGCGCGGACGGCTTCGCCCAGGCCTTCCAGGTCGGCGGCGGTCGCCTCGCCCGTGTTGATCAGGAAGTTGCTGTGCAGCGGCGAGAACATCGCCCCGCCAAACGGCCTGCCGCGCCAGCCGGCCTCGTCGACCAGCTTCCACGACGAGTGACCGGGCGGGTTCTTGAAGGTCGAGCCGCCCGTCTTTTCACGGATCGGCTGGGTGGTCTCGCGACGGCTGGTGATCTCGGCCATGCGGGCCTTGATCGCCTCGGGTTCGTCGGCGGTCCCTTCGAACACGGCGTCGAGTACGAAGACCGTGTCGCCGTCCTGCAGGGCGCTGTGGCGATAAGTGTAGTGCAGGTCCTCGACGGACAGCTCGCGCACCTGGCCGGCGCGGTCCATGACCCGGACGGACTTCACGACATTGACAGTCTCGGAGCCGTAGCAGCCCGCGTTCATGATCACCGCGCCGCCGATCGTGCCGGGGATGCCGGCATAGAATTCCAACCCGGCGATGCCGGCCTCCGCGGCTTTACGCGCCAGGATGGCGTCGGGCACGGCCGAGCCGGCCTTGATGCGGTTGCCGCCCAGCGGCTCGACGCCGTTGAAGCCCTTGCCCAGCCGAATGATCACGCCCTCTACGCCGCCGTCGCGGACCAGCAGGTTGGAGCCGACGCCGATGGCCAGCACCGGAACCGCCGGGTCCAGGGCCTTCAGGAAGTCCGCCAGGTCCTGCTCGTCGGCCGGCAGGAACACCACGTCGGCCGGACCGCCGACCCGGAACCAGGTGAACGGCGCCAGGGCCTCGTCGATCAGCAGCTTGCCACGGACGGTCGGGAGATTGGTTTTCCAGCTCATACGAGGGCTCTAGCGCGTCCTGGATCGTTTCTCAAAGTGCTCGACCGTCCACCAGGCCAGGACCAGCAGGATGCCGGCGACGATCAGGGCGATGTGCGCCCAGTGCTCGGCGGGCGTGACATAGGTGACGCCGCCGGGCTGCTTCAGCGCCACGACGAACGGACCGTCGGGCGCCTTGGGCCGCTGGGTGGTCAGGAGCTTGGTGAACCACCAGCTCCCGGCCAGGTACGCGATCACCGCGACGACGATCGCGGCCTTGGTCGCGATCCAGCGGTTCAGTTTCACTTGCTCAGCGCTTCCAGCTGGCCGGGTAGCGCGTAGGACCACGAGGTGATGTCGCCCGCGCCCAGCAGCACGACGAGGTCGCCGCTCGTAGCTTCAGCCGCGATCAGCGCCGGCAGGGCCGCGGGGCTCTCCAGCGGCAGGGCGCGGCGGTGGCCGAACTTCTTGAGGCCCTCGACCAGGTGGTCGCGGTCGACGCCCTCGATCGGCTGTTCGCCGGCCGTGTAGACGTCGGCGACGATCACCGTGTCGGCGTCGTTGAAGCAGCTGCTGAACTCGGTCATCAGGTCGCGCAGGCGCGTGTAGCGGTGCGGCTGGACCACGGCGATGACCTTGCCCGTCGACACCGCGCGGGCGGCCTTCAGCACGGCGGCGATCTCGACCGGGTGATGGCCGTAGTCGTCGACCACGCGGATGCCGTTGGCCACGCCCGTGGTGGTGAAGCGACGCTTGACCCCGCCGAAGCTGGCCAAGCCCTTGCGGATGGACTCCGCATCGACGCTGAGCTCGCGGGCCACGGCCACGGCGGCCGTCGCGTTCAGCACATTGTGGTGGCCGGCCATCGGCATCTTCAGGCCGTCATAGCGGACGACCTCGCCGTTCAGCGGCGAGACGATGATGTCGAAGGTCGCGCCTTCCGGGCCCATCTCGATGTTGGAGACGCGGACCTCGGCCTGCGGGTTGGTGCCGTAGGTCACCAGGCGGCGGTTCTCGATGCGCGAGGTCAGGGCCTGGACTTCCGGGTGGTCGGTGCAGACCGCCGCGAAGCCATAGAACGGGATGTTCTCGATGAAGTCCTGGAAGCCCTTTTTCACCGCGTCGAAGTCGCCCCAGTGGTCCAGGTGTTCGGCGTCGATATTGGTGACGATGGCCACCGTGGACTTCAGCTTCAGGAACGAGCCGTCGCTCTCGTCGGCCTCGACGACGATCCAGTCACCCTCGCCGACCTTGGCGTTGGTGCCGTAGGCGTTGATGATGCCGCCATTGACCACGGTCGGGTCCAGGTCGCCGGCGTCCAGCAGGGCCGCGACCATCGAGGTCGTGGTGGTCTTGCCGTGGGTGCCGCCGACGGCGATCGAGAACTGCAGGCGCATCAGCTCGGCCAGCATCTCGGCGCGGCGCACCAGCGGCAGGCGCTTGTCGCGGCCGGCGACCATCTCGGGATTATCGGCCTTCACGGCCGTCGAATAGACGATGGCCGACGCGCCCTCGACGTGGCTGGCGTCATGGCCGATGAAGATGCGCGCGCCCAGCTTCTCAAGGCGCTCGGTATTGGCGCTGGCCTTGGCGTCGCTGCCTTGGACGGTGTAGCCGATACGCAGCATGATCTCGGCGATGCCGGACATGCCAATGCCGCCGATGCCGATGAAGTGCACGGGGCCGAGTTCGAAGGGGACGGGGCGTCGACGCTGGATCATGAAAAGCCGATTAGACCAATTCCGCGCGCCGCGAAACGCCCTCCTGGCCCTCTTGATGTGCGTATTGCCAGCTTGGGCGCAGACGCCCTCTCCTGCCCCGCTTGAACTGCGCCTGGCCGATGTCGGCCGCTTCGCCGCGTTCGTGGACATGGGGAGCGTGCAGTGGACCAGCCGCACGGCGAAGCTCCGCGTGCTGCAGGTCACCGAAGGCGGCTTCACGGCCGGAGCCGAAGAATTCTGGGGCGGCTGGCGTCACGAGGTCATCGACTGCGACGCCCGCACCATCGCCCACGCCGGCTTCGGCAGCATCCGCGCGGGTGGGCGCGAAGGCCCGGTGACCGGAGACCAGCGCCCCGCCGCGCCCCTGCCGCCGGGCAGCACGGACGAGGCGGTGGCCAAGGTGGTCTGCGACGGCTGGAAGCCCTATGCGGCAACGCCGATCGCCACTAGCGTGGCGCAAGCGGTGGCGATCGGACGCCCGCTCATCGAGAGCGGCGCCGAGCCTTGAGCAACAGCAAACAGGAGCGTTCAGTGCGGCGTATGGCGGCGACCTTCCTAGGTCTGGCGGCGATGATGGCTTGCGCCAGCGACGCGATCTCGGCCCCCGTCGATCGGGGCGTCGTCAAGCTGCCGGAGGGGCGCCTGTTGCTCGTCGCCGGCAATGAGGACGGCGCGGTGCTGATCGGCCTGGACAACATGATCCGAAAGGGCAGCGAAGCGGTCGTGCTGGTCTACAGGGTCTTCGAACCGGCGCGCGCGCTCGACAGCGGCGTGACCATCTCCGAGGAGGCCGAGGTGCAGCGCTTCGATTGCGACGCCCAGAGCTACCAGAGCCTGGGCGCGTCCGAATACAACGCGGCCGGCGAGGAAGTCCTGTGGATGGAGGAGGAGCCGGTCAAACCCGTCCAGCCCCGCACCATGACCTCCCGCGTCGCCAGCGTGGTCTGCGGCCAGGTGAAGCTCCCGCCCGGCAACATCGCCAAGGATCGCGCCACCGCCAAGGCGATGGTGGCGCAGGCGCTGCAGGCGACGCACTAGCGCCGCGGATCGAAACCGGCGCGGAGCCTTGAGGCCCGCGCCGGACCGTTCGAGCCTACCACTCCGGCGGGAGGTAAGGCCCGCCGCCCGTGCAGACGTACATGGGCTCGAGATCGTAGTACGGCGTCGGAACCTGGGCGCGGACGACATAGACGAAGTCGCCCGACTGGCCGCAGCCCTGGTCGGAGACCGAGCCCAGGAACTGGGTCTTCGCCGCGTCGGCATAGTAGTAATAGGTGTAGGCGGTCAGCGGATCCTCGGCCATGGCGGCCGGAGCGCCCAGAGCGGCGAAGGCGGCCATGGCGCCGATCAGAACGGCTTTCATACGGATGGTCATCGGAACTCTCCCATCTGAAACGCGCGACGGACGCGCGGCCTGACGGTTGATCGGATTGTGACGACAATCAATCTTTAGATGTATTATTGAAATTGCAATTTCAGGATTCATCACGATGCGTAACCGCACATCAAACTTAACCTTGGATAGAAATATCCATTTCACATCTTAAGATTGACTCACCGCGCATTGCGGGCGGATGCTCCGACCATCCTCATGTCGAGGAGGGAGGACATCACATGAAGTCTAGCCTTCGTTGGAAATCCGTCTGCGCCGCCATCGCCACGGCCGCCCTGGCCAATGGCGTGGTCCTGGTCACGCCGGCAGCGGCCCGCCCGCCGATCTGCGTGGAATGGGCCTGGCACAACTGCGACCCGGACTTCCCCCGCAACACGCCGGAATGGGGTGAGTGCTTCGACTACTATTCGACCATCGGCTGCCCCTGGTGGGAAGGCCTGAGCGGCAAGAAGGCCCCCACGGCCGTCAAGCCGGAAGACATGCTGGCCTTCTCGCGCCAGTAGCGCTCCAGCGCGGCGCGGGCGTCCTTGCAGCGCCCGCGCTTGGCGCCGATCCAACCCGGAGGGAACACGATGAAGCTCAGCCTGCGTTCCGCCTGCGTCGCCGTCGCGACGATCACGATGTGCAATATCCCGATGCTGGCCCAGCCGGCCCTGGCCGCACCGCCGCCGGTCTGCATCCAGTGGGGCTGGATCAAGTGCGATCCGCTCTACCCCGACCGCTTCAGCCCCGAATGGGGCGCCTGCTTCGAATACTGGTCCGAGGCCGGCTGCCCGTGGTGGGACGGCTCGGCCATCGCCAAGCCGGCCCCGGCGACGGTCAAGCCGGAAGAGAAAGACGCGCTGGTCCGCCAGTAGCCGCCGCAGGACGGGCGGCGCCTACCGCGCCGTCCGCTCCACCAGGTCCGCCAGTTCCTCGGCGGCGTTCGGCTTTGCCACCGACCGCGCGCCGGCCGCCATCTTGGCCAGACGCTCGGGATTCTTGAGCAGGGCGTTCAAGGCGCCGGCCATGGCGTCCACCGTCAGCTCGTCCTCCAGGCACACGGCCGCGCCGCCCGCCTCTTCCAGGAGCCTGGCGTTGAAGCGCTGGTGGTCGTCGGCGGCGATCTTCAGCGGGATCAGGATCGAGGGACGGCCGGCCACGGCCAGCTCGGTGCAGGTCGAGGCCCCCGAGCGGCCGACCACCAGATGGGCCTGGCGCAGATAGCCGGCCATGTCGCGGAAGAACGGCGCGACCTCGCAGTCGACCATGGCGTTGCGATAGACCTTGCGGGCGCCTTCCATGCTCTCGGCGCGAGCCTGCTGGAAGACCTTCAGACGCGAGCGCATGTCTTCGGGCAGCTTGGCCACGGCCTCAGGGATCAGCTCCGACAGCAGGCGCGCGCCCTGACTGCCACCGGTCACCAGGATCCGCAGCTGCACCTCCGGCGCGATGTAGGGCACCTCGTAGAGGTCGCGCACCGGCGGGCGCACGGGATTGCCGACCACGTGGGCGCGAGCCTTCACGGCGGGCTTGGCCATCTGCAGCGTCGGGAAGGCGCAGGCGACCTCGTCGACGCGCGGGGCCAGGAAGCGGTTCACGCGACCCAGGACCGCATTCTGCTCGTGGATCACGGTCGGGCGCTTCTGGCTCAGCGCGCCCAGCAGGGCCGGCAGGGCGGGATAGCCGCCGAAGCCGACGACAACGGCCGGATCCAGGCGCTTGAAGGCCGCGCGGGCCTCCAGCACGCCCTGCATGACCGTGAAGCCGGCCCTGATCATGCCCAGCGGGTCATTGGACTTGGCCGTGGCGGCGGAAAGGGCGAGACGCTCCTCGGCCGGGAACTTGTCGGCGTACATCGCGCCGCGATCGTCCGTGGCCAGCACGACGCGCCAGCCGCGCGCGGACAGGGCCTCAGCCAGCGCCTGGGCGGGGAACATATGGCCGCCGGTTCCTCCGGCGGCGACGACTGCAAGCTTGCTCATCTCAGGCGAAAGCGCCGCCGAGGCTGAACTCGCCGCTCGCCCCATAGGCGCCGGGGCGCTTGCGAACCAAAGCCAGGGCCATGCCCAGCGTCAAACCCATCGCGAGCATGGAAGAGCCCCCGTAACTGATGAACGGAAGCGTCATGCCCTTGGTCGGGATCATGTTCAAGTTCACGGCGATATTGATGATGGCCTGTTGCCCCACCAGCACGAATAATCCGGCGGCCGCGACCTGCTCGAACGGGTCGTTCAGCTTCATGGCCTTGTACAGCCCGCGCACCACCAGGAAGGCGAAGATGGCGATCAGGGCCCACGAGAAGATCAGGCCATATTCCTCGGCCGCCACCGAATAGATGAAGTCGGTGTGCAGGTCGGGCACGTGGCGCTTCATGACGCCCTCGCCCGGGCCGCGGCCGAAGAAGCCGCCGGCGCGGATGGCCTCGGCGGCGCGGGTGATCTGGTGCGTGTCGGCTTGGTCGGGGCTGAGGAACTTCTGCACCCGGGCGTGCACGTGGTCGAACAGGAAGTAGGTCGAGCCCAGGCCCGCCAGCGCCACCGCGCCCAGGCCCATGATCCACGAGATCGGCACCCCGGCCATCCAGAAGGCGGCCCCGAAGGCGATGGTGATCAGCACCGTCTGGCCGACGTCGGGCTGCACCAGCAGCAGGCCCACGGCGATGAAATAGAGCAGGAAGGCGATCGACACGCCGGGCACGCCCTCGCCCTTCTGGCCCTCGGCGAACATCCACGAGACCAGCACGATCAGGGCCGGCTTCATGAACTCGGACGGTTGCAGGGTGAAGCCGCCGAACTGCAGCCAGCGCGTGGCGCCCTTGGCGTTGTGGCCGATGAACGGCAGGGCGATCATGATCGCGATCGCGGCGATGTAGATGAAGAACGCCGCCCGCCGGATGCCCTTGGGCGACAGCATCGACACCGTCAGCATCACCACCGACGAGGCGGTGGCGAAGAAGCACATGCGGATGGCGAAGTGGAACTGGTCGTCGATGCCGATCCGCTGGGCCGCGGCTGGGCTCGAGGCGAACGACAGCAGCATGCCCAGCGTGGCCAGCAGGGCCGTCGCGCCCAGCAGCCAGCGGTCGGTCGTCCACCACCAGATGCCGAGCGCGGTGCGGTCGGTGCGGGCGAAAGCATGTGTCGCGTTGGAGGCCATGGCCGGAGAGTCGGACCGCAGGGTTAATCAAATCTTGCTGCGCCGTTCTACGCCGGTGGACATGCGTCGAAAAGCGTCGGCGAACCGCCGCGATCAGCGCAATTCGAAATAGGCGACCTCGCCGCCCTCGGTATGGGCGACCACCGCGATGTTCAGCGCCTCGCCGTCATCCAGCGTCAGGCGGCACTCGCCGGCCCGGAACGCCTGCCGGAGAATGTCCGGCTCGCCCGTGACGCTGCCCTTGCCCGCCTTGCGCCCGGCCGAAGCGCTGACGAGGAGCAGGGAGAAGGCCACGGCGCTGTCCTGGCGAGCGACCGTCAGCACGCCGTCGCCGGTGCGGGGGAGCTTCTGAAGCTTGGCTACAGGCATCGAATACAACGCATGAAATTGAGAACCACGCCTCGTTATTACAGAACGAAATCTGCCACACGCAGAATAATATTCAGAAATTTCTTGCGTATTTCCAACCCGTAGCGCAGGGTATATTTCATCGAATATCGAACCGGTTCGGCCGCTCTCCACGCTTGTTCTTAGGATCGAGCCCCGAGCCCCTCCAAATCCTCTCCGAAAATTTGATCACGTGGCTCGTCTCGGGTCGCGCGTCCCCTGTCATGCAAGGAATACATCCATGGCTACCGGCACCGTGAAGTGGTTCAACTCCACCAAGGGCTTTGGCTTCATCCAACCCAACGACGGCGGCGCCGACGTGTTCGTGCACATCACGGCCGTCGAACGCTCGGGCCTGGGCTCGCTCGACGAAGGCCAGAAGGTGTCGTTCGAACTCGAGCGCGACCAGAAGAGCGGCAAGATGTCGGCCGGCCAGCTGCAAGCCGCCTCCTAAGGATCAGGCCGGCCCGGATGGATCATCCGGGCCGGACGCCCCTCGCCTCCTGAACCGGATACGAAAGCGACCATGAATCCATTAGACATCCGCCATTCGGACCGCCTGAAGACGGCCGCCGACGCCAAGGCCGCCCTGCTGGCCAAGTTCAAGCCTCGCACGGCCAGCACCGATCCGCTGTTCGCCGAACGCGCGACGCTGCGCGCCGAGGAACTGGCCCAGGTCCGCAAGGTCCGCGCTGACGCCAAGACCGCCGTCAAACAAGCCGCCGCCGACGCCGAAACGGCCCGGATCGAGGCGCAGGCCGCTCTCGAAGCCGAGGCCCTCACCGCCAAGCGCGGCGAGCGCAAGGAACGCAAGGCGCTGTCGGCCGCCGACGCCAAGGAAAAGCGCGACGCGCGCTACGCCGCCCGAAAGGCTCGGAACTAGGCCAGCGCGCGCCGCGTCCAGTCGACGATCTGCGGCGCGGTCATGGCTCCGGCCTGGCGAGCGATGACCTGGCCGTCGCGATAGAGCACCAGGGTCGGGATACTGCTGACGTTCAGCGCCCCGGCGGCGGCCGGCTCGGCGTCGCTATCGAGCTTCAGCAGGCGCACGGCCGGCTCCAGCTGGCGGGCGGCGGCCTCGAAGGCCGGGGCCATGCTCCGGCAGGGCCCGCACCACGGCGCCCAGACGTCCAGCAGCAGCGCCACGCCCTTGGTCATCCGGCGATGCTTGTCCAGCGCCGCTCCGGTCACGGCCGTCGGCCCGCCGGTGAACAGCGGCGACTTGCACTGGCCGCACTTGGCCGACAGCGGATCGCGGTCCTGCGGCAGGCGATTGCCGGCTCCGCAGGCGACGCAGACTAGCTGGGACATCGAATTTCCTTCAAATCCTGACCGGGATCAGATGGTCGAAGGCTCCAGCGAACGCAAGGCGACCTCGGTTCCGCACTGTCGTACAGGCTTTGCTTGAATTCGCCCGCCGGCCGGTCATCATACGATTGCAGGCAGGGGCGTAGAGTGGCCGACGAGGGATCCGACAAGGCTGTTCTGGAAGGCGTCGGGGCCTATTTCCTCAGCGTGGTCGAGGCCAGCCAGGACTGTATCCGCGTGATCAGCGCCGACGGCCATGTCGAGTACATGAACGCCCAGGGCAAATCGCTGTTCGAGATCGTCGATTTCGACGGCCGCAACCGCCAGCGCTACTGGCCCGACATGTGGCCGGACGAGAGTCGCGACACCGTCGAACAGGCCCTGCGCGCCGCGCTGGAAGGCAACGCCGTGGCCTTCCGCGCCTTCTGCCCGACGGCCCGGGGCGCGCCGCGCTGGTGGGACACCACCGTCTCGCCGATCCTGGAGACCGGCCAGGTGATCCGCGTCCTGGCCACCTCGCGCGACGTGACCGGCGAGCGCACGGCCGAGACCCATCGCCAGCTGCTGGTCAACGAGCTTAACCACCGGGTCAAGAACACCCTGGCCACCGTCCAGTCGATCGCCAACCAGTCGCTGCGCAACGCCGGCGTCGAACCTTCGGTGCGCGACGCCCTGGAAGGCCGGCTGATGGCCATCGCCGCCACCCACAACGTCCTGACCGACCAGAACTGGTCCGCCGCCAGCCTGCGCCAGATCGTCGACGGCTCGGTGACGCCCTACAGCGCCCATCCCCGCCAGCTGACCATCACCGGCCAGGACCTGCAGGTCTCGCCTAAGCCCGCCGTGGTCATGGCGCTCGCCTTCCACGAACTGGCCATCAACGCCCTGAAGCACGGCGCCCTCTCCGCCCCCGACGGCCACGTCGACATCCGCTGGTCGATCGACCCGGACGACCAGCTGGTCATCGAATGGGCCGAACGCGGCGGGCCGACCGTGCGGCCGCCGGAGCGGCGCGGCTTCGGCACGCGCATCGTCCAGACGGCCCTGCCCAACGAGCTGGGTGGCGCGGTGGCGCTGGACTACCGCGCGGACGGCCTGCGGTGCTCGATCCGCTCGCCGCTGACCGCGCTGGACAAGGTCGACGCGTTCATGCCGCTGGGCTGAGCCCTACCCCGCAGCGACGGCGGCGCGCTCGCCCAGCGCCTTTCGGACGGCGACCGCCAAGTCGCTGACCTTGAACGGCTTGCGCAACACCGCTTCGGAATTGACCAGCTCGCGGATCGCGCCGGCGTCGGCGTAGCCGGTGATCAGCAGCATGCCCAAGGCGGGAATGACCTGCCGCGCCCGCTTAGCCACCTGAGCGCCATCCATGCCCGGCATGGCGAAGTCGACGACCATCAGGTCGGGGCGATCCTCGACCAGGCGCGCCAGCCCTTCCTGTCCGCCCGACGCCTCGGTGACGCGGTAGCCCAGCGAGCGCAGGCACTGGACCAGGAACCGGCGGACGCTGGGGTCGTCGTCGATCACCAGGACGCGCTCGCCCTCGCTGAGCGGGGTCTCGTTCGGCGGGATGTCGCTGGGCCGGATGCGGTCACCGGCCTCGGTGATCGGCAGCCAGATCTCGATCGTCGTGCCGACGCCGACCGTACTGTCGATGCGCACGGTGCCGCCAGACTGGGTGGCGATGCCATAGACCTGGCTTAGACCCAGCCCCGTCCCCTTGCCCACGCTCTTGGTCGTGAAGAAGGGATCGAACACCTTCTGCAGCAGCTCCTTGGGAATGCCGTGGCCGGTGTCGCTGACGGCGATCACGACGTGGTCGCCGGGCTGCAGGCCCTCGTGCCATTCGTCGGAAATCCGGCTGGAGATGGTCACCGTGCCGCCGTCGCCCATGGCGTCGCGGGCGTTGATGGCCAGGTTCAGCACGGCCAGCTCCAGCTGGTTGGCGTCGGCCTTGGCCCGCGCCGCGCCGGCGGCCAGCGCCGTGCGCACCTCGACGGTGTGACCCAGGGTCCGGGTCAGCAGGTCGTCCATGCCGGCGATCAGCACGTCGACCTCCACCGGCTGCAGGTCCAGTTGCTGGCTGCGCGAGAAGGCCAGCAGCTGTGCGGTCAGCTTGGTGGCGCGCTCGACGCCTTCACGGGCGTTGGCGGCCATGCGCTTGACCCGCTCGTCCTCGCTGCGCCGCTCGATCATGTCGATATTGCCGACGATGGCGGTCAGCAGGTTGTTGAAGTCGTGGGCGATGCCGCCGGTCAGCTGGCCGATGGCGTCCATCTTCTGGGCCTGGACCAGGGCGGCCTGGGCCTGCTCGCGCTCGCTGATCTCGGCCAGCAGCCGCTCGTTGGCGCGCTGGAGCTCGCTGACGCTGTCGGCGATACGCTGCTCCAGCGTCTCGTTGAGCAGCCGTAGCTCGGCCTCGGCGGTCTTGCGGGCGGTGATGTCGAGACTGATCCCCGACATCCGCCGCGGCTCGCCGGGCTGGATCCGGTTGAGCCGTCCCCGCACCTGCACCCAGTGCAGCGAGCCGTCCAGCCAGAAGATCCGGTACTCGACGTCGTAATCCTCGGCGCGGGCGATCGAGGCGTCCAGTGCGGTCGTGCGCAGGGTCACGTCCTCGGGATGGACAGCTGCTTCGATGCCGGCCAGCGTCAGGGGCTGGTCAGGCGCGTGTCCGAAATGGGCGCGCGTCGCCGTCGAGGTGGTCAGGGCCCCGCTGTCGAGGTCCAGGTCCCAGGCGCCCAGCTTGCCGGCCTCCAAGGCGAAGCGCAGTTGCTCCTCTGCCTTGGTCTGAGCGTGCAGATGGTCGCGGGCGACGTACTGGCGATGACGGGCGCGGATCGCCGAATGCGCCGCGCTGATCAGCGTCTCGGCGTTGATCGGCCGCTCCAGCAGCACGATGTTGCCGATCGCCCGCAGGCGTTCGGCGTCGGCCTGGGCCCGCTTGCCGGGCTGCTTGGTGACCAGCACGATGAACGGGAAGTCCGACCAGGTCGGCTGATGGGCCAGCCAGTCGGTCAAGGCGTCGGTGGCCCCCTGGGCCAGCGCCTCTTCCGTAAGGATCGCCGCGCCGGCCTCGTCGCCCAGCGCCTGGGTCAGCGCGGTCAGGTCGCCACAGATCTGCGAGGCGTGGCCGACATGGCCCAGGGTTTCGGCGATGACCGCCGCGTCGCGCCCGCGCGGCGCCAGGATGAGGATCGGCTTAGGCATCCGTCGGCCGATTGTTCTCCTCGCCCAGCATGTCGATCTTGCCCTGGTAGGACGGCAAGCCGGACATCACGCCCTGGAAGTCGGTCAGCGCCTGGCCGACCTCGATGCCTTGGTCGGTCAGACGGATTTCGCGGATGGTCTTCTCGTGCGCGGCCGTGCGGCTCTTGACCGCCGAGATCGCCGTCAGCACCGAGCCGGCGGCCTCGAAGAAGCGGAACAGCAGGATGCCGTCGCTGAGGTAGCTGAGGTCGATGTCGCTGCGGACCTCGCCGATGAAGCCGTGCTGACCCAGGATCAGCAGCGTCACCACGCCCTGCTGGTTCAGATAAGTCAGCAGCTCGTGCATCTGCAGCAGCAGGAACTTCTGGCCCGGCATGGCCTGCAGGTAGGCGTTGAGGCTGTCGATGACGATGGTCCGCGCGCCCAGGCGCTCCACCGCGTCGCGGACATGGAAGGCGAACTCACCGGGCGACAGCTCGGCTGGATCGATGGCGCGCACGACCAGTCGGCCGTTGTCGATGTGAGGCTGCAGGTCCATGCCCAGCGCCTTCGAGCGCGTCAGCAAGGTCGTCAGGCCTTCGTCGAACAGATAGTAGGCGACCGTCTCGCCGCGCTCGAGGGCGGTCAGGGCGCAACGCACCGAGGTGGTGGTCTTGCCCACGCCCGAGGGACCGCTGATCAGGGTGTTGGTGCCGCGCGTCAGCCCGCCGCCCATCAGCGCGTCGATGCCTGGGGCGCCGGTCGACACCATCTCCTGGGCGAAGGTCGCGGGATGGTGGGCCGCCACCAGGCGCTCGAAGACCCGGATGCCGCCGGTGTCGAGCGAGAAGTCGTGGAAGCCGCCGCGGAACTTGATGCCCCGCATCTTGACCACCTCCAGCTGGCGCCGCTGCGCGCCGTATTCCTGGGTCATGCGGCGCAGGCTGATCACCCCGTGGGCGATGCTGTGCAGCTGCAGGTCGCCGTCCTCGGCGGTCTGGTCGTCGAGCAGCAGCACCGTGCACCGGCGCGTGGCGAAGAAGTGCTTCAGCGCCAGGATCTGGCGGCGGTGGCGCAGCGGGTTCTGGGCCAGCAGACGCATCTCCGACAGGCTGTCGAACACCACGCGGAGCGGCTTGGTCTCCTCGACCTGCTTCATCACTCCGCGCGTGGTCTCGCCCAGCTCGACGTCGGACGGATGCAGCACCGACTGCTCGCTGTCGGGATCCAGGCCCTCTTCGCTGACCAGCTCGAACAGGTCGATGCCGTCCAGCGACCAGCCGTGGCTGGCAGCGGCGGCCTTCAGCTCGGGTTCGGTCTCCGACAGGGTGATATAGAGCCCGCTCTCGCCCAGCTCCCGCCCCTTGAGCAGGAACTGCAGCGCCAGGGTGGTCTTGCCCGAGCCGGGCGTGCCCTCGACCAGGTAGATGCGATCGCGGGTCAGGCCGCCGCCCAGGATGTCGTCGAGCCCCGGCACTCCGGTGCTGACACGGCTCTCGACCTTGGCTTCAGACATGCTCGCTCCGCAGACGACGCGCCGGCCCCCTAGGCGGCGCACAGCGGATGAACGCCGAAGCCAAGGCTAAGTTCAGTGAGCACGTGCCCGATATGCGGAGACGGTGAAGCTGGCAGGCCTCTAGGCGACGGCCGACTTGCTGCCGCTGGCGGTCAGCCCGTTGACGGCCGCTCGGAACGCCTCGCCGCGCGCCTCGAAATCCGAGAACTGGTCGAACGACGCACACGCCGGCGAGAGCAGCACAACCGCATCCTCGCCGCTGGCCGCCGCGTCGGCATAGGCCTGCTGCACGGCCTTCTCCAGCGTGCCGCTCATCTTGACCTCGGCCTTGCCGGCCAGGGTCAGGGCGAAGGGCTTGGCGGCCTCGCCGATCAGGTAGGCGGTGGCGATGCGCGGGAAGAGGTCCTTCAGGTCGTCGATGCCGCCGGCCTTCGCCACGCCGCCGCCGATCCAGTAGAACTTGGGATAGCTGGACATCGCCTGGCGGGCGGCGTCGGCGTTGGTGGCCTTGCTGTCGTTGACGAAGCGGACCTTGCCGATCTTGCCGACCGTCTCCATCCGATGGGCCAGGCCCGGAAAGGTCATCAAGCCTTCGACCGCATCGCTGGCCGGGATGCCGATGGCGCGGGCGGCGGCGTAGGCGGCCGCGGCGTTCTGCCAGTTGTGGCGGCCGGGCAGGCTGCGGGCGCGCAGCAGATCGGCCATCTCGACCACCCGCTCACCCGTCGCGTCATAGAGCACGCCTTGCAGGGCGTAGACGCCCCGGCCCATCGCCTTGCCCGAGCTGATCGGCCAGATCGTGCGGCGGTTGGCGGCGGTGATCTCGGTGCAGATCTGCTGGCACCAGGCGTCGTCGACGCCGATGATCGCGGTGTCGCCCTTGCCCTGGTTCAGGAAGATCCGGCGCTTGGCGGCGATGTAGCCGTCCATGCCGCCGTGGCGGTCCAGGTGGTCGGGCGAGATGTTCAGCAGCACCACCGCGTCGGGCTTCAGGCTCGACGTCAGGTCCAGCTGGTAGGACGACAGCTCCAGCACGTAGACCGCACCGCCGTGCATGTCTTCCAGGCCGAGGACCCCCAGGCCGATATTGCCGCCGACGCGGGTGTCGCGGCCGGCCGAGGCGCAGAGGTGGCCGACCAAGGCCGTCGTCGTCGACTTGCCGTTGGTGCCGGTGATGGCGATGATCTTCGGGCGCTTGTGGACGGGCGCGGCGTTGACCGTGCGGGCGAAGAGCTCGACGTCGCCCAGCACCTCGACGCCGGCGGCCTTGGCCTTGTCGACAGTCCAGTGCGGCTTGGGGTGCGTGAGCGGCACGCCCGGCGACAGCATCAGGGCGGCGAACTGGGTCCAGTCGGCGGCTTGCAGGTCGACGACCGGGAAGCCTTGAGCCGCGGCGGCTTCGCGGCTCTCCGGTTTCTCGTCCCAAAGGGCGACCTTCGCCCCACCCGCGATCAAGGCGCGCGCGGCCGTCAGTCCGGTCCGGCCCAGGCCGAACACCGCGACGGTCTTGTCCTCGAATCCGCGGACGGGGATCATAGTCTCAGTGCTCCTAGCGCAGCTTCAGGGTGGCGAGGCCGACGAAGGCCAGGATCATCGACACGATCCAGAAGCGGACCACGACGGTGGATTCCGCCCAGCCCAGCTTCTCGAAATGGTGGTGGATCGGGGCCATCAGGAAGACGCGCTTGCCGGTCTTCTTGAAGTAGGCGACCTGGATCATGACGCTCAGCGCCTCGGCCACGAACAGGCCGCCGACGATGCCCAGGACCAGCTCGTGCTTGGCGCAGACGGCGATCGCGCCCAGCGCGCCGCCCAGGGCCAGCGAGCCGGTGTCGCCCATGAAGATCTTGGCCGGCGGGGCGTTGTACCAGAGGAAGCCCATGCCCCCGCCGATGATGGCGCCGCACAGCACCGCCAGCTCGCCGACGCCCGGCGCGAAGTGCAGGTTCAGATAGTCGGCGAACTTGTAGTTGCCGACCAGGTAGGCGATCAGGCCGAAGGTCGAGGCGGCGAACATCACCGGCACGATGGCCAGGCCGTCCAGGCCGTCCGTCAGGTTCACGGCGTTCGAGAAGCCGGCGATCGTCACCGCGGCGAAGGCCACGTAGAACCAGCCCAGATTGATCACCAGCGCCTTGAAGATCGGGAAGACCACGCTGGTCTCCATCCCCGGCGTCATCGGCGACTTGGGCGCGAACTGGACCAGGATCACGGTGGCGATGATGGCCACGACGAACTGGGCGATCAGTTTCTGGACGCTGGAGAGGCCGGCCGTGGTCTGCTTGGTGACCTTGGCGTAGTCGTCCATGAAGCCCAGGACGCCGTAGCTGCCGGTGACCAGCAGCACGACCCAGACGTGGATGTTGCGCAGGTCCGACCACAGCAGGGCGCCGACGAACAGGCCGGCCAGGATCATGAAGCCGCCCATGGTGGGCGTGCCGGCCTTCTCGGTGACGTGACGGGCGATGCCGTCGGTGCGGATCGGCTGGCCCTTGCCCTGCTTGGCCTTCATCCAGCGGATGAAGCGCGAGCCCATGGCCACGGCGACGATATAGGCGGTCAGCATCGCCATGCCCGACCGGAAGGTCAGGTACTTCAGCAGATTCAGCATCGGCACATGCTCTTGCGAGCGCGCCAGCCATTCGTACAGGAAGTACAGCATCAGCCCTGTTCTCCAAGGTCGAGCTCAGCCAGGGCCCGGGCGAGAACCCCGGCCTTGGAGCCGTTCGACCCCTTCACCATCACCACGTCACCCGGACGGATCGCCCCCGCCAGCTGCGCCGTTAACTTTTCAGTAACTTCCGCGTAGCCGCCTCGCCGAGTCGGCGGAAGCGCCTCCCACAGCGATTTCATGTGGACGCCTGCGACAAAAACGACGTCAACGTTTGCATGGTCGATCGGCCCTGCAAGCTCGGCGTGAAACCGCTCGCTGCCCTCGCCCAGTTCGAGCATATCGGTCAGCGCCACGACCCGGCGACCGGCGACCTTGCGCGCGCCCAGGGTCTTCAGAGCGGCCTGCATCGAGACCGGATTGGCGTTGTAGCTCTCGTCGACCAGGGTGAAGACGCCGCCGTCGATGCGGACGGTCTTCTCGGCCCCGCGGCCCTCGATCGGGGCGAAGGCGGCGAGCGCCGCAAGCGCCGTTTCGCGCGACACGTCCAGGGCTTCCAGCATCAGCAGGACGCACAGGCTGTTGGGGCCCCAGTGCACGCCGGTCTGGCGGATCGGGAAGCTCAGGGGCTCGCCGCGCAGATTGAGCGAGACGACTGCGCCCTCGCCGTCCACCGCGAAACCGGTCAGGCGCGCGGTCGCGCCCTCGGCCTCACCGAAGCTCCAGACGGTCGCGCCGGCCTTCTCGGCCTCGGCCTTCAAGAGGTCGAACCACTTGTTGTCGGCGTTCAGCACGGCGATCCCGCCCGGCTGCAGGCCGGCGAAGATCTCGGCCTTGGCGCGGGCCACGCCCTCTTCGTTCTCGAAATTCTCCAGATGGACCGGACCCACCGTGGTGATCGCCACCGCATGCGGCTGGACGAAGCCCGACAGTGGGACGATCTCATCGGCGTGGTTCATGCCGATCTCGAACACGGCGCGCTCGGTGTCGCGCGGCATCCGGGCCAGGGTCAGCGGCACGCCGATGTGGTTGTTGTAGCTCTTCACCGAGGCGTGGGCCTTGCCCGCCAGGCGCAGGCCGGCCTCAACGGCGCGGGTGACGCTGGTCTTGCCGACCGAGCCGGTCACTGCCCCGCGCTTGCACTGCGGCGCGCGCTCGCGGGCGGCGACGCCCAAGCGCTCCAGCGCCTTGAAGGTGTCCTCGACCATCACGGCCGGGGCGTCGACGGTCTTGGCGGCCAGCACGCCGGTCGCGCCGGCGGCCACGGCCTGCGGCACGAAGTCGTGACCGTCGCGCACGCCGACCAGCGGCACGAACAGGTCGCCCGTCTCGACGGTGCGGGTGTCGATCGAGATCCCGGTCACGGCGAAGTCGCCGGCGACCGTGCCGCCGACCGCCTGGGCGATCTCGTCAGCCGTCCAGAGGGCTTCAGGCATCGACGCCCTCCAGCGCTTCCAGGGTCTCGGCCACGTCGTCGAACGGGTGGACGACGCCGGCGACGATCTGACCCTGCTCGTGGCCCTTGCCTGCGATGACCAGCACGTCGCCCTCGCCCATCAGATCCACGGCGGCGCGGATCGCGGCGCGGCGGTCGCCGATCTCGCGAGCGCCGGGGGCGGCTTCCAGGATGGCGGCGCGGATCGAGGCCGGGTCTTCGGAGCGCGGATTGTCGTCGGTGACGATGGCGATGTCGGCCAGCTTGGCCCCGATCGCGCCCATCAGCGGACGCTTGCCGCGATCCCGGTCGCCGCCGGCGCCGAACACGGCGATCAGCTTGCCGCGCGTGTGCGGACGCAGGGCTTCCAGCACCGTCTGCAGGCCGTCCGGCGTGTGGGCGTAATCGACATAGGCCTCGCCGCCCTTCAGGCCGCGACCGACGCGCTGAAGACGACCGGCTGCGCCCTCCAGGCTCTCCAGAGCCTTCAGCACCTTGCCGATGTCCTCGCCGGCGGCGACGCACAGGCCCGCGGCGACCAGCACGTTCGAGGCCTGGAAGGCGCCGGCCAGCGGCAGCTTGATGTGATGGACGACGTCGTCGGCCTCGATCACCAGGTCCTGGCCGGCCGGCGTCGGGGTGCGCGAGATCAGGCGCAGGCCCTGGCCGTCCTCGCCCACCGAGAAGATGCTCTGGCCCGAGGTCACGGCGGCGGCGGCGAAGTTCGGGAAGGCTTCGCTGTCGGCGTTCAGCACGGCGGTCGCGCCGCCCGGCGTCAGGGTGTCGAACAGGCGCAGCTTGGCGGCGCGATAGGCCTCCATCGAGCCGTGATAGTCCAGGTGGTCCTGGGTGAAGTTGGTGAAGCCGGCGGCGTGCAGCTTGACGCCGTCGACGCGGCGTTGGTCGACGCCGTGCGAGCTGGCTTCCAGGGCCAGGTGGGTGACGCCCATCTCGGCCAGGTGCGCAACCATCTCGGCCACATCGCCGGCGTCCGGCGTGGTCAGGCCGGGCGGGGTCAGCTGCTGGTCGGGCTTGCCGGCCTCCGAGACGACGACGCCCAGGGTGCCCATGCTGGCGGCCTTGTGGCCCAGCTTGGCGAAGATCTGGCGTGCGAAGCCGGCGACCGAGGTCTTGCCGTTGGTGCCGGTGACGGCCACGCACATGGCCGGCTGCTTGCCCCAGAAGGCCGATGAGGCCAGGGCGTAGGCGCGGCGGGCGTCCTCCGAACGGACCACCGGAACGCCCAGCCCCTCCAGCCCGCCCTCGGGAGCCAGGACGGCGGCGGCGCCCTTGGACACCGCGCCCGACGCGAAGTCGCGGCCATCCACCTTCGTGCCTGGCAGGGCGGCGAACAGCCAACCGGCCGTGACCTTGCGGCTGTCGGCGGTGACGCCGGCGATCACCGGATCGTTGGCGAAGGGGCGGTTGAACAGTTCCGACAGATGTCTGGTCATAGCCCTGCCCCCGGTACGGCGTTCTTGGGTTGGCTGGCGATGGTCACCAGCTCGGTCTTGCGTTGCACGCCCAGGAACGGGGCGATGCGTTCGATCACCTTGCCGGCCGGCGGCGCGCCGACCCAGCCGCCGGTCGAGAAGCCGAACGACTTGGCCGTGCCGTGCGGCTCGTCCATCAGGATCAGCACGAAGTAACGGTCGGCCTCCACCGGGCCGTCGGTCGGGAACACCGCCGCGAACGACGAGACCTGGCGCTGGTGGTTGTAGCCACGGATCGACGGGTCGTACTTCTCGCCGGTGCCGGTCTTGCCGCCGACCGACAGGCCGGGCACGTCGGCCTTGCCGCCGCTGCCGCCTTGGCCGGGCACGACATTGGCCCGCATGATCTTCAGCATCTCGGCCGAGGTCGCCTCGGAGATCACCCGCTTGCCTTCCGGACGCACGCCCGGCGGCAGCTTGCGGATGGTCAGCGGGATCGACTCGCCGCCGTTCAGCAGCGCGCCCATCGCTTGAGCCAGAGCCAGCGGGCTGACGTTCATGCCGTGGCCGAACGAGGTGGAGGCCACCGCGTCCATGTCCCACTTGCGCGGGGTCAGCGGCCGCGCCGACTCCATCAGCTCGACCTTGGCCGGCTTGGTCAGGCCCAGATTGATGAAGTACTGGCTGAGGCGCTCGCCGCCGATCTTCTCGGCCAGCATGGCCGTGCCGATGTTCGACGAGTGCTTGAACACCTCGATCAGGGTCAGGATGGCCTTGGCCGCGTGGTAGTCGTGGATCGTGCGGTAGCCCAGCTTGAAGGGCTCGCGCGCGTCGAAGGTCGAGGCCGGGGTGGCCACGCCGGTGTCGAGGCCGATGGCCACGGTGAACGCCTTGAAGGTCGAGCCCATCTCGTAGACCGAGGCCGCCGCGCGGTTCAGGCGCTGGTCGTCGGTGGCGTCGCCGGCCTTGTTGGCGTCGTAGTCGGGATAGCTGGCCAGGCCCAGGATCTCACCGGTGTGGACGTTGGTGACCAGACCCACGGCGCCCTTCGGGGTGAACTCGGCCGCGCCCTTGCGCAGCTCATCCTCCAGCGCCGCCTGGACGCGCACGTCGATCGACAGCTGGGTCGGGCCGCCCTCGCCGCCCGCCGCCTTGCGGATCGGATCGTCCAGGGCCCGCTCGGCGCCGGCCAGACCCTTGCCGCCGCTGTCGACGAAGCCGATCAGGTGCGCGGCCGTCGGGCCCAGCGGGTACATCCGGCGCTCCTGCTCCTCGAACGAGATACCAGGCAGGCCCAGATTGAAGATGGCGTCCTTCTCGTCGGGCGTCAGGCCGCCCAGGACGAAGGCGCGGTGATCGCCGAACACGGCCTTGTCCAGGCGCTTGGCCGGCACCTGCGGCAGGGCCTTGCCCAGGGCGCGGCGCACTTCCTTGGCGTCCCAGACCTCGCGCGGATCGACATAGAGGGCGTAGTGGGCCAGGTCGACGGCCAGCAGCTTGCCGTTGCGGTCGACCACGTCGCCGCGCGCACCTTCCGCGCCCTGGGCGTAGCCGTTGCCCTTGCCGGCGTTCGAGAACAGCGCCGCCCAGCCGGCGCCCAGGCCGACGCCGACGAAGCACAGGCTGAAGAAGCCCATGACCAGGAAGATGCGGATGCGGGTGTCGTCTTCGGGCTTGGCCTGGGCGCGCGAGCGCTCGAAGGCGTGCTCCAGACGCCAGACGCGCTCGATCAGCCACCGCCAGATGGCGGGCTGGAAGCCGCCGGGACCCAGGTTGGAGAGACTCATCGCCCGGCCTCCGGCGGCGGAGGCGGCGGCGGGACGTCGTCCGGCAGAGCCTCAGGCGCGTCGGCGGCCAGGGCGTCGGTCGCGACCGGCGCGGCCGAGATCGGGGCGCGCGGCAGCTCGCGGCGGCGCGCGACGTCGATCAGGGCGTCCTCGGTGATCTCGTGATCCGGCGCGATCGGCTTCAGCTGCATCATCTGCGCCAGCTGCTCGATGCGGCGCGGCTGCTCCAGGTGCGCGACCTCGGCTTCCAGCAGGCGCTTGCGCACGCCCTCGTCGACGATCTCCTGCTCGATGCTGCTGATCTGCTGGCGCTCGCGACCGGCGAAGGTCTTGGCCAGGTAAACGCTGGTCACCAGGGTCAGCAGCACGCCCATGCCCGCGACCTCGACGACGCGGAAGCCCCGGATGCGGCGATCGAACAGGCCGACGCTGGTCATGCGCTGGCCTCCCAGACGGGGGCCTCGGTGCGCACGGCGGCGCGCAGCTTCGACGAGCGCGCGCGCGGATTGACGGCCAGCTCGGCCTCGCCCGGCGCGATGGCCTTGTTGGCGATCAGTTGGAAGCTGGACGGCGCGCCGGCGGCGACGGGCGGCGCATGGCGCGAACCGCCGGCCGTGCGCCCGGCCCGCTCGGCCAGGTAGTTCTTGACGATCCGGTCTTCCAGCGAGTGGAAGGTCACCACCGCCAGGCGGCCGCCCGGCTTCAGGATCCGCTCGGCGGCGGCGAGACCCGCCTCCAGCTCGGCCAGTTCCTCGTTGACCGCGATGCGCAGGCCCTGGAACGAGCGCGTGGCCGGATGGACCTTCGCGCCTTTCCGGCCGCCCAGGGCGCGCTCGATGACGTGGGCCAGGTCCAGGGTGCGCTCGAACTTGCGCTCTTCGCGGCGGCGCACCAGGAAGCTGGCGATACGGCGCGAGGCATGCTCCTCGCCATAGACATAGAGGATGCGGGCCAGCTCGGTGTGGTCCAGCTCGTTGACCAGGTCGGCGGCGGTCGGGCCGGTGTCGCTCATCCGCATGTCCAGCGGACCGTCGCGCATGAACGAGAAGCCGCGCTCAGCCTCGTCCAGTTGCATGGACGACACGCCGATATCCAGCACCACGCCATCGACAGACTGCGGCGCGAAGTGCTCGGCCATCTGCGAGAAGCGGTCCTGGATCAGGCGGAAGCGATCGGCCGGCAGGCCTTCGGTGAACTTCAGGACGGTGGGATCGCGGTCGAAGCCGACGACGGTCGCGCCGGTCGCCAGGATGGCGCGAGTGTAGCCGCCCGCCCCGAAAGTGCCGTCGATGATGGTCTCGCCGGGCTTGGCGTCCAGGGCCTCGACGATCTCATTCAGCAGGACCGAGATGTGCGGGGCTTCGCTCACGACGCGCTCCCGAACTTAGCCACGCGCTGCTGCGCGCGCAGGGCCGCCAGACCCTCCCGGGCCAGGTCGCGCTGCACCGCGCGATGGGCCTGGAAGGCCTCGCGCGACCAGATCTGAAAACGCTCACCCATACCGACGACGGCTACCCAATCCGTGAGACCGCACATTTCGCACAGCTGATCGGGAAGCGTAATGCGACCAGCTGTATCAAACGACAGCTTGGCCATGCCGCCCAGGACGCTGGTTTCCAGCGCCGAGCGCGTCGGATCGCCGAACGGCATCTCCTCGATCACGCCCACATAGCGGTCGAACAGGGCCTTTCCGCCCGCTTCCAGGCAGTCGGCCTCGATCGAGGGGAAGCAGAAGATGCCGTCGAACATGCCCGAGACGGCCACGCGGAATTCCTGCGGCACAACGATGCGCCGCTTGCTGTCGAGCTGTTTCTCGAACGTCGAGAGAAACACTGAAGCTTAAACCCCGCCAAACCCAAGCCGGTCGGCGAGCACCACCAACTCGCCCCGACGCAAATTGGGTTAACATGGGATGAATTGGGAGACAATGACACCAAGCTCCGTTTCACCGAGATTTCAAAGATGTCGCACCCCTTCTTCACTGGGCGAGACAGTTAATCCACAGAACATACGCAGAACTCATGAAGTGAACGCCGTGCGCGGTGTCACTGCGTCCCATTCGGTGTGGATTGGCGCGTTTGGAGCGCCCCCTCCGTCACGTCGCCTATCGGCGCCGCGCCACCTCCCCCGCAAGCGGGGCAGGAGGGAATGTCTTCTCCTCCCTCGCGAAGCGGGGGAGGTGGATCGCTGCGGATACGCAGCGAGACGGAGGGGGCGCACCCCTCCGCTGAAAATGGACCAGACGGTCTGTAAGCCGGGTTCTGTTCCGCGCCCGAAGACGCGGCGACGATCATTCCTCTAGGCCGGCCATTGCTGGACGGCTCTCGCGACCTACCCGGACCCTCTCAGCCAGTGACGGCCTATCCGACGCGAGGCCGGCGCGGGGTCCCTATTCGGTCTTGCTCCAGGCGGGGCTTGCCATGCCGTCCCTGTCGCCAGGTCCGCGGTGGGCTCTTACCCCACCCTTTCACCCTTCCCGCCCCGTAGGGAGGAGGTTTGCTTTCTGTGGCGCTATCCCTGGGATCGCTCCCGGTGGGCGTTACCCACCGCCTTGTCACCGTGGAGCCCGGACTTTCCTCGGCGTCCGAAGACGACGCGACCGCCCGACCATCTGGTCCGGGGTCTTGGTGACGGACGCGGCGGCCCGGGTCAACCCCGGCGCATCAACTCCGCGATCGGATGGTCGCCCAGCCCCTTGGCCGCGCCGAGGCGGTCGGCGTCGTTCTTGTTCTGGGAGAGCTTGAACGTACCGTCCAGGCGCTCGACGAACAGCCGGCCGCCCTGGATGCCGCGCAACAGGTTCTCGAACTTGCCGGGCTTCATCTTGTCGCGGGTCCAGGGCTTCTTGGGGAGAAGCCGCGCCTCTTCCTGGGTCGAGAGGTCGTCGAGCAGGGCGATGAGCTCTTCGTCGTTCAGCGGCGCGACCGAACCCTCGGCCTCGACGGACTGGTAGTTCCAGGTCGGGACCTGGTCGGCGCTCTCGTACCAGTCGGGGCTGATATAGGCGTCGAGGCCCGTGGCCAGGACCACTGCGCGGAAGCCCTGGGTCAGGTGCGGCGTCAGGACGTTGCCGCGCGACAGGTGGAAATCGAGGGCGATCTCGCCGTCCAGGTCGCGGATCACCACCGGGCTCTGGGCCACGAACGGCCGACCGCCGACCGACGCGGCGATGATCACGAACGGATGGGCGGCGATGAAGTCCAGCAGGACCGCGCGGTCCTCGACGCGGAAGCGGTTGTCCGGATGCATTACTCGGCCGCCGCGCGCAGCAGGCCCACCAATCGGGCTCGGGTCTCGCCGTCGGCGATGCCGTCGAAGCGGCTCTGCAGCCAGTGGCGTTGGAAGGCGCCGACCACGGTGGCGGTCCACTCGTCGTACTTGCCGGTCGGGGCGCAGTCGAAGCCGAGGCGCGTCAGGCCAGCCTGCAAGGCGAAGACACCGGTCCCCTCCTCGCCTTGGCCCAGCGGCGCGCCCGGCGACGGGGCCGGCTCGATCCACAGGCCGTGGCCGCTCTCGGCCAGGCGCTTCCACGGGAAGAGCTCGCCCGGATCGATCTTGCGGGCCGGGGCGATGTCGGAATGGCCCAGGATGCGGCTGTCGGGGATCATCCAGCGCGAGCGCACGTCGGCCAGCAGGTTGATCACCGAGGCGATCTGCGCCTCCGGGAACGGGCGATAGCCGAACTCGTGGCCGGGATTGACGATCTCGATGCCGATCGAGGCCGAGTTGATGTCCTTGACACCCTTCCAGAAGGCGGCGCCGGCGTGCCAGGCGCGGCGCTCCTCGGGCACCAGGCGGAAGATGCGGCCGTCTTCTTCCACGCAATAGTGGGCCGAGACCTTGGCCTCGGGGTCGCGCAGGCGCTCGATCGCCGCTTCGCCGGTCTCCATGCCCGTGTAGTGCAGGACCACCGTGTCGGGCGCCGCCTTGCGGGCGTCGAAATTGGGCGACGGGGCCTCGATAAGGTTGAGACTCATTGGGCGCGGTTCCGGATCGACATCAGCAACGGCATGACCTGATTCCGCCGAAGCGCGATGATCAGAACACCCAGCAAAGCCAGCGCCGCCCCGATCCCCATCCGCAGGTCGAAGTGGTCGTGGGTGACCAGCACGCCCAGCAGGATCGTGAACAGCGGCGTCAGCAGGGTGAGCGGAGCGATCAGGTTGGCCTCGTAGCGCTGGATCAGCCCGTAATAGGCCGTATGGGCCACGACCGAAACCACCAGGGCCGAGAACACCACCGCCGCCACGAACGGCCAGCCGGCGGCGATCCCCGCCGCGACCTGGCCCGGTTCGATCAGCGCGCTCATCGCCGCCAGCGGCCAGATCGACGAGAAGCCGACCCAGGCCTGGAACTGCAACGGCTTCACGCCCTCGACCTGCTTCATCATCACCGCCCCCAGCGAGCCGGCGAAGGCGGCGGCGACGATCAGCCAGAGGCCGGGCGACAGCACGAAGCCGTGCGGGCTCCACATCACGGTCACCGCGCCAGCCAGGGTGAGCGCTATCCCTAGGCCCCGTCGCCAGCGGATCTGCTCGCCCAGCATCAGCATCGACAGCAGGGTCGTGAACGGCACGCCCAGCTGGATCACCACCGAGGCGGCCGACGGCGAGGCGGTCTTGAAGCCCATGAACAGCAGCGCGAAGTTCCCCGCCCCCATCAGCAGCGCCACCACCACGATCCGCCAGGTCGGCCGGGGCGCGGGCAGCAGCCACGGCAGGGTCGCCAGCGCCACCAGGGCGAAGCGCACGGCCGCGTAGAACAGCGGCGGCACGCCCCAGTGGGCGACCACGATCTTGGACATGATGTTGTTGCCGGCCCACACGAGGCAGATCAGGACCAGCAGGCCGAAGTCGCGAAGAGACATGTGCTATCCGATAGGCCGCAGTTGACGTTCGGTCAAAACGGTCGTTTGTTAGTGAACACTGTTCACATAGCGCTACGCCGGGTCAACCGGCGAGCTGAACCGGGCGGAAACGGAATGACCATCGAACATGTCGACGTCCTGATCGTGGGCGCGGGGCTTTCGGGGATCGGCGCGGCCTATCACCTGAAGAAGCACTGCCCCGGCAAGACCTATGCGATCCTGGAAGGGCGCGAGGCGATCGGCGGCACCTGGGACCTGTTCCGCTATCCCGGCATCCGGTCGGACAGCGACATGTACACCCTGGGCTACAGCTTCAAGCCGTGGAAGGCCGCCAAGGCCATCGCCGATGGGCCGTCGATCCTGGGCTATGTCCGCGAGACCGCCCGCGAGCACGACGTCGACCGCCACATCCATTTCAAGCACATGGTCAAGCGCGCCAGCTGGTCGAGCGAGACGGCGAACTGGACGGTCGAGGCCGAGCATGACGGGCAAACCGTCAAGTTCACCTGCGGCTTCCTCTATATGTGCGCCGGCTATTATCGCTACTCATCGGGCTACACGCCCGAGTTCGCGGGGACCGAGCAGTTCAAGGGCCGCATCGTCCACCCGCAGCTCTGGCCCGAGGACCTCGACTACAGCGGCAAGAAGGTCGTGGTGATCGGCTCCGGCGCCACCGCTGTGACCCTGGTGCCCGAGATGGCCAAGACCGCCAGCCACGTCGTCATGCTGCAGCGCTCGCCGACCTATGTGGTCTCGCGCCCGGCCGAGGATGGGGTGGCCAACTGGCTGCGGTCCAAGCTGCCGGCCATGACCGCCTACGGCCTGACCCGCTGGAAGAACGTCCTCTTCCAGATGCTGTTCTTCAACATGGCGCGGAAGAAGCCCGAGAAGGTCAAGGAACGGCTGCTGGGCATGGTGCGCGAGCACCTGGGCCCCGACTACGACGTCGGCACCCACTTCACGCCCAGCTACAATCCGTGGGACCAGCGCTTGTGCCTGGTGCCGGACGCTGACCTGTTCGCCTCGATCAAGTCGGGCTCCAGCTCGGTGGTCACCGACCACATCGAGCGCTTCACCGAGACCGGGATCCAGCTGAAGTCCGGCAAGACCCTGGACGCCGACGTCGTCGTCACCGCCACCGGCCTGCAGATGCAGCTGCTCAGCGGCATGGAGGTCGTGGTCGACGGCAAGGTCGCCGACCTGTCCCAGTCGATGAGCTACAAGGGCATGATGTTCAGCGACGTGCCGAACCTGGCCTCGGCCTTCGGCTACACCAACGCCAGCTGGACGCTGAAGGCGGACCTGACCAGCGAATACGTCTGCCGCCTGCTGAACCACATGACCCGCACGCGCACCGACTTCTGCGTGCCCCGCGTCGACGGCGAGATGGAGGTCGCGCCGTGGCTGGACTTCTCGTCCGGCTACGTCACCCGCGCCATCGGCCAGTTCCCCAAGCAGGGCCTGCGCAAGCCTTGGAAGGTGCACCAGAACTACGCCCTGGACCTGGCGGCGTTGCGCCTGGGCAAGGTCGAGGACGGGGTGATGGAGTTCGGGCGGAAGACCGGCGTGAAAGCCCAGCCGGTGAAGGCGATGGAAGCAGCCTAGTTTCCCTATCGGATTCGATAGGTTGCGAGCGCCGGCGATGACCCCGACCTTTCCACGGGAAGGAGATCGCCATGGCCGACACCTATCTGGGCTGGAAGATCGACTACGCCCACCCGCCCGGCGAGCCCGCCTATCTGGAGCCGGGCTCGATGCACTGGCGGGTCTACAAGAACCCGATCGCCCTGGCGGTCGGGGGCGTCGCCGCCGTGCTGCTGGAGTTCGCTGACGCGCGCATCCGCTCGGGCGTTTGGGACCACTCGACCTACAAGGCCGACCCGATCGGGCGCTCCAAGCGCACCGGCATCGCCGCCATGGTCGGGGTCTATGGCCCGCAGGCCGCCGCGCGGCGGGTGATCCAGGGCGTCACCAACATGCATACCCGCGTGGTGGGCCAGACGCCGAACGGCGAGGCCTACAAGGCGCTGGACGTCGAGCTGCTGGACTGGGTCAGCGCCACCGCCGGCTACGGCTTCCTCAACGCCTATGACCGCTTCGTCGAACCGCTGAGCGAGGCGGAGAAGACCCGCTTCTATGAGGAAGCCCACCCGATCGCCCGGCTCTATGGCGTCAAGTACTCGCCCAGCAGCCAAGCCGACTTCATGGCGATGATGGACAAGCTGGCGCCGCGCTTCGAACCACACCCGATCGTCGGGGAATTCCTGGCCATCATCCAGTCCGGCAAGGCCGCGCCCAATGCGCCGAAGTTCCTGCACAAGGCCCTGGCGCGAGCGTCGGTGTCGCTGCTGCCGCCGATCGTGCGTGAGAAGTTGGCGCTAGGCCCGGAGTACGATCTGACCACCTTCGACCGTTTCGCGCTCAAGGCCGCCGGCAAGCTGGCTGAGAAAATCCCGGTGAAGGGCTCGCCGCCCAGCCAGGCCAGCATACGCCTGGGCCTGCCCTACGACTTCCTCTACCGAAGCCGCGCCGAGCAGAAGCGGCTCCTGGAAACGCGGACGGGAACGCCCGCTGCCGCCTCGGTCTGAAGGACGTGATCGGGGCCCGCCTCCCCGACCTCCGTCAGTCGAAGTTGGCGACGATGGCGCCCTTCACGTAGCTCGGATTGTAGGTGTACAGGCCGCCGTTGAACATGATGGCCACATTGGAGTTGTCGGCGCGGTCGAACAGCAGGCTCAGCTGCCCCTCGGCCCGCACCCGGGCGTCCTGGTGCGGCGGCAGCGTCGCCGTCGGCGACTTCGTCGACAACGTGACGCCATAGGGGCCGATGCCGTCGTTGGTGACGGTCACCAGATAGTTGTCGCCCTGCTGGACGGTCTGGAACAGGAAGTCGCGGTTCTGGTCCCGATCGTTCACCGTGAAGGTGCAGCTGGTCATGTCAGCCATGGTCTCTCTCCCTAAAGTGGCCTGATCGCCACGAGGGAGAGCCTTGACACGCAAAACGAGTTTATCAATCTTCCTCAACTTCCGGTACGTCGTCACTTCTGGTGACCTTCAGCGCCTTGCGCTTCACGAACCGCAGCGCCGTATGGCTTTGCGAGAATGCGCACACCTTCGTGTCGACGAAGCCCAGACCACGCACGGCCTCCAGGATCTCGACGTCCTTCAGCGGCGCGCCCTTGCCCTTCTGGGCCACGATCCAGATCGCGCCCTTGGCGGCCAAGGCGCCTTGCCAATCCTCGATCCGGTCGAAGTCGGCCAGGTCCTCGACGCCGAGGAACAATAGGTCGATCCCCTCCTCGGCCTCGCCCAGTTCGACGCGGGCCTCCAGCTCGGCGATGAAGGCCTCGTCCTCGACGCCGTCGACCACCACGGTCATGCCGGGCTTCACGCCCAGCTTGTCCAGGCGCGAGGGCGGGTTCTGGATGGCGTGCAGCCACTTGTCGGCCTGGCCCGGCTCCAGCGTGAAGCGGGTGCCGTCGCTCAGGACCAGGTCATCGCCCTCGGTCCGCAGGTTCTTCAGGGCGTGGCCCTGGTAGATGCCGCGATAGGCTCCGCGGAAGATCAGCTTCGGCGGCTCCCACAGCAGCTTGCCCTCGCTCTCGCCGTCGGTCAGCTGACCCCAGACGCCGCTTGCTTCCTTGCCCATGGTCTCAGGCGCCCTTGAACGTGGGTTGGCGCTTCTCGAGGATCGCGTCGACGCCTTCCATGTGGTCTTCGGTGTGGTGGGCGATGGCCTGGGCGGCCGCGCTCATCTCCATCAGCGTGTCGTAGCTGGCGGTCTGGCCGTGCTTGAGCAGGCTCTTGGCCATGCGCAGGGCGTGAGGCGGCTGCTGGGCGATGCGGTTGGCCAGGGTCATGGCCTCGTCCATCAGCGTCTCGGCCGGCACGGCCTTGCTGACCAGGCCCCAGTCGGCGGCCTTGGCGGCATCGATGACGTCGCCGGTGAACAGCAGCTCCGCCGCGCGGCTCATGCCGATCGTGCGCGGCATCAGCCAGGCGCCGCCGTCGCCGGGGATCAAACCGAGCTTCAGGAAGGTGACGCCGAACTTGGCCGTGTCGGCGGCGATGCGGATGTCGGTCATGCAAGCCACGTCGCAGCCCAGGCCGATCGCCGCCCCGTTCACCGCCGCGATCGACGGGACCTCCAGGCCGTAGATGGCCCGCACCACGCGGTGGATGTTCTTGCGATAGCCGTCGCGCACGGCCACGCCGTTGCCGCCGAACGCGCCCTCGCGGGCCTTCATCGCCTTGACGTCGCCGCCGGCCGAGAAGGCCTTGCCCGCGCCGGTCAGGATCACGCAGCGGATGTCCTGGTCGTCATTGATCGCCTCGCAGGCCGCCGCCACCTGGTCGCCGTCGCCCGGCGCGCCCAGGGCGTTCATCGCCTCGGGGCGGTTCAGGGTGAGGATGGCGACGTGGCCGCGCTTCTCGGTGAGGATCAATGGTTGGGGAGACATAGGGCGGGCGCTCCTGCGGATTCTGATTTTTCCTTTCCATAGCCTGCTTTCCCGCGCCGTGCAGCCGAACTGGGCCATACAACCAGTGCGTTCACACCGATCACGAAAACGCGACTGGCGCATCGGCGCGCGCCGACATTGAAATGGATTTCAGGGACGATCACGAAGGCTACGGTGAATGACCGAGCACGCGAAGGCCCGACACGTGTTGATTATCGAGGATGAAATCCTCGTCGCGTTCGAGGTCGAAGCCCTCCTGGCTGAGCAGGGCTTCACGAGTTTCGATATCGCCGACAGTCCGTCGGACGCCTTGGCCTTGGCCATGGCCAATCCTCCAGATCTGATCACCGCCGATTACCGCATCGTCGGCGGCACCGGGGTCGAGGCCGTCGAGGCCATCCAGCGGCACCTGGGCCGCATCCCGGTCGTCTATGTCACCGGCAACGCCGACCAGCTGAAGGGCCGCCTGACGCCCATCGTCGACAAGCCGATCTCGGCCCGTCATCTGCGCGAGGCCTGCGATCGGGCCTCCACGCCCTGAGATTGTCCGTCGCCCCTTGAGGTCCTACAACCGGGCCACGGGAGGACGCGATGCACGAGATCACCACGCTCGAGGCCCTTGAGGCGCTGTACCAGCCCCAGCCCGTTCCCGCCTCGACCGTCAAGGTCACCGACCACATCACCCCGCACTATGCCGCCCTGATAGAGGCCTCGCCGTTCGTGGCCCTGGCCACCGTCGGCCCCGAGGGCCTGGACTGCAGCCCGCGCGGCGACCTGCCCGGCTTCGTCCGGATCGCTGATCCCAAGACGCTGATCCTCCCCGACCGGCGCGGCAACAACCGCATCGACAGCCTGCGCAACGTCGTCCGCGACCCGCGCGTGGCGCTGCTGTTCCTGATCCCCGGCTCGGGCACCACCTTCCGCGTCAACGGCCGCGCGGTGCTGAGCACCGCCCCCGCCCTGCTGGAGAGCTTTAGTGTCGACGGCAAGCCGCCCCGCACGGCGATGGTGGTCACAGTCGTCGAAGCCTACTTCCAGTGCGCTCGCGCCATCGTCCGCTCGGGCCTCTGGAAACCGGAGAGCCACGTCGACCCGAAATCCCTACCGACACCCGGCGCCATGCTGGCGGCAGTGACGGCCGGCGAAGTCGGCGGCGAGACCTACGACCGCGAATGGCCGGGCCGCGCCGCCAAGACGATGTGGTGAGCCCCGGCCGCGCCGGGAGGCGACGCGGCCGGGCCCCCTCGACTAGCCCTGGATCAGCCGCCCCAGCGGAGCCAGCGGGCCGACGGGCACGTAGTCGAAGGTCATGAAGCCGGCCTCGGCCAGCGGCAGGCCGCCGACGATCGCCTTGGCCTCATCGACCGTGGCGGCGTTGACCAGGAAGACCACGCCCAGGCGGTCGTGGCGGAACCAGAACTGGTCGATCTTCTCGTCGAGATAGAGCTGGAGGGTGGCCGGTACCTCCTTGGGCATGATCTGGGCCTGCTGCTCCGGCGTGGGCGGGGTGGTGATGGCGCCGAGGGCGAGAACTTTCATGGGGTGCTCCTGGTCGCCGGCTTGGCGACGGGGAGAGGGATAGCCTTGGCGAGGCGCGGCCTGTATTGTCGTAACCGACAACTTTAGGGCCATTCACGCCATGCGCATCGCCATCCTGGCGCTCGACGGACTGTTCGACACCGGCCTCACGATCGCGCTGGACGCCTTCGGCATCGCCAACAACCTGTCGGCTCAGGTGCTCGGTGGGTCGCCGCGCTTCGACGTCACGGTGGTGGGCGTGCGCCGCAGGGTGCGGTCCGGGCGCGGCCTGTCGATCCCCACCCAGCCGATCACCGCCGACCTGAAGCCGGACTGGATCTATGTCCCCGCCCTGGCCGGCGCCGCGCCCGAACCGCTGACCGCCGCCCTCGCCCGCCCCGACGTGCGCCAGGCCCAGGCCCAGCTGCGGACCTGGCATGCGGAGGGCGCCCAGATCGCCGCCTCGTGTGTCGGGACCTTCCTGGTCGCCGAGGCCGGCCTGCTGGACCACCGCGAGGCGACCACGACCTGGTGGCTGTCGCCGATGTTCCGCCAGCGCTATCCGAAGGTGAAGCTGGACGAGTCGCGCATGCTGGTCCCGACCGACATCGGGGTGACGGCCGGCGCGGCCATGGGGCACCTCGATCTGGTGCTCTGGCTGATCCGCAGCGCCAGCCCCGAACTGGCGACCCTGGTGTCGCGCTACCTGCTGGCCGACATCCGCTCGACCCAGGCGGCCTACATCATCCCCAACCACCTGGCGCAGTCGGACCCGCTGATGCTGCGATTCGAGCGCTGGGCCCGCGACCGCCTGCAGGAAGGCTTCTCGCTGCATGACGCCGCCGACGCCCTGGCCGTCAGCCCGCGTTCGCTGCAACGCCGCTGCCAGGCGGTGCTGGGCAAGTCGCCCCTGGCCTATTTCCAGGACCTGCGGGTCGAGCGCGCCCAGTCGCTGCTGCACGGCAGCGGCCTGGACATCGACGCCATCGCCGCCGAGGTCGGCTACGTCGATGGCGCGACCTTGCGGACCCTGCTGCGTCAGCGCCTGGGCCGAGGCGTGCGCGAGCTGCGGGCCGACCTGCGCTAGCTCTCCTCGATCTGCCTTTCGTCCTCGCGGCTGATCGAGACCTCCTCGAAGTCCAGCTCCTCCTGCAGGATCAGGAAGGCGTCGGCGCCGACGGCCTGGTGTTCGCGTAGTTCCTCCAGCCGCTCGCGCTGGCGGCGCAGGGCCTTCAGGCCCAGGGTGCGGCGGGCCTCCAGCTCGCCGGTCTGGGCCGGGAAGGTGGTCGGCACGGCGGCGAAGCGGTAGCGCCAGTGGTCGGCGGCCAGGCTGGTCTTGCCATCGAGCGCCGTGAGCGCGACGCCCGCCATGTCGGCGCGGATGCGGACCAGCTCCTCGTCGAGGCCGTTCTCGCCGTCCAGGCCCAGCAGGTGGACCAGCGGCGACAGGGTCATGCCTTGCAGCACCAGGGTGGCCAGCACCACGGCGAAGGCGGTCAGCACGATCAGGTCGCGCTGCGGGAAATTATGCGGCAAGGCGAAGGCGGTGGCCAGGGTCACCAGGCCCCGCATGCCGCACCAGCCGACCAGCACGCCGTGGCGCAGGTTCGGGGTCGGATAGGCGTCGCCCCGCAAGGACGGGAAGATCTGCGACAGCCGGATATAGATCAGCACCCAGACCATCCGCACCACGATCAGGCAGCCCACGACGGCGGCGGCGAACACCGCCGCCTCGCGCAGCCGCTCGGGCGACATGACCGCGACGATGGTCCGCGCCTGCAGGCCCATCAGCAGGAAGGCCAGGACGTTCAGCAGGAACACAGACGAGGTCCAGACGGCGAAGCTGTGGATCCGCATCCGGGGCGGCGTCCGCAGGGCCGCGGTGCGGGCCACGGTCATGGCGAAGGCCACCAGGCACAGCACCGCCGACAGCCCCAGGCGCTCGGCGATGATCCAGGCCCCGAAGCAGGTGACGAACTCGGCCATGTTGCCGCCCAGCGTGCCGGTCACGAACGGGTTCACGAAGCGCAGCACGCGGGCCAGGATGATGCCCAGGATCACCCCGCCCGGCGCGGCCAGGGTCAGCTTCACGGCCAGAGCGGTGTCGATGCCGCCCTGGGCCTGGAACGCCAGCGCCGCCGAGAACAGCAGCAGGGCCGAGGCGTCGTTCAGCAGGCTCTCGCCCTTGAGCACCGCGACCGAGCCGCGCGGCAGGCGCACGCTGGTCAGGATGGCGGTGGCGGCGGCGGCGTCCGGCGGCGCAACGATCGCGCCCAAGGCCAGTGCGGCGGCGATCGGCAGGCCGGCCATGGTCACGCCCAGCCAGGCCACAGCGCCGGCGCTCAGCACCACCGCCACGATGGCGAGGGCGAACAACGGCCGCCACAGCTTGCGCGCGTCGCCGACGGGGAAGTCGAAGGCCGCATCGACCAGCACCGGGGCCAGGAACAGCGCCAGGGCCGTGTGCGGCTCGATCGAGATCTTCGGCAGGCCGGGGATCAGCGCGAAGCACACGCCGGCGGCGGCCAGCATGGTCGGATACAGCACCTTCAGCCGGCGCGAGAACTGCAACAGCAGGACCGCGGCGGCCAGCAGGGCCAGCAGGCTCTCGAAAAAGCTCAAGCGTCGGGTCTCCGGCGGCGATGAGCGACCTTACCGACCTGACCTCAAAACAAAAGCGGCCCAAAACAGAAGCGGCCTTGGGCTCCCCACCCAAGGCCGCTTGAAACACATAGTCGCCCCAAGTTGCCTTGGAGAGCGTCGCTTAGTCGTCGCGGTGGACGCGTTCGCGGCGCTCGTGGCGTTCCTGGGCTTCGACGCTCATGGTCGCCGTGGGGCGAGCATCCAGTCGAGCCAGGCCGATGGGCTCGCCCGTCTCCTCGCAATAGCCATAGGAGCCGTCCTCGACGCGGCGCAGGGCCTGGTCGATCTTGGAGATCAGCTTCCGTTGACGATCGCGGGTACGGAGCTCGAGAGCCCGGTCGGTTTCCGAGGACGCGCGATCAGCCAGATCGGCGTGGTTCTCGGTTTCTTTCTGGAGGTGGACGACCGTTTCGCGAGATTCGCGAAGGATCTCCTCTTTCCAGGCCAGCAGCTTTTCCTTGAAATACTCAAGCTGCCGTTCGTTCATAAAAGGCTCGTCCTCGGAAGGACGATAACCAGACTTCTCAACAAGAACAGTGGCCGTTTGCATCAACGCCTCACGCCCCAATGAACTCAGCCCTTAAGGGCTGCGTGCTTATAGCAAAAGATGAGCCGGGTTCAATGAACCTCGCGTGAGTGGCGCGTTCAGCTCGCGCGCCTCCCGCCAGAGGGCCGCAAACACGGCGACGATGGATGTAAAACGCGCGAGAAAGCCAAGCGTGGCAGGGGAAAACCGATTTCGAGGTCCCCGCCCTGGCCATGTCAGCTACGCGCCTGAAGCTTGGCCAGCTCGACGGCGGCGCGCGTCTCGATCTCGTTGAGGATCCCCTCCAGGTTGGGATCCTCGGTATTTTCCCGCTGCTCGCGAATCGCGCGGGTCAGGCGGTCCAGAGTGTCGTGCGAGATGTCCCCGTCGATCATGCCGATGTGGACGTCGCCCAGCAGGTCCAGGATGTGCTCGGCGCGGCGCACCGCGCGGCGCTTGCGCTCCAGCGGGCTGCCGACGGCGCCCATCTCCTGCAGGGCCAGCAGGGCGTCGACCGAGCCGACGCCGGACAGGCCGCCCACCGAGGCGGTGCTGGCGGCCCCGCTGGCGGCGTTCACGGACGGGAGCGAGAAGCTCGACGATCCGCCGGCCGGCTTGGCCCGCGACGCGCCGCTCGCACCTACGCCCCCCGTGCTCGAAACCTTCATCCGACAGCTCCAAAAAGCTCATGCGCGCGAGTCACTTATCCCGCGACACCACACATAATCCACCTGGGCGTTTGAAGTATGGTTAATGCCGGGCAGATTCTGCCGTGAGGCGCCGAGCGGACCACCGCCGAATCTCGAATCCCTTGAGTCACAAGGCCCTGAGCACGATCAGGAAACTGGCCCGCTTCTGGCATGGGGCGGCGCGGGGACGGTTCCCCACGACGAGATTGCCATGCCGCGTTCATTCTTTCGCACTGTCCTGACCGCCCTCGCCGCCGTTTCCTGCCTGGTCGCCGCCCCGGCGTTCGCCAAGTCGCGCATCAAGGACATCGTCGCCTTCGAAGGCGTCCGCGAGAACCAGCTGATCGGCTACGGCATCGTGGTCGGCCTGAACGGCACGGGCGACAGCCTGCGCAACGCGCCGATGACCAAGCAGAGCCTCGAAGCCATGCTGGAGCGCCAGGGCGTCAACGTTCGCGACGGCAATCTCAACACCAAGAACACCGCCGCCGTCATGGTCACGGCCAGCCTGCCGCCGTTCTCGGCCTCGGGCTCGAAGCTGGACGTCACCGTCTCGACCCTGGGCGACGCCAAGAGCCTGCTGGGCGGCACCCTGCTGGTCACCAGCCTGCAAGGCGCGGACGGCCAGACCTACGCCGTGGCCCAAGGCACCGTGCAGACCGGTTCAGTCTCGGCCGGCGGCGCTTCGGGCAGCTCGGTCACCAAGGGCGTGCCGACCGCGGGTCGCATCGCCGGCGGCGGCGTCATCGAGCGCGAGACCGGCTTCCAGATGGTCAATATGGACATCATGCGCCTGACCCTGCGCAATCCGGACTTCACGACCTCGCGCCGCATCGCCGACGCCATCAACGCCAAGTTCCCCGGCAGCGCCCAGGCTCAGAACCCGACCATCATCGCCACCCGCGCCCCGGCCGGCATGGACATGATCAGCTTCATCACCAACATCGAGAACCTGACGGTCGAGCCCGACGGCCCGGCCAAGGTGGTGATCGACGAAGTGGCCGGCGTCATCGTCATGGGCGACGACGTCCGCATCAGCAAGGTGGCGATCGCCCAGGGCAACCTGACCATCTCGGTCCAGGAGAACCCCGCCGTCAGCCAGCCGGCCCCGTTCAGCCAGGGCCAGACCAAGGTCGTGCCGCAGTCGACGGTCAGCGTCGACGAGGAGAAGGGCAAGCAACTGCTGACCCTGGGCGGCGCGCCGTCGCTCAAGGGCCTGGTCGGCGGCCTCAACGCCCTGGGCGTCACGCCCCGCGACATGATCTCCATCCTGCAGGCCGTGAAGGCCGCGGGCGCCCTGCAAGCCGACATCGAGGTGATGTGATGAGCACGCTTTCGACAATCTCCACCTACGTCCCGCAATTCGGCGCGACCGCCGCGTCGATCAAGACGGCCGCCAAGGCGGTGACGAGCGCCGCGACCACCGCCCAGGGCGCGGTTCAAGACGCCGCCAGCGCGGCCAAGGAAGCCAAACAGCGCGCCAAGATCGCCGACACGGCCAAGACCTTCGAGTCCTCGTTCATGTCCGTGATGATGCAGCAGATGTTCGAGGGCGTGAAAACCTCCGAGCCCTTCGGCGGCGGCAACGGCGAAGAGATGTTCAAGTCGGTCCTGACCGACGCGATGTCGAAGGAAGTGACCAAGGCCGGCGGCATCGGTCTGGCGTCCACGATCCAGCGCGAAATGCTGAAGATGCAAGGTCTGAAGGAGTAACCCATGGCCATCGCCGCCATCGACGCCGACGATCGCGTCCACCAGCTGACCCTGCTGACCGAGCGCCTGACCGACCTGATCGCCAAGGAAGCCACGGCCTTCGAGACCCACCGCCCGCACGAGGCGGCGCAGTACGTTGAAGAGACGGCGAAGCTGGCCAATGTCTATCGGCACGAGTCGCTGCGGGTCCGCCACAACGTCGCCCTGGTCGAGGCCGCTCGCCCCGAGCTGCGTCAGCGCCTGATGCGCGCCACCGAGGCCTTCGACGCCGTCCTGGCCCGCCAAGCCCGCGCCGTGAACGCCGCCAAGACGGTCACCGAGGGCCTGGTCCACGCCGTGGCCCAGGAAATCGCCAGCCAGCGCGCCGCCCCGGCCACCACCTACGGCTCCGGCGGCATGGTCACCGACCGCCCGCAGCACGGCTCGGCGATCACGCTGAACCGCAAGGCCTAGAAGAACTCGTCCAGCATGAGGTGGAAGCGCAGCTTCCCCTCATCGGGCGCCGACAGACCATAGGCGCGCAGGAACCGCGCCTGGAGCGAGGCCCCGAACTCGCCCAGGCCGTTCCAGGCGATGGCCAGGTCCTGATAGCGATCGGCCAAGCCCACACGGCCGACATCGATGCAGCCGACCACCGCGCCGTCGCGCAGGATCAGGTTGTCGAGCGAATAGTCGCCATGGGTCACGACCGTATCGGCCGCCAGCGGCAGCAGCGCCGTCATCTCATCCCACACCGCCTGGGCGGTCATCCCTGCCCGCTCGTCGTCGAAGTCGTCGGCGTCGACCAGGCCGGCCTCCAGCCGCGCCCGCGCCTTGGCCAGCCGGAAGCGGTGGTCGCTGGTGAACGGGCAGTCCTCGACCGGGATGGCGTGCAGGCGCTTCAGGTGTAGCGCCAGGGCGTCGACGATCGCGGCTTGGCCTTCATCGTCCGCCGCCTCCAGCAACTGATAGGCGGTCTGGCCCGCGACCGCCTCCATCAGCAACCAGGCCTCGTCCGGCGCGCCGACGAAGCCGGCCACGGCCGGTACGGGCAGACGCCCCGCCAGCCAGCGCAGCCGGACCATCTCGTCCGTCACGTCCTCGGCGACCGGCCCGCGGCCGTGCTTGAGATAGAGGTCCGGCGCGTCGGGGCGGCCGAACAGGCGATACACCGCACCACCGGACTCGCCGACCGTATCGCGCGCCCAGGCATAGCCGGCCAGCCTCTCGGCCAGGCTGGCGGGCGTCTCGATCGCGACGCAGGGTTCTTCTCGATCGGCGTCCGACATGGGTGGGATGTGGTGAGGATCAGCGGAAGCGCTACCGCACGACCGCGAACACCGCCGCCGCTCGCATGGCTCCCTCGGCATCCCCGTAGTCGGCGACGGGGTACTCGGCCACGACCTTCAACCGGTCCATCGGCAGATACGCCCGGAAGGGGTCGCCGATCAGCACCGTGACGCCAGCGGCGACGCAGCGCTCCAGATAGGCCGTGACCCGCGTCGCCAGGTCTGGGTCGTAGAACAAGTCCCCAACCAGCAGCAGATCGACCTCCGGCGGATCGCCCGCCGTCAGGTCGCCGAGGACCGCCTCGACCGCCACGCCATTGGCGGCGGCGTTCAGGCGGATGGCGGCGACCGCGTAGGGATCGACGTCGGCAGCTTTCACCGCGCCCGCCCCGGCCAAGGAGGCGGCGATGGCCACCAGGCCCGAGCCGGCGCCGAGGTCCAGTACACGCTTGCCGGCCACGGTCTCCGGGTGGTCGAGCACATGCCGCGCCAGGGCCAGGCCCCCGCCCCACGTCCGCGACCAATAGGGCGAGCCGAAGTCCGGATCGGCCTCGGCCAGCCGCATCAGGCCGCTGCGGGGCCCAGCGCGATGCAGGCAGATTTCCGGGACGCCCGAGACAGGCTCCAGCGGCAGGCGCTCGCGGATGAAGGCGTCGAGGTCGGGGGTCATGGCTTTGCGCCCAAGCTTATCGTCCGTTCGACGCCGATCGCCTCCAGGAAATCGGCGTCGTGGCTGACCACCAGCAGCGCCCCGTCGTAACCCGACAGCGCCGCCTCGACGGCCTCGATCGAAGCCAGGTCCAGGTGGTTGGTGGGCTCGTCCAGGATCAGCAGCTGCGGCGGCGCGGCCGCGCTCAGCACGCAGGCCAGGGCCGCCCGCAGGCGCTCGCCGCCGCTGAGGGTCCCGGCGACCTGATGGGCGGCGGTGTTGCGGAACAGGAACCGGGCCAAGGCTGCGTGGGCGTCGTTCTGGCTGGCGGCCGGGTTCAGGCGGCGGAAGTTCTCCAGGATCGTCTCGTCGTCGCGGAGCAGCGCCGCCCGCTGGTCCAGCAGGGCGACAGGGACGGAGAGCTTCACCTCCCCGGCGGTCGGCGAAAGGTCGCCGGTCGCCAGCCGGATCAGGGTCGTCTTGCCCGTCCCGTTCGGCCCCGACACCGCCACCCGCTCTGGTCCGGCGATCCGGAACGACAGGCCTTCGATCACGCGCCTCCCGCCCGGCCAGGCGAAGCCGACCTCGTCGAAGCTCAGCACCGACCGCCCCTCGGGCAATCCGGACGACGGCAGGTCGAAGCCCAGGGTCCGGGCGCGCTCGACGCGGGCCTCGGCCGAGACCTTGGCCTGCGCCGCCTCGGCCGCCAGCTTGTCGGCGAGCTTGCCCTCGCGGGCGCCGCTGTTCTCGGCCCGCTCGGCCATAGCGCCGAGCACGATCTTCGGCGTGCCGCCCCGGTCGGCGAACTTGCGGCCGGCGGCGTCGCGGCGGTCCTTGCGCTCGCGGGCCATCTGAGCCTCGCGGGCGACGCGGCGGACCTCCTTCTCGGCGTGGTCGAGGTCGCGCTGGGCGGCGTCGGCTTCAGCGGCCTTACGCTCGGCATAGAGGTCCCAGCCGCCGCCATAGGACCGCGCGCCCAGGGACGACAGCTCGACGATCCGGTCCACGCCGCGAAGCAGGCTCCGGTCGTGGCTGACCACCACCGCCCCGCCGCGCCAGCGAGCCAGCACCTTGCCGACGATGCCGCGCGCCTCGACGTCGAGATTGTTGGTCGGCTCGTTCAGCAACAACACGTCGGGTCGAGCGATCAGCAGCCTTGCCAGCCCCGCTCGCGTCGCCTGGCCGCCCGACAGCGCCGCCGCCGGCCGCTCGGGATCGAGGCCCGTCAGGCCTACATCCGCCAACGCCTGGTCCAGCCGCGCCGGCAAGTCCCAGTCCGCCTCGGAGAGGTCAACTTCGTCGCCCTCCCCGCGCTCGATGCGCGACAGGCGATCCCAGGCCGCGCCGACGCCCAGCAGGTCGGCCAGCCGAGCGCCCGGCGAGACGTCCGGCGTCTGGGCAAGGGTCGCGACGGTTCCGGCCCGCGTGACCGTCCCGGCCAGCGGCGGACGCGCGCCAACGATCAGCGCCAGCAAGGTCGACTTGCCCGCGCCATTGCGCCCGACCAGGCCGATACGTTCGGCCCCGATCGCGAGGTTCAGATTTTCGAAGAGCAGCCGGCCATCAGGCGTGGCGGCGGAAACGGCATCCAGAGTGACGAAGGACATGCGAACCCACGGTCAGGGAAACGGGAAGGACGAAGCGGTCTTCCGTCTGGCTGATCATGAGGGCCTCCATCGATTGGGAACCGGGTTTCTACGCGCCTGCGCCTTGGGCGGCAAGCGTGAGCGGCGGTCGCTAGGTCGGCGCCATCGCGCGCAGCACCCAGACCAGCGAGCCGATACCGCCGCAGAACACCATCATGTCGATGATGATCGAGCGCGGCTTGGGCGCCTTCAGGGCGTCGAACGCCTCCTGCTTGGCGTCCTGCTTGGCGTTCCCGGCCTCTTTCTTGGCCATGGCTCGTTCCTTCTCAAGGTCGAGCTTCTGCCCGAACTTGGCCTTTACATCATGCGTGGACTGAAGAACCCGCTTCCAAACAGGGTTGAGGGAATCCCAACGGGGCCGCTCAGAAGCAGCCGCCTTCGCGCATCGACGGCATGGGCGGCGGGTCCGCGCCGGGCTGGGTGCGGATGCTGCGATAGGTGCGGCAGCGTTCCTGGCGGCGGGTCTGCGCGTTCTCGAATTTCGGCTCCGGCCGCCAGACCTTGCGCCGGTCGATGGGGCCGATGACCTTGCTCGGCGGCTTGGGGACGCCGCCGTAGCAGCGCTCCTTCTCCTCCGGGGTCATGTGCTCGTTGCTGAGCCCCTTGCACGCCCGGTAGTAGCGGCCCCAGCCATAGGTCGGATTGCCTTCGGTCAGTTTCCACCGATCCGCCGCTTTTGGGTCGACCGTCCAGGCGGGTTCGGTCATGGGCGGGGCGGCAGTTGGCTCTGCGGGTTGCGCCGTCGGTCCCTCCGAAGCGATCGATGGCGTCGCCGGTTGTGCGGGCGCCGCCCTTGGCGAGGCGGAGGCCGCTTGCGCCCTCGGCTGGGATTTCGTCGGCCTCTGCCGCTCGACCCGTTCCAGGTCCACGACGATCGCCGGTTGCTCCTCGACGACCGGCGCCGGTTCCTCGACCAGCACCAGCGCGGCCAGGATCAGGCCGTTGATCAGGACGCCGCCCGACGCGGCGATCCAGCGTCGCCCTCCCCGCCCCATTTCCCCGCCACCTCTGGTTAAGCTGGGCGGGAGCACGCGCGCGGCTGGCGCCGTTTTCGAGGCGAGGCGGTGTCCAAGCGGCGCCATGAAAGTGTCGGCCTGCTGACATCCACTGTCAGCAGAAACGCCCTCTCGCGGGCGCGACATTTGTTCACACCTTGTTCTTGTGTTAATTGGCGCGCCGAGCCCTACATATAGCCGCTGCGCTGCGACCAATGTCGCGGCCCAACGTTCCGGAAAACATGGCTGAGCAACTGAACTTCATCCGCGTTCGCGGCGCCCGTGAGCACAATCTGAAGAACGTCAGCGTCGACATCCCGCGTGGCGAGCTGGTCGTGCTGACCGGCCTGTCGGGCTCGGGCAAGTCGTCCCTGGCCTTCGACACGATCTACGCCGAGGGCCAGCGCCGCTACGTGGAGAGCCTGTCGGCCTATGCCCGTCAGTTCCTGGAGCTGATGAGCAAGCCCGATGTCGACCTGATCGAGGGCCTGTCGCCCGCGATCTCGATCGAGCAGAAGACCACGAGCCGCAACCCGCGCTCGACCGTCGGCACGGTAACCGAGATCCACGACTATATGCGCCTGCTGTGGGCGCGGGTCGGGGTCCCCTACTCGCCAGCCACCGGCCTGCCGATCGAAAGCCAGACCATCAGCCAGATGGTCGACAAGATCACCGCCCTGCCCGAAGGCACGCGTCTCTACCTGCTGGCCCCCGTCGTTCGCGACCGCAAGGGCGAGTACAAGAAGGAGATCGCCGAGTGGCAGAAGGCCGGTTTCCAGCGGCTGAAGATCGACGGCGAGTACTATCCGATCGAGGACGCCCCGGCGCTCGACAAGAAGTTCAAGCACGACATCGACGTGGTCGTGGACCGCGTGGTGACCAAGCCCGACATGGAGCAGCGCCTGGCGGACTCCATCGAGCAGGCCCTGCGCCTGGCCGATGGTCTGGCCGTCGCCGAGTTCGCGAATATCGAAGAGGGCGAGAAGGAGCCGCGCCGGATCCTGTTCTCGGAACGCTTCGCCTGCCCGGTCAGCGGTTTCACCATCGCCGAGATCGAGCCGCGCCTGTTCTCGTTCAACAATCCGGCGGGCGCCTGCCCGGTCTGCGACGGCCTGGGCGCCAAGCTGGCCTTTGACGCCGACCTGGTGATCCCCGACAAGGACAAGAGCCTGCACAAGGGCGCGGTCGCCCCGTGGGCCAAGGGTCCTTCGCCGCTCTACACCCAGACCCTGCAGGCCCTGGCCCGCCACTACGGCTTCTCGATGGACGAGGCCTGGTACAAGCTGTCGCCCGACGCCCGTGACGTGGTGCTGAACGGCTCCAAGGGCACGAAGATCAAGTTCATCTACGACGACAACGCGCGCAAGTACGAGGTCGAGAAGCCCTTCGAGGGCGTGCTGCCGAACCTGGAGCGCCGCTGGCGCGAGACGGACTCCTCGTGGGTCCGTGAGGAACTCGGCCGCTACCAGTCCGACACCCCGTGCGAGACCTGCCACGGCAAGCGCCTGAAGCCGGAAGCCCTGGCCGTCAAGATCGACGCCATGGACATCGCCGAGGTGTCGATGCTGGCCATCCGTCCGGCCCGCGACTGGTTCGCGAGCCTGGAAGGCAAGCTCTCCGACAAGCACATGGAGATCGCCCGGCGGATCCTGAAGGAGATCAATGATCGCCTGCGGTTCCTGGTCGATGTCGGCCTGGACTACCTCAACCTGTCGCGCGGCTCGGGCACCCTGTCGGGCGGCGAGAGCCAGCGCATCCGCCTGGCCAGCCAGATCGGCTCGGGCCTGACCGGCGTGCTGTACGTGCTGGACGAGCCGTCGATCGGCCTGCATCAGCGCGACAACACCCGCCTGCTGACCAGCTTGCAGGGCCTGCGGGACCTGGGCAATTCGGTGCTGGTGGTCGAGCACGACGAGGAGGCCATCCTCACCGCCGACTACGTCATCGACATGGGTCCGGCCGCCGGCGTCCATGGCGGCGAGATCGTCGCCGAGGGCAAGCCGGCCGAGATCATGGCCAACCCCAAGAGCGTCACCGGCATGTACCTGACCGGCGCGCGCGAGATCGAGGTGCCCGAACAGCGCCGGCCGATCAGCAAGAAGAAGGTGCTGAAGGTCATCGGCGCCACCGGCAACAACCTGAAGAACGTCACGGCGGAAATCCCGGTCGGAACCTTCACCTGCATCACCGGCGTGTCGGGCGGCGGCAAGTCGACCTTCACGATCGAGACCCTGTACAAGGCCGCCGCGCGCCGCCTGAACAACGCCAGCGACGCCCCCGCCCCGCACGAGCGGATCGAGGGCCTGGAGCAGTTCGACAAGGTCATCGACATCGACCAGTCGCCGATCGGCCGCACCCCGCGCTCGAACCCGGCGACCTATACCGGCGCCTTCGGTCCGATCCGCGACTGGTTCGCGGGCCTGCCGGAGAGCAAGGCGCGCGGCTACGGTCCAGGTCGCTTCAGCTTCAACGTCAAGGGCGGCCGCTGCGAGGCCTGCCAAGGCGACGGCGTCATCAAGATCGAGATGCACTTCCTGCCGGACGTCTACGTCACCTGCGATATCTGCAAGGGCAAGCGCTACAATCGCGAGACCCTGGACGTGCTGTTCAAGGGCAAGACGATCGCCGACGTCCTGGACATGACCGTCGAGGAGGCCGCCGACTTCTTCAAGGCCGTGCCGCCGATCCGCGACAAGATGGAGACCCTCAAGCGCGTGGGCCTCAGCTACATCAAGGTCGGCCAGCAGGCCACGACCCTGTCGGGCGGCGAGGCCCAGCGGGTGAAGCTGTCCAAGGAACTGTCGCGCCGGGCCACCGGCCGGACGCTGTACATCCTCGATGAGCCGACCACCGGCCTGCACTTCGAGGACACCAAGAAGCTGCTGGAGGTGCTGCACGAGCTTGCCGACCAGGGCAACACCGTGGTGGTCATCGAGCATAACCTGGATGTGGTGAAGACCGCCGACTGGCTGATCGACTTCGGTCCCGAAGGCGGCGACGGCGGCGGCGAGATCGTCGCCACCGGCTCGCCCCAGGACGTGGCCAAGGTCGAGGCCAGCTGGACCGGCCGCTACCTGAAGGAGCTGCTGGACCGCCACGAGGAGCGCCGCAAGGCGCGGGTGGCCGAGCTGAAGAAGGCCAAGCGGGCCTAGCGGCGCAGCGGCCCGAAAAGTGGGAACCGGTTTTCGGATAAGCCGATGTCCCAAGAAAGAAGAAGGCCCCGGAGAACGATCTCCGGGGTCTTTTCCTTTCACCAGCCGCCGTTGCCGGCGCTGTCGCCGCCGCCCTGGCGCTCCTTGAGTTCTCGATAGACCGTCGGCGCGGGGCCGAAGACGATCAGGGTCGTCAGCACCGTGATCAGGCCCGAGAACAGCGCCTGGACGATGCCGGCTGGGGTGAAATAGGCCTTCAGCGAGCTGGTGTCGGCGCGCAGCATCTTGCCGGTGGCCTCGAAGTCGCCCGAGGCGATCAGGCCGACCGCCGAGACGATGGTCCAGATCAGGAGCACCACGATCACGCTCATCACGCCCGCCAGCAGATAGGCGCCCAGCAGCGGCCAGAATAGGCCCTTGGTCTGCGGCAGCGCGCGGAACAGGGTCAGCTTGCCGGTTTCGAAGGTGACCGATGAGGCGAACGACAGGCGCACGGCCAGATAGACCATGCCACACAGCGCCCCGACCACGCACAGCAGCCCCAGGAACGCGCCCGTCGGTCCGCCCAGCGCGCCCAGGAACCCGGCCAGCAGCGAGCCGAAGAACATCACGCCCATCAAGACGAGGCTCAGCAGCAGCCACACGGCGGCCTGGCGCAGCTCCTGCGCGCCCAGGCGCAGATAGGCCGCCTTGCTGTCGTCATGGCGCAGCACCAGGCGGTTCAGGGCGGCGAAGATCACGCCGTTCAGGATCAGGCTGTAGGGCAGCGACCACACCATCAGCGGGGCGAGGTTGCCGAGGTGGCGGGCGAACTCCTCCGGGTCCGGATTGGCGTTGTCCGACACGTAGTTGAGGAAGGCCTCCAGCTGGACGCCGAAGAACTGGATCGCCAGCACGTTGGAGATGATCGACAGCACCGTCATGACCACCGCCCAGATGGCGACGGTCTTCAGGTTCTCCCGCACGAGCCGGAAACCGGAGAAGGCCGCGTCGGAGGCGGAGAACTTGGACATATCGTGCTCTTCGAATGGCGTAGGCCCGCGAAACTAGACAGGTTCGCGATGCTCCGACAGGGCCGAACGCGGGATTTTCACCCAAGTTGCGGCGAGGGTTGCGAAGCGGCGGCCACGCCCTCTAACATCTGTTTGAAAAACGGGTCTGGGAGGACACCATGAAGCTCTATGGCGAGGCCCTGCCCGCGCCCAATCCGCGTCGCGTGCGGATCTTCCTGGCGGAGAAGGGCGTCGAGGTCCCGGAGATCCAGATCGGCATGCGCCAGGGCGGCCACCGCAGCCCCGAGCACCTGGCGCGCAACAGCCTAGGCCAGGTGCCCACCCTGGAGCTCGACGACGGCACGACGATCAGCGAGACCATCGCCATCTGCCGCTATTTCGAGGTGCTGCACCCTTCCCCGCCGCTGTTCGGGGTCTCGGCGCTGGAACAGGCCAATGTCGAGATGTGGACCAGGCGGGCCGAGTTCCGGCTGATGGTGCCGGTCGGCATGTTCTGGCGTCACGCCCATCCGCTGACCGCGCGCCTGCTGAAGCAGAACGTCGAGTTCGGGGAGTCCAACCGTGAAGTGGTCGAGAAGGCCCAGCTATGGCTCGACCGCGAACTGGCCGACGGCCGGCCCTATCTGACCGGCGACGCCTACACCATGGCCGACATCACCGCCCAGACCACGCTCGACTTCGCCGACTTCACGGGGCTGTCGACGCCAGCCGAGGCCAAGCATGTGCTGGCCTGGCGCGAACGGATGGCGGCGCGGCCTTCCGCGACCGCTTAGTCGTGCAGGCCCGCGTCGATCTCGTCCTGGTTCAGCTGGGCGAAGGCGCGGGCCGGGGCGGCGACCAGGATCACGGTCTGCAGGGTCAGGAAGATCGGCGCCAGCAGCAGCTGGGCCAGCAGCATCAGGATCAGGCGCGGGTGACTGCCCGCGGCGCCGCCCAGGGGATCGACGCCGCCGCCGACGACATTGGCGACGATGCCCGACACCGTCGTGCTGATGACCGAGACCACGGCCGCCAGGATGATGGCCAGGATGTACATGCCCAGCAGACGCAGGAACTGGCCGTGCGTCTGGACCCAGGCCTCGCGGATGTCGATGTGGTGATGCGAGAAGGCGTGCGGGCCCAGCAGCGACAGGCGCACGGCCACCCATAGCGTCAGGCCGATCACCGCCAGGCCGCCCACGGTGGCGAACCAGCCGGCCGCCGCGCCCGACAGCAGCGAGGCGCCCAGCACCACCGCGCCGGACGGGATCACCGTCACGCCCAGGGCCGCGGCCCAGGTGATCAGCGAGACGATCAACAGCTGCAGCTCTTCCTTGCCCAGGCGCAGATAGGCGAAGCGGTTGTTCTTGGGATCGATCACCGAGCGGATGATCGCCGCCTGCAGCACCGAGGCCAGGAACAGGGCCACGGCGATCAGGATCACCATCACCCCGCCCAGGTGGGTGATCAGGTCGAGGATCTCGCGCGGATCGGCCGAGCCGGCGCGCCCGGCCAGAGCCGCCCGGCCCTCCTCGCCCAGGACGATCTTCACGAACAGACCCAGGATCGGCAGCATGACCAGTGAGAAGATCGCCCAGGCCAGCACGGCCAGCGGCTTGCGCCGCATGGTCTGGAGGCCTTCGAGGGCGGCGTCGACGGGACGGACGGACATCTAGCGTTCCTGCGTGACCGCGCTCGCGCGGTAGAAATGGGCCAGCGAACCGGCCCAGGCCGGCATGGCGTAGAAATAGGCGCCCAGCGCGACGATCGCCGCGACGACCAGGCTCTGGCCGGGCGCCAGCGTCAGCAGCGCGCTCAGCACGAACATCGGCGCGACGATCGCCAGGCCGACGACGAGCAGGGTCGGCACGCGCCCCTTGGTCAACGGGAAGGCGCTCAGCACCCGCACGCCCGACTGCTCGACCGTGGCCGGGGCCGACAGCGACAGGCGCAGGGCCAGCCAGATCAGGATCGCCAGGCTGGCCAGCGGGGCCACCACCAGGACAAAGCCCGCTGGACCCGCGCTGGCGAAGGCGCCCTGCCAGCCGGCGATCGTACCGGGGTCGAAGTCCGGCGCGGCGGTGCGGGCCACGCCCAGAGCCACGGCGCCGACGATGATCATCAGGATCGAGCCGATCAGGGACAGCAGGGCCAGGATCATCAGTTGGGCGGCCAGCAGCCGCCACTCGTCACGCCCCCAGCGCAGCCCCTTCAGACCGGTCTCGCGACCGAACGCGCGGCGGAACAGGGCGCCCTGGGCGATGACCGCGGCCAGCACGCCGCCCAGGAGCTGGACGCCCGGCGGCAGCAGGTCGGCGGCGACGCTGACCACCGCCGCGACGGCCAGGGCCGCCCAGCAGTCACGCGTCGCGCTCGCCACATCGGACAGGCCAGCGCGCAGCGTCGCGCCGATCGTCGCCGATCCGTCCGTCATCCGATCAAGTCCCTCTGGCCCGGCGAGTCGCCGCGATCCCGCGCAATCTAAGGCCTCGCGACGGTCGTGGCGATGGCGGGAACCCGATTTCGATCGGGCGTAGCGGCGGCGCTACGCCTCGCTGCGCAGCGCCTTGTAGGCCGCCGCCCATGGCGCGCAGAACACGGCGCTGACGACCGCCGAGAACGCCACCAGCAGCGTGCCCGCGATCGCGATGGCCGGACCCAGCTTCTGAACGATCGCGTTGGGCGTCTCGCGCAGCAGGTCATGGATCGCGCCCGGCTCGAACAGCCAGCTCATCTGGCCGCCCAGCGCGAACAGCCCGCCGATGACCAGGCCGCAGAACAGCACCTCGATGCCGATCAGGAACACCAGCGGCAGCAGCGTCATGCCCAGCAGGCGCCAGCCATGGCCCTTGGTGAAGGTCCAGGACTCGAATAGCCGGAACTGCCGGTCGACGAAGGTCATCGGCGCGGCCATGGACAGCTTCAGCGCCAGCCATAGGAACAGGGCGAGCGCCGCCAGGCCGACGACGATCGCCGTCCCGAACATCGCGCTGACCGAATTGCCGCCGGCTCCGACCCCGATGATCGCCACCAGCACCATGCCCAGCAGGGCGACGATGAAGACGGCGATATAGGCCAGCACGTACTCGACCAGGAACAGCAGGGTCAGCCAGCCCTCCTGCGGGCCCAGCCGCAGATAGGCGAAGCGCGAGTCCTTGGGCTCCAGCACCGCCCGGAACACCGCCGAGCAGATCACCGCCTTCACGCCCGTCGACCACAGCCAGAACAGCAGCTGGAACAGCATCATCCCCGACTGCATGCGTATCAGGCGGGGGAGCAGGTTGGGATCGTTCGAGGCGCCGTCCTGGACGCCCATCTGCATCAGCAGCGCGAAGTCCGGCCGCAGGAAGATGAGCAGCAGGTACATCGGCGCCGCCGTCGCCACCATCAGCAGCAGGCCCCAGGCCAGCACCGCCAAAGGCTTGCGCACGATGACGCCGAAGCCGGCCGTCGCGGCCTCGCCCACGGAAAAGCTCGCCATGTTCCCACCCATGCTCGCCAGGCGCGAAGGGCACGCCCCAGTCACGCGACACTACCAGCAGGTTTCGCCGAGCGACAGCCGGGGGTATACGCCCGCTCATGACCACGAATTCGACCTATCAGCCCGTCCACATCGTCGGCGGCGGCCTCGCCGGTTCCGAAGCCGCCTGGCAGATCGCCCAGAGCGGCGTGCCCGTCATCCTGCACGAGATGCGCAAGGACGACGCGACCGGCAAAGTCATCACCGACGCCCACCACACTGACGGCCTGGCCGAGATGGTGTGCTCCAACTCGTTCCGTTCGGACGACTGGCAGTTCAACGCCGTCGGCCTGCTGCACGCCGAGATGCGCAAGCTGGACAGCCTGATCATGTCCTGCGCCGACCAGCACCAGGTGCCGGCCGGCGGCGCCCTGGCCGTCGACCGCGACGGCTTCTCGGCGGAAGTCACCAAGCGCCTGTCCGAGCATCCGCTGGTCACCATCGTCCGCGAGGAGATCGCCGGCCTGCCGCCCGAAGAGTGGGACAATGTCATCGTCGCCACCGGCCCGCTGACCTCGCCCGCCCTGGCCGAGGCGATCCTGGCGCTGTCGGGCGAAGGCCAGCTCAGCTTCTTCGACGCCATCGCGCCGATCATCCACTATGAGTCCATCAACATGGACGTCGCCTGGCGCCAGTCGCGCTACGACAAGGAAGGCCCCGGCGGCGACGCGACGGCCTACATCAACCTGCCCATGAACAAGGAGCAGTACGAGGCCTTCATCGACGCCCTGATCGACGGCCCCAAGACCGAGTTCAAGGAGTGGGAGAACGTCCCCTATTTCGACGGCTGCCTGCCGATCGAGGTGATGGCCGAGCGCGGTCGCGAGACCCTGCGCCACGGCCCGATGAAGCCCGTCGGCCTGACCAACCCGCGCGACCCGACGGTGAAGTCCTACGCCATCGTCCAGCTGCGCCAGGACAACGCCCTTGCCACGCTGTGGAACATGGTCGGCTTTCAGACCAAGCTGAAGCATGGCGTCCAGGCCGAGACCTTCCGGATGATCCCGGGACTGGAGAACGCCCAGTTCGCCCGCCTGGGCGGCTTGCACCGCAACACCTTCATCAACTCGCCCAAGCTGCTCGACAAGTCGCTGCGCATGAAGGTCATGCCGCGCCTGCGCTTCGCCGGCCAGGTGACCGGCGTCGAGGGCTATGTCGAGAGCGCCGCCATGGGCCTGCTGACCGGCCGCTTCGCCGCCGCCGACCGCAAGGGCGCGCCGATCGACGCCCCGCCGCCGACCACCGCCCTGGGCGCTCTGGTCGAGCACATCACCGGCGGCCACCTGGAGGCCGGCAACGGCCCGGGCAGCTTCCAGCCGATGAACATCAACTACGGCCTGCTGCCGCCGCTCGAAGCCCCCAAGGTCGACGAGGACGGCAAGAAGATCCCGCTCAAGGAGCGTGGCCGGGCCAAGAAACGGCTGATGAGCCTGCGTGCGCTGAAGGATTTGGAGGCGTGGGCCGGCCTCTAGTCGCGGGGTCCTGCGGGAAGTAGCGGAAGCCCTTCAAGACGAGCTTCAGCGCTTCCCAATGGATCGCCGCCAGGATGCCGGCGACCTGCCACGGGTGGGTCGCCAGCGCTTGCCAGATGGCGCGATCGGTCAGGTCGCGCCGCTCGCCTGAGAAGGTGGCGGCCAGCACCAGACCGTCCTCGTCCAGCACGTCGACGCCGACATGGACGGCCTCGCCCGGCGGCGCGATCTCGAAGCCGTAGCGCAGGTCCATCGGCAGGAACGGCGAGACGTAGAACGCCTTGGCCGCGCCCTGCTCGACCCAGCCGCCGACGATCCGCCGCGCGGGCAGCACATAGTCGTGACGCTGGCCGAAGGTGTTGCGCACCGCGTGGACCGTGGCGACCAGCTTGCCGTCGGCGTCGTGACAGAAGAACACGCTCAGCGGATTGAAGCCCTTGCCCAGGATGCGCGGCATGGCCAGCACGCTGACCTGTGTGGCGTCCAGGCCCTGCGCCCGCAGCTTGGCCAGCACCGTCTCCTTGAGCGGCGCTTCGGAACCCTGAAGATGATCGCGATCGTGGAAGCCGATCAGGTTCCAGCGCCCGCGCGAGAAGCGCTTCAGCGTCCGGTCCAGCCCGTCGATCTCGTCGAGGTCCAGCAGCAGCATGAACACCCGATAGCGCAACCGATGGCGCTTGGGCCGCATCCGCTCGTGGACGACATTACCGCTGTAGAGCACCGAGCGGAGGGTCACGCGACCAGCTCCCGCTCCGCCTCGACGGCCGGAGCCTCCAGGAAGATGCGGCTCGATGGCTCCGGCGTCACCCAGGGCCGATGGACGCCGCCCAGCTGCTCGGCGACGGCCAAGCCCGCCTGCAAGCCGTCCTCATGGAAACCCGAACCGAAATAGGCGCCGCAGAACCAGGTCCGTCGGCGGCCCTGCAGCGACCACAACTTGCGCTGGGCCAGCATGGCCGGACTGTCGAACAGCGGATGCTCGTAGATCTGGTCGTGCAACAACCCGCCCGGCGTCTGGTCCGGGTTCAGCGACAGGAACACCGGCGCCTCGCCGATCGGCTGCAGGCGGTTCATCCAGTAGGTCACCCCGCCGTCCTCGCCGCGCCGGCCGACATGGTTCCAGCTGGCCCAGGCGGCCCGACGCACAGGCATCTGGCCCTGGTCGGTGTGCAGCACCGCCCGGTTGCGGCTGTAGCGGAAGGCGCCCAGCAGCGCGCGCTCCTCCGCCGTCGGCGCGGCCAGCATCCGCAGCGCCTGGTCGGCGTGCGAGGCGATCACCACCTGATCGTAGGTGCGAACCTGGCCCGCCGCGTCCTCGATCGACACCCCGTCCGCCTGGCGATGGATCGCCTTCACCGGCCGGCCGACGAGGATGTCGCCCGAGATTCCGGCGGCCAGCTTCTCGACATAGCGGGCGCTGCCGCCGGCCACGGTGCGCCAGATCGGTCGCTTGTCGACCGGCAGCATCAGGCCGTGATTGTCGAAGAACCGCAGCAGGGCCGCGGCGGGGAATTCACGGATGTCGCTCATCGAGGTCGACCAGATCGCGGCGGCCTGCGGCAGCAGGTGGTCCTCCTGGAACGCTCGCCCGAAACCCTGCTGGCGCAGATAGTCGTCCAGCCGGCACAGGCCCCCGGCTTCCAACTCGGGCGGGATGCGGCGGCCCTCGCGGTAGAACCGCATGACGTCCAGCAGCATCTTGATGAAGCGCGGGCTCAGGGCGTTGCGCTTCTGGGCCAGGATGTTGGTGCTGGAATATTCCAGCGCTCCGCCGTCCAGCGACACGCCGAACGACATGTCGGTCGCCGCCGTCTCGACGCCCAGATGCGCAAACAGCGCCGTCAGGTTCGGATAGTTCGGCTCGTTGTAGACGATGAAGCCGGTGTCGATCGCCGTGCCGTCCACCTTCACCGTATGGGCGTGCCCGCCCAGGCGGTCGTCGGCCTCGTACAGCGTCACGTCGTGGCCGCGCGACAGCAGCCAGGCGGCGGAAAGTCCCGAGATCCCGGCGCCGACCACGGCGACGGACAGGCGAGGCGCGACGTGGGCCAAGGTGATCTCCCAACAGCGTCCGAGCGACGCTTCGGGAGGAGCTACGGAGCATCGCGACAAACGGACGCATCCGTCCGTGCGTCACGCGCGTAGCTATCCCCACAATAGGGAAGAGGACGGCCCATGAGCTTGATGAAGGCGGCGATCCACGCGTTCGAGGACGCGCCGATGCCGGACCTGGTGTCGCGCACCGCGATCGACATGCTGGTCGGCGACGTCCGCCGCCGGCTGTCCTACGCCCCGGCCGACGCCACCGCGCTATTCGCCCGCGACATGGACCACCATCCGATCGCCACCCACACCGAAGACGCCAACGCCCAACACTACGAACTGCCCGCCGCCTTTTTCGAAACGGTGCTGGGTCCCAATCTGAAATATTCCAGCGGCCTCTACCCGCCCGGCGCGACCAAGCTGGAGCACGCCGAGGCCGAAGCCCTGCGCGAGACCGCCGCCCATGCCGACCTGCGCGACGGCCAGGACGTGCTGGAGCTGGGCTGCGGCTGGGGCTCGCTGTCGCTGTGGATGGCCCAGCGCTATCCGAACTCGCGGATCGTCAGCGTCTCCAACTCCGCTTCCCAGCGCGCCTTCATCGAGGCCCGCGCCGCCGCCCGAGGCCTGACCAACCTGACCGTCGTCACCGCCGACATGAACGACTTCAGCACGGACGGCCGCTTCGACCGCGTGGTCTCGGTCGAGATGTTCGAGCACATGTCCAACTGGCGCGCCCTGCTGGCCCGGGTGCGCGGCTGGCTGAAGCCCGACGGCCTGCTGTTCCTGCACGTCTTCACCCATCGCTCGACGCCTTACCGCTTCGAGACCGGCGACCCGGCCGACTGGATCGCCCAGTACTTCTTCGCCGGCGGCGTCATGCCCAGCCACGACCTGGCGCGGCAGTTCCCCGACCTGTTCACCGTCGAGGCCGACTGGCGCTGGAGCGGCGAGCACTATGCCCGCACCGCCCGCCAGTGGCTGGCCAATATGGACGCCAACCGCGCCAAGCTCGATCCGGTGCTGACGCAGGTCTACGGCAAGAACGCGGCCGTCTGGCGGCGGCGCTGGCGGTTGTTCTTCCTGGCCACGGCGGGCCTGTTCGGTCATCGCGGCGGCGAGGAATGGGGCGTCAGCCACTACCGCCTGCGCCCCGTCGCGGAGGCCGCCGCATGATCCGCCTCGCCGCCGGCTATGCAACCACCGCCCTGACCATGCTGGCCCTGGACGGGGTGTGGCTGACCCTGGCCACGCCGCATCTCTACAAGCCGCGCATCGGCGAACTGCTGGCCGACAAGCCGTCGCTGGCGCCGGCCGTCGTCTTCTACCTGATGTACGTCGCCGCCATCGTCGTGCTGGCCATTCTGCCCGCCCTGCGCGAGGGCGGCTGGCGGCGCTTGCTGATTCACGCCGCCGTCTTCGGCCTCGTCGCCTACGCCACCTACGACCTGACCAACCAGGCGACCTTGAAGACCTGGTCGACCACCATCACCCTCGTCGACATGGCCTGGGGAACCCTGGTCACCACCGCCGCGGCCTCGGCCGGCTATGCGGTCATGAGCCGGATTGGGAGATAGTCTCGTTGCCAGACCGGATTGACCGTGCGAGCGTCTCGCCCGTGGGACCTCGTAAGGACGCTTGATGGACGCCGACACCAGCCGCGCCTTGCTGTCGCGCGCCATCGCGCGCGTGGCCAACCGCGATCCCGACGCCCTGAAATACGTCTATCGCCACACGTCCGCGAAACTGTTCGGCGTCTGCCTCCGTATCTTGAACGACCGCGAGGAGGCGGAAGACGTGCTTCAGGATGTGTACCTCACCGTCTGGAACAAGGCCGACCGCTTCGATCCGGAGCGCGCCAGCCCGATCACCTGGCTGGTCAGCCTGGCCCGCAACCGCTCGATCGACCGCATCCGTGCTCGGGGCGGCCGGGTGATGACCGTGGTCGACGAGGCCGAGGCCCTGCCCGACGGCGCACCGCTGGCCTCGACCCTGATCGAGGACGAGGACGACCGCCGTCGCCTCGAAGGTTGCCTGGACCAGCTAGACCCGAAACACGCCGGCGCGGTGCGCACGGCCTTCTTCGAGGGCGTCACCTATGAAGCGCTCGCCAACATGCTGAGCGTGCCGCTGGGCACGATGAAGAGCTGGATCCGGCGCAGCCTGATCAGCCTGCGCGCGTGCCTCGAAGCATGACCGACGCCCTGCCCCCGCACGACGGCGAAGACCGTCCCTTCGCCGGCGAATACGCCCTGGGCGTCCTCGACGCCGACGAGCGCGCCGAAGCCCAGCGCCGGATCGCCGCCGAACCGGCCTTCGCCCGCGCCGTCGAATGGTGGGAAGGCCGCCTGGCCCATCTGGCCGAGCGCATCCCGCCGGTCGAGCCGCCCGTGACGGTCTGGCCGCGCATCGCCAACCTGGTCGGCGCCGCCGCGACGCAGAAGCCCTCGGCCTGGAACAATGTCCGCCTGTGGCAAGGCGCATCGGCCGGCGCCTTGGCGCTGGCGGCCGCCAGCGTCGTCGCCCTGGTCATCACCCCGCGCCCGGCTCCGCCGCCCGCCGTCGCCCCGGTCAAGCCGCCGCCGGCCCCGGCCGAGGTGGCGCTGATCGCCGACCCGACGACCAAGCAGCCCGCCCTGGTCGCCACCCTCGACCACGCCGCCGGCAAGCTGATCCTGACGCCCGTCTCGATGAAGATGCCGGCCGGCCGCGAGGCCGAGCTGTGGATCATCCCCGAGGGCCAGAAGGCCATCTCGCTGGGCGTCATCCCCGGTGACGCTCCCAAGGCCATCGCCCTCCCTGCCGGCCTGACCGGCGCGGGGACCTACACCGCCCTGCTGGCCATCACCGACGAACCGCCCGGCGGCTCGCCGACCGGCGTGGCGACCGGCTCGGTGCGGGCGGCGGGCAAGTTCCAGCAGACGGAATAGCCGGAGCCTTTCCGCTCGCCGAGACGTTCGGGCGGGCATGACCCGCGTCCAGACCTGGTTCACCGACACCGCCCTTATGCTCGGCTGGGCCCCGCCATGGCTGGTCAGCACCCTGCTGATCGGCCTCGCCGTCGTCGTCGCCGTGGCGATCCACGCCGTCGTCGTCCAGGTCGTGCGGCGAACGATCTCCCGCCACAGCGAATTCTGGCAGCCTCTGATCGCCCGCACCCGGCGGCCCACGCGCCTGGCCTTCATCGTCGCGGCGCTGGGTCCCGCCGTTTCGGCCGCGCCCTTGACCGTCGGCCAGGCGGCGACCGCCAAGCACGGGCTGCTGGTGCTGTTCATCCTGCTGCTGGGCTGGATGGCCATGACCGCGCTCGACATCGGCGCGGCCCTCTACCTGCGGGGCTTCAAGGTCGACGTCGAGGACAACCTGCTGGCCCGCAAGCACGTCACCCAGGTGCGGATCCTGCGGCGGGCGACAGCCATCCTGGTGGGCGTCTTCACCCTGGCCCTGGCGCTGATGACTATCCCGGGCGTGCGGCAGTGGGGCGTCAGCCTGCTGGCCGCCGGCGGCGCGGCGTCCCTGATCGTCGGCCTGGCGCTGCAGCCCCTGCTGACCAACCTGATCGCCGGCATCCAGATCGCCATCACCCAGCCGATCCGCATCGACGACGCCGTGATCGTCGAGAAGGAGTGGGGCAATATCGAGGAGATCAACGCCACCTACGTCGTCGTCCGCCTGTGGGACTGGCGACGGATGGTGCTGCCGCTCAGCTACTTCATCCAGACGCCGTTCCAGAACTGGACCCGAGAGAGCGCCGCCCTGATCGGCACGGCCATGCTCTATGTCGACCCCGCCGCCCCGGTCGACCGGCTGCGCTCGAAACTGGAGGAGATCGCCAAGGCCTCGCCGCTATGGGACGGCAAGGTGGTCAACCTGGCCGTCACCGACCTGACCGCCGAAGTCATGGAGGTCCGCTGCCTGGTCAGCGCCCGCAACGCCCCCAAGACCTTCGACCTGCGTTGCGAAGTCCGCGAAAAGATGATGGCCTTCCTGCGCGAGGAATTGCCCGAGGCCTTCCCGAAGCGGCGGCTGGCCTTGGCGGCCGGCGAGGCCTGAACGCCTCCGCCCTTCCGTAAGTAAGCGAATTATGACTTAACGAGAGGCGCCGCCGTCTCGACATGGCGCGTGCACGGGCGCCGGGCGGGATCCTTTCCCTTCGGCGCTTGTCGCGGATGAACAGCGGGCGCAGCCTGCTAGGGTGCGGGGATGGAAGCGGACGTGACCGTGGGTTTCGACATCGGCGCTAGGGCGAAAGCGCGCTGCGACCTGCTGGGCGTCGCGCCTTATAGCGAGGTCGAGGGTCAGCTGACGCGGCGGTTCCTCACCCCCGCGCATGAGGCCGCGCTCGGCGCACTCTCCGGCTGGATGCTAGAAGCCGGCATGAGCGTGCGCCGCGACGCCGCCGCCAATCTGATCGGGCGCTATGAGGGCGAAACGCCGGGCGCCAAGGCGCTGATCATCGGCTCGCACATCGACAGCGTCAGGAACGGCGGACGCTATGACGGGCCGCTGGGCATCATGCTGGGCGTCGACGTGGTCGAGGCGCTGAACCGCGCTGGTCGCCGCTTGCCGTTCGCGGTCGAGGTCGTGGCGTTCGGCGACGAGGAAGGCTCACGCTTCCCCGCCTCGATGAGCTGCAGCCGGGCCGTTGCCGGGACGCTCGATGAGTCCGCCCTCGACATGAAGGACGCCGACGGTGTGTCGGTGGCGCAGGCGCTGAAGGCGTTCGGCGGCGATCCCAAGACCATCGCGTCGGCGGCGCGCAGGCCGGAAGACGTGCTGGCCTTCCTGGAGGCGCATATCGAGCAGGGTCCGGTGTTGGAGGCCGAGGGCCTGGCGCTGGGCGTGGTCACCGCCATCGCTGCGCAGAAGCGGCTGATGGTGCGTATCGAGGGGACCGCCGGCCACGCCGGCACCACGCCGATGAACCTGCGCAAGGATCCCGGTCCCGCCGCCGCCGAGGCCATCCTGGCCTTGGAGCGGATCTGCCGCGCGGGAACCGATGGCCTAGTCGGCACCGTGGGCCGGATGACCGCCCTGCCCGGCGCGTTCAACGTCATCCCCGGCGCGATCGAATATTCGATGGATATCCGCGCCGAGACCTCCGCGACGCGCGACGAGGCGGTGATGACCATCGGCGCCGAGATCCACGCCATCGCCGCCAAGCGCGGGCTTTCAGCGAGCGTCACCCTGATGCAGGCGCTGGCCGAAAGTCCTTGCGATCCGTCGCTGATGGACCTGCTGGAACAGGCGCTGCGGGAGCTTTCCCTGCCCCTTCGCCGGCTGCCGTCGGGCGCGGGTCATGACGCCATGGTGATGGCCGACCTCGCCCCCGTCGCCATGCTGTTCATCCGCTGCGAGGGCGGGATCAGCCACAATCCGGCCGAAGCCGTCACGCAGGCCGACTGCGCCCTGGCGGCCCAGGCCATGCTCCATTTCATCGACAAGCTAGAACGACGCGAACGCGCATGACCGAGACTTTCAAAGAACTGGACCACCCCGCCCGGCTGCTGATGGGCCCCGGCCCGATCAACGTCCATCCCCGCGTGCTGCGGGCGATGTCGGTGCAGTTGCTGGGGCAGTTCGATCCCGAGTTCACCGGCTACATGAACGAGGTCATGGCGCTGTATCGCGGCGTGTTCGAGACGAAGAACCAGTGGACGTTCCTGATCGACGGCACCTCGCGCGCCGGGATCGAGGCGGCGCTGGTTTCGACGCTTTCACCCGGCGACGACGTGGTGGTGATCAACGCCGGGCGCTTTGGTCTGCTGCTGGCCGAGATCGCCGAGCGTTGCGACGCCAAGGTCACCTTCGTCGAGGGCGAATGGGGCAAGGTCGTTGATCCTCAAGCGGTCGAGGATGCCGTCGCCCGCGTGAAGCCACGCCTGGTGGCCTGCGTGCATGGCGACACCTCGACCACCATCGCCCAGCCGATCGAGGCCATCGGCGAGATCTGCCGCCGCCACGACGCGCTGCTCTATGTCGACGCCACCGCGACGCTGGGCGGCATGAGCGTGCCGGCCGACACATGGCAGGCCGACATCGTCACCGCCGGCCTCCAGAAGTGCATGGGCGGGCCCTCGGGCTCTGCCCCGATCACCATCAGCGACCGCGCCGCCGACCACATCTTCGGCCGCCGTCACGTCGAGAAGGGTCTGGCGGGTCCCGGCGCGACGGGCAACGGCCGGCGGATCGCCTCCAACTACTTCGATCTGGCGATGATCATGGACTACTGGTCCGACAAGCGCCTGAACCACCACACCGAGGCGGCCAGCATGCTGTTCGCGGCGCGCGAGTGCGCCCGGATCGTGCTGGAGGAAGGCCTCGAAACCCGCTTCGCCCGCCACAAGCAGGCTGGTGCGGCGATGGTCGCCGGGATCGAGGCGCTGGGGCTCGAAGTCTATGGCGACCAGGCCCACAAGATGACCAACGTCACCGGCGTGATCGCCCCGCGCGGCGTCGACTACGATCGGGTGAAGGCCCGCATGCGCACCGAGTTCGAGATCGAGATCGGCGCGGCTTTCGGACCTTTGGCCGGCAAGATCTGGCGCATCGGGACCATGGGCGTGAACGCCCGCAAGCATGCGGTTCTGCAGACCCTGGCGGCGCTGGAAGCGGTGCTGCGCTGGGAAGGCTTCAACGCCCCGGCCGGCGCCGGCGTCGACGCGGCGGCGAAGGTCTTCGCATGAGCTATTCGAGGGACCTGATCGGCTACGGCGAGTATCCGCCCCAGGCCAACTGGCCGAATGGCGCCCGCGTGGCCGTGCAGTTCGTGCTGAACTACGAGGAAGGCGCCGAGCGGTCGATCCTGCACGGCGACCCCGCCTCCGAGTTCTTCCTGTCGGAGATGGTCGGCGCCCAGCCCATCCAGGGCATGCGCAACATGTCGATGGAGAGCCTCTACGAGTACGGCTCGCGCGCCGGCTTCTGGCGCATCCGGCGACTGTTCGAGGAGTACGGCCTGCCGCTGACCGTGTTTGGCGTCGCCCAGGCCATGGAGCGCCATCCCGACGCCGTCGAGGCGATGATGACGTCCGGCTGGGAGATCGCCACCCACGGCTATCGCTGGATCGACTACCAGCACTTCACGGCCGAGCAGGAGCTGGAGCATATCCAGCAGGCCATCGAGATCCAGAAGCGCCTGACCGGCGAGCGCCCGCTGGGCTGGTACCAAGGCCGCACCAGCCCCAACACCGCTCGGCTGATCGCCGAAGAAGGCGGCTTCGTCTACGACGCCGACAGCTATGCCGACGATCTTCCGTACTGGGACGATCAGCACGGCCGCGCCCAGCTGATCGTGCCTTACACCCTGGAAGCCAACGACATGCGCTTCACGGCGGCGCAGGGCTTCAATACGGGCGAGCAGTTCTTCACCTACCTCCGCGACGCCTTCGACGCCCTGTATCTCGAAGGCGAGACCGCGCCGAAGATGATGAGCGTCGGCCTGCACTGCCGCGTGGTCGGTAAGCCCGGCCGGATCGGCGCGCTCCGCAGGTTCCTCGAACACATCACCAAGCACGACCGTGTCTGGGTGGCCAAGCGCATCGATATCGCCCGCCACTGGATCGCAACGCACCCCTACGAGGCCAAAGCATGAGCGGCGCTCCGCCCCTGACCCTGGCTCGGCTGAACAGCATGAACCAGACCGGATTCACCACCGCGCTCGGGTTCGCGTTCGAGCTGTCCCCCTGGGTGGTTGAGCGCGCCTGGAGCGAGCGGCCGTTCGCCAGCGTCGAGGCGATGCACGACGAGATGATGGAGGCGCTCCAAGCCGCGAGCACCGCCGACAAGCTGGCCCTGATCCGCGCCCACCCCGAACTGGCCGGCAAGGCCGCGATCGCCAAGCAGCTGACCGCCGAAAGCAACGCCGAACAGGCCAGCGCCGGGCTCGACAAGCTGACGCCGGAAGAGTTCGCGCGCTTCCATGAGCTGAACACCGCCTACGGCCAACGCTTCGGCTTCCCGTTCATCATTGCCGTGCGGCTGAACGACAAGGCCTCGATCCTGGCGGCCATGCAGGCGCGCCTGGCCAATGACGAAGCGGCCGAGATCGCCGAGGCGATCACCCAGATCGGCCTGATCTCCAAGCTCCGACTGCTCGACGCGGTGACGCAATAAGATGGACTACGACCTTCCCGGCTGGCTGAACCTTGGCCTTCGCTGGCTGCACGTGATCGCCGGCGTCGCCTGGATCGGGGCGTCGTTCTACTTCGTCTGGCTGGACAACAATCTGCGCGCGCCCGTGCCCGAAAAGGACGGCGTCAAGGGCGAGCTGTGGGCCGTGCACGGCGGCGGCTTCTATCATTCGCAGAAGTACATGGTGGCGCCGGCGCACATGCCCGACCACCTGCACTGGTTCAAATGGGAGGCCTACACCACCTGGCTGTCGGGCTTCGCGCTGCTGATCGTCCTCTACTACTGGCAGGCGCCGGTCTATCTGATCGACACCGCCAAGCATGCGTTCAGCCAGCCGGCCGCGATCGGCGCGGGCCTGGCCTTCATCTTCGGCGGTCTGGCGGTCTACGAGGCGCTCTGTCGGTCGCCGCTGGGCCAGCGCGGCCTGTGGTTCGGGCTCATCTGGTTCGGCGCCCTCACCGGCGCGGCCTATGCGCTGAGCAAGCTCTTCAGCGACCGCGGGACCTTCATCCACGTCGGCGCGATCATCGGCACGGCCATGGTCGCCAACGTCTTCCTGGTGATCATCCCTAACCAGCGCCGGATCGTCGCCGACATGCTGGCCGGCCGGCCCGTCGATCCGCGTCTGGGGGCGATGGGCAAGCAGCGGTCGGTGCACAACACCTACATGACCCTGCCGGTCATCTTCATCATGATCAGCAACCACTATCCGATGGTCACGGGCCATCCGCTGAGCTGGCTGCTACTGGCGATGATCAGCGCCGGCGGGATCTCGATCCGGCAGTTCTTCCTGCTCAAGCACCACGGCAAGATCCGCCACGACTTCCTGTTCTACGGCGCGATGCTGGTGTTCGCCGCCACGGTCGTGGCGAGCATGAAGCCGAAGACCGAGGTGCGAATCGATGGCCCGGTGTCCTTCGCCACCGCCCAGGCGATCGTCGAGAAGCACTGCGTCACCTGCCACAGCGCCCAACCGACGCACGCGGGCTTTTCCGCCCCACCGCTAGGCGCGACCTTCGACAACCCTGAGCATATCCGTACCTATGCTCCGAAAATTCGCGAGCGCGCGGTGCTCTCGACCAGCATGCCCCTTGGCAACGAGACAAGCATGACTGTAGAGGAGCGCGCCCAGCTGGGCGCCTGGATCAATCAGGGAGCCAAGATCCCGTGACCGACGCCGTCCTGGACGCGACCAAGACCGAAGCCGACAGTGCGCCCCGCAAGCGCAACGCCGAGCGGACCCGCAAGGCGATCCTCGCCGCGGCCTTGAAGGAATTCGCCCAGGCCGGTTTCGCCGGCGCGCGCATCGAGCGGATCGTCAAGGCCGCCAAGTGCAACATCCGGATGCTGTACCACTACTTCGGGGACAAGAAGGGCCTGTACATGGCCGTCCTCGAGGCCGCCTACCTGGACCTGCGCACCCGTGAGGCCGAGCTGAAGATCGACTTCGAAAAGCCGCTGGACGGCTTCCTCGAACTGCAACGCTTCACCTTCGACTATTTCGAGAAGAACCCGCGCTTCGAGGGCCTGCTGCGCAACGAGAACCTGCAGCACGGCAAGTTCGCCGCCCAGTCGCGGCTGGTTACCGAGACGGCCTTCCCGCTGCGCAACACGATGGAGAAGCTGATCGAGAGCGGCCAGCGCCAGGGCGTGTTCGGGCCGAACCTCGACCCGGTGCAGATCTACGTGACCATCGCGGCCATGAGCCGCTTCCACCTGGCCAACGGCTATTCGCTGTCGGCGACCCTGGACACCGACATGAGCGCGCCCGAGTGGCGCAAGGCGCGGCTGAACCACGCGCTTGCGCTGCTGGAGAGCTACCTGACGCGCGGCGCCCGCTAGGGCTTGGCCGGAGCCGTCGCGGCGGCTGGCGCGGTCGCCAGCGGCGGACCGCTGAACTCGGCCTCGATCGCCACCTGGACCTCGTCGCTGACGCCCATGGTCGTGCCCGGGGCCGGGATGCCGTAGGCGATGCCGAAGTCCGACCGCTTGAACGTCCCCTTGGCCGAGAAGCCGACGCGGGCGTGCGGGTCCATCGGATGGCCGGGATAGCCGCCGTTGTAGGTGACATCCAGCACGACCGGCTTGGTGACCCCATGCAGGGTCAGGTCGCCCGTGACCTTGCCAGTGTCGGGACCAGTGGTCTCGATCTTGGTCGACTTGAAGGTGATGGCCGGATAGGTCGCCGTGTTCAGCCACTGCGGCCCCGTCAGCTCGGCCAGGAAGCCCTCAGGGGGAGCCGGCAGGGTCAGCGACATCGGGTTGATGGTCGCCTCCAGCGTGCTGGCGCCGGCGTTGTTCTGGTCGAATTTCAGCTTGGCGTCGAAGTCGGCGAAGGCGGCCGTGTAGTTCGAGAAGCCCAGGTGGCTGACGCGAAGGACCAAGGTCGCGTGGTGCTTGTCCAGCGTGTAGTCGCCGGCCGGGATGTCGGCCTTTGGCGGCTTCAGCGCGGCGTTGGCCGGCGGCGCGGCGACGACGGGCGCGTCGGCCTTCTTGTCGGCAGGCTGGGGCGAACAGGCGGCCAGCGCCAGAAGCGCCACCACAGGCAGGATCGATCTCATGCGCTTCCCTCTCCTCGGCCCCGGTCTCACCGCCGGGCGTCAAGCCGGAGCAAGAGGCCCCTACGCCGACGAAACGTCAACGTAGGGGACCCGACAGAGGTTGCGGAAGCGGTCGCTTTAGGCGGCCGTGAACATGTCGGCCGTCACGAGCGACGAGGTGACGCCCTTCAGCAGGACGACCTGGTCGTAGCCGACGTGGACAGTGTCGTTGTCCGCCACGACGTAGGTATCGGCCCCCGCCGCGATGACGAGGTACTTCTGGCCGATGCCGCCGGACAGGTACTGGTTGCTGTAGGCCTCGATCACGAGCTGGGACACCGCGGGGATCGACCCATCGGGGTTCACACCGAGGTTGAGACGCAGGATGTCGCTCTCCTTGATCAGCGCTGATGCGTTGCTGAAGGCCAGCTTGTCGCCCGCGCTGAAGTCCGTGATCGTGTCGAAGTTCTTCAGGCTGGGGCTGAACGCGCCATCATTGGCCAGGAACTTGAACACGTCCGCGCCGGCGCCGCCGGTCAGGATGTCGTTGCCCGGACCGCCGATGATGACGTCCGCGCCGCCCTTGCCGTCGATCCGGTCGTTACCCGCGCCGCCCACCAGGGTGTTGGCGCCGTCGTCGCCGTTGATCGCCGGCGGCGTCCAGTCGATGTTCGAAAGGCTGACCTTGTCCGAAGTGGTGTTGGCCAGCTTGACGACCGTCTCGATCTGCCCCGTCGTCGAACCCGGCTGCAGCGAGAAGACATAGGTGTCCTTGCCGACCTGGACGGCCAGCTGGGTCAGGCCTTGGGCCGCCATGACCTGGGGCGCCAGGGTCACCGCGTCCTGCCAGTTCGCCGCCGTCTGCTTGCCCAGGCTCGCGGCGGACAAGGCGCCGAACGACAGCTTGTCGCCGACTTCCCAGTCCGTGATCACATCGACGCCGGCGTCGCTGGTCGCCGACCAGGTCGTGTCGCCCGCCGCGAAGACGAAGGTGTCGTCGCCCGCGCCGCCGCTCAGGGTGTCGGCGCCCTTGCCGCCCGTGATGACGTCGTTGCCGCTGTAGCCGAAGATCTTGTCGTTCAGCGCGCCGCCGATCAGGACATTGGCGCGGTCGTCGCCGACCGGGGTGAAGTTGTCGAGGCTGATCTGGTCCAGGGTCGTGTTGTTCAGGCGGACCACGCTCTCGATGGTTCCGTTGGTCGAACCGCTCTCCGCTGCGAAGACGTAGACGACGCTGTCGTCGGTCTCCACCGCCAGATAGGACAGGTGCTGCTCGGCCATGATCTTGGTCGCGGCCTCGAAAGCGCCGGACCAGCTGTAGCCGTAGACGGTGTCCTTGATCTCGGCGTATGTGATCGCCTCGCTGTGCGGGCCGAACGACAGCTTGTCAGTCGCCTGCCAGTCGGTGATCACGTCGATGCTGGCATAGCTGCCCGCCACCCAGGTCGTGTCGCCCTTGGCGAAGACGAAGGTGTCCGAACCCAGGCCGCCCGTCATGATGTCGGAGCCCTTGCCGCCGGTGATCACGTCGTCGCCGCCAAAGCCCTGGAGCTTGTCGGCGCCGGCCGTGCCGATGATGTTGTCGGCGCCGCCCGTGCCCTGCTCGACCGTCAGGCTGCTCATGACCACCGAGATGACTTCGTAGGAATTGGCGATGACCAGACGATCGCCTTCCGGGGTGATCGCCACGCGGTCGCCGAACATGCCGTTCTCGTAGACATAGCCCTTCGAGACGATGTCGATGCCCAGGTCGAGGACGCGCTCGATCTCCCAGTTCGCGGTCGAGAACTGGAAGACGCGGTCGGTCACCGCATCGACGACGAACAGGTGCTTGCCGTCGGCGCTGAAGTCCATGCCGTAGACATTGGAGATCTCGCGATTGCCGACCGTCAGGTTGGCTAGGTGCTTCAGCGAGCCGTCGAAGACGTTCAGCTCGTTCACGGCCTGGGCGACGAAGGCGCCGTTGCCCGAGATCGCCTGGATGCCGCCGTTGAAGCCCATGACGCCGTCGTCATAGCGCCCGTGCGCGGCGGTCTCGCCCTGGCCGACGGACCAGATGTACAGCGGCGCGTCGGAGGTGCCGTCCGGCGCCAGCAGCACCTTGGTGCGGTCATCGCTGACCGACAGATAGCCCGACGCGCTGTAGTCCTTCGCTTGCGGCGCGAAGACCCCGGAGGTCGGGTCCAGGATCGTCAGCGGCGTCGAGCCCGAGCCGCCGAAGTCCTGGGTCAGCAGGATGCGGCCGTCGCTGGTGAAGACCGCGTCGGTGAAGCCCTTGTCGCCCTCGAGCGCCACGGTGGTGTAGTTCTTGACCACGCCGGTCTTCAGATCCAGCACGTGGACCGTGGCGGTGGCCTTGAGGGTCGCCCAGGTGTCCCCGGTCTCGTTCGTCACCGCGCGCTCGGCGATCACGAGGTAGCGGCCGTCCTTGGAGACGTCCATGCCGCCCAGTTGGGTCCCGACCTTGACCTTGCCCTGGACCACGCCGGTCAGGATGTCGATCGTGGCGACATAGCCGTCGCCGTCCGACACGTAGGCCGTATGGCCGTCCGACGAAAGCACGGTGTCGCGGATGAGACCGCCGGCCGAGGTCGCAAGCGTCTTCGATTTCGTCAGGTCGTCCACGGTCACGGTGGTGGCCGACGGCGACAGGGTCACCGACTTGTCGCTGAACTTCAGGGTCTCGACGTTCAGCAGCTTGTCGACGCCGTCGGCGCCGCGCACGGTCCACACGCCGTTGGCGTCGCGGGTCCAGGTGTAGTCCTTTGACGCGCCCGTATAGACGGCCGTGTCATTGCCCGCGCCGCCGTCGAGGATGTCGTCGCCGAGGCCGCCGGTCAGGGTGTCGTCGCCGCCCTGGCCCATCAGGATGTCGTTGCCCGCGCCGCCATCCAGCTTGTTGGCCACGCTGTTGCCGGTGATCCTGTCCGCGCCGCTGGAGCCGATGACGTTCTCGATCGAGATCAGCGTGTCGGTCCCATGGTCGCCGTTGGCGGCCTGGACGGTCTTGTTCAGGTCGATGACGACGGCGCCCGACGGACCATAGGCGTAGCTGACCGTGTCATTGCCCGCGCCCCCGTCCAGGGTGTCGTTGCCGTAGCTGCCGCTCAGGACGTTGTCGCTGGCGTTGCCGATCAGGACGTCGTCGCCGCCGCCGCCGTTGATGTTCTCGACGCCGCTGAGCGTCAGGTAGATTTCCTTGGAGACCTGCTGCTCGCTCGTGATCCGCAGGTCGATCGTGAGCGGCGTGCGGACGTTGTCGGCGGACGGGTACACATACAGCGTGTCCACGCCTTCGCCGCCGTCGATGGTCGTGTGACCGGGGCCCACGAAGAAGGAGTCGTTGCCCTTGCCGCCGATGAGCAGGCCGCCGGTGTTCTGGCCGAAATTGGCGCCGCCGCCGTAGATGAAGTCATCGCCGTCGCCGCCATCGATCGTGTCGTTGTCGCCGACGGCATAGATCTGGTCGTCGCCCGCGTCGCCGAACAGGTAGTTCTCGGCCGCGTTGCCGACGATGTAGTCGCCGTAGGCCGACCCCATCACCGCCTCGACCGACCTGATGATGTCGCGGTCCAGCCCGAACCCGCTGGTGCCGTTCGACAGCAGGCTGACAACGACACCTTGCTCGCTGGACGAATAGTCGACCGTGTCGAAGCCGTCGCCGCCGTCGATGACGTTGTTGCCCTTGCCGCCCGACAGGTGATCGTCGCCCGCGCCGCCGTACAGCGTGTCGTTGCCGTCCGCGCCCCACAGGTAGTTGTCCTTGGCGTCGCCGGTTAGGACGTCGTCGAACTGGCTGCCCCACAGGTTCTCGACGCCGGTCAGGGTGTCCTTGCCCGCGCCGACCGTGTCTTGCATCGCCGTCTTGGTCAGGTCGACCTTCACGCCCGCCGTGGCGTCCTCGTACGAGGCCCAGTCCACCCCCGCGCCGCCCTTGATGACGTCGTCGCCAGCACCGCCGACCAGGTAGTCGTCGCCGTCGCCGCCATCCAGGATGTCGTTGCCGGCGCTGCCCCACAGGGTGTCGTTGCCCTTGCCGCCGGTGAGGGTGTCATTGCCGGCGTCGCCGACCATCATGTTGTCGTTGGCGTCGCCGATGAGCGTGTCGTCGAAGGCCGAGCCGTAGAGGTTCTCGATGCCGGTCAGCTTGTCCGTGCCCGAGCCGCCGGTGTTCTGGGTCCCGGTGATGTTGAGGTCGACCTTCACGCCGGCCGTGGCGTCCTCATAGGCCGCCCAGTCGTTGCCGGCCCCGCCGTCGATGGTGTCGTTGCCCGCGCCGCCCAGGATGTAGTCGTCGCCGTCGCCGCCGCTCAGGATGTCGTTGCCGTCGTTGCCGGCCAGGACGTCGTCGCCCGCGCCGCCCTTCAGGGTGTCGTTGCCGCCGAAGCCGTAGATCACGTCGTTATCCGCGCCGCCGGTCAGAACGTCCGCGCGCTCAGTGCCCCGATAATCCATCGCTCAACCCCTCACCACAAAGCTGCAACCTCAGCGTGACCCTGCGACTGCAAAGGTTGGGCCGGGCTTTCGGGGTGTTTCAGGCCAAGCTTCTGTTCCGGAACGGGGCGGACGTGTCGTTTTGGAACACGAAGGCCTTGTGCATAAGGCGTTCCGCCCAGACCGCAGGTTGCTCCAGACGCCAAGGCGCCCGGAGCTCCCGCTGGGATCGGTTACGCGCGAAGGTAGACCTAGACGAGGCCCAGGATCGAACTCGCGTCGAAGCTCGAGAGGCTGGCCCCGCCCACGATGATCGTCTGGTCGTAGGTCGTCCCCTCCTCGCCGAGGTCGGCGAACAGCAGGATGGCGTCGCCGAACGGTATCGCCACATAGCGGACGCCCTCGCCCGCGAACGCGGCGCTGACGGCGGAGGAATCGTTGGTGTCCAGCGCCAGATAGTTGCTGCTGGACCCGGCCGGCCCGCCAACGAACAGGATGTGGTCTTCGGCCGTGAAATCCTGGATCAGGTCGAAGCTGCCGTCGCCCTGCGCGAAGGCGAAGGTGTCCGCCCCCGCATCGCCGCGCAGCTGGTCCCGCCCTTGGCCGCCGACGATGTAGTCGTCCCCGTCGCCGCCAGAAATCTGGTCGTCGCCGCCACCGCCGAACAGCGTGTCGGCGCCGGCGTTTCCGCTCAGCTGGTTGGCGTTGGCGTCGCCGACGATGGTGTCGGCGCCGTTGGAGCCGGAGACGTTCTCGACATTGGCGACCGTCACCACGACGTTGGGCGCGACGAGTTGCGGCCCCGCCTTGTTCAGATCGAAGACCACACCGGCCGAAAAGCCGCTGCTGCCGAAATAGAGCATGTCGACACCCGTCCCGCCGTCGATGACGCGGGTGGCGGCGTAGTCGCTGATGCCGAAGACGTCGTTCCCCGCCCCGCCCAGCATGGTGTCGTTGGAGTAGCCGCTCTGCAGGGAGTCGTTGCCGTCGCCGCCGATCATCAGCGCCCCGGTGGTCGCCGGGCCGGTCGGGGTGGGCAGCAGCATGAAGACGGTGTTGATCGAGTCATTGCCGTCGCCGCCGTCCAGCACGTCGTTGCCGCCCCAGCTGTCGATGTGGTCGTCGCCCGCGCCGCCGCTCAGCATGTTGTCGCCGGTCGTGCCGACGATCCAGTCCGCGCTGGCCGAACCCGTCGCGTTCTCGATCGAGACCAGGGTGTCCACCGCCCCGCCGCACGGCCCCATGATCGAGGTGCTCTGGGCCTACAGATTGATCATCAGGAAGCCGAACATCGGCAGCGCCGGCGCCTGGTCGGCATAGCTGACCGTGTCGTTGCCCGCCCCGCCGTTCAGCACGTTGTGTCCCGCCCCGCCCAGCAGCAGGTCATCGCCGTCGCCGCCTTGCAGCGTATCGTCGCCGCCCAGGCCGACCAGGGTGTCGGCGTCGGCGCCGCCGATCAGGATGTCGTCGCCTTCGGTTCCCGTCAGATACATGCGTAGCCCTCCAGCCCCGGGGTTGGGGCGAGAGGATTGGCGATCAACCCAAGATCGAGTTCAAATGAACTTTTCTTCCATGGGATGAATAACCACGATCGACAACCTGGGATTAAGCGCGTTGTCGGCTCAGAACAGCAGGCCCTTCTGCAACAAGGCGTGGACGCCCTTCTCGCCGTTGACGGTCTGGGTGACGCGGAAGTCCACGGCCAGGGAGCAGAACTGGTAGGCCTGCACGCGGGTCAGGGTCGAGCGCGCGGTGATGAAGTCGATCGTCTGGCGCAGGGCCTGCTTCATGGCCAGGTCCAGATCCTCGTTGAAGCCCATCAGGATGTAGTGGGTCGGTGTCTTGGCGCGCGGCCAGAGGAAGTCGGCCTTCTTGTGCAGCACGAAGGTGAAGGTCCCGGTCAGGCCCATCTCCAGCGCGTTGACGCAGACCTCGCCGTCGCCCTGGCGGCCATGGCCGTCGCCGACCGAGAAGTTCGCGCCGGGGACCCAGACCGGCAGGTAGAGGGTCGAGCCGGCGACCAGCTCCTTGTTGTCCATGTTGCCGCCGTGCTCGCGCGGCTCGCGGCTGGAGAGACGGCCGTACCGGGCCGGCGGCGCGACGCCCATGGTGCCGAAGAACGGCGCCAGCGGCAGCTCCGGTCCCCACTCTGGCTTGCAAGTCCCGGCCGCGCGGTCGACGGCGATGTGGCTGACATAACGTTCGGGGAAGTCCTCCGGCAGGGTCCCGGCCAACGGGCGGACCGCGCAATAGCCCCAGTCGTTGTTGGGCTCGATCGCCTCGATCCGGACCTCCAGCATATCGCCCGGCTCGGCGCCGGCGATGGCGACGGGGCCGGTCAGGATGTGCGGACCGATGCGCTCCGGCTTGCTGTCGTGGATGGCCTGCAGCGCGGGTGGCACGGCGTAGGGCGATCCGGCCGGCGGCATCACCTCGACGCCGCCCGAGACGCACTCGAAGGTGACGCTGTCGCCGGAGCTCACCGTCAGCACAGGATCGAACGCCGCGTCGAACATGCCGAAGCGGACGGTGTCGGGGGCGGAAGCCAGCCGGTGATGCGCCATCAAGTAAGTTCCTTCTTACAAGTGCATCTCGCGCCGGCGCGGGCGCGGCTTCCAGGCCTGGCGCGCGGTCGGAAGGACGATCGCCCCTCCCTGCCCGCGACACGGGCGATCCCGAGCGGGAATGACGCCGGCTTGGGCGCTGCGCCCTTCCAGCGCGCGCGGGGCTGGCGACTCCGGCGAACCCGGGTGTATGAAGTTTTTTCTTACTTGAGAGGACCGCATGGCGCTGGACGCGGAGAGCAAGGCCTTCCTGGACCTGAAGGATCACGAGATCGCGCCGTGGACCGCCGCTCGCGCCGCCACGCGTGACCTAACCCTGTCTCCTGATGTGCTGCCCACCGTGATCGACAATGTCGCCCTGCTGCGCGCCCAGGCCGAGCTGTTCGTGTCGGCGCTGGGTGACCAGGCGGGCGAGACCCCGGAGACGTTCCAGCCGTGAGCTTCTGCAGCGTCGTCGAGATCGCCGGCGAGGTCCGCGCCGGCCGCGTCACCGCCCGGGCCGTGACCGAGGCCACCCTCTCGCGCATCGCCCGCCTGGATGGCGGGATCAACGCCTTCACCGCCGTCACCGCCGAGCGCGCCCTGGCCGCCGCCGATGCGGTCGACGCTGGGCGGATCACCGGTCCGCTGGCCGGGGTCCCGTTCGCGGTGAAGAACCTGTTCGACCTCGAAGGCCTGCCGACCCTGGCCGGCTCGAAGATCCGCCGCGACGCCGTTCCGCCTTCGCACGATGCGGCGCTGGTCCAGCGCCTGACCGCCGCCGGGGCCATCCTGGTCGGCGCGCTGAACATGGACGAGTTCGCCTACGGCTTCGTCACCGAGAACGCCCACGACGGGCCGGTCCACAACCCGCACGACCCGACGCGGATCGCCGGCGGCTCGTCGGGCGGTTCGGCGGCGGCCGTGGCGGCAGGGCTCGTGCCGCTGACCCTGGGCTCGGACACCAACGGCTCTATCCGCATCCCGGCCAGCCTGTGCGGCGTCTTCGGCCTGAAGCCCACCTATGGCCGCCTGTCGCGCCAGGGCGTCTTCCCGTTCGTCGAGAGCCTGGACCACGTCGGTCCGTTCGCGCGGTCGGTCGAGGACCTGGCCGTGGCGTATGACGTGCTCCAGGGGCCCGATCCGCGAGGCGACCACATCTGCGTCCGTGAGGCGCAGCCGCTCAGCGACCGCCTCGACGCCCTGGCCGAGCAGCCCCTGCGCGTCGGCGTCCTGGGCGGCTGGTTCCAGCAGGGCGCGTTCCCCGAGGTGCTCCAGGCCCTGAGCCAAGTGGCCGCGGCGCTGAAGGCCGACGACCTCGTCACCCTGCCCAACGCCGCCGCCGCCCGCGCCGCCGCCTTCTGCCTGACCGCCTTCGAAGGCGGCGAACTGCATCACACCGACCTGACCGCCCGCGCCATGGACTACGACCCCGCCGTCCGCGACCGCCTGCTGGCCGGCGCCCTGCTGCCCGAGGGCGTGCATCAAGCCGCTCAGCGCTTCCGCACCGTCTTCCGCGACGAGGTGGCCGAGGCCTTCCAGCGCTACGACATCCTGCTGGCCCCGTCGTCGGTCTGCCCCGCCCCGCCGATCGGCCAGGCGACCATGGAGATGGACGGTGTCCCGGTCTCGGTGCGCAAGAACCTCGGCGCCTTCACCCAGCCGATCAGCTATGTCGGCCTGCCGGTCGTCGCCGCGCCGGTGAACCGGCCGGGCCAGCTGCCGGTCGGCGTCCAGCTGATCGCCCCGCCCTGGCGCGAGGACCTGGCCTTCGCCGCCGCCCTGCGCCTGCAGCGTGACGGCGTGGTCGCGGCTCATCCTCCGAAAGGCGCCCTATGATCGTCAACGATCCCGCCGTGCTGGCGCAGGTCACCGCGCTCGTGGACGCCTATGAGACGGCGCTGATGAACAATGACGTCGAGGCCCTGGACGGCGCGTTCTGGAACTCGCCCCACACGGTGCGCCTGGGCGTGGCCGAGAACCTGTGGAGCTTCGCCGAGATCGCGGCCTTCCGCGTCGGCCGCGCCGGCGGCTCGCCGCCGCGCACGCGGCTGCGGACGGAGATCACCACCTTCGGCGCGGACTTCGCCGTCGCCAATGTCGAGTTCCGCCGCGACGACAGCGGCAAGATCGGCCGCCAGAGCCAGACCTGGATCCGCACCGCCGACGGCTGGAAAGTCGCCTCGGCCCACGTGTCCCTGATGCAGGGCGGAGCCGATCAGCGGCTCGCCTCGAACGACGAAAAGCGCTAGAGCCTCCCAATGACGACCAAGATCATTTTCGACACCGACCCCGGCATCGACGACGCCATGGCGCTGCTGTTCATCGAGGCGAGCCCCGCCCTCGACCTGATCGCGGTGACGACCATCTTCGGCAATTCCGACATCGAGACCACGACGCGCAACGCGCTGTACCTGAAGGACCGCTTCGGCCTGAAGGCGCCGGTCTACAAGGGGACCGACAAGCCGCTGACCCGCCCGCGCAACCCTTCGCCGACCTTCGTGCACGGCGAGAACGGCCTGGGCGATGTGGAGCTGACGGGCCTGGTCCCCGCCGAGCCGGAAGCCAAGCCCGCCCACCAGGCGATCATCGACCTGGCCCGCCAGTATCCGGGCGAGGTGGTGCTATGCGCCGTCGGTCCGCTGACCAACCTGGCCCTGGCGCTGAAGGCCGATCCGGAAGTGGCGAGCCTGCTGAAGTCCGTGGTGATCATGGGCGGCGCGTTCGGCGTGGCCGGCAAGCCAGGCAATGTCACGCCGGTTGCCGAGGCCAATATCTGGAACGACCCGGAGGCGGCGGACCAGGTGTTCACCGCGCCGTGGAGCCTGACGGCGGTGAGCCTGGATGTGACCACGCAGGTGGTGATGTCGCCCGAGTTCATGGAGGCGCTGGCCGCTGGTGGCAGCGACGCCGGCGGGTTCCTGAACGCGATCTCCAAGCCCTATGCGGCGTTCTACGGCGGCCGTGATGGGATCGTCGGCTGCTGCGTGCACGACGCGGCGGCGGTGGCGTTCGTGATCGATCCGACGCTGTTCGAGGTGCGTCGTGGGGCGGTGCGGGTGGTGACAGAGGGGATTACCCTGGGCCAGACCTGCCAGAGCCCTGAGGGTGAGTTGTTCGGGCCGTCAGCGTGGGATGACCAGCCGATCCAGGCGGCGACCATCGCCGTCGACGGTGATCGCCTGCTGAAGCTCTACGCCGACACGATGAAGGCCGCGCACGGGTAAGGCCCCTCCACCGCCGTTCGGCGGTCCCCCTCCCCCAAAGGGGGAGGAGAGCTTTCTCCTGCCAGGCGGGGCGGCGGAGTTTTCTCCGCCCCGCTTGGGGGCGGACAGACCTCGCGCAGCGAGGTCAGGTGGGGGCTTGTGCGGCGCTTAACGCCGATACCGCTCCACACCCGCCAAGTACGTCCGGCTCACCACCCGGTCGTCCCCCAGCACCGTCAGCGCGAAGAGCTTGTTCTCCAAGCTCCGCGTCTCGGACAACCGCCGCGCCATCAGCGGCGTGGCCGCCAGGTCCAGCACCACGAAGTCGGCCTCCCTGCCGGGCTCCAGATTCCCGATCACCCCGTCCAGGTCCAGCGCCCGCGCCCCGCCCAGGGTCGCGAGATACAGCGCATGGAACGGATCCAGCGCATCGCCCCGCAGCTGGCCGACCTTGTACGCCTCGCCCAGCGTGTGGAGGATCGAGAACGTCGTCCCCGCGCCCACGTCGGTGCCAACGCCCACCTTCACCCCGTGCGAACACGCCTCCTCCAGCGGGAACAGGCCCGAGCCCAGGAACAGGTTCGAGGTCGGGCAGAACGCCACCGCCCCGCCCTTGGCCGCCAGCCGCCGGAAGGCCTCGCCCTTCAGGTGGACGCAGTGGGCGAAGACCGAGCGCTCGCGCAGCAGGCCGAAGCGGTCATAGACGTCGAGATAGTCCTTGGCCGCCGGGAACAGGCGCGCCGTCTCCTTGATCTCGTGGATGTTCTCCGACAGGTGGGTCTGCATCCAGACGTCGGGATGCGCCGCCAGCACCTCGCCGGCCATGGCCAATTGTTCGTCGCTGCAGCTGATCGCGAAGCGCGGGGTGACGGCGTAGCCGAGGCGCCCCTTCCCGTGCCAGTCGGCGATCAGCTGCTCCATGTCGGCGCGGCTGCCCTCGACCGTGTCGGTCAAGCCGTCGGGCGCATTGCGGTCCATCAGCGCCTTGCCGGCGATCAGCCGCATGTCGCGGTCGTAGGCCTCGGCGAACAGGGCGTCGACCGAGACCTTGTGCACCGAGCCGAACACCAGCGCCGTCGTCGTGCCGTTGCGTAGCAGTTCGTCGACGAAGAACGCCGCCGTGTCGGCCGCGTGCTTGGGATCGGCGAACGCCGCCTCGGCCGGGAAGGTGTGCTGCTCCAGCCAGTCCAGCAGCTGCTTGCCGTGGGCGGCGATGACGTCGACCTGCGGGAAGTGGATGTGGGTGTCGATGAAGCCGGGCGTGATCAGATGGCCGGTCAGATCGTGCAGCTCGGCGTCGCCCAGCCACGGCGACAGCTCGGCATAGGCCCCGCAGCCGGCGATACGGCCGTCCTCGACCAGCAACAGGCCGTCCTCGTGGAAGGCGACCGCCTCCGCGTTCTTCGTCGGATCATCCAGCAGGTGGAGGATCGACGCCCTATAAGCTTGCACTGATCAGGCCTTCGTCGTTTCGAGCTCGCGCCGCTTCCTGGCGCATCAGGAGGTCGGCCGCCACCGAGACCGCGATCACCTCCGGCGCCTTGCTCTTCAGCTGCGGCAGGCCGATGGGACTGGTCAGGCGGGTCAGCACCGCCGGTGAGAAACCATCGTCCCGCAACCGGCTCATGAACCTAGCGCGCTTGGTCTTCGAACCGATGACGCCGAAGAAACAAAATCCGCCGCCGGCCAGGCCGGCCGAGACCAGGGCGTAGTCGAGCGCGTGGTCGTGGGTCAGGACGAGGCCATAGGCGTCCGGCCCAGCCCCCATCGCCTTGGCGGCGACCTCGGCGGGGGCCAGCACGGTGACGCCGGGGATGTCGGCGGTCTCGGGACGGGTGTCGTACCAGAAGAGGCGGAACGGCAGCGGCTCGAAGGCCTTGGCGATGGCTTGGCCGACATGGCCGGCGCCGAACAGCAGCAGCGGCGGACGCGGGGCGTCGGCGCGCTCGACCATCACGTCGCCCAGTTCGGGTCGGGTGCCGCGGGCGGTGGCGGGCGCCGCGCCGAACGAGACGGCCGGGCCTTCGGAGTCGGTCGAGAGGATCGGCGCGACCACCTTGGTCAGCAGGCCCGGATCGAAGCGGGTGCGGACCTCGAACGGCTGGGCCGCGTCCATGCGCTTGGCCGCTTCGGTCAGCCAGTCGCGGCTGTTGTCATTCAGGCGTTCCAGGAACAGCCGCACGCGGCCGCCGCAGCACTGGGCCAGCAGCGGACCCAGCGGATAGTCCTGGATCGCGAAATGGGCTTGGCTGCCGTCCAGCATTCGGCGGGCCTGGTCGGTCGCGCGGTGCTCCAGATTGCCGCCGCCGATGGTGCCCGATTGGCCCCCGCGCCAGACGACCATCTTGGTCCCGGCCTCGCGCGGGGCCGAGCCTTCGGTCGCCAGGACGGTGACCAGGGCGGCCTCGTCATGGGCGTCGAGGCGAGCCAAGGCGGCGCGGGCCCAGTTACGCATGGACGCGCCTCCGGACATCCTCGCAGGCCATCAGGATCGCCTCGGGCGTCGCGGGCGCGTCCAGCTGCGGCAGGACCTTGTAGTCGCCGACGCTGGCCACCGCGTGATTGATGGCGCTGTAGACAGAAATCGCCAGCATCAGCGGCGGCTCGCCGACCGCCTTGGAACGATGCACCGTCGCCTCGACATTGCGGCCAGCCTTCCACAGGCGGACGTCCAGCTGCGCTGGACGGTCGCCGATGGTCGGGATCTTGTAGGTCGAGGGCGCGTGGGTCCGCAGGCGGCCTTGGGCGTCGTAGACCAGCTCCTCGGTCGTCAGCCAGCCCATGCCCTGGATGAAGCCGCCTTCGATCTGACCGAGGTCGATGGCCGGGTTCAGCGACTTGCCGACGTCGTGCAGGATGTCGGCGCGGGTGACCTTCATCTCGCCGGTCAGGGTGTCGATCAGCACCTCGCTGCAGGCCGCGCCATAGGCGAAGTAGTAGAATGGCCGGCCGGTATGGGTGGCGCGGTCGTAGTGGATCTTGGGCGTGGCGTAGTAGCCGGTCGAGGAGAGCGACACGCGCGCCAGATAGGCCTGGCGGATGAACCAGCCGAACTCGAAGGTCTCGCCGCAGACGCGGACCCCCTCGGGCGTGAAGGCGATGTCGTGCTCGGGGCAGTTCCACTTCTTCGAAGCGAACGCCACGAGCCGCGCCTTGATGGTCTCGGCCGCGTTGAGGGCCGCCATGCCGTTCAGGTCCGCGCCCGACGAAGCGGCGGTCGCCGAGGTGTTGGGCACCTTGTCGGTGACGGTCGAGGTGATCTTCACGCGGCCGATCTCGACCTGGAAGGCGTTGGCGACGATCTGGGCGATCTTGATGTTCAGCCCCTGCCCCATCTCGGTGCCGCCGTGGTTCAGCATGATCGAGCCGTCGGCATAGAGGTGGATCAGCGCCCCGGCCTGGTTCAGGAAGGTCGTCGTGAACGAGATGCCGAACTTCACCGGCGTCAGGGCGATGCCTTTCTTGAGCACGGGGCTCCTGGCGTTGAAGGCCTCGATCTCGCGGCGACGGGCTTCGTAGGCGCACGAGGCGGCTAGCTCGTCGATCAGCTGCGGCGCGACATTGTCCTCGACCACCTGATGGTAGGGCGTGAGGTTGCGGCCCTCGCCGCCATAAAGGTTGCGGCGACGCACCTCCAGCGGATCGATCCCGACCTCGGCGGCGACGGCGTCCATCACCCGCTCGATGGCCAGCATCCCTTGCGGTCCGCCGAAGCCCCGGAAGGCGGTGTTCGACACCGTGTGGGTCTTGAAGCGGTGCGACAGGATCTCGATGGCCGGCAGGAAATAGGCGTTGTCGGCGTGGAACATCGCCCGGTCGTTGATCGCCATGGAGAGGTCGGTCGTCGCCCCGCAGCGCGAGGCCAGCTCCAGGAACAGCCCTGTCAGCCGACCCTCGTCGTCGAAGCCGACGTCGTAGGCGCACGCGAAGTCATGCCGTTTGCCGGTCATGACCATGTCCTCGTCGCGGTCCGGACGGGCCTTGGCCGGGCGGCCGGTCTTCACGGCGACCAGGGCGGCGGCGGCGGCGAACAGCGAGGCCTGCGTCTCCTTGCCGCCGAAGCCGCCACCCATGCGGCGCACCTCGACGGTGACGCTATGGTCGGGCTTGCCCAGGACGCGGGCGATCAGGTGCTGCACTTCGGTAGGGTGCTGGGTCGAGGACCAGACGTGGACGTCGCCGTCTTCGCGCGGGGTCGCCAGCGCGATCTGGCCTTCGAGGTAGAAGTGGTCCTGGCCGCCGATCGCGAACCGGCCCTGCACGCGGCGCGGCGAGGTCGCCAGCGCGGTCTGGGCGTCGCCGCGCGTCATACGCTGGCTGGCCTCGATCTTCAGGTCCAGGTCGCGGGCGGCGGCGATGTCGATGGCGGCCGGCAGCTCTTCGTACTCGACCACGGCCTTGGCCGTGGCAGCGCGGGCGGCGATGAGCGAGGTGGCGGCGACGGCGAACAGGCTCTGGCCGACGCAATAGACCTCGCCGGCGGCGAACAGCTTGTCGTCGTGGATGACCGGGCTGACGTCGTTCTCGCCGGGGATGTCCTCGGCGGAGATCACTAACACCACGCCCGGCGCGGTCCGAACCGCCGACAGGTCCATCCGGGTGATCCGGGCGTGCGCCTTGTTGCTCATCCCGAACGCGATGTGCAGCAGCCCCGCCGGCTCGGGCATGTCGTCGATATAGACCGCCGAGCCCGCCACGTGCCGCGCGGCGCTATCGTGCGGCAGCGGCGCGGAGACGCCCTGGAACGGCGCGCTCTGGACGGGGACGGTCGAGCCGGAGTCAGCCATGGGCGCTCTCCGGGACCACCCGGGTCTCGACGTCCTGGCGCTCCAGGAACACCTTGCGCAGCATGTTCCGCGCCGTCAGCGACCGGTAGGCGGCCGAGGCGCGCATGTCGCTCATCGGCTTGTAGTCGGTGTCGAGCGCGGCCATCGCGGCCTCGATCGTCGCCTCGCTCCAAGGCTGACCGATCAGCGCCCCCTCGCAGGCCTTGGCCCGCTTGGGTGTGCCGGCCATGCCGCCGAACGCGATGCGCGCGTCGGTGACGACGCCGCCTTCGACCGCCAGCGAGAACGCCCCGCACACCGCCGAGATGTCCTGGTCGAACCGCTTCGACAGCTTGAAGACCTTGAAGATCCGCCCGGCGTCCAGCTTCGGCGCGATCACCGCCTCGACGAACTCGCCGGGCCAGCGGTCCTGCTTGCCGTAATCGAGGAAGAACGCCTCTAGCGCCATTTCGCGCCGCTCATCGCCTCGGCGCAGAACGAGCTTCGCCCCCGCCGCGATCAGCGCCGGCGGCATGTCGCCGATCGGCGAGCCGTTGGCGATGTTGCCGCCGATCGTGCCGCTGTTGCGCACCTGGGTCGAACCCAGCCGTCGCATCATCGCGCCCAGGTCGGGATACAGCTTCGCCACCGCCTCGATCGCATCGACATAACGAACGCCGGCGCCGATCCGCAGCCCCTCGGCTGTTTCCTCCAGCGCCTTCAGCTCGGCGACCTCGGACACGCTGATCAGGGTCGGTAGCGGTCGCCGCTGCTTGGTGACCCACAGGCCGACATCGGTGGCGCCGGCCACGATCGTCGCGTCCGGATGCTCCCGATACGCCTGGGCCAGTTCGTCCACCGTACGCGGCGACAGCCACGTCCGGGTGACGCCGTGGATCTCGTCCTCATAGGCGAGGCTCAGCATCGTCTCGTCACGCACCGCCGCCAGATCGACCGCCGGCGCCGGCTCGGCGGCAACGCCCTTGGCCACCTCGATGATCGGGCCATAGCCGGTGCAGCGACACAGGTTCCCGGCCAGCACCTCGCCGACCGGCGCGGCCGCGCCCTTGGCCGCGATCGCTCGCCCGTACAGCGACATGACGATGCCCGGCGTGCAGAAGCCGCACTGGGACCCGTGCTTCTCGACCATCGCCTGCTGCACCGGATGCAGCGCGCCGCCCTTGGCGAGACTCTCAACGGTAAGCAGCGCCTTGCCATGCAGCATCGGCAGGAACTGGATGCAGCTGTTCACCGCCCGCCAGGAGATGCTCCCCTTGGGGCCCTCACCGTCCGCCTCGCCGACCAGCACCGTGCACGAGCCGCAGTCGCCCTCGGCGCAGCCTTCCTTGGTCCCGGTCCGCCGCATCGGGCCGCGCAGGTGCTCCAGCAGGGTCGTCGTCGGGTTGGCCCCTTTGACCTCTTGCACCTGGCCGTCCAGCAGGAAGCGGATCGTCTCGCCCATCAGCTGCCCCGGTAGGTGGAATAGCCGTACGGCGAGACCAGCAGCGGCACGTGCCAGTGCTGCTCGACGTTCGAGACGGCGAAATCGATGACCACCACGTCCAGGAAAGGCGGGTCGGTGACCGCCAGACCGGACGCGGCGAAATAGGCGCCGATCACGAATTCCAGGCGGTATCCGCCGACCTCCAGGGCCTCACCGGCGACAAGCCGCGCACGGCCGTCGGCGTCGGTGCGGAATTCCGCCAGCAGCGTCGCGCCCGAACCCTCGCGCCGCGACACCCGTACCGTCACGCCGGCCGCCGGCTTTCCGGACGCCTGGTCGAGGATGTGGGTCGTCAGTCCGCTCATGCTCCGCCCTCGGATCTCATTGCCGAGTCGATGCTCGGTCGCTCCGGACGGCCTGTCCAGCACCTTGCCCCTCAAGGCAGCCCGGGAAGGAGGAGCGCCGAGGAACGGGGCGGCGGGTGCCCGAAGCACAGGCATTATATAATAGATTTATTACTTATGAGAGCCGGAATTGACGGCTGGCCGCCCCGCACACTGGTACCGCTACCAAGAAAAATCGCCCGACAGGCGGCGAAGGGTTGGAATTGCCGGGCCAACACCGGTAGCAAAGGTTCCGACGCTTCGCAGTGAGATGAAGCCCTTAGAACGCGCCGCGCAGGCCGCCAGAGGAACGATCGATGGACGAGGATTTCCGTAAAGCCGCCCTGGACTACCACCGTCTGCCGCGGCCCGGGAAACTGGCCATCGAGGCCACCAAGCGCATGGCCACCCAGCGCGACCTGGGCCTGGCCTACTCCCCCGGCGTCGCCGCCCCCTGCGAAGCGATCGCCGCCGATCCCGACACCGCCCGCGACTACACCGCGCGTGGCAACCTGGTGGCCGTGATCTCGAACGGCACCGCCGTGCTGGGCCTGGGCAATATCGGTCCGCTGGCCAGCAAGCCGGTGATGGAGGGCAAGGCCGTCCTCTTCAAGAAGTTCGCCGGCATCGACGTGTTCGACATCGAGGTCGACGCCGAGGACCCCGACCGTTTCATCGAGGTCGTCGCGGCGCTGGAGCCGACCTTCGGCGGCATCAATCTCGAGGACATCAAGGCCCCCGAGTGCTTCATCATCGAGCGCACCCTGCGCGAGCGGATGAACATCCCGGTCTTCCACGACGACCAGCACGGCACCGCCATCGTCTGCGCCGCGGCCGTCCGCAACGCCCTGCTCGTCCAGGGCAAGACGCTGAAGGACGTCAAGCTGGTGACCTCGGGCGCCGGCGCGGCCGCCCTGGCCTGCGTCGACCTGCTGGTCTCGATGGGCCTGCCCGTCGAGAACGTCACCCTGACCGACATCAAGGGCGTCGTTTACGCCGGTCGCGACGACGACATGCTCGACAACATGGCCCGCTATGCGCGCCAGACCGACGCCCGCACCCTGGGCGAAGTGATCGCCGGCGCCGACATCTTCCTGGGCCTCTCGGCCCCGCGCGTGTTCAAGGCCGAGTGGCTGCCGCTGCTGGCGCCCAATCCGCTGATCCTGGCCATGGCCAATCCCGAGCCGGAGATCCTGCCCGAGCTGGTCCAGGCCGCCCGCCCCGACGCCATCATGGCCACCGGCCGCAGCGACTACGCCAACCAGGTCAACAACGTCCTCTGCTTCCCGTTCATCTTCCGCGGCGCGCTGGACGTCGGCGCCTCCGAGATCAACGAGGCGATGAAGGTGGCGGCCGTCGAGGCGATCGCCGAACTGGCCCGCGCCGAGGCCTCCGAGGTCGTGGCCTCGGCCTATGGCGGCGTCGCGCCGGTGTTCGGCGCGCAGTACATCATCCCCAAGCCCTTCGACCCGCGCCTGATCCTGCAGATCGCGCCGGCCGTGGCCAAGGCGGCCATGGACAGCGGCGTGGCCACTCGGCCGATCACCGACTTCGACGCCTATCAGGCCGAGCTGGAGCTGTTCGTCTACCGCTCGGGCCAGCTGATGCGCCCCGTTTTTGAACGCGCCCGCAAGGCCCCGGTCAAGGTCGCCTATGCCGAGGGCGAGGACGAGCGCGTGCTGCGCGCCGTCCAGACCGTGGTCGACGAAGGCCTGGCCCACCCCGTGCTGGTCGGCCGCCGCGAGGTGATCAAGGTCAAGGTCGCCGAGATGGGCCTGCGCCTGGACCTGGGCGGCAAGGTCGAGATCGTCGATCCCTATACCGACAAGGACCTGTTCGGCCCGCTGGTCGCTGACTACCAGAAGCTGGTCGGACGCCGCGGCGTGCCGCCGACGGCCGCCGAGCGCCGCGTCGAGGGCCGCCGCACGGTGGCCGCCTCGATGCTGCTGTCGTCGGGCTATGTCGAGGCCGCCCTGGTCGGCGGCAGCGGCGACTGGTGGCAGCACATGACCTACGCCCTGCCGATCATCCCGCGCCGGGAGAACGTCAGCCGCGTCTACGCCCTGTCGACCCTGATCCTCGACAACGGCACGCTGTTCTTCTGCGACACCCACGTCAATGTCGACCCGACCGCCGAGCAGATCGCCGAGTGCACCCAGCTGGCCGCCGAGGCCGTTCGGCGCTTTGGCCTGACGCCTAAGGCCGCCCTGCTCTCGCACTCCTCGTTCGGAGCCAGCAACTCGCCGACCGCCCGCAAGATGCGCGAGGCCCTGGCCATCCTGCGCGAGCAGGCGCCGGACCTCGAGGTCGATGGCGAGATGCACGCCGACGCCGCCCTCAGCCAGCACCTGCGCGAGCGCATGGTCGCCGACAGCCCGCTGAAGGGCTCGGCCAACCTGCTGGTCATGCCGACCCTGGACGCGGCCAATATCGGCCTGACCCTGCTCAGCGCCGCCACGGAATCCCTGCTGGTCGGCCCGATCCTGCTGGGCATGAGCAAGCCGCTGCACGTGCTGGTTCCTAGCGTCACGGCGCGCGGCATCGTCAACCTGACGGCGCTCAGCGTGAACCAGGCGGCCTCGGAACGGGCCCGCCGGGAGGCCTAGAAAGCCTCCTTTGGGGCCCAGCCCAGAATGCCGAAAGGCCCCGTCCGATGCGTCTGCATCGGCGGGGCCTTTCAATAGTCTTCGAAAAGGCCGTCCGTCCGGGCGGCCTTTTCTCTTGCAGCCTTAGAGGATGCGCAGGTTGCCGGCCGAGGTCTTGCCCGAGCGACGGTCCTGTTCAAGCTCGTAACCGACTTGCTGGCCTTCGTTCAGGCCGCGCAGGCCGGCGCGTTCCACGGCCGAGATGTGCACGAAGATGTCGCCGCCGCCGTTGTCCGGCTGGATGAAGCCGAAGCCCTTGGTGGTGTTGAACCACTTCACGACGCCCGTGCCGGCTTCACCGCCGCCACCGCCGCCGCCACCGTAGCCGCCGCCGCGCGGGGCGTCGAAGCTGCGCGGGGGACGAGCGCCACCGGGGCCGCCACGACCGCCGCCGGCCGGGACAGCGCCCTGGCCCGTGACGCGCAGGTTGCCGGCCGAGGTCTTGCCCGAGCGACGATCTTCTTCCAGCTCGTAGTTGACCTGGTCACCTTCATTCAGGCCAGCCAGGCCCGAACGTTCAACCGCGGCGATGTGGACGAACACGTCCTGGCCGCCGTCCTCGGGCTGAATGAAGCCAAAGCCCTTGGCCGGGTTGAACCACTTAACGACACCGTTCGCCATATTATCCTCAAACACCTCAATCGACGGGCTGATAGTCGGCCCGCGTCCTTCCGACGGAAGTCATGACGCAAAACCGCGCCATGCGCTATGGGCTTTGAACGGAGAAAATCGGCGTTGAGGCGTGGTGGACGTAAAAAATTCGCGCTTCGGGTGGAGAGCGTTGCGTTAATGCCACTCTGGATTGCACGTTGAGGTACAAAAAAGCCCTGGCCGCGCGCGGACAGGGTGGCTGGTGTAACGGTATAGGCCTTGGGTGCGGGGACAGGATTTG